>Ga0182018_10000324_pt1 | contig 62726 bp, 54 predicted proteins | sample 812P2MmetaG_FD_120490 | JGI IMG/M metagenome (GOLD analysis project Ga0182018, IMG submission 120490) | Permafrost microbial communities from Stordalen Mire, Sweden - 812P2M metaG | ecosystem: Environmental > Terrestrial > Soil > Wetlands > Permafrost | place: Sweden: Stordalen | collected... | reverse complement strand
TCCTTCAGGCCATCGGGCGAGAAACCGGCGTGGTCTCGTTATTCTGTGGCCGCCAGAGAGACGGATAGGCCTCCGAATCGATTCCCCAAAAGAGCGGGGAACATATCCCGGTCGGCAACAGAAGGGGCATTCTGTTCCCGGGAACAGAATGACCCAATACGAGGGCGCTGGCACACGCGGCCAGGGCCGCTCGGAAGAGGGCCCGCACGTCGATGCTGGCGATCGCGTGCTGCGCGCCGATGGCGACGATGTGCGCGCCGGTCACCTGGTGGTTGCCGTTCACGAAGAGGGCCGCGAAGTGCTCGCGGTCGGTGAGCGCAATGAGCGCATGGAGCGCCCGGGCGCTGGTCCGAGAGTCTGTCAGGATCGTCTCGGCGAGGCGAAGGGGGCGACGGGACTGCACGAGGCGTACTTCGTAGACGGGGATCTTCTGGAGCGATGTCTTGGTCGTGTTCACGGAGGGACCTGCCTTGCGGGGAGCCGCTCTCTGTCGGCTCGTTCGTCCCTGCGCGGTTCGCGCGGCGCTCCTTGGCATGACGGGCTGCATTCCCCGAGGGGTTCCCGCTCGCGGGAGACGGGGAAAGCAGAAGCCCGTCACCCGAAGGGCCGGAAGGTGCCAAGGCGTGCCGCTCTCGGCGGACCGCGAGAACGAGACGACAGAGAGCGGGTTCTCCGGGGGGGCGGGGACTCGGAGATGCGACGAGGCTCAAGGACGCGGACGAGAGAGAGGACGGGCTGTGATAAAAGATGGTGCTCGGATGCTGAACTTGGAGCCTCTCGTCACACGCTTGGTCGAGGACGTGCTTCGTGCCGTTCGCGGTACCACGCTTGCCGAGCTACGTGGACTGACAGCGCCATCAAACCGGGCATCAACCCGCAAGTCCTCTGCGGCCCGTCACGCGGGCCCCAGCCGTCGGGTTAAACGACGCCTGCCACGCAAGATCGCCACGGATTCGCAGTCTCGCAGCGTGTCTGACCGAGCCGACGCTGTGTCGGTCGGCGCGATCGTCCGCCTACCCACGGGGGCCAACATCACCGATCCCGAGCGGCTGCTTGAAACGACACCGCTGATCCGGACCCAGCAAGCCCCTGCTCCTTGCGAGGGAGGCGCAGCCGACGATCCCGAAGAGGAACCGCCGTCCAGCACCGTGCGGCCCGTGGTCGGCTCTGTGGTGTCCCTGCGCCCAGGGGAGAGCTTGGTGAGTGCGTCAGGGGCGGGCATCGTCATCCGACGTGCCAAGAAGGCGTAGCCGCTGTCCGTGACTATTTTCTCGGGGTCGCCGAAAGCGAGGTCATGAACGTGCGGAGGCGACGGTCGCTTGGTTTACCCCGTGCCGCAGTTTCGATCGTTCCGCACCTTTGCCGAGCGTCGACGCCTCGAGTCCGACGTGCGGCGAGCGATTGCGCTCGTAGTCTGTACGGAGCACGGGACGCGCGGGGTGCGAGCGGGCATGCTTTGGCCTCACGTGGAAGGAACCAGGGGAGCCATTCCACTTCGTCCCGCACCGAGCACCGTGCTGCGACGCCTTCGAGGTCGCGATGTGGATGGCGCTCTTTGATGCCGTGGTCGTGGACCCGCAGTGTAGATCTCATCTCCCACCATTGCGACCCGCATCCGGTCCGCGGTGCACCGACCGTAGGCGAAGCAGCTGGTCCCGGATACCGTTAGCGGTCTGATGGGGGGTTTACCGACGAGAGAGGTGGCGATGACCGCGCCTTGGTCATCTGTCGAGGACATCGCGAAGGACGAAGGCCGGACATGAAGCTCGTCCGCAACACGGGCAACGATCGAGTCGTCGACCTCGTGTCGCCTGAGTTGACGGCGAGCCGGTCGCTCGACGTCGTGACGCCGCATCTGTCGATCTTCGGTTTCGCCGCCCTGCGGGAGACTCTCGCGCGCATTGCGAGCACTCGCATGATCCTCCCGCTCGTCGGCAGCGACCTCATGCTCCTGGGCGACGAGGCCGATCGGGCTGCGAGGAATCGCCTTCAGGCACGATGGCTCGCCAAGAAGTGCGAGGCGTGGCTTCGAGACGGCGTCGACCTACGGCCGACGCCGGCATCCGTCCCTCAAGGAACCCTGGTGGTACGCGACGCGAACGGTGAGCCGCAGAGAGTCGTGCACGGCGCGTTTTCTCTCACCACGACAGGGCTCGGCGTTACGCCGGGCAACCCACTCAGCCTGATCCAGGCATCCGAGACCGCGGCTGAAGCACAGCTTCTCAGTACATGGTTCGAAGCGCAGTGGGCGAGCCTCACGCCAAAGCCGGCCGAGAAGCAACGCGTTCTCGACGCGCTCCACGCGCTGGCGGCGCACGGCGGGGCCCGTTCTTCGTACGCTCTCATCCTCCACCATCTTTTTTGCGCGCGCGAGGATGCGCTCGACGAGGAACAGATCGTCAAGTCAGCGACTGGCATCCGCAACACGGTTGTCTGGAACAAGCTCTACAAGTTCCAGCGTGACGGCGTGGTGGGCGCGATCGACAAGCTCAACCGCTTCGGCGGCTGCATCATCGCGGACAGCGTCGGTCTCGGGAAGACCTTCGAGGCGCTCGCGATCATCAAGTACCACGAGCTCCGTAACGATCGCGTGCTCGTCCTGGTCCCCAAGAGGCTGCGCGACAACTGGACGCTCTACAAGGCGAATGACCGACGCAATTTCCTGGCCCCCGATCGTTTCAACTACGATGTCCTGAACCACACCGACCTGTCGCGCGACGGCGGCTTGTCGGGCGACATTGACCTCTCGCACGTCAACTGGGGCAACTACGACCTTGTCGTCATCGACGAGTCGCACAACTTCCGTAACAAGAAGACGCCGCGCGTTGGGAGTGAGACTCGCTACGACTGCTTGATGCGCAAGATCATTAAGGAGGGCGTCAAGACGCGCGTGCTCATGCTCTCGGCCACTCCGGTCAACAACCGGATGGCCGACCTTCGCAACCAGATCGCCTTCGCCACCGAGGGCGACGACACGGCTCTGATGGACCAGGGAATCGGCAGCATCGACAGCACCACGCGCCTTGCGCAGAAGCAGTTCAATCGGTGGCTCGATCTCGACGACGCGGAGCGCACCCCAGTGCGCCTGGTCGAGATGCTCGGCTTTGACTACTTCACCCTGCTCGATCTTCTCACGATCGCTCGTTCGCGGAAGCACGTGGAGAAGTACTACGGGCTCACCGAGACCGGCCGCTTTCCCACGCGCCTTAAGCCCATCAACATCAAGGCCGACGTGGATAGCGCCGGCGAGTTCCGGTCGATCCGGGACATCAACCTGGAGATCCGCCGCCTCAATCTCTCCTCCTACGCACCCCTGCGCTACGTGCTGCCGCACAAACAAGAGGCCTACGACAAGAAGTACAGCACCGAGGTCAAGGGCGGCACCGGCTTCTTCAGGCAGGTCGACCGCGAAGAAAGTCTGATTCACCTGCTGCGCGTCAACGTGCTCAAGCGCATGGAAAGCGCCGTGCCTTCGTTCGTGCTCACCGTCGAGCGCCAGCTTCGAGACGTAGAAGCCACGTTGGCGCGCATCGACCAACAGCCCGAATCGGTCGAGGAGATCGAGATCGAGGACGTGGACATCGAGGATCCTGGCGTCGAGAGCCTGCTGGTCGGGCGCAAGGTCAAAGTCCTGCTGAAGGACGTGGATCTCGTCCGCTGGAAGCAGGACCTGCTCGAGGACCGCAACCGTCTCGCCACGCTCGTATCTGCAGCCCGCCAGGTGGACGCAGGTCGCGACGCCAAGCTCGCGGCGCTGCGCGAGGTGATCGAGAACAAGTGCAGGAACCCGATCAACGTTGCGAACCGCAAGGTCATCGTCTTCACCGCCTTCGCCGACACGGCGCGCTATCTCTACGAGGAACTCGCTCCTTGGGGCAGGCAGACCCTTGGTCTCGAAACGGCGCTGGTCACGGGCACGGGAAGTAACCAGACGACGCTGCCGCGCCTACGAAAAGACCTGGCCTCGATCCTCACGGCGTTCGCCCCGCGAGCAAAGGAGAGACCGGACGATTTCGCGAGCGAAGGTGACCTCGATCTACTCATCGCCACCGACTGCATCTCCGAGGGCCAGAACCTCCAGGACTGCGACTGCCTCATCAACTACGACATCCACTGGAATCCGGTCCGCATCATCCAGCGCTTCGGCCGCATTGACCGCATCGGTTCGCCCAACGAACGCATTCAGCTCGTCAACTTCTGGCCCAACATGGAGCTGGAGGAATACATCGGCCTCGAGCAGCGCGTGAGCGGCCGAATGGTGTTGCTCGATATCTCAGCGACCGGCGAGGAGAACCTGATCGAGCAGCAGTCCGGCAACCAAATGAACGACCTCGAGTATCGCCGGAAGCAGTTGCTGAAGCTGCAGGACGCCGTCATCGACCTGGAAGATCTCTCGACGGGGGTGTCGATCGCCGATCTCACGCTCACCGACTTCCGGATCGACCTCGCCGAGTACATCCGAGCCCATCCCGGCGTGCTTGAAGGTCTGCCGCTCGGGACTTCTGCCGTCACGACGACAGCCGATGCCGACGTGCCGCCGGGGATCATCTTCTGCCTGCGGGCGGAGGGCAACGCAGCGCGGCTCGCGTTCGAGCCGGGATACCCCCTTGCTCCGCAGTATCTCGTACACGTCGCCGACGACGGCGCCGTGCTGCTGCCGTTCCCCCAGGCCAAGCGAATCCTCGATCGGCTCAAGCGCGTCTGCGTCGGACGCGACCTGCAAGATGCTGCGGCCTGCGCACGCTTCGACAAGGCCACGCGGCAAGGCGAGGACATGCAGCACGCGCAGGGGCTGCTCGCCGCCGCGGTAGCTTCGGTCGTTGGCAAGACGGAGGAGAAAGCTGTCGCCAGCCTCTTCACGCCGGGCGGCACCCATGCACTCAAGGGCGAGTTTGCTGGCATCAACGACTTCGAGGTCGTGGCGTTCCTGGTCATCCTGCCCGTGACGACCACATGAACGAAGGAGGCGTGATCGCCGCGCTCGACATACCTCAGAGCGCGCGTGTGGACCAACGCGTGCCGAAGAAGCTGCTTGTGGAGAACGGCGCACCCACCGCCGCTGACAAGCGCAAGATCAACGAAGGCATTGAAGAGGTCTTTTGGCTGGCCGCCCTCAAGCCTACGACCATAGGCGTCCCCCAGTTTCGCGACGGCACGCGCGAGTATTTGGAGATCGCGGTTCTCAGGGCCGTGCTGCGCGCCACGGCCCAGACCGCAAGGCTTGCGGAGCTCATCCACCGCGCGGTCCCGTACCCCCTGTTGCTCATCGCCACGCAGGGCGATGCGCTAACGATCTCGCTTGCCCACAAGCGCTGGTCACAGGGCGAGGCGGGAGCGACGGTGCTCGATGGAGCGCTGGTCGTTGCCGACCTTGCTGCCGCTGCTAGCGCAGACGTGGGAGCAGCCTTCGTCAGCGAGATCGCTGTCGCCCGGCAACCGCGTGCCGACCTGTTTGCGTTGTACCAGGGGTGGATGGACACCGTCGTGGCACTGCTTGCGGCCCAGGTAACCGGGACGTTCACCGTCGCGTCATCGCCTGAGATGGCGGCCGCGCGCCGGACGGCTCTTGCTGAATGCGAAAGGCTCGAGGCACAGCTGGCCAAGCTCCGCGCCGCCGCCGCCAAGGAACGTCAGGTCTCCCGGCAGGTGGAGTTGAATCTGGAAATCAAACGCGCGCAGGCCGAACATTCAGCCGCCCGGGCCAAACTGTGACCTTCGAGGATGCAATGAAGAAGCTGACCCCCAACGATCCCGAGACACGATCCGCTGATGTTCTGGCGGAGAACATCGAACAGCTGAGGACGCTGTTCCCCGAAGCGTTCACTGAAGCGGGCATCGACTTCGAGGTGCTCAAGCAGCTCCTCGCGGGGGCGGTGGATGAGCGGGAGGAGAAGTACGGCGTCAACTGGCACGGGAAGCGCCGCGCCCGGCAACTGGCGCTGACACCGTCGAACGGCACGCTGCGCCCCTGCCCCGAGGACAGCGTCGACTGGGACACCACGCAAAACCTGATGATCGAGGGTGACAACCTCGAGGTGCTGAAGCTGCTGCAGAAGAGCTACTCGGGGAAGGTGAAGCTCATCTACATCGACCCGCCGTACAACACGGGCAAGGACTTCGTCTATCCCGACAAGTACGACGACAACCTGTCGACCTATCTCCGCTATACCCGCCAGGTAAACGACGAGGGATTCAAGACCTCGTCGAACACCGAGGCGTCCGGGCGCTTCCACACGAACTGGCTGAACATGATGTATCCGCGCCTGAAGGTGGCGCGGACTCTGCTGCGCGAGGATGGGGTGCTGTTCGTCTCCATCGACGAGAAGGAGTACGCGCACCTGCGCACCATCTGCGCCGAGATCTTCGGCGAGGAGAACCTCGTCGGCACGGTGGTGTGGCGTAACGCGACCGACAACAACCCGACCAACATCGCGACCGAGCACGAATACGTGCTCGTGGTCGGGCGCGGGAAGGACGCCCTCGAGAAGGAGTGGAAGTCTTCGGTTTCGGACGTCAAGGAGGTGCTGGTCCGGATCGGCCAGGAACTGACGGAACAGTTCACCGGTGACGCGTTGGGCGCGGCGTACGAGCGGTGGTTCAGGCAACACAAGGCGGAGCTCTGGCCCCTCGATCGCTACAAGTACATCGACGAGGGTGGGGTCTACACGGGCAGCCAGAGCGTTCACAACCCCGGACGGGAGGGGTACCGCTACGACGTGATTCACCCAGGCACGAAGCGAGTCTGCAAGCAGCCGCTGATGGGCTACCGGTTCCCCCAGGTGACGATGAACGACTTGCTCGCCCGGGGAAAGATCCTCTTCGGAGGAGACGAGACGAAGCTCATCGAGCTGAAGGTCTATGCATCCGAGTATCAAGAGAAGCTAGCCAGCGTCATCGAGTTGGATGGCAGGCTCGGGGCCTACGATCTAAAGGAAGACTTTCCCGACGACGGCAAGGTCTTCAGCAACCCGAAACCGGTCCGGCTCCTCACAACGTTTTTCCCCCTGCTGCTGCGGCAGGACGGCGATCTCGTGGTGGATTTCTTCGCCGGGTCTGGTCCGACCGCGAAGGCCGTCCTCGAGCTGAACTGCAAAGACCAGGTCCAGCGGCGTTTCTGCCTGGTCCAGCTGCCGGAGCCGCTCGTTCACGAGGACGAGGATCAACGGAGCGCCGTCGCCTTGTGCGACAAGCTGAAGAAGCCACGAACCATTGCCGAGGTAACCAAGGAACGCCTGCGCCGCACCGCGAAGAAGATCAAGAACGAAAGCCCCATGTTCGCGGGCGACCTCGGCTTCCGCGTGTTCAAGCTCGATTCCAGCAACATCCGCGCATGGGAGCCGGACCGCCAGAACCTGCCGGAGAGCCTCCTTGAATCCGTGGATCACCTCAAGACCGACCGCACCGAGACGGACATCCTGTACGAACTGCTCCTCAAGTTCGGTCTCGACCTTTGCGTGCCGATCGAGAGGAGGCAGATCGCGGGAAAGGACGTGCACAGCATCGGCGGCGTCGTGCTGGTCGCATGTCTGGCAGACAAGATCGCACCTAACCAAGTCGAGCCGTTGGCTGAGGGCATCGTCAACTGGCATAAGGTCTTGGCTCCCGCGAGCGACACCACGTGCGTCTTCCGCGACAGCGCGTTCGCCGACGACGTGGCCAAGACAAATCTTGCCGCGATCCTCAGCCAGCACGGGCTTGCGAACGTGCGCAGCCTATGAGCGACATGAAGCGACTCACGTCGAATGATCCAGAGACGAAGTCGGCCGATGCGGTGGCAGAACACCTTGAGTATCTTCAGGCCCACTTTCCGGAGGCGTGCGTCCAAGGGCGCGTGGATTTCGAGGTCCTGAAGCAGTTGCTTGGTGGCCTGGTCGAGGATCGGGACGAGCGATACGGCCTCACCTGGCAGGGCAAGCGCGGCGCCCGACAGCTTGCCCTCACCCCCTCTACCGGCACCCTGCGGCCGTGTCCGGCAGACAGCGTGCAGTGGGAGCCCACGCAGAACCTGATGATCGAAGGCGACAACCTCGAGGTGCTGAAGCTGCTGCAGAAGAGCTACTCGGGGAAGGTGGGTTTGATCTACATCGACCCGCCGTACAACACGGGCAAGGACTTCGTCTACCCGGACGACTTCCAGCACAGCATCGCGAGCTACCTCGAACTCACGGGGCAGAAGGGCGACGGCGGCAAGAAAATCTCGTCCAACACCGAGACGTCAGGGCGCTTTCACACCGAGTGGCTCAATATGATGTATCCGCGCATCAAACTGGCACGGGGCCTGCTGACCTCGGATGGCGTGATGCTGATCAGCCTCGACGCGGGGGAGGTACACACCTTTCGCGCGATGGCAGGTGAGGTCTTCGGCGCCGAGAACTACGTCGCGACCTTTGTTTGGGTCTCGAACCTCAAGGGGCGGCAGATCTCCGACGGCGGCCCTGTGGGCACTCACGAGTACATCCTCTGCTACGCACGCGACGCGGAACGGGTCGGGCAATTCCAGGGGAGCATCAAGACGCTCAAGGAGCTGATGCCCTCCGTCTACAAGAACATGGACTACGAGCTCAGACACGATGCGCGCGGGCCATACGTCGTCAAGAACGAGCTGTACAATACGAACTCGAAGTTCAACGAGAAGACCGCGCCGACGATGGTGTTCGACATCCACCACAACTTCGCCACCGGGGAGACGAGGACGACGGAGATCGCCGAGCGTGCGCGGTTCCCCGGCTTCGAGGTCGCGCATCCGCATCCCAACGCGCGTCCGGGGATCTCCTATCACGCGTGGCGCTGGAGTCGGGACAAGGTTGTGAAGGACGCAGCGGACCTCGAGTTCATGAACGACCGTGGACGCCTCCGGATCAGCACGAAGATCAGGGACGTCGATCGGACCGCGCTGAAGGACATCGTGATCGGACCCTCCACGGCGACCGGGCAGGCCGACCTTGAGAACCTCGGACTGGCGCGTGTGTTCGACACCCCGAAGCCGGTGGAGCTGATCCAGCTCCTGCTCGCCAGCGCAGCCCGACGTGACGCAGTCGTGTTGGACTTCTTCGCCGGCTCCGGGACTACCGCACATGCGGTCATGGCACAGAACGCCGCCGACGGCGGTTCGCGGCGCTACATCGTCGTGCAGCTGCCGGAGCCGTTGGAGCCCGGGAACGAAGGCCAGTCAGCCGCGGTTGAGTTCTGCGACAAGCTGGGCAAGTCCCGGACTCTCGCCGAGGTGACGAAGGAGAGGCTCCGGCGTGCCGCAAAGGCCGTCACGAAAGAGCACGCGATGTTCGTTGGAGACCTCGGCTTCCGCGCATTCAAGCTTGATTCCAGCAACATCCGAACTTGGGAGGTGACCGGCGGAGACCTGCCGAAGACCCTCTTCGAGTCGGTTGAACACCTTAAAAAGGACCGGACGGAGCAGGACATCTTGTACGAGGTGCTTCTGAAGATGGGTCTGGATCTTTGCGTGCCCATCGAGACCCGAACGATCGCGGGGAAGGACGTGTATTCCATCGGAGGCGGCGTGCTGATGGCCTGTCTTGCCGACAGGATTGCACGCGATGACGTGGAAGTTTTGAGTCGGGGCATCGTCGACTGGCACAAGGTACTGGCGCCGGGGGGCGACACGACGTGCGTGTTCCGCGACAGCGCCTTCGGCGACGATGTGGCGAAGACCAATGTCGCAGCGATCCTTAACCAGCACGGCCTTGCCAACGTGCGCAGCCTGTAGGGGCAACGGCGATGAAACTCCACTTCGAGCCCAACCTCGACTACCAGCTTCAGGCCATTGAGGCCGTATGCGACCTCTTTCGGGGCCAGGAAATCTGCCGCACCGAGTTCACTGTTACCCGCGACGTATCCGCCGCACAGGCCCAAATGGCGTTCGCGGAGAGCGATCTGGGCGTGGGCAACCGCCTCACGCTCCTCGACGACGAGCTGCTCAAGAACCTTGGTGACGTCCAACTCCGGCACGGTTTACCGCCTTCCGGCGCACTCACTTCTGGCGATTTCACCGTCGAGATGGAGACGGGAACGGGCAAGACGTACGTCTACCTGCGAACCATCTTCGAGCTGAACAAGCGGTACGGGTTCACCAAGTTCGTCATCGTGGTGCCGTCGGTCGCCATCAAAGAGGGCGTCTACAAGTCGCTGCAGATCACGGAGGAGCACTTCAAGGGCCTCTATGCGGGAGTGCCATTCGACTACTTCCTCTACGATTCCGTGAAGCTCGGACAAGTACGCAACTTCGCGACGAGCCCGCAGATCCAGGTGATGGTGGTGACCGTTGGTGCCATCAACAAGAAGGATGTCAACAACCTCTACAAAGACAGCGAGAAGACCGGCGGCGAGAAGCCCATCGACCTGATCAAAGCCACGCGACCGATTGTCATCGTGGACGAGCCTCAGAGCGTCGACGGTGGGCTCTCCGGGGCCGGCAAGACCGCCCTCGACGCGATGAACCCGCTCTGCACGCTGCGGTACTCGGCGACCCACGTGGACAAGCACCACATGGTCTACCGGCTCGATGCCGTGGACGCCTACGAGCGCAAGCTGGTGAAGCAGATCGAGGTGGCCGCCGCGACCGTGGAGGGCGCGAACAACAAGCCCTACGTGCGCGTCGTGAAGGTGGAGAACAGGCGGGGCACCATTTCGGCCAGGGTCGAGCTCGACGTGCAGACCCCCAGTGGCGTCAAGCGCCAGGAAGTCGCGGTTCGGGACGGGGACAATCTCGAGCAGACCACCAGGCGCGCGATCTACGCCGACTGCCGCATCGGCGAGATCCGGGTCGCCAAGGGCACCGAGGACGTGGAGCTGCGCGTTCCCGGTGGCGAGCAGCACCTGAAGCCCGGCCAGGCGTGGGGCGACGTGGACGCGCTTGCCGTTCAGCGCGAGATGATCCGCCGTACGATCCGCGAGCACCTCGACAAGGAGAAGCGCCTGCGCCCGCAGGGCATCAAGGTCCTTTCGCTCTTCTTTATCGACGAGGTCGCGAAGTACCGGCGATACGCGGCAGATGGCACACCCGAGAAAGGGGACTACGCTCGAATTTTCGAGGACGAATACCGGCGTGCCGCGAAGCTGCCGGAGTACAACACGCTCTTCAAAGAGGTGGACCTCTCGCGTGCTGCCGAGGACGTTCACAACGGGTACTTCTCCATCGACAAGAAGGGCGGCTGGTCGGATACCGACGAGAACAACCAGGGCAACCGCGACAATGCCGAGCGAGCCTACAACCTCATCATGAAGGAGAAGGAGCTCCTTCTCTCCTTCGAGACCCCGCTCAAGTTCATCTTCTCCCACTCTGCGCTGAAGGAAGGCTGGGACAACCCCAACGTCTTTCAGATCTGCACTCTGCGCGACATCCAGACCGAGCGCGAACGGCGCCAGACTATCGGGCGCGGACTGCGTCTGTGCGTCAACCAGAGCGGTGAGCGCCTGCGCGGATTTGAGGTGAATACGCTGACGGTGATTGCGATGGAGAGCTACGAGCAGTTCGCAGAGAACCTACAGAAGGAGATCGAGAAGGACACCGGAATCCTTTTCGGCATCGTCGAGCACCACAACTTTGCGGCAATCGCCGTTACCGCTCCCGACGGGACCGTCAAGCCGCTTGGCTTCGAGCAGTCGAAGGCGCTGTGGGATGGCCTCAAGGCAGCGGGGCACATCGATGCCAAGGGCAGGGTTCAGGACTCGCTCAAGAAGGCGCTTAAGGACGGAACCCTCCAAGTGGCGCCCGCCTTCGCGGCGCAACTCGATCAGATTACCGCGGTTCTGAAGAAGCTGGCCGGCCGGCTCGAGATCAAGAATGCAGATGACCGCCGACAAGTTCGCACGCGCCAAGCGATCCTACACAGTGCCGAGTTCAAGGCGTTGTGGGACCGCATCAAGCACAAGACCACCTACCGCGTGGCTTTCGACAATGCCAAGCTGATTGAGAGCTGCACCCAGGCGCTGAGGGATGCGCCGCCCGTGGCCAAGACTCGCCTGCAGTGGCGCAAGGCAGACATCGCCATCGGCAAGGCCGGGGTTGACGCCACCGAGCGTGAAGGCGCGGCCACCGTCCTGCTGGACGAGGGCGACATCGAGCTGCCCGATCTGCTCACGGATCTCCAGGATCGAACGCAGCTTACGCGGCGCACCATCCAGAAGGTGCTGAACGACAGTGGCCGTCTCGACGACTTCAAGCGGAACCCGCAGCAGTTCATCGAGATTGCCGCTGAGGCGGTTAATCGGTGCAAGCGATTGGCAATCGTGGATGGCATCAAGTACCAACGCCTCGGAGATCAGGATTTTTACGCGCAGGAGCTCTTCGAAACTGAGGAGTTGACCGGCTATCTCAAGAACTTGGTAGACGTGCAGAAGTCGGTCTACGAGCAGGTGGTGTACGACTCCGACACGGAGAAGACCTTCGCTGACCAGCTCGAGAAGAACACCGCGATCAAGGTCTACGCGAAGTTGCCCGGTTGGTTCTCGGTGCCCACGCCGCTTGGCGGGTACAACCCCGACTGGGCCGTGCTGGTCGAGCAGGAGGGCGGGGAACGTCTCTACTTCGTGGTAGAGACCAAGAGCAGCGCGTTCCTGGATGACCTGCGGGACAAGGAGCGAGCCAAGGTGAAGTGCGGTGAGGCTCACTTCGGTGCGCTTCGGGTCGGCGAGGCACCAGCCACCTACATCCGTGCGCACTCGGTCGATGAAGTCCTGACGCACGGGGTGTCGAAGTGAGCGGTGAGCCGGGCCGCGTTCGTTCGGGTCACCACTGGATCTTCGGGGGGCGAAGGCCGCAGTGGATCTCCGAGCGGTGCTTCAGGACGTCGGCGGTGGGCGTGGCGTCGTTGCCATGATGCAGGAGCCACTCGGAGCGCAGGTCGATGACGATGTTGCCCACGTGGCCCTGATCCGGCGCGGCCGCCCGTATGTGGGCCGCTGCCCCTTCCACGACGACACGGTCCCGTCGCTCCGGGTGAATGACGAGAGTTCGACGTTCTTCTGCTTCGGGTGCAAGTCCGGCGACTATGGGAGGGGAGGGGAGTGCGAACATGAAGCCGCTCGTTAGCGCCCTGTTCGCCGGGGCCACGCTCACCGAGCACGACGATCTCGCCCCGGGCGCCGCGCTCCTCGGTCAGCCCATGTGGGGTCCCACCGCCCTGCTCGCCAACCTCGAGCTCCGCCTCGGTCTCCCTTCCCCCGACGTCAACGAGGCCGTGCGCGTCCAGCGCTGGTCCCGGCGCCTGGGCGAGGTTGAGGCCATGCTTCCCCGCTTCTACAAGGGCTCCTATCGCGTCGATCCCCTTGGAACGGCCACCGCGTTGCTCGCCATGCGCGACGAGCTCGTGGCCGCGGGCTGGAACGGTCAGGCGATCCGGTCCGGCGGCGAACGTCTCGCGACCTTCACGGAGCTCGAGGCCGGAGCCGAGCTGCCCCTGGGCACCGCCGATCGCGTCCGTCGAGTGGAAGACGAGCTCCGTCGGCTTCGCGTGCGCCCCGTGGACGAGCTCCGGCTCGCCGAGTCGCGGTCCGTGTGGCCCGCGCGCTGGCAACAGGTGTTCGCGCTTGTCGAGGAGCTCGGGAGTCCCGTGCGCTCCGCCCCGGTCACCTTCGCCGCGAACGGCAGCACCGACCTCGGGCGCGTGCAGGCGCTCCTGCGCGGGGACGCCGTTGCGGGCCAGACGGCCCTGAAGGGCGATGGCTCGCTCCTCGTGCTGCGCGCCGAGACTTCCTCCGAGCTCGCCGCGGCGCTGGCGGCCCTTCTGCGCAAGTGGAACGAGCCAAGCACCGCCATCCTTCGAGGGGGGGAGGCACACGCGCTCGACGACGCGCTTGTCGCGCAGGGCCTGCCCAGCACCGGCGTGGCCTGCGCCAGCGCATGGCGTCCTGCCGCGCAGGTGCTCCCGCTCGCCATCGAACTTGCCTTCGAGCCCCGCGATCCGTACCGCGTCCTCGAGCTGCTCACGCTGCCGATCGGGCCCTTCGAGGGCATGGTGGGCCGGGAGCTGGCAGCCGCGCTGTCCGAAGCCCCTGGTATCGGCGGTCCACCGTGGCGGGAAGCCAAGGAGACCATCGCGGAGTACGCGAAGGAGGACGCCGAGGCGAAGCTGGCCCGCGTCGCCGAGTGGCTCGAGACGCCCGGTCACAGAGGGCGCGCGCCGCGAGCGGCGCTGCTGGCGGTCGCGGCTCGCGTGTGCACCTGGATGCAGGCGAGGCTGGCGTTCGAGCGGGAGAAGGGCACGAGCCGGGACCACCTGGGCGTGCTCGGTGCCGCGTTCTCCCAGGCGCAGGCGTTCCGCGAGGCCCTGAGTCACGATCCCCGTGAGGTGCTCGACCTGATCGACGCGCGCCTCCTCGTCGAGCAGGTGTCGGGCAGCCTGGGTCTGGAGCTCTCGGCCGAGCGAGCGGGCCGCATCGATCCCGTCGACACGCCCGCGGGCCTGCGCGTCGCGCGCGACACCGTGGTCTGGTGGCACTGCGTGAGCGGAACGGAATGGCGTCCGTCGGCGCGACCCTGGCGCCTCTCCGAGGTCCAGGCCCTGAGCGCAGCAGGGGTCGCGCTCCTCGACCCCGCCGAGCGCCTCAGCGCGGAGGCGACGAGCTGGCGACAGGTGGTGCTCGCCGCACGCAAGCGGATCGTGCTCGCCATGCCTCGCTGGGCCGTTGGCGAACCCCTGGAGCCGCATCCCATCTGGGACGAGATCGTCGCACGCCTGGGCGCCCGCGATGTTGACCTCGCCCGCGTCACCGTCGAGGCCCGGGCCTTGCTCCTGGGTCGCGTCCCCGTGTGCGCCGTCGACACCGTCGATCGCGGTCCACTTGCCCTGCCCGAGGCGCGGGCGGAGTGGCATCTCGACGGCGCGAACCTCCCCCCGTCCGCGCGCCACAGCGCCAGCAGCCTTGAGTCCCTGGTCGGCTGTCCGCTGCACTGGGTCTTCAACTATCCCGCGGGCCTGCGCAGAGGTTCGATCGCCTCGCTCCCCGGTAGCCCCATGCTCCAGGGCTCCCTCGGCCACCGCCTCGTCGAGAGCTTGCACGAAGGCGGAGGTCTGCAACGCACCACCGATCTCGACACGCGCTTCGACGCCCACCTCGAGCGGCTGCTTCGCGAGGAGGCCTCCGTCCTACTGCGGGTGGGCATGACCTTCGAGCTCGCTCAGCTGCGCAAGCAGCTGGCCGCCTCCGTCACGACCCTCGTCGAGCTCCTCGTCGCCTCCGGCCTGTCCGTCGCGGACGTCGAGTCACGCGTCCTCGTCTCTTGGCGCGGCGGGGAGCTCGAAGGGCGGCTCGATCTGCTGCTCCACGATTCCGGGGGGCACGAGGTGATCCTCGATCTCAAATGGGGAGCCAAGCGCTACCGGGAGCTCCTTGCCGGAGGGCAGGCCATCCAGCTCGCTGTCTATGCAGCGGCGCGGCGTCTCTCGACGGGCGCCAAGAAGATGCCTCCGGCCGGCTACTTTTCCCTGAGTCGCGGCGAGCTGTTCACCGTCGACGGACAGCCCTTTGCAGGCGGGCGCACCATCAATGGACCGCCCCTCGACGAGACCTGGGACCGGCTCGAGCGCTCGGTCGAGCGCGTGGAGGCCTCGCTGTCCAGGGGGCGCGTTCTCGTTACAGGCGTGGGCCGATCCTTGCCGCTTCTCGGGGCCCTGCGCGTGCCGGAGGTCGAGCGCGACCGCTACCTCGAGCCCAAGGCGGGGGATGATGGGGCTTGCAAGTACTGCCCTTACGGCCCCCTGTGCGGGCGGGACTGGGAGGATCTGACATGAGCCCCGCCCTCGGACCCGCTCACGCGCTCACCCTGGTGGGCGCCAGCGCCGGCAGCGGCAAGACGCACCGCCTGACGGAGGTGGTCGTCGACGCGGTGGCGCCCGGCCAGACGGACGCCATCGACCCCGGGGCGCTCGCCGCCGTCACGTACACGCGAAGGGCAGCCTCGGAGCTGGCCGCGCGCATTCGCCGGGAGCTGGTCAAGGCCGGTGCGCACGAACGCGCGCTGCGTCTGCCCCTCGCGTACCTCGGGACCGTGCACGCGGTCTGTCTGCGCCTGGTGCAGGAGTTCGCGATCGACGCGGGCCTGTCCCCGCAGGTCGACGTCCTGCCGGGCGACGAGGCGCGCTGGCTGCGCGAGGCCCTCGAGTGGGGGCTCGACCCCGAGTTCCGCAACCGGGTCCAGACGCTCGCCGATGGGCTCGAGCTGCGGTGGAACCAGCGACTTCGTCGCACCGACTGGCTCACGCCCGTCCAGGACCTGATGGCACTCGCACGCGGCAACCGCATCGCGCCGGCGTCGCTGCCCGCAATGGCCGAACGCTCGGTCGCGAGCCTGCTGGCCCTGATGGGCCCCCCCGAGAGAGATGGCGACGCCCTCGAACGTGAGCTCCTCGCGGCGCTCCAGAAGGTCGACCGTGCCCTCGGCGAGATCCACGACGACATCGGCAAAACAGAGACGGCGCGTCAGACGGTGAAGGACAAGCTGCGAGACGCGGCCGCAGGGCGACTGCTCTGGTCCGACTGGGTACGCCTGCAGCAGCTCGCTCCGGCAAAGGCCGTCGCCGCAGTCGTCGCCCCGCTCATCGAAGTGGCCTCGCGCGTCGAGCGTCACCCGCGCCTGCAAGCCGAGGTTCGCGATCTCATCCGTGGCATCTACGAGGCCGCGCGCCAGGGCCTCGAGGCCTACGACGGCTGGAAGAAGCACCGGCGCGTCGTCGATTTCGTCGACATGATCGATCGCGCCCTCACGCTCGTGGATCGCCCCGACGTCCAGGAGGAGCTGCGCAGCCGGCTCAAGCTTCTGGTCGTCGACGAGTTCCAGGACACGAGTCCCGTGCAGCTCGCCCTCTTCGTGCGCCTGCACCCCATCGCTGGCCATTCCACGTGGGTCGGCGATCGCAAGCAGTGCATCTTCGAGTTTGCGGGCGCCGATCCTGCGCTCATGGAGGCGGTCACCACGTGGGCGGCCAGGTCGGGCGGGGAGACGCCCCGCCTCGACCAGAACTGGCGCTCGCGCCCCGAGCTGGTCGAGGCGTGCTCCACGCTCTTCGCCGCCGCGTTCGCGCGGCACGGGTATCGACCCGAGGAGATCGCCGTGGAGGCGGTGCGCACCACGCCGACGGCGCTGTCCGGCCTGCCTCCGCTGGGTCTCTGGTGGCTGGAAACCACCAAGCAGGAAGAGGATGCCGCCGCGCTCGCCGAAGGCGTTCGTCGCCTGCTCGAGGCACCGTCGGCGACACCCGTCGTCGATCGGTCTACCGGAGAGGTGCGCGATGTGCGCGCAGGCGACGTCGCGGTCCTGGTCGCGACCAACAAGGAGGCCGCGGCCGTCGCCAGCGAGCTGGCACGACGCGGCGTGCACGCCACCGTGGCACGTACCGGTCTGCTGTCGACGCCGGAGGGCGCGATCGTGCAAGCCGCGCTCTCCACCCTCGTCGATCCTTGCGACGAGTACTCGCGCGCGGTCCTCGAGGCGCTCACGGGCTTCGGTGGGCAGGGCGCCGAGGCGTGGCTCGACGCGCGGATCGCTGCCGTGAGCCAGCGCAAGCAGGCGCAGAAGAACGGCGAGCCGGCTCCGGCCTCGGTGCCGTCGGAGCCCGTGGCCCGGATCGAAGCGCTCCGTCCCCATGTCGAGACGCTCGCTCCCTCCGAGGCCCTCGACGCGGTCCTCGCGGCCACGGACCTCGCGGCGCTGTGCGCCCGGTGGCCCGATCCGGAGCAGCGCCTGGCCAACCTCGACGCCCTGCGCGCCCTGACGGCGAGCTACGAGGAGCACTGCGCACACCAGAGGGCAGCGGCCACGATCGCGGGCCTGCTGCGTTTCTTCGAGGAGGCCGCGGAGGAGCAGCTCGTGCGCGACGAGGAGATTGCCTCGGACGACCAGCACGTGGGCGCGGGCGAGCACGCCGTGACGATCGTGACGTATCACAGGGCCAAGGGGCTCGAGTGGCCGGTCGTCATCCTGTCGAGCCTCGATCGGGGCGAGAGGCGCGACGCGTTCGAGGTGTGCCCGGAGACCGATCGCGCGGCGTTCGACGCGGCGGATCCCCTCGGGGGGCGCTGGATCCGCTACTGGCCGTGGCCGTTCGGGCCGCCGAAGAAGGCGCGCCTCAAGGAGACGGCCGCGGCCTCAACCGAGGGTCGGTCGGTGGCCCTGCGCGAGGAGCGCGAGCGGGTGCGGCTGCTCTACGTCGGCTTCACGCGTGCGCGCGATCACCTGATCCTCGCCGCTCGCAAGGCCAAGAAGGGGCCGGCCGTGGAGTGGCTCGACGAGTTGTGCGACGGCGAGCGTCGTCCGCTGCTCGGTCTGCCGGCGGCGCCCGAAGGCAAGGAGTCCGCGGTCGTGGAGGTGCGTGGACCGGATGGACGGATCACGAAGGTCCCGGCACGGCACTGGCTTCTCGGGACCGGGGCCGACACACGTGCGCGGCTCACCAGCGTGGACTCCCACGTCTGGTTCGCGAGGCCGGACGGTCCGCCGGTCGAGCGCCCGACGTACTGGATCTCGCCATCGCAGGCCGACAGCGACTGGCCGGACCTCGCGGTTCCAGAGGTGGCGGAAGGGACGTCCATCGGGGAACGATTGCCGCTCGGCGATGCCAAGGGCGTGGGCTGGGACGTCGTGGGCGATGCCGTGCACGCGTTCCTTGCCGCCGATGTCGCCGGGCTTGGTGCGCCAGACCGCCTGGAGCTTGCCCGACGCCTTCTCGCTGCATCGAACCTCCTGGCACTCCTGGCGCCCGAGGCCCTGGTGCGCGCCGGCGATCAGCTCCGTTCGTGGGTCGAGTCTCGGTGGCCGGGTGCGACCTGGCATCGCGAGGTCCCTGTCACCGCCGCGGTAGGCACGCCGCACGGGACACGCCGGGTGCAGGGCACGATCGACCTTCTGCTCGAGACGCCGGAAGGGGTCGTCATCATCGATCACAAGAGCTTTCCCGGTGGTGCGAATCAGTGGACGGCCAAGGCCGCGGAGTTTGCGCCCCAGCTGGCCGCCTACGCGCACGTGCTGACGGCAGCGGGAAGGAGCGTGGTCGGGATGTACGCGCACTTCACCATCGGCGCCGGGGTCGTCCGGCTTCGATAGCGGTCCCGTGCGCATTGCTCGAAGACGCCCTACCGACGGTCAAAGTACGCGTGGAAGTTCCTCATGGGTTAGAGTTGCACATGGAGGAGAACAGCATGGGGGCAGCGGCACCGCGTCTCCTGAAAAGGGTCAGTTCACAAGCCGGGGAGTCAGCCTCCTCCGTCGCGGTGATCAACGCATCTCGACGTCCACGATCGACATCGCACGCTTCGTTGAAGAGAATCTCGTCTCCAATTCCCTCTTCCACGCCTCGATCGCCCGTTTCTGATGCTCGACGGCAGCGTACCGTTCGTCGTTCACGTCAAGCCGCTTCTTGACGACACCGAAGGCGCCGATCTTGAGAGGTACGGTTCGCAACGGCAGGTTCGGGTGGAGCGCTTGGAGACGGTCGACGAAGCGCTTCATTGCCTCCTCGATGCCGTCCGCCGCTGCCGCAGTGAAAGTCGTGTACGCGTAGAGGTCGAGCCCCGTTTCGAGGTACCGACGCATCAAGTCGAACTGGCGGTCGAAGAGTTCGGGTGCCGCCTTCGTGTTGAAGGCGAAGGACGCCTCGTCGAAGCCCTTGAAGCACCCCACCCTGCCGTAGCCCTTGAACGTCGCGACAAGTTCGCGATCCGTCTCGGAGAGAATGCTCCAGAAGTAGTCGATGCTGAGGTTGTCGTCGGACCAGAGGTAGACCTTGCCCTCCAGGCCCCGCTCTCGGAGGGCGCGCATGGTCCACGGAACCCACTCGGGAACGAGTTCGGGTTGACCACCCGTCAGGTCGATCATCTGCGGGCGGTCCGCCTCTGCAAGGTAGAGGTCAACCAGCTCTCCGGGCGTGAGCCACGACGCACGCTCGGGGCTGGCGTCGAGCATGTTAAAGGGCACGAAGCAGTACCAGCACCGCCAGTTGCAAGCAGCGTTCTGAAACACTTGAGCATGAAGCAGCTCGCCGGGCATTAGTCCGAGGGCTCTCGACGCGGGGTCGATGGGCAAGGGATTTGGCACCCACGTTGGGTCGGCGTCGCGTCGAAAGTGACGGACTCGCCCGAAGCCCTTGCAGTTTGGAGGCTTCGTGAGATCTTCCGCCTGCGCTGTGCCGAGGAAGTTGCTGATCAGCAACTTTCCTTCGTCGAGCCGGACTGACTTCGCCCGGTACGACGCCGAGACCTTGTCCGTGTCGAGCCAGTCAGCCATCTGTTCCCTGCGCGCGCTTCGTCGAGCGACGGATGGGCGGCACCTTCATCGGATCCTCGTTGAGGTTGGGCATGCGATGCTCAAGGTAGAGGATCAGCAGCTTTGCGAGGTACGCGATCTCATCGCCAGTGAGAGCGCTCCCCGTGGCGATGCCGTGCCAGTACTCGATGCACTTGCGGCAACAAGCCGCCACGGCGTGCTGGGCGTAGAAGAGGACGTTGCCCTCGAACGGCGTCTGCTTTCCCTCGCGAGGGTGTCGCGCCTTTCCAACAGACTGACGGAGGCGTTTCTCGGCTTCGACTTCGCGCATCGCGCGCCGTCCCTTACGACGGGCGTGGTTGACGGCATGTTGGTCGAACGGGCGTTCCCAGAATTCGTGACGGATCAACTCCTTGGATAGGGAATCGAACGTGTTCCTCACGTCGTCGAGGTTGCGAGCCTGGACACGCGGAAAATCGACGAGGTCTTTGCCACACGAGCGGCAGGGTCCTCCGTGAGGTCGAGGCTTCTGGGTCTTCTGCAAGAAGCAGTGGAGGTCGTTCCCACAGTCGCTCTGGGTGCACTTCAACTTCAGCGGTTTGAGCACCGGCTGAGTTGTTCCGACGCTCACGACACGTCTCCTTCGAGGGCACGGAGAAGGACACTGCGTTCAGTTTCGTCCAGTCTCGTGAGGTCGAGATGCGAAAGGGCCTGGTCGCGCGCCATTGCCCATGGATCGGAGCTACCGGTTTGAAGGTTCGTTGCTGTTCCCCACCATGAGCTGCCCTGAAGCGAGAGGCGGAAGGCCATGTAGTTGGCCAGCGCTGCCACAGGTACGTTCTCTCGCTTCGCAACGCGCACCACGACGCTCTTGAGCCGCTCGATGCTTCCCGACGCCTCCTCGGCACACTTCTCGGCGAGTTCCTCAGCGCGACCTGCAAGCATCACGTCCCCCGCGAACATGGACGCCGCAGTCTCTGCCGGCGACGAGCCATTGTCCCTCACCAACGTCTCGTAGTCGACAAAGGCCAGGCTCTCCGCCTCGGGCTCCTCGGCAGCATGGCGAAGTTCGTGAAGGACGTCATGGAGCCATCTGGATTCGAGGCGCGTCCCTTGCTTGAGGACGATCACATTCCGTCCCGAGATGCGCCACGTCGCTCCGTGGAACGCGCCAGCGTCGCTGAGCGGAAGAACCGGAATACCGAGACTCCAGATGTAGTCGAGAGTGGGGGCGAACGAGAGGTCTCCGCGAGCGCCGATCGCGGCACGCACCTCCGCTGCATCTGACGGCACTGGTGCCTTCCTGAGCTTGGGCGTAGCTCGTAGCAGCAACCCCGCCACGTAATAGGCGTACGTTGCGTACGCCTCGGTCGCATGCGTCGCGGCATTGACGGGCAGCTTGAATCGGGCGCCTGCGAGCGCCGCACCAGTAGCTACAAGGGGCGCGTCGCCAAAAAGCACTGCGGGCGCCCAGCCGAAGATCCTGTTGAGCAAGTTGGCGGCGCCCAGGGCGGATGCGTCGTCGCTTTGCGATACCTCCGCGTGACGCGCCAGAATCCGCTTGGTCACGAAGTCCTTGCTGAGTCCCGCCGACGTAGCTCGGCGGAGAACGCGAGCGGGGGACACATCGGCGCCGGGAAGAAAGACGTCCTCGCGAACCTTCACGCCAAGCGCCGCCACAACCTCTCGAATACGATCCAAACTGGCACCCGCGTAGCGGGTCGCTTCGTAGCGCTGGATCTGTTGCTCCTTCACCCCCAGGCGATTCGCAAGTTCGCGCTGGGTGAGGCCTGCGGCAATTCGTGCCTGGACAATGGCGATTGGAAGCTCATCAAGAGAGGTCAGCTCAAGTACCCGCGACCCTCCACTGCGGAGCCCGTCGTAAGCCGCAAGCTCCTCGCGCAGCTCCTCAACCTGGCTCTGGACCGCCTCGCGCTGTGCCTGAAGAATGCGAGGGTGAACACCGGGCGGACCGGTTGCCGTGAGCGACCGGAGCTTTCGATCGAACTCCTCGACCTGAGCCTTCGTGATTCGGTACTGACGCTCGTTCTGGATCATGGCTGCCACCCTTGGAGGTCGATGGCGACGATTCCCTTCTGGTCTCCAGTCGCCTTGTCGATTTGGAAGAACTGCACGAACGAGTTGCCGGCGCGGTCTGCGGACCACGTCGAGGGAAACAACTCACCGCCGAACCTCGCCTTCTGCGCCGCTCGCTTGTTCTTGAAGTCGAGAAGGACGGGATCGAGAGCGTCAGGATCGACACCGACCTCGTCCCAGCAGGCATCGAAGTCGCCCGGGGCGCTTCTATGCGTGACGAAGCTGCCGTCGATGTAGGCCACGCCGCAGCCCGCTGCCTTCAAGGAGGCGAGCGCTTGTCGCAGTCCTCGCAGCAGGCGGTCTCGCCACGGCGTGCCTCCGAAGCGCACCGCGATTTCCTCCCACGTAGCGTTGTGGATCCCTGGGGGCAGCCGCCCGAGTGCGTCGAACGCCGGAATCACGAGACACAACATAGGAGTTGTGTTGATGCCTGTCAAGGCAGAGCCAGCAAGCCATCGGTTTTGCTTGATTTCCTCCGCTAACTGGACGACTGTTCAGAGGTATGGAGCTAGCTGCGTGGGCGACGGGCGCCGTCCGCCAGATCCTGGAGGAGCTTCGCGGGGACGCGCGCTGGAGCAAGGCGCTAGCGCCAGATGGGCGCCTGGATCCGCCTCGGAGCGTCCACCTCGCCGTGTTCGTCGAGCCGTTCCTCTCGTACATCCTCGACGGAAGCAAGACCGTCGAGTCGAGGTTCTCCGTGAAGCAATGCGCGCCGTTCCGGCGCGTCGCGGTTGGCGACATCATCCTGCTCAAGGCGGCGAGCGGACCGGTGAGGGGGATCTGCGAGGTCTCCAAGACCTGGTACTTCGAGCTGGGCTCGGTGCCGTTGGCGGACCTCCGCGAGCGCTTCGCAGAATCCATCTGCGCAACCGAGGACGAGTTCTGGCACGCGAGGGAGAAGGCGGAGTACGCAACTCTGCTCAAGCTACGATGGGTTCGTGAACTGCCTCCGATGTCGTGCCCGAAGCGTGACCGACGTGGCTGGGTGATCCTGCACGGGGCGCGAAGCCAGGTGGCGCTACCCTACGCATCATGAACGTTGTCGTTTGCTTCAGCGGCGGCATCGCGAGCGGGAAGACGACGCTCGCCACGGCAGTCGCGGACCATCTCGGTCTCACGGTAGCTACCTTCGGGGGCTTCGTTCGCGGCGTAGCTCGGACACGCGGCATCGCTGAGCAGCGCGCGGAACTCCAGGCACTGGGCGAAGCATTGATCGCGGAGATGGGCTGGGGCGCCTTCTGTAGCGCTGTCCTCGATGCGGCCGCGTGGTCGGTCGGAGGCTCCATCGTCGTGGATGGCATCCGTCACGTTGCCGCCTTCGAGGCGGTCAAGAGCCTCGTAGTGCCCGTGCCGGCGAGGCTCATCTTCGTGGACGTGCAGCGCGAGGTCAGGCAAGCACGTGCTGCCGAAAGCCGGACCGGCGAAGGAGGCGATCTCGCCAAGGCGGATGCCCATTCGACCGAAAGGGACGTGCATGGCGCCCTGTGCGAGAGGGCGGACCTTGTCCTCGACGGGACGCGCGAAGTTGAAGTCCTCGTTGACGAGGTGTGTCGCTCCCTGGGCGCCGGCTACGGGCCCTAACGTCGACACGGCAGCTACACGAAGGCGCCACGAAAGCGCTGGGGCAGTTGACGATCCTCGCGGCAATGCTCAGGTTGCCCGAGTCATTCAGAGAGGCAGGAGGGACCTGGCCCTGCGATCGCCTCGGCAACCTCCGCGTGGAGCGGGAAGGTGCCAACGCCAGCCCCGCGCGAGCGGGGAGCGATGGAGCGAACGATGGCTGGGGACGAATTGGCGGCGCGCATGGAGCTGTGCCGCAAGTGCCTCGTCCTGCGCGGGCCTTTCTTCGACTCGCACAACGGGTGCGTTCGGGTCCAGCGGTGCGGATGCGAGCCGCGGGAGCCGCTGTGGAACGCGTTCGACTACAACTGCGCTGCCGAGCTTTGCCGCTGCTGCGCGTCGCGCGTGATCCGGTGCGGATCGAAGTGGAGCGTCTTTTTCTGCGAGGCATGCAAACCTCGCGTTGTCGCATACAACGGCGGGGCGGGATGGAACGTGATCCCCATCGGACGCCACTCAATGATGAACGGCGTCGCGTTGAACACCACGCACGCCTGGAAGGGCAGCGCGCGAAGGGCCTTCGCTCGGGGAGTGGCCGAGGTGGTCGACGGGATCGGGCGACTCGAGCGGTTCCACCGCACAGAGGTCACGCGCGTCGCTTCATCCATCGAAGCCGCGGGCCCGACCGTGCCCGTGCCGCCGTACCTCGAGCACGCCAAGCGGTGCCAACCTTCGGAGGACGCGGCGGTTTTCGCCACGCTCGTTCTCGGCATGGGCGTGGATACCAGCGGAACGGCGGGCTCGCCTTGAGCACTCCCGCGCCTCCCGCAGTCGTGGTTCACATCCCCCACGCGTCTCTCGTGGTGCCGAGCGATGTCGCCGCGGGCCTGCTCCTGACGCCCGCGGAGCTCCAGCACGAGCTCCTCGTGATGACCGACCGCTACACCGACGAGTTGTTCGCCCTTCCCTCGAGCCTGGCGACGACCGTCGCGTTTCCGGTGAGCCGCCTGGTCGTGGACCCGGAGCGGTTCACCGACGACGACTCCGAGCCGATGGCGCGAAAAGGAATGGGGGTCGTCTACGAGCGCACGGCCGCCGGTCATCCTTTGCGTCACCCCCCATCCGCCGAACACCGTCGGGAGCTGTTGGCGCGCTTCTATGAGCCCCATCACGCTGCGCTGACTGCGGCCGTCCAGGCAGCGCTCGCCGCCCACGAGACATGCCTGCTGATTGACGGGCACAGCTTCCCGACGCGCCCGCAACCCTACGAGGACGACCAGGACCCCGACCGCCCGGACATCTGCATCGGCACGGACGCGAGCCACACCCCCGGCTGGTTGCGGGACATCGCGGTGCGCGCGTTCGAGGAGCTGGGGTGGAGCGTGGCCGTTGACCGGCCGTTCGCCGGTGCGCTCGTGCCGATGCGCTTCTATCGGCAGGACCTTCGGGTGGGCGCCGTCATGATCGAGGTCCGGCGCGGCCTGTACACGGACGAGGGGTCGGGAGCGCGACTGCCCGGTTTCGACGACGTCAGGGAGCGGATCTCAGGGACGCTTGGAAACCTGGCCGCCGTCGGTGCGTCGCGAGGCGTACGGTGAGGGCCTTCGCGGACGGGCGCGTCACCCTTCGCCACGATGTCCTTGTGGAGTTAGCGATCCCGGGCCGATCTCCTTGACTCGGCTCGAACCACAACTGTCTTCCGCAGTGACGGACGAGCGGTTGGCTGGCGTTGGCCCGCATAGACCTGCGAGAGGGCGACCACCCGCTTCGCAATCCGAGTCCTGAGCGTCGCTGGCGCAAGGACCTCCGCCTCCTCGCCGAACCCAAGAATCCACGCCTCGAGCTCCGGGCAGACTCGTACGCGCATCCGCACGACGACGTGGTCGGCGGCCACCTCGACCTTCTGCGAGTCGTGCCACCTGTGCGACTGCGCGTAGGTCGCCCACTGCTTGTTCAGCTTCAGCTCGACGTCCTGTACGCCCAAGTCGAGGAAGATCCCGAACGAATCGTGAAACACCTGCTCGGGGTCGTACTCGGTCCGACCGGGGTACTCGAAGGTGTCGTCGAGCACGTCGACCGAGCTTATGCGCGAGAAGCGATACGGATGCAGCCCGCCCTCGCCGTCTCGACCGACGACGTAGAGTTGATGGTCGTGCACGACGATGGACAGCGGCTCGAGCCGCAAGTGCTCTGCGGTACCGTTGAACCGGGTGTACTCGATCGACAGCACCTGGTGCTGGAGCACCGCCTCGATGACCTCGTCGAGCAGCGGCGACCGGTCGAGCAGGGCCACTTCTCCGCCACGCCGCAGGAACCAGAACTTGCGGTCGATGTCCCGGAAGATTGCTCGCCTCTTCGTGCGCCCAATGATGTCGCGGAACGCGACCCGGATGCCCTCCTTGTAGTTTGATCCCTCGAAGAGCGGCCACAGGCTCGAGCCGAAGCACGCTGCGACGGCCGTCGGATACGCCGGTGCCGGCGCGATGGCGGAGAGGTCCATCTTGATCAGGCGCCGCCGCCCGTCCTGGCGCTCGACGACGCCCGGCAGGTTGAGCGCCGCCTTCATGAGCCGGTGCGCCATGGCGGGCTTGATGCGCAGGCGGGCCGCGAGCGAATGCCTGTCGTACTCGCGGCCCCGGAGCAGGTCCGCGACGAGCAGGAAGTGGCGGTCGACGCTGGCGGAGCGGTGCGGTTCCGAGGGCATGGTCCCGCCAGGATCCGATGATCCTCACAGGATCACAACCTTCGTGCAGCCGCCCCGTCGCCTCCGCGGCCTGTCAGACTTTCCATCACGATGGGAACCACGATCTGCTGTCCGAGCTGTCGATACGAGTTCGAGCTCTCCGCCGCCATGCGCGCTGGGCTCGAAGCGGAGGTGCGCGCCGCCCTGGTCCGGCAGTTCGAGGGCCAGGCCAGCGCCGTGCAGGCGGCGGCCGATGCCCGCATCCGCGAGAAGGAGGCCGAGCTCGCCGAGGCCCGCACCAGGCTCGCCGTCGCCGAGAACCGCGAGGCGGACCTGCTCCGGCAGCAGCGCGAGCTCACCGAGAAGGAGCAGCGGCTCGAGCTCGATCTCGAGCGCCGGCTGAGCGCCGAGACGGCCCGCATCCGCGACCTGGAGGCCAGGGCTGCGCAGGAGAGGTTCTCGCGGGAGGCCGACGATCGGGTGCGGGTTAAGGACGAGGAGCTTGCCGAGGCGCAGGCGAAGCTCGCGGCGGCGGCGTCGCGGGAAGCCGACCTGATGAAGAAGCAGCGGGAGCTCGCCGACCGGGAGCGCGAGCTCGCCGTCGAGACCGAGCGGCGCGTCGCCAACGAGGTCGCCAAGGTCCGGGATCAGGAGATGAGGCTCGCCGATCAGCGGACCGAGCTCCAGCAGGAGCAGCAGCGGCTCCGCGAGGAGGAGCACCGGCAGAAGGAGGTGAGCCTGGAGAAGACGATCGCGGAACTCACGCGCAAGCTGCAACAGGGCTCGCAGCAGTTGCAGGGCGAGGCGCAGGAGGTCGTGCTGCGTGACGTCCTTGCGGCCGCCTTCCCGACTGACGCCATCGAGGACGTCCCCAAGGGCGTCAACGGGGCCGACCTCGTGCAGACCGTCCGCGGAGCCGACGGCCGCGACGCCGGCTCGATCGTCTGGGAAAGCAAGCGCACCCGCGTCTGGTCGGACGGCTGGCTGCCCAAGCTGCGTGACGACCAGCGGGAAGCTAGTGCGGCTTGCGCTGTCCTCGTCACCCAGGCGTTGCCGCCCGACGTCCGGCACTTCGGGCTCAAGGAAGGGGTCTGGGTCTGCGCGCCGTCGTACGCCGTCCCGCTCGGTGCCGTGCTGCGCGCCGGGCTCCTCGAGGTCGTCGCCGCCAGGCGCGCCGCCGAGGGCAGCGGGCAGAAGATGCAGGTCCTCTATGACTACATGACCGGGACCGAGTTCCGGAACCGCGTCGAGGGCCTGGTCGAGGCGTTCGTCGAGATGCAGGAGGAGCTCATCGTCGAGAAGCGAACCACGCTCACGCGATGGAAGCGGCGCGAGAGGATCATCGACCGAGCGCTCGACAACGTCACGGCTCTCTGCGGCGACCTTCAGGGCATCGCCGGCCGGCAGCTCAAGGACTTGCTTCCGCCGGCCCTCGACGCGGCTGGAGCCCTGCCCGAGCCGAGCGACGAGGAGGAGGACGACGCGGACCCGCCCGACGACACGCGGCTGAAGCAAGTGCTGGTTGACCTGCTTCCCGACGACGGCAGCGGCGTCGGCAATGGCTCGCTGTCGGAGCTCTTCGCGGGGCGCGCGTTCACGGAGCTTCGCCTGCACGCGTCCGCTGATGACTACGAGCGGTGCAAGGAGGCCCTCCTAGTCGAAGGTCGCATCCGGCGCGGCAAGGGGCGTGGTGGATCGGTCGGCCTCATCGTGGCCTCGGCCGCGGAGTGAGGGAAATGAACATGGACGACGCACTGCTCCTCGTCTGCGCGCCCGCCTTGGTCGTGGTCGTCGGGGTTCCGGAATGCTGGGTCGACGCACGCCGTCTCGCACGATGCCTGCGACGTGCGGCGGCCAACGACAACGGCCACCGTGGTCTCGTGGTCCCGGAAGGCGAGTGACCGCCATGGACTCCGGCCGCTCTCGTGTTTCTCCACCGGCTTGCGGAGGTCTCTACGAGCAGTTTCGTCCGGCTCTGGCGCGGTTCGAGGACAGGTCCGGCGCGGAGCCTGACGATATCAACCGTGGGCGTGACGCGCGTAACCTCGCTCACGATCAGAGCCCTCCCGGTGCCGCGAGAACCGTAGCCCCAGCGTGCACGGTGTACCACCCGAGGAACCTGTACGGCCGCGAGTTGCTTGGGGCGTGCGCGGCGGTCTCCATGGAGAGCAGGGGGGGGGCGCCGATCGTGCTTGAGGTTCGCTGAGCGCGAACCGCCAAGGCCTTCGACGTCGCCGGCGGCGACGCGGCCGAGCGGCTCGAGGGAGCACGGTTGCGTCGTCGCGGCTGCCTCAACCTCCTCCGAGCACAAAAAATTTGACATGCCGGCCCCATAAGCAAACATATGCGAGCACAGTCTGCTCGCATATGGGTGGTCAAATGGTGGACGAAAACAAGCGAAAAGCCGGAATTGCCAGATGGAACGGCGTAACAAAGAGCGAACAGAAGGTGCTCGTATCGAAGGCCGCTCACGCGCGCTGGAAGAAGCGTGAGGACGTAGTCCTCGCCAGCCACCAGGGGACCGTCAAGCTCGGGGACTTCGAGATCAGGTGCGCAGTTCTGGTCGATGGCCGCCGAATCTTCTCCGAGCGGAGCCTATGCGACGCCATGGGGCACGCGCGCCACCCTGCCGAGTACGCCCGGCGCCACCTGGAGCGGGAGCGCGGTGACGACTCGCTACCGGTCCTCGTGACGCCAAACATTCGACCGTTCATCCCGGAGAAGATCGCCCAGAAGCTCGCGATGCCGATCCGGTATCAACTCACAGAGGGGTTTGGGATACCCGCGTTCGGCGTCGAGGCGACCCACCTCGCGGACATCTGCGAGGCGTTTCTGGAAGCCCGCGAGTCGGGCGCGCTCGCCCCCGAAGAGGCGGCGAAAGCCAAGGCCGCCGAGCAACTCATGCGGGCACTTGCGCGGGTGGCGATCGTCGCCCTGATCGACGAAGCGACCGGATACCAGGTCGTCCGGGACCGCGACGAGCTCCAGCAGCTTCTCAATCGCTACGTGTCGGAGGCATTCCGTCCGTGGACGGCGATCTTCCCCGACGAGTTCTACGTCCACCTCTTTCGGCTGCGAAATCTCAAGATGGACGACGTGCGCAAGCGGCCTGCGTACTTCGGCCATCTCACCAACGACATCGTCTACAGCCGCCTGTTGCCCGGGATCGTGGCCCGCCTCAAGGAAGTGAACCCTACGAACGAGCGTGGCCGGCGATCACGCAAGCACTTCCAGCACCTCACCAACGACGTCGGCGAACACCACCTTCGCCAGCACCTCGCCGGCGTCGTGATGCTGATGAAAGCGTCGGCGTCTTACGGCGAGTTCACGCGGGCTCTCAATCGGGCGGCCCCCAAACAGGAGGTCGTCGACGCGGCCGAGGCCGACGCCGACGCGACCCTTGGGGAGCCCGAGTAGATTCGATGGCCTACTTCGGGGACCGATCTTCGCTTTCCGCTGGCCCTGTCGTCGACGGACGAGGGGCTTCGGGGCGCACAGGTTGCGGCAGCGCATGCGCTCTCGGCGCACTTCTTTGGCCGCCGCGACCCGGCGATCGTCATCATGCCGACCGGTTCGGGCAAGACGGTTGTGATGATGCTCGCCGCCGTGGTCCTCCGCGCGGCGCGCGTTCTGGTGGTGACGCCAAGCCGGATGGTCAGGGAGCAGATCGCCCACCACTTCGCCACGCTTCAGGTGCTCCGCAACCCGCGGGTGCGCATCGGCGGAGACCTCTCGCCATGCGGCGGGCCGATAGGGGCTCTCCCAGACGCCGGGGGCGCGGAGCGGGGGGGGCGGCCTTTCTACATGCGACGTCCAATGCCGTGCCGGTCCGGATCATCTGCAAGCTGAGGGTCGCGCTCGGGCTCCATGCGCGCGAAGGTAGACATCGACCCCTGCCAGTTGACGGCATGGGCTTGGACCTCGGGGGGAACCCGGGTTCCGGCCCGTGTCCGGGTCCGCACGATGCGGGTGGATAGGCGTTGTCGGGCACGGCCCACGGCACTGAACGTCGGGACCACTTGCACACATATGAGGCGATGTCGGTGACCGCGCTAAGGGCGCGTACAGGATCGCGCGGGCTTTCACGACCAGATGAAGGAGCTCGGCCACTTGCGGCTCAGCCGTGCGGACTGGATGTGGTTCGCTCTTTCGCCACACTACTGATCGCGTTGACAGCGCCTCGGGAGTGCTTATCCGTTCACGACCTCATGAGTGGCGGGAGCGCCCTGGGCGGGCTTTCCCGACGGTGCTCCATGCCCCGAACAATCGACGAAGGCTTCCGGGAACTGCTGTCCGCGCTCACGCCGTCCGACGTCGAATCCGAAGCGGCGAGGAGCCACCGCGCGACCATCGCGCAGTGCCTGCGCGCGAATTTCGGGCTGGAACGGTTTTTCCGAATCGGCTCCTTCGGCAACGGCACGAGCGTCTCGGGGTACAGCGACGTCGACTACCTCGCCTACCTTCCCGCCGACCAGCTGACCCAAAATTCGATCTCGACGCTCTCGAAGGTTCGCAGCGCCCTGGCCGCGCGCTTTCCGTTCACGGGAGTTCACGTCCGAACCCCGGCCGTCATCCTGCCCTTTGGAAACGCTGTCTCCGAGCAGACGGAGATTGTTCCGGCGCGCCTCGTGGAGTCGGGCGAATATCCCGTTTACGCCATCGCGGACGGCGCGGGCGGCTGGACGCGGAGCAGCCCCGATCTGCATAACGCCTATGTCCGAGAGGTCAACGACAGGCTGGGCGGCAAAGCCAAGAGCCTGATCCGGCTGGTCAAGGCCTGGAAAGTCGCCTGCAAGGCACCGATCTCTTCCTTCTACCTCGAACTGCGCGCCGCCAAATACGCCGATGGCGAAGATGCCATCATCTACAACCTTGACCTCACGAGGTTTCTTAGCCAGCTCCTCAACTTCGGATTGGCTCATATGCAAGATCCGATGGGCGTTTCCGGCTACATTGCCGCTTCCCCGAGCCACACCACTAACGAGGAAGCGCTGTCCAAACTGACGACCGCCGTCATTCGGGCGGAAAAGGCGGACGACGCCGTCAACGGGGACGAGCTGGCCGACGCCTTCTACTGGTGGAAACTCCTCTTCGGCGGGACCTTCCCCAATTATTATTATTGATGAATTCCATCTGCACCGACCAGAATGCGGAGCGCCAGCTCGATCGGCTCGCGGCCCAGCGTGCGCTCTACACCAAGGCCAAGACCATATTCGCATGGCATGCCCTGCTCTCGACGGTTGTCGCGGCGGGACTCTCCGCCTGGGCGCTGTTCTGCTCGGAGGTCAAGCCGTACGCCGCCGCTTGGGGCGTCACCCTCGCGGGGCTCGATATTTTCTGGCTCACACCCTGGCAAAAGAAGCTGCGGGAGACGGCGGCGACGATTCAGGAAAGCTTCGACTGCGAGGTGCTCGGCATGCCGTGGCAGCCGCTCAAGGTCGGCAAGGAGCCCGAACACGAGGTCGTTGTCGAGCAGGCCGCCGTCTATCGGCGCAGGGAACCGTCGTTGGAGTCCCTCCGCAACTGGTATCCCACGGACGTGTGCCGGATGCCGCTCTTCCTGGCGCGGGTCGTCTGTCAGCGCGTCAACGCCTGGTGGGATGCGAAGCAGAGGCGGCGCTACGCGTTTTTCCTCATCGGCAGTGTCGTCCTCCTGCTCGTCGGGGTCGTGGCCGTCGGCATCGCGCGGCACGTCCAGCTGGGGGATCTCCTGATTACGACCGTCGCGCCGCTGACCGGCGGAATCGTGTTGGCCCTGCGGCAGTACAAGGAGAACGCCGACGCCGCCGAGCGGCTCGAGAAGTTGAAGGCGCATGCCCGGGACCTGTGGCGGCGCGCCCTGGCCGGAGCCCCTGAGACGGAGCTCACGGCGCAGTCGCGCGTCCTCCAGGACGAGCTTTTCGATAACAGGAAGCGGAACGCCTCGGTCTTCGACTGGGTCTACCGCCTGCTGCGGTATGGGCACGAGACGCAGATGCAGGAAAGCGCGGCGCAGCAGGTCAGGGAGCTCGAGGCCGCGCGCGAGGCGCTGGAGCGGAGTAGCGGAACATGAAACTCGTGGATCATTTTACGGCGTTCCTCAAGGATACCGTCAACCTCAATGCGACGCGTCTCGAGCAGCTCGAGACGAGCGTCGAGGCCCTCAAGGACGTGATCCGTGAGGCCGATTGGGACGCGCCGCTCATCACGTTCGAGCCGCAAGGGTCGTGGGCGCACAGGACCATCATCAAGCCGGTCGAGGACAAGGTCTTCGACGCGGACCTTCTCGTCATCGTCGAGGCCGTCGAAGGGTGGGACGCGTGCGAGTATCTGTCAACGCTGCGTTCGCTGTTTGCGAATCACGGGACCTACGAGGACAAGGTCCGACGCTTCTCGCATTGCGTGACCATCGAGTACAAGGGCGAGCGCCGGGTCGACCTCGCGCCATGCGTCCGGGACCGCAACGGCGTCGCCGGCCACGAAGTGTGCAACTTCAACAGCAACGAATTCGAGCGCTCGGAGCCGGAGCCGTACACCGCGTGGGTGCAGGAACGCAAGGACTGGACCGGCGGCAACGGTCTGACGAAGGTGACGCGGCTGCTCAAGTACCTGCGCGACATCAAGGGAAACTTCTCCTGCCCGTCGGTGCTTCTGACGACGCTGCTCGGGATGCAGATAAGCCGCGACGACGAGAGCGCGGAGGAGCCGTTCGAGGACGTCCCGACGGCGCTCAAGACCATCGTGGATCGCCTGGATGCGTGGCTGCAGGCGCGGCCGACGAAGCCGGTTGTCGCCAACCCTGTCCTGCCCTCCGAATTCTTCAGCGAGCTGTGGGACGACGCCCAGTACGGCAATTTCCGGGAGAAGATCCATCTGTATCGCGGGTGGATCGACGACGCGTTCGACGAGTCCGACCGCGACGAGAGCATCGGCAAGTGGCGTCGCGTCTTCGGCGATGACTTCGCGTCCGCCGCCGTGCTCGAGAAGGCAGCGCGGATGACCCACGACGCGAGGGAGCTTGTGCTAGCCCAAAGGGCCGATCTCGCGCTTCGGCCCGGTGATGATCTCGTCGCGCTGCTGAGTCGCTTCGGCACGGCGTCCCTGGCTCCGCAGATGAGTCGTTTGTTCACCCGGCTGCCGCACAAGCAGCGGCCCCAATGGCGGACATCTGCTGCGCACGCCCGCTTCGATCTCATCGTCAGCGCAACCCTGCACGAGAGCAAGGGAGGCCCGAAGATCGCGGATGTCCCGTCGGGCACGCCGCTGCGCAAGGGCCAGTGGCTGCGCTTCTCGGTCCGCCTGGCGGCCGGGTCGAATTTCGGCGGCGACTACGCGGTCCATTGGCGCATCACGAACACCGATCGCGAGGCGCAGAAGGCGGGCTGCATGCGCGGCGGTTTCGAGCGCGCGAACGACGGCACCTCCCACTGGGAGGCCCTCGCCTACCGCGGCGTTCACACCGCCGAGGCCTTCGTGGTGCGCCGGAGGGACAACACGCTCATGGGCCAGAGCGCACCCTTCTACGTCGTCATCGAGTGAGGTCGGACCGTCGCGCCCTTGAGTCGCGAACCGATCCATGACGTCGGTGGGCAGCCAGCCGGCGGCGTCGAGGCCGGGGGCGTGGCTGCAAGCGGCGATCCGGTAGGCGTATCCGCCTTGCTGACGCGCATGTATCCGACGAGCATCCCCCTGGCCCCTGCTCCGCCTCCGATTCCCTGTCACGCAAACGAGCGCTTATGTGACAGATGCCCTACCGATTCCCTGGCTGGGCGAACCTTGTCACTTACGCTGTCACGTTTTCTATGTCGAGTAAACAGCGACTATAATGATTATGTGACGCCGCTTGCTCGAACGTCTGCCATTCGGTTGCCACGCGGCATGGTCTCTGCCATCGTAGGCCCGATGGGAGGGACCGCCGCATGACGGCAGCCGCCACTCAGCGACACGATCCGATTCGAGAGCGATATTTCCGCGCCGTCGAGCGTGCCGAGCGGGCGGCGATGGTACTTTTCTATGTCGCGGCGGTCCTTTCCTTCGCCGTGTTCCTTGTCACAAAGGAAGCGCACCCTGTCGCCTTCGCGATAACCCAAATTGGGTTCATCCTCGCTGTCGCCGATCTCTTCGTTGTCGACCTGGGCATTCGCCTCTACTGGTCACCGTCGGCTGCAGACGAGAGACGTCTTGATCTTCTGTCCAACGCCTACCACGTACCTCTGACGCACGAGCAAACGATCGGGTACTACAATAACGACGAGACGGACCCGCTCCGCCGGCTTGGCGCCGCAGTTCTGGAGAATAGCCTTTTCAGTCGCGGCATTTCGTTGGCGATGCTCAAGAACACTCGGATCCAGATTGCAGCATACGTGGTCCTATTGGTGGTGGTCTGGCTGATCCGCAGCACTGACCTGGCCGTCGCGGCGACCGCAGCGCTGGTGGTGTTCAGCGAGCACATACTCTCGCGGTGGCTTCGGCTCGAGTGGTTCCGGATGCGATGCCACGCGACGTACAAGGGGCTCTACGCCCTCTTCCAGACCGCACCTGCCAGGACCACGTTGCACCCGAGCGTGCTGCAGTGGTTCGCTTTCTACGAGACGTCGAAGGCCAACGCGGGCGTCACGCTTTCCACCAAGGTCTTCAACGCGCTGAATCCATCCCTCTCGTCGGAATGGGATGCCATCAAGGCAAAGTTGAACCTGTAGCGCCGTCACCCGTAAGCCGGGAAGTAGTCGCCGAAGATCGCTCGCCAGTTGTCGGTCGCAGGGGATATCCTGCCATTGGACGCGAGGGCTTCCGCCTGCACGGCGAGCTCCCATGCCCTCGTGAAACGCGCCGCGGCCTGTTCCACGGTGCCCTTCTTCAGGCCGTTCACCCAACTATCCCCGAGGCCGGCCGGGTCCCGCTGCTTGAGCTTGATCTTCTCCCGCCCCTTGTCGAACACGTAGCGCACCCCGCTAGAGAAGTCTGAGATGGTCACGTTCGTCAGGACGTCGGTCGTCATGAGCTCGAGGTAGAAGCCCGAGAACGTGTCGCCGTTGGAGCGGTTCCATCCCTTGATCATCTTCACAAGCGGCACCAGGTTGCCGCCGTGCCACTTGTTCTGGGCGGTAAGAACGTCCGCGTGGACGTTGGGATTCGTCTGAATCCACCCCCCTGTCCCGTTCGGAATGAGGTACCCGCCGCCGTTGCGGTTGAAGGCGGGCACGACGTCGACGACGAAGTCATTGAACGTGATGGTGACGGCCTGCCCGTCGGGCTTGATCTTGGGGCTCCTGGTGTAGGTCTGCAGCAGGACGTCGCGAGTGCGCTGGAGCAAACCCGCCGACGCGTCCTTGTACGTTGTCCAATAGGCGGCGTCGATGACGACGAAGATGTCGATGTCGCTTTCGCTCAGCGGGGCGATCATCGTGGAGCGTGCGTAGGAGCCGGCAAGGAACGAGTCGAGAACCGTGAAGCCCTGCTCCATCGCTTCGCGGACATTTTGTTGGCGCGTCGAGGTTGTGGATTTCTGGACCGTCGTGATTTCGAGGTTAGCCCGTAGGTCCGCAACCCCCCCCGTGATTGTCGTTGCCATCGCCGCCGCAGAAGAGAAGCAGTATTTAGGAAAAGTAAGGACGCGGAGTCGGTTGTCTAGGTCGATTCAGGACGGACAGCTATTGGGGAGTCACGGGCTCGCCGACACGACGTGCGAAAACCCCATGGTGTGCTCGATCCTGCGGATAAATGGCGTATTGAGCGTGCGCGCGATGGCGACGATGCTCGCCTTGAACGCGCTGGGCTGCTTTCCCGGCGGCAGGTCGCGGGCCGCCAGGAGGTAGCCCACGAGGTCCGCCAGCTGCAGCAGCGGCGATCGCGCGCTGTCCGAGAAGGTCGGCTCCGCCACGTTCCGGAAGTTCTGCGCGTAAATGCCCGGCGCGTTGTGCGCCACGCGGTAGTGGTGGCTGTGGTGCACGCCCTGCAGGAATGCGCCGTGCGCGCTGGCGTCCACGGGCTGCTGCCTGCCCTTCGCGTTCGCTCCGGGCACCCCGTCGAACACCGGCAGGAGCAGTCCGTCGGGCGGGATGCGGATCGCGCCGAACACAGCGTTGAAGTTGAGGCCGTAGAGCTTGTCCCCCTCGGGCATCTGCAGCTTATCCAGCTCGCCGCGAATCTGCCTCCCGCCGGAGTAGCCGACGCTGATCACTTCGAGCTGCTCGGCGTTCACCAGGTCGACGGTGCGGCTGAAGACCGCCAGGCGGCGCTCGTCGGAGGCTTCGGGGAGATCGCGCAGGAGGTCGACGGCGTGCAGCTCATAAGGGTACGGGTGGGCGATCCCGGCCTTCCGCTGCGCATCCACCGAAACCTGCAGCATCGCATCGCGGATGGCGGCGTAGCGCTCCGCCGGCACGGCCACGCCGGTGAGCCAGGCCGCGTCCTCGGCGCAGGACTCGTCCAGGAAGAGGAAGATCACGTCCATGCGCAGGGCGTAGCGCAGACGCGAGGCGTTCTCCAGCCGCATCAGGTAGCAAGTCCCCACCCCAACCGCGATGCCGAGCCCACAGAGGACGATGTTCCCGTGCCACCACGTCGCACACTCCCAGCCGACCAGGCTTCCGACGGTGGTCCCGATGAAGCGCTGCATGGCCGCCTTCCGCGTCGCCTCGCCATCGGGGTACAGCACGACGACCGCGGCGATCGGCGCCCAGTAGCTCTCCTGCAGGGCGGGCACCAGACTCACCGTCGAGTGCAGAACATCCCCTCGGGCGTCGCGCGCCCGGCGTAGACGTCGCCGGAAGAACGGCGACAAGCTTCGCTTCGTTGCGTGCCATTGGAAGGGCGATCTTGGTCTCGGTCCGGTCCGACCCGAGGCCGATCGGGCCGCCTCGGGTATTTGGCTCAGCGCGCACACCGCCGCTCACCCCGTCCTCACGATGGGGGACATGAACGCGAAGCATTTCACGCCGGAGGTTCTGCGTTTCCTCCGGGCGAGCCGCCACTACGGCTCGACATGGAGGGGCCGGCTCTACAACGCGATGTGGTTTGCGGGGATCCCTCCGCGCGTGCTCGATCACGTCATGCTCTCGCGCGCACTTCTCGAAGGGGTGCCGTTCGAGCTAGATCAGGCGTCTGTCGCGCCGCACTTGTATGCCGACACCGAGACGGTTCTGGAGCTCGACGTCGAGGGCGACGAGCTCGGAGCGGCGGCATGCGCTCGACCAGGCTCGGCGCGCGCCGATATGAACCACGCTCTGACCTGAGCTAAGCTGTTCCGAGATATGCCGCTCTCAAAGGAACAGGCCGCTCGCGTTCTCGCGGACGCGCACTTCGGCATCGAGGATGGGCTCGAACGCGTGTTCATCATCCGCGCCGGCTTGGACGACCCGCGCGAGCCGATCAAACTGCTCGAGGTCAACGCCAACACGGTGCCGACCGGCAGCGTCGAGCCCATCCCCTTTTCGCCGAGCAAGGACATCCCCTTCGTGACCGAGATCGCGGAGATCAGTCCGGAGGAATTCTCGCGGCTTGAGCGGGGGGAACTGGCTCTTCCGCCGGGGTGGACTCTCGAGGACGCGGACGATGTGCCGCGCCCGCGGGCTGCGTGAACGGCGACCGACGCAGTCAGTACGCCCAAGGTTTCTACGACCAAGCTTGGTCGGACTGGCAAGCCTACGGGGTGCTGGCGCGCGCCAAGGAACTGCCGCGCTGCCACCCGCTGCACTACCTCCAGATGGCCTGCGAGAAGCTCGGCAAGGCGTATCGCCTTCGCAACCCGAGGGCCGACGTCGACGCGATCGTGACGCGTCACGTCGGCTTCACGCAGTTTATCAACGAATTTCTTCGGTCTCCCGCGGTCATGGCCGACTACGATGGGCGGCGAGCGCGCCACAAGGTCGTGAGCAAGACGTCGTCGGCGCTTGCACGCGAGATCGAGAAGCTCGCGCCGGCCATCGACCGGACGCACTCGCCGGAGAACGCCGAGTACCCTTGGGAGCACGGCGACTGGGAGAAGGAAACCGGGCAGGTTCTCGTGCCGGCCGCTTACGATTATCCGGCGCTCTCCCTGCTCTACACCCCGGGCGGACGTGCGTTCATGAACCTCGTCGAGCGTGCGTTCCGCGACTTCAACGCGGGTCAGCTCTGAGATGACGCTGTGCTGGCGAGAAACTCGTTCGCCACCGGATTTGGCGGCAAGATCGCCGGCAGCCGAGCCGGACTCCCGCACGGGCGTCGGCATCCCAAACAGACACGTCCGTCCTCCGAAGGTGGCGGGATGGCGCCGGCCTCCGGTCAGTCTCTTCGAGACTGTCCGACTGTTCGGTAGTGAATCATGTGTCGGCTGGAACTTGTGCCCCTCGGCAGGGCGCTCCGCGGGGACCGCGGGTGCCCTGGTCGTGTGTCCCCTTGGTGGGGGCGGGCGCCGCCGATGTCGCGGGAACGACCTCGTCCCAGACCGAATTCCAGCCGTTCCGGCCCCCTCAGGTGATGGGCAGGGCCGATCCCGAGAGTGTGGGCCCCGAGTAGGGGTCTAAATGTTGCCCAAGTGGTTGCCCAACCTGGAGGGGTTCTCTGGGGTCCTCTGAGGTTCTCTCGGGGAACCGATTCGCAGAAAAAACCGGGATTCCCGCAGTGCCAGATGGCCCACCCCCGCCTTGACACAGTAGGGGCGGGAGGTTCGAGACCTCTGCCCGTACCGGAACATCTTCGGGGCGCTGTTCGTGAGGGAGGCCCCCTCCCGTCCATCGTCGAACGCCCTGGCCGTCGTCGTGCACGCGCCGGGCGGCGTCGCCGTGCCGGTGCCATTCGTCATCGCGAAGGGGGGAGAGGATGCGGCACGGTTCACCGGGGGATAATTCAGTCCGGGTTGCCTTCGGGGGGACCGCCGCCCCCGCTGAGAATGACGGCGAGGATCGCCGCGGCGATGAGCGCCCAGACGATCCACGTACGCGCGAGGAACTCCGCAACGTCGGCGGAGAACGCCCGCGCCGCCGCGCGGGCGACGGTCTTGTGCCCAGCGTCGCGCGCGTGCTCGGCGGCGATCTCCCGTTGCTCGTCTTCGTCCACGGCATCGTGACCCACTCGCCAACCCTCGTGGTGCTCGAGCTCGTGGGCGATGGTCTCGTCCAGCTCGGCCTCCCAGTCGTAGGGGCCGTCTTCCCTCCATATGGCGACGAAGGTGCGATAGTAGACCGCGAGCTCGGCCAAGCCCACGGGCGCCTCCGGGTCGCCTCCCCGGGGAAGGTAGCTGCCGAGCAGAGGGGCGCCCCCCGCGTCGCACGCCGGTACGCCTTCCTCTACAAAAAGCTGGATCTCGGTGGCCCGTGGTCCCGCGTGCCGCTCGAACAGTGTGTGGGCCCGCTGCGCGAAGGTCTCCAAATCGGGCGGCGGAGGCGCACCCGATGGTTCCGAACCGCGCGAGGGCTCGAGCTCGCGCTCGTACGGCGCGTCGACGTCGTTGCGAGCGCCGCAGCGCGGACAGAGGGCGCTCGACGACAGCCGCGGCGGATAGTGAGCCTGGAGAAACAGATCACCGATTGCCTCCCACGCCGCGTCCGAGCAGCGCGCCAGCGCGCCCGCGATGCGCCCCATGTCGCGCTCCGCCCCCAGGGCGGCGATCCCCATGGCCCGAACGACTCGAGGGGTGAGGACGAGACGTCGGCGGCGGAGCGCTCTGTGAAGAGGCCGTGCCTCTGCGGCCGTGATCGGCGCCAGCGTGACCTCGCGGGCCGCACAGCCGTCCGGCAGCGTCACCTCGGGTACCGGGTGCGCGACCGACAGGTCGAGGGTCGCGTCGAGCTCCGGGTCGTGGAGCTCTCCATCCAGGAAGGGGCCGAGCTCGAGATGAGCGCAGGGCACGTGGCGCATGGGCTCGCCGCAGTTGTGGCACTGAATATTGATCGGCTCTTCGGCCAGCCACCTGAGGCGTGCGGCGATGGCGCGCAGAGCGTGAAAGTCCCGCAGCTCCAGCGTGCCGGGGTCCACGGCCTCGCTTTGCTCGACCACGGCCACGTCTCCGCTGGCCACCAGGTCCGTGAGCTCCGAGAAGAGCAGGCCACCCGGAGCCCTGCGACGAGGCCGAAGGTCCCCGCGCGCCTTCAGCTCGACCACGCGACTTGTGGGGAGATGAACTCGCTGGGGCTTCGGGCTCCGGGCGTCGTGTTTCGGACTTCCAGACTCCATTCGGAAGGCCGAAGCCTGTAGCCGGAAGCCTCGCGGGTAAAGGGCGAATCCTCCCGCGATCGGCGAGGTGGCGCGTGACAGACGGGGAGGCATCGGCGCGTGTACGCCCGTTACGGTAGCCTCGCGGAGCGCGGCCGGACCTCACGAGCGCCGTGCTGCCCGCCCCGTCGCCGTGGCGCGACTCGGCGGGATGGGCGATTCTGCTGGTCATGGGCGTGAGTGCCTGGGTCTTCTTGCGGCCGCGACCGGGTGAGCTGCACCCGCTCGCACAGCGCACCGCGGAGGCCTTCATCTCCAAGGGGGGTCGTATCCCGGCCGACGCGGAAGGCTTCGTGCGCTACGCGCAGGTGATCGTGAGCCTCCGTGATCGCCACGCCGTCGAGGTGTTGCGCGTCGGCTTCTTCCAGTACCGCGCCCTCCCGGACGGCTCGCTCGACCGCGAGCATTTCGACGAGATCATGGCCGTCGTCCCGGAGGCGGCCTTTGGGTGGCTGCAGATTTCCAAGCCGCCGGCGGGCGTGATCGGGGCGGAGCATAGGTTCGCGAAGCGTCGCCTGGAGCACTTGAGTCAATGGAAGCCAACGAGGGCCGAGTTCGTGAAGCTCCGCGAGCTTGTGAACCGCAAGGCGGGTCGCGTGATCATGCAGCCGCGCGGCGATCTCCCATGGACAAGATAAGCGGACGACCTGGAGTGTGCGTCGAGAACGAACTCGTGCTCGACGCGGGAACCTGCAAGGAGAAGCTCCTCGCCCGGAAGAGCGAGGGAGGTTGACGCGCAACCACCATGATCACTCCGCCCACCCCCGAGGCCCTCGACGCCGCGCGCCGGCAGCTCGTGGTCGACATGAACGGCCACGTGCGCAAGATGCTTGACGAGGCGCTACCGAGGCACCCGCCGGGGGCCGCGCGCAACATGGCCGTGCTCATCTTCGAGATGAGGGACCCCTTCGTGCACCAGCTCGTGAACCAGTACGTCATGCCCCTCGCGTCGCCGGCACTTGGGCAGCCGAACTTCGGCGCGGTGATCATGCACCGGAAGCTCATCCCCGTGCTCGCGGCGGCAACCACGCCGGAGGGGCAGGCGGCGATCGACTGCGCGCCGATCATGGTCGCGCCGAACATCCCGGTCGTGTGCATGGCCTTCGGGGGGATGATCGTGGCGCAGTCGTTCCCGAGGGCCGGGAGCGCGCGAGCGCCCGCCCGCGCCGGAACATCAACCCTTGCCGGCCACTCCAGAGGTGACGAGCGGCACGACGTAGCCTATGTCGAGGACGACGGAATCCTCGGACAACCAGCTGTTGGCAAGGTGCGCACGCAGGAGACTTACTGCGCGGCTCTCGCATGTTCTGCGGTCTCGAAGACGTTCCCGTCTCCAACTCCGTTGATCTCACCGTTCCGCAGGATCGCCACAAAGCCAGGGCTACCCCGACCTCGAAGCTCTCCGCGCAAAACGTCGTCTCCGACGCGGTACCAGACGTCGGTGCCCGACGCCGCTGAAGCCGGATGGCCTCTACATCCGGTGCGACGATCCGTGCGACGGGCTCTTTTACCTCTGGACGGAACTGGCAGCGGCCTTTCCCGATCGAGCCGCGAAGGGGGAAGCAGCGACGGGGGACGACTACGCCGCAGCGGTGCGCTCGTCGTCTGAATTGATGGCCGTTGTCGAGGCGCGCGAGAACGAGCTGAATGGCACCGACTCGGCCGCAGTGAATCGATTCGAGCACGCCAGGGATGCTCTCGCTCAGGCGTGGGGGTCGTTCGCCATCAAGACGTGGTTCGATCGAACGTGACGCAGCCGCAGTCTCGAGGGCGTGCCGCTCGGCTTCGCGAGTTGGGCACTGGATCGTCGCTGTCGCGATCTACGGGTGGCTGCCGACGACCACCGAAATCCAAGGGGCATGCGCAGGGTCATCCTCGATGCTTGCGGGCATGGGTATAGGTATCAGGTACGTCAACAGACCTTCGTTCTTGAGCGCCGGGATTAGGGCGTTGACCACGTTCGCGGCTCGATAGTCCGCGGAAAACACGACGCCGACGCCGACGGTGCCATCGACGTGGGCGCCGTACGTCGCCCTCCGATCATTCACGTCCCAGCCGGCAGCGCGAAATGCGAGCGACAGGTGGTTTACCAGGATCGAGCTTTCGGAAGACGACACCGACGAAAACACGGCGACGCTCTGTCGCCACCCCAACTCTCCAAATGGACGCATCCTTTCGGCAATTCGCGCCCTCTGCGCCTCACCTAGCATCCTAGGCGCGAGTTGAGCCTCGATCTTGAGCCTCCCCAACGTCTCCACTTCGGCCTTCGCATTTGCCTCGTTCGCACGAAGCTCCGCGGAGGCGATGAGGGCATCCCGATCAAGTTTTTCGGCGATATCCCGAATGCGCAGCGTCGTGCTGACCCTATGTCCCGAAATAGAAGCCCAGACACCGCCGAAGGCACCGACGACACCTATACAGCCAAAAACGACCGCGCCGATGGACTCCGAAAGCCACATCGCCCCGACAGAAGCGATCCCGACGGTAATTGCCGCCCCGATGCCGACCACGCGGGCCCTGTCCTCGTTGAGCATCGCGACGAAGCTTAGCGATTCGCGTCCGGGTCGCTATCGTGTTCCTGCGCGCGCACGTGACGGATGCGCGGCGCCGCTACGAAGAGCTGCTCGAGTCGCTCTATCGAGCGCGCGACGAGCGCGAGCTCTCGATGCGTGAAGAGTCCGCGCGCGCCGGCGAGCTCGAGGAGCTCACCTCAAACGACGGCCCTACTGGGCGCCCTCAACCGCGTCTTTTATCTTCAAGCGACACGTGCCCTGCGTCGGGCAAACCTGTGCCAAGTCGGCGCCTGCAAACAAGAGAGCGACGCGGATCGCGGATCCGTAGGCTGGCACGTCGTGGCAGGCTGCCAGCGACGTTGACGTCCTCTGCGTCGCTGGATTCTCGGCGACGCCGACAACGCAGATCACTCCGGCTCGTGGCGAGACGTTCGTAAACGAGAGGTGGCCTTCCTGCCGAAGTATCGAGCCCGACGATGAATTGACCCATCGTGGCCAGGGAGAGGGGCTTCTCCGCCTTCTTTCCGAGCTTTTCGGCGAGATCGTCGGCGGTCCTTTTCGCGGCTTCGGCCTTCGCCTCGACGCGAGCCGCTTCCCTCTGTTCGGCCTCTGCCTTCCTTCCGCTGCCGGATGTAGCTGATGGGAGCGATCACGGCCGCCGACGCAAGCGCTAGCCAAAGTACGAACCGCCCCACCCTCTCGACGTGTTCGATCCAGTGCATTCGGCCCAGGGTACGCCGTTCGCAGGTTTGCCACCCGGGCGCAGACGCGCGATCGGGCGCGGGGGCTAAAAATGGTTGGTGAAGCAAGACACCCTTGCCAATCTCGCCGTTTGGCTCGCGCTTTTGGTGCGATGCTTGTTCGGATCGGAGGTGCGCTATGCGTGTGAACGAGGTTGCAAGGCTGCTCGGGGGTTCGATCGCGATCTACGTCGTCATGGCCGCGTGTAGTGCGGCAAGTGCGCCGCAGGGGTTCACGTCGAATGACGGCGGCGGGAGCGGTGGCGGCGGCTCGGGCGGCATTCTCGACGCGCTCACCGACCCGACTCCAGCGGCGAACGCTGACCCGTCCCAGAGCGGAACGCGGCTGAAGTTGCAGTACTACGCGGGGGCGGACGGATCGAAGCAAACGGCGGGCATGTTCGATTCTCAACTAAACGTGCAGTGCTACTTCGGCAAAGCGTCGGACGGGACTACACGGTGTCTACCCTCTCCCTCGAGCACTACCGTGACAGCCTACGCCGAAAGCTTCTACTCGGACGTGAGTTGCTCGCAGGCGCTTGGGGAGACAACTGGACCATGCTCACAAACTCCGACTGTGATCAGCGTGACAGCCACTAACAACAGCACGTGCACCACGACCGTCACGAACTACCAAGCGGGGCCGGCGTTCACGGGACCGATCTACCAATCATCGTCCTCCGGGTGCGCCGCGCTTGGCTCCTCGCAAGCATCTTTGGTCGCAGCCGGGTTCAAGTTCTACGCGCTCGGTGCGCAGATCCCGCCGCCCGACCCATCGCAGTACGTTGAGGCCACGCTACAGACGGAGCCGTAGTTCTCAGAGCCGGTCAGCGCGGGAGCGGGGGCGGTGGGTCGACTGGCGCTCCCGTACCGCGGAGTACTTGCTCTCGTCAGACTCGGGCGTAGGATCGCCCCTCGATGCCGACCCTGAAAACTCAGCTCGAAGCGCTCGCTCAAAAGTTCGCCGCCGATGTTTTCGAAGCCATCAGGGGTGCGAGTCTCGAAGAGCTCTTTGAACGCAAGCCTGGTGGGCCTCGCATACCGCCATGGCAGAGACCAGGACCACGCCCGACGAGCAAGGGCACTCGCCTCGCTCGCCGCTCTTCCGACCAGATCGCCAAGGCGCTGGATCAGGTGGTCGCGCTGGTGAAGACGAAGAAGGACGGACTCCGAGCCGAGCAGATTCGCGCTGCGCTCAAGATGCAGAGCAAAGAGATGCCGCGTGTCCTTGTCGAGGGGCTCTCGACGAAGAAGCTCGTGAGCAAGGGTCAGAAGAGAGCGACGACGTACTTCGTCAAGTAGACGCCAGCCGTTCGAACGCCTTGACGAGCATCTCGCCCGCGACGTCCGAAATCGTCCGATCGTTCGCGAAGCAGTAGGCCCGCAAGGGCAGCGCGAGCTCGGGCGGCACGTACACCGTGATCCGGCCCGCGCCCCCTGCCGTGTTCGTACGCGCCACGATGCCGCGCCGACCCTTGCCCGCGATGAGCGCGATCACGCGGCGGTCGGCGCGGTCGGCGGTGCGGCCTGGTGCTTCGCGCACGCGCGCGTCTTGGTCGACACCACCAGCCGTACCCCGTACCCGTACATTTCACAGCGGCGACAGCCGCGTCCCTTGCACTCGCGGCACCGAACGCCGAGGACGTACCGAGCGCCTGTCGGCGTTTTCCAACTTGGCAATCGGACGTTCCCTTTTTTGCCCGGTGAGCGGCGGGCGAGTTCTTCGATGAAGTGCGCGAGGTCCCACGCGGACGTGAAGCCGAGCGCCTCGTACGCGTGATCGAGACACTGGGGGATCGCGTCGGTGGTGCGCAGCGCTTTTGGGGCCAAGCCAGCGGTGCGCGCGGCTTTCAGCATGAGCTTTTCCAGGGAGCTCGGGCCGGCGCGCTTGCGGCCTGCTTTGCCGCGACGGCGGGGACGCTTCGTGCCCGCGGGGAGCGTGGGAAGCGTGCTGCCGGGCCACATGCGCTCAATTCTAGCAGGCTCGCCGAGCTGGCCCGCAAAGCCCCCTGCGTCCGCGGCGGTGGCCGTCAGCGCCGCATCGATCTCCGCAAGCCTCGCGTCTACTCGCCGACCAGCTGGACGCGCCAAACGTCCGGGTATTGCAAGCCGCGCGCGGGATTGTTGGTCATCTGTGCATGTGCGCGCGTCGGCCCCAGAGGTACTCTCGGGGACGTCCATGCCCTCGACGAAGCGCGACGTGGCCCCGTGACCCCGGAGAGGATCCAGGCCGCACTTCACGTTCTCGGCGCGTACGTGCCGCCGCTGGTCTTGGCGTTGGTCCTCACTGGTTGTGCCCAACAGGGACTCCGGGATGACGACGCCGCGATCCTGGCTCAAGTGGTCGCGCGACAGCAGCAAACCAACGCCGCCCGCGCTCGTCGCGTAGCAGGGCCGCCTCCCGAGGCCCCAGCTCGATCGGAGGGGCCTGTCCTGGATGCAGCGCCCGCGGCGACCGCAGTGGCGCCAGAGGAGACGCGTCGGGGGCTCCTGCGTCAGCTCGGCATCGGCCCAGCCCCCGACGACGTCGTCGTCAAGGCGGCGGACAACTGTGCCGCCGGTCTCCGACCATCTCTGTGCGTCAACGAGGACGCCTTGAAGGCTCGAGCCTGCCTTGACGCGTGCATATCCGCGATCGACGTGCGCCAGCAGACGGCCGCGTCCGCCGCGGAAAGTTCGTGCGAGAGCCGGCTGAGCGAAAGGAAAGGGCCGCTGACCTGCGGCCTCGTGACGTTGCCGCCCGCGATCAAGAAAGCCTTCGAGACGCACCCGCTCGACCCGCTCGAGCAGGCCACGTTCTTCGGGCGCGGGCTCATCGTGGACGACTTCGACACCCTCATGAAGGGCGGCGAATCCGTCCTCGGGAACTTCCTCGAAAAGCTCGGCGGGACGGGCGCAGCGCAGAAGTTCCAACAGGCTTTGAATGACGCAAAGGGTCCGTGGGACGATGCCACTCTCGATGCCGCGTTCGCGCGGTGGATCCCGTCCACCTTGCAGCTTCGCGAGGCGGCGTGCACCGCAACATGCAACGCGCACGGGCGCGTTGCAAAAGAAGGTCCCGGCCTGGTCCACGCGTACAAGCTGTGCATGGTGGCCGCCGACTCGAGCCTGGAGGCTCGGCGAGCACAGGCGTACGAGAGCACCCTCTACAAGGAATTTCTCGAGAAGGCCGACAGCAAATGTCGCGCGGGTAGCCGCTGCGACTGGCTCGAAGGGTTCTCCACTTTTCGGTGCACCTACGACACTCCGTGAAGGCGTGCATCCAAGCGATAGGATTCGCGCAACCGGAACCATTTGCGAGCTTGACTGCTCTCGGCGCACCCGCTGATCGTCATCGGCATGCTGAGCGGAAGACGGCTTGAGACGATCGGCTACGACGACGTGAGCGCGCTGGTCGAGAGCGCGTACCGAGAGGATCGGGAGATCGACTACAAGAGTCAGCTCCCAGAGCTTGACGGCAAGAAGCCCGCCGACGCGAAGAAGGAGCTGCTGAAGGACGTTGCCGCCTTTGCGAACGCGGGAGGTGGCGACATCGTCTTCGGCATTGAGGAAGAGCGGGACGACGCAGGAAAGCCGTACAATTGCCCCGAGCCGCTGATGTTCATCTTCGGGGAGAGCAAGCGTGCGCCGCGGGTTGTCCGCGTCTTCGTTCAGCAACGTGGCGGGGCCGCGCTCGAGCTCAACGAGATCCGATGATCATGTGGCCACACCGCGATCGACACCTCATCGCTGGAAACGCGTCGAGGAGCGTGCGGTTCTCGCGGCACGGTACGCGTCGGCCATCCGAGCCTTGAGAGACACGATGCGCGCCTCGTCGGGGTCGACCGGCTCCGCATCGCCGCCGGTGAGGATTCCTGCGAACACGACCACGGGGGCGGGTCTGGCCACGACGCCGCACGCAGAGTAGACTCGTTGCTGATGTCTCGCCCCGCCCGCGCTCCCGCCCCGCCCATAGACGACCCGGTCGCTCGCGCTCTCGACAACGCTGCCGAAGGGCCGCCGCTTTCATCGGAAGAGCGCGCCGGTCTCGACGTGGCAATGGCGGACCAACGGCCGTTCCGCGCGGGTGTCGTCGTTTCCGCCGCGATTGCTCGACGCAAGCGCGCGGCGGGATGAGCTGGGCGCACGAGTGGCACCCCGTTGCGGAAGACGATCTCCGGCGGATGCACTGGCGAGAGGCTGCGCGCGTGGACGCTGCCGTCCAGCGGTTGGCGGAGTCGGGCCAGGGTCGTGTCGAGCCCGTTCGCGCCGAGCGTAACCTCTACCGCCTGCGAGTATCGCGTTCGGTCGTGATCTTCGCGCGAGACAGCGCGTCGCGCACGATCCGCGTCTGGCGCGTGTTCAAGGCCTGAGTAGATCGAGCTCGGAGTACACACCCCGACGCTGTCATCGCGCGCCTCGCCGCTTCGGTAGGGCCTTGGCGCGCTTTGCACTCTTGCGCGCCACCGACCGCCGTCTCGGTGGCTCCTTCTGCGTTTCGAGCAGGCAGGCGATACCCAGCCCGAGCAGCACGCCCAACCCGACGCCCGCGACGAGGTGGCCCGTCGCAGAGAACGTCTGCTGCTTGTAGTTGCAGTGAGGGCACTCCATTCGCGCGAACTTCACCTCCGCCGTCGCTTCGAGAAAGCGGACCTCGTGGTGGCAGCGCGGGCAGTGCCTGGGCCTCAGTACCTCCTGAGGGAGTGAGTCGATCCCCTTCCTGAGGACGTCGTTTTGAACGCCGACCGCGTTCTCGTAGACCCAGGTCGGGACCTTCAAGCTCTTATAGTCATCGCTCATGTAGATCTATTCTGCATCGTTCCACATGGCTTGCAAGGGACGCGGCGCATGAGCGTGCGCCGTCGACCGTTGCCACCGTGGGGCGGGCGGCGTAGATTCATCACCACATGGGGCGATTGTTCTCGGGGCTTGGCTACAGCATCCAAGTACCAGCCCGGCAGTGGCTAGCCTTTCGTCAGTGCACCGCGTGCGAGGGGACCGGGACCTCCCCGCCATCGGGGTCGCATCACCCGACGCTTCAGGGCCCGGCGCAGAGGTGTCCAATCGCGGACTGCGAAAACGGCATGCGGGTCTGCAGGGCCACGACGGCGGAGCAGCTCAAGGCCTTCGCCGACCAGCCCGACCCCAAGTGAACGAGTGGGTGCTGGTTGGCCAGGAGACGTGGCGTGACGGATCGTACCCCGCGTACCCCGGACGAGTTGAGAAGGGCGTCGACCCACGTCTACTACGAGCTTTGGATGTTGCTCCGTACCGGCGAGGCGACCCTTGCACGGACATCCGCGGATGACGTCGTAAACAACGCTCTCGTCGAGTCGTTCGCCCTTCATATGCGCGCGCTTTGCGATTTCCTCTGGCCGAGCGGAGCCGACGATGACGACGTCCTCGCGCTTGACTACTTCCCCGGCAAGTGGACCGCGTCCGGCAAGTCCGCCTTCAAAGGACAGCGCGTCGACGCGAACAAGGGGATCGCGCACATCTCTTACCGGCGGCTGGATGTGCAACCGCCAGAGGGGAAGAGCTGGGAGATCGTCACGATCGCGGAGGGGTTGCATGGCGCGATGAGCGACTTCTACGATCTCGTCGATCACGGCCTTCTCAGCGAGGAATGGACGAGGCGCGGTTTCCCTGAGCGCGTCCGCCTTCCAGGCGGCGGGATCCGAGTGGGCGCGGCGGCAAGCTCGATGCCGACGATGATCTCGTCGGATTACCGGCCAAAATAGCTTGTAAGCGCTCACGGCCCCCTCGCCCTCTGGCGCTCCAGTGCGTCCGCCGTCGCATCGGGCATCACGGCGAGCGCTCCTGCCGGCGGCCACGGCCGGTGACCGCGTTTTGCGGTTACACGTGGAGCCGATCGCGAGGAAGCGCGGCGCTGCGATCCTTGGCGACACGGGGTGCGGCCGCCTTCAACTACGCGGCTTGACCTGGGTTCGGGTCGTTCGACGATCGCGCGCGATGCGATCGACCCGCCGCACAAGTCCACGACCGCTTCTAGCGTGCGGGGCGAAGACTCGCCGGACGGCTGCGACTACGTTGCGAAGGAGGTCGATCACCGAGCGATACTCCGCCGCCGCGCTCTGGCACGTCCACCCCTTCGCGTTCGCTGGCCGCGCGCCGAGTTTCTGCGGTGCACAGGCCGGGAACGTTGTCGCCATCGAGGGGGCACGCCAGCGCCGCAAGGGGTAGCTTCTCTCGAGCATGTCCAACAAGCATCAATCCAAGTCCGGCTCTCGGTCGAAGCGCAAACGCGCAAGGAGCATAAAGGACAACGTCGCGCGCTACGCCCTCTTCTCATACGTTCCAGTCGCAATGGGGGCCGCCGCGCACGAAGACGCGGAAGGCGCATCGCACGACGACGAGGGAGAGCGAGAAGACTTCTCCGTCGCGAAGGCCACTAGAGAGGGTGAAGCAGCGCGGCGTCCAACAGACCTTGACGTCGTCAGCATCAGCCCAATCCTCGCGGACAAGCCTTTCAAGTTCGTAGGACACGGGGGGCCGAAGCGGCTACTCATGTGGGTTGGAACGATTCAGCCGACGACGTCGCCGGAACCGGATGGCGGCGGTTACATGGAATTTCGCGGGCAGGCGCTGATTGCGCCGCCTGGTCGGCGGGCGATTATCGGTGGCATGCCAACGACGGCACGGGCAGGCTGTGTGGAAGCCCGCATCCTCATCGAGGACTCAGACGTAGACGTGAAGATCGAGCTCGGGAGCAACGTTCAGATTGGTCGGAAGGTCAGGAGGGTGCAAGTAACGCACATCAAGCGATAATAGGGCGGGAACGACCTTCGTCAGTGGAGGGGGTGCATTGAGCTTGCTGCTCTTGCTTGGCGCGGGGTTCTCGAATTGGGCGGCGGACCTGCCGATCGCGCGGCAGCTCTTCGACTTCGCGATTGAGCCGTTCGGTCCCAAAGAGGAGCGGCTGCTCGCAAGGATTCGAGCGACCAAGGCGAATTGGGACACGTCGCATCCAGGAAAGCAGGCCGAACAGTTCATCGCGCACGCCGTCGCTGCGGGCGGCGCGTACCGCGACCTGGTGCTCTGGTACGTACAGCGGCGCTTGGTTGCTCCCTTCATCTTCCAGGAAGGGCACGTCGGGCGGATACGTCGCCATGTGCTTCAGATTGACGAGCGCTCGCGGGCGAAGGGTCGACCTGGGATCGTCGAGACTGCGAAGTTCCTCGAGCTGGCCCGGCCTGACGGCATCATCACCCTGAACTACGACATGCTCGTGGAATACGCGCTCGGAGCGCGCGGCTTCCACTACGGAGCGCCAAATCAGGTGCTCTCGGGGCGGGGTCCGTATCCGGTATCGCAATTCATCAATCCCGTGCAGCTTCGAGGTACGCTTCCGCTGCTGAAGTTGCACGGGAGCATTTCGTGGGATGAGCGCGGCGAGTTCGCTGACGGCCGGCGCGGCCTGTCGGGACGCGCCCTGATTGTAGCTCCCGTACCCGAGAAGATACCTCCTCCAGAACTGGCGCACGTGTGGAGGGCCGCGCGGTCGCTCCTTCGTGCGACGACGCGCATTGTGGCGTTCGGGGTCGCGTTCAACCCTTACGACGAAGCCGTGCTCGCATTGCTTGGGGAAGCGCACCCGGACGCGGCCCTGCTGATTGACCCTTATCCCAAGACAGCCGCGGCGCAGAGGGTCTGGCCATCAGCGCGGATCGTTGCCATTCCGCCGCCGCCTGATGGTGACGGCGCGATTCGAGAGTGGTTGCATGGCGCTGGAGCGTAGCGGAGGAGGTCGGCCCGCGGTTCGCCGCCTCTTGCACGGGATGCGCAGCCGAGTAGACGATCTGTCCGTGCGCCAGACGCTCCTTCGACAAGCCATGAACGAAGTCCGTCCGGTCGCCGTGATCGACGCGAACCTCTTGCGCGACAAGCTCGTCGTCCGCGAGAAGCAGGCGCGCTACAGATCCCACGGCGAGCAGATCGTCATCGCGGACGCCGTGTGGAACGAGAGCGTCGCGAACGACAACTGGCAGTCCACCGTGCGCGCCTCGTTTCGACACCTCGCTGACGACCCGGAAGCACTCGTCGCAAGCTGGGCAGTCGTCGCGATGATCTCGGCCGAGCTAAAGAGCGGGGTGCCAGCGGTCGGCGTGGTGCATCATCCCATGACGGCCTTTCTGCGACAGCTTGTCGTGGATCTGGCTCGCGAAGTGCCGGACACGATGGGGCGCCTTCGGCGAGCTATCGAGGAGCACGGTGTGAACGACAAGCACTCGATGGCAGTCCAGCGCAAGGAGGCGATGGAGCGGCTCGTCGAGCTGACCAAGCAGAACATTCCCCGTGAGCGGTTCACGTCTGCTACCAACGCCATGCGGTGCGCGGATCGTGGCCCCTTCCTCGACCTCATCGTCGAAAGTTTCCGACCGTCGATGGTCAGCGACGCGCTTGTCCGGCAGGGCGTCGCCGCCGAAGTCGCCGAGAGCCTGACATCCCGGCCCTCCGTCACGGTCATGCAGAACCTATACGTGACGCACATGGCGCTGGAGTGGACAGCCTCGCATGGTGTCACGAACGCCAAGCTCGGTCGCGTGCACAACGACTACGTGGACGGCGAGTACGGCCTCGTCGCGTGGGCGTGCGGCGGAGAATACGTCACGGCCGACAACCGCGCCCGACGCAGGTTCGAGGAGGTCCGCGACCTCTGCGAGCGCATCTGGACCTGATGTGGCGGTTGCCCACGAGTAGGATCTCGTCAGCGTGAGCATGAACGAGACCGGCCTTCTTACATTCGAGGCAGCCGAGAAGCTCGTCTTCGAGTTCGAGGGGTTGCTCCAGGCGCAAGGCATCACCATCGCGCCCGGCAGCGAACTGTCGCGCGGGTGCGAGCTGCTCATGGAGCTCAAGGAGCGGCACAAGAACCCCCGCGACGAGCCTTGGGCAACGTTGCGGGCCGACCTTCAGCTTGCGGTCGGCACTCTTCAGATCGTGCGCCATGTTATCCGCTCCCGAGCGAGCACCGGCTTCCAGCAGCTCGTGCCCCACCTCAAGCTCCTGAGCGAAGGCTCGGTCGCCCAGAACGTGGCCTCGGATCGCGAGGACGACGTGAGCAACAAGATCCTGGAGCTTCTGGTTGCTTGCGGGCTCGTGGATCGCGTAACGGACCTTGAACTCGACGACCCGGTGAAATCGTCAGGGGGCCGGAATCCAGATGTGCTGTGCAGGTTCGACGGACCAACATGGGGCTTCGCCTGCAAGGCGATCCACGGCGATGCGCCCATGACCCTGTTCGGCAACCTTGAGAAAGGCGTCAACCAAATCGAGGCATCGGCCGCGGAGACCGGCATCGTCGTGTTCAACTTCAAGAACCGCCTGCCGCACGCGGAAATCTTCCCCGGCCTGAGCGAGGGGAAGGATCCCGTATTGTTCGCGTACCGCGACGTGGACGCGGCTGTGTGGAAGCTCCAGACGTGGGTCCGCAAGAGGTTCGAGGCGATGGTTGCCGAGGTCACGCCCGATGAGCTGTGGAAGTTCCTTCGCCCGAAGAAGGCCCTGCCGGGCGCTCTCGTTGTGGTGGAGACCGGCGTGGGCGCGGTCACAGACAAGGGGCCACTCCCGACGCTGCTCGGCTTCCTCCAGCTCATTCCGCTCGTCTTCAGCCCGCTATCGCTGCCCGACCCATTCGCAGGAAAGCCGATGGGCTGTCTGCGGCAGCTAAACGACGGGCTCCAGCTCGTGGATCGCCGGTCACCGCTAATCGTGCTCGGCTGAGGGCTCCTGGGAGCGCCAATGGTGTTCGACTACTCTCCCCGATCGAGCCGCCGAGCCTCCAGCTCCTTCGCCAGTTGCAGGACGACGTCGAACCGCCCCGCGGTGGACGCTTCAGCCAGAGCCCGCGCAAGCGCCACGTCCACGGGATCGACTTCGCTTGCGGCAGCAGCGCGCGGCAGCACGCCGAACAATGGCGCACGATCCGGCGCGGTTTCGTTCACCGATGGCGCGGAATCCTGCACAATCGTGAGGGATCCTTCGTCCGCACCCGGCTTTAGGTTCCGCCGCCGCAAGGCGTAAGGGTTGGACTCCCTTCCCGTGCACTTTCGCGTAGCTGACCCGCCGTCGCGTCAGACGTCCCGTTGCTGTAGATGATTGCCCCTGCCGCGATAGACGGAACTGGTTGTCCCTCACTTGCTGCCACTTGTGCTGCCACTTCGCTGGCAGCAACGGCAGCAACTCCGGGATCGCCTCCGCGACGTCGACGGGACGAGGGAAAAACAAGCAGCAGACCGTCACCGCGATTGCGCGAGAGCTGGCCGGATTTGTCTGGAGCATCGCACGGCAATCGCAACTGCTCGCCAGCTAGAATGAAAACAGAACCGTCACAACGACTCGGACGCTGAAGTCAACGAGCGACAACGGGAACGGCAAGAGGAATCCTCGCGAACGCTATGGGAACGCTCCTCACGGAGTCGGACACCCGCGCGTAGACAGAGGAAGCCTCCGACGAATCAGGTCATGCGGTAACCAACCCGCGCATATCAGTCTGATCCACCGTCGCAGCAAGGGTGAACGACGACGGCTACCTCGGCGCGATTTGCGCGCGGGGGGGGGTCTATTTCTTCGGGGGGCGCCGTCGCTTCGCCGGGAGAAGGCCGCGTCCCTTCTGCTAACCCCTTGGGTTCGAGTCGAGCACCTCGCGCACCTTTCTCAGAAGTGCGTCGGGGGTGATTGGCTTCTGGAGAAACGCGACGCCCGCATCGAGTACACCGTGGTGGACTATGGAATTGTCGGTGTAACCCGACATAAAGAGCACCCTCATCTCTGGGCGAACAGAAGCGAGGCGCTCCGCCAGTTGCCTGCCACTCATGCGCGGCATCACCACGTCTGTCACCAGCAGGTGGATCTTGGCCTCGAACTGCTCGCATACGAGGAAGGCTTCGCCCCCGTTCTGTGCTTCCAGCACGTTGTAGCCATTTCGGCCTAGGATCGTGCGGGCAAGGTTCCGCACCTGGTCTTCATCTTCCACGAGCAGAACCGTCTCGGAGCCACGAAGACTTGTAATCGGTGCAGGAGGCGGCGTCTCTTGATCTGCGGCTTGATCGCGCCGTGGCAAGTAGATCTTGAACGTCGTCCCTTTGCCGGGCTCGCTGTAGACCCAGATGTTTCCGTTGCTCTGCTTTACGATGCCAAACACGGTGGCGAGTCCAAGCCCGGTACCCTTGCCCTTCTCCTTGGTCGTGAAGAATGGCTCGAAGATCCGTGAACGGGTGGCGGCATCCATGCCCATTCCGGTATCGGTCACGGCGAGCATCACGTACGGGCCTGGCGTGAACCCGTGATGTTGGACCGCATAGGCGGCGTCGAGATCCACGTTGCCGGTCTCGATGGAAAGCTTGCCTCCGCTGGGCATGGCATCGCGTGCGTTGACCGCGAGGTTCATGATGACTTGCTCAATCTGTCCCGGATCGGCGTGGACTTTGCCGATCTTCGTGAACGTAAGGAGGGAGAGCTGCACGGTTTCCCCGAGCAGGCGGCGAAGCATCTTCTCCATCCCTGCGAGGATTGGGTTAAGGTCCAGCATCTTCGGTTGGAGCATCTGCTGCCGGCTGAAGGCCAGGAGCTGTCGCGTCAGATCGCATGAGCGCTCGCCAGCTCGCTTCACCTCCTCCATGTCCGCACGCATGGGATCGCCCGGCTTCAGGTCCGCAATGATCATGTCCGTGTAGCTGAGGATCACCGAAAGCAGATTGTTGAAGTCGTGCGCGACACCGCCCGCAAGACTCCCAATGGCCTCCATCTTCTGCGCTTGACGGAACTGCTCCTCAAGGCGGAGGCGATCGGTCACGTCGCGACCAATCGAGAGGACATACCTCTCACCGCCGACCTCCACGACGGTTCGAGAGAGTTCGACCTGGATCACGCTTCCGTCCGGTCGTCGAAGCGGCGTTGGCAGGACGGAGTCACCTCCCTGGGCCACGGCCTTGTCGTACTCGGACTTGTGCTCCGATTTCGCATCCTCGGGGACGAACTCGGCGACGTTGTGGCCCACCATCTCCACTCGCGGGACGCCCATGACCCGCTCCCAGCCACGGTTTGCTTCGAGGATGATCCCCTCGGGCGTCGTAACGCCGATGGCGTCACGCGCATTCTCTAGAAGGGCGCGGTATCGCTGCTCGGCATTCGCGAGCTTCGAAAACATGCGGCTCAATGCTAGCGCTTGCCCAAGCTGCATCGAGACAGACCGGGCGGCGCGCACGAACGACTCACCCTCCGCGCCGGCAAGGTCCGTGCGGTTGGACGCGAGGAGGAGGATGCCCAGCGGTTCATCCCTCGCAACGATGGGAACCGCCAGTGCCGATGCCACGCCGAGAGCGCCGAGCAGCTCCTCCCCTCGGGGCCCCGCCTCGGCCGAGGGGATCAAAAGGCCGCCTCCATGGATCGCACTAAGCAGGACCTCGGACTTTGCACCCAATTCCCACTGGATCGGCGATCCGACCTGCGCCTTCACGACGAGTTGATCGCCTGTTACACGTAGGAGGATTGCGCCAACGGAAAGTCCAGCAGCGTCGAGGCACGCCGAGAGGGTGTCGCCCAGCGCGCTCTCAGGGTCGAGCTGTCGCGACAGGGATTGCGATAGACCGTCGAGGACCGATAGCGCGGTAGATTGCAGGGACACCTGGCGCGCGAGACCCACACCGATGCTCGCCTGGCGTTCGAGTTGGTGAGCGACCCGACGAAGGTGCTCGGCCTGAACGTCGTCGGGCAGAGGATCGACAGGTGCGGTCGCCGGGGAGTCGATGGCGTCGAGTAGGACTCGAACGACGGCATCGAAGCCGCCCGCTCGCGACACGTATCGACTCGCTCCGGAGCGAACGCCCAGAGCGCGATCCTCCTCCTCCAAGTAGTGAGCCGACATGAGGACGACCGGCACACCCGCGAGCGTCGGATCCGCGCGAATCGCCTTGCAGAGCCCGAAACCGTCGAGCCGTGGCATGAGCACATCGGTGAGGATCGCGTCCGGTCTACGCTCCCTCGCGACACGGAGAGCAGCTTCGCCGTCCTCCGCGAGGACGACCCCAAGCCCCGCGTTGGACAGGGCCAGCTGCCCGAGCTTGCGCTGCACTGGGTCGTCGTCGACGAGGAGCACCGTCCTGCCCGCGCTGCCCGATCGCGGAGGGGCGCGGCCCACATGCCGTTCGACGACCTCGACGAGGCGTGATGGCTCGACCGGTTTGACCAGAACCTCCAGGAACCCCGCCGTGAGCATGCGTGCTTCGTCCGTCTGCGCCCACCCTGTGACGGCAACAATGGGGAGGCTTGGGGCGATGGTCCGCAGACGGCGCGCAATCTCGAACCCGTCCATGTCGGGCAGTTTGCAGTCCAGGAGAACCAACGCCGGGGACTGCTCGGTGGCAAGCCGCAAAGCGCTCTTACCATCCTCGGCCTCCAGGACCGAGTACCCCTCCGCCTGGAGCGTCAGCCGCATCATCTTCCGGGTTGCGCCGTTGTCCTCGACGACCAGGATGAGCGCGGCGGTCACTGCGCATCCCCTTGCGAACGAAGATGCTCAGCAATGACCCTCGGCAACGAGTCGATGTCGATCGGCTTTGCAACGTAGCCGTCGCATCCGGCTGCCCGAGCTTTTTCCTCGTCGCCCTTCATCGCGTAGGCGGTGAGCGCGAGGATCACGATGTCCTTCGTGGCGGAATCCGCCTTCAGGCGTCGCGTCAGCTCCAGGCCGTCCATGCCTGGGAGCTGGATGTCCATCAAGATGAGGCGCGGCGTGAACGACTGGAGGAGTTGCAGCGCGCCCTCGGCGTCCGGCGCCGTCCGGACTTCATAACCTTCGCTTTGAAGGAGCACGCGCGCGAGCTTCAGGTTCGCCGCGTTGTCGTCCACAACAAGAATTGCTTCGCCAGCCACAGCTACCTCCGCTCGTACGGTCATACGGCCCGTGTGAGGTACAGCATGAGGGCGGCCACGATCGCTTCGGTTCCGCCTTGGCTCTTGGGAACGATCCCTTGTGCCCCTTCGAGCAGACGCCTGCGCTCGGCCTCGGTGAGATCCTTCACAGTCCAGACGATGACCGGAACGTCGTGCATGCTCGGAATCTCGCGCATGCGTTCGAGCAACGCGAAGCCATCCATCTCGGGCATGAGGACGTCGAGCACGACGACGGCGGGAACGTCCTCCGCGATCGCAGCCAGCGCATCCGAGGGCCTCGCGACACACGTTGCCGAGTGGCCGAGCTGCTTCAGCGTCGCCTCCATGAGACGGAGGGCGCCGGGATTATCATCGACGACGAGCACGGACTTGGCACGGCCGCCTGGAGCCGGGGCGGGCAGCGGTGCGCGAGTCAACGGCGGTGCCGAGAAGCCCGGCGTGCTCGTCGGGAGCACTGCCGAGAACACGCTCCCCTTTCCAAGGTCACTTCGCACCGCGACCTGGCCCCCCTGCGCCTCGACGATGCGCTTGGTGAGCGCGAGGCCCAAGCCCGTGCCGGCATACTTCTTCGCGGTTCCAGCGTCGAGCTGCTGGAATTCGACGAAGAGGCGGTGCATGTCTTCGCGTCGGATGCCGATGCCGGTGTCCTCGACCTCGATGCGAAAGCGGCCCTGAGCCTCGGGCCCCACGCGGACGGTCACGCGCCCCTCCTCGGGCGTGAACTTCAGCGCATTGGAAAGGTAGTTGTAGAGCACCTGCTTGAATTTGGCGGGATCGAGCGTTGCCGCACCGAGAGTCGGATCGATCTGCACCTCCATGCGGATGCGCTTGGTGGATGCGAGCCCGCGCAAAATGTCACGCACCTCACCGACGACCTTTCCCAGATCCACGGGCTCGGGTCGGAATTCCATCTTCCCCGACTCGACCTTGGCGAGATCGAGCACGTCGTTGATGAGCTGAAGGAGGTGGTGCGAGCTGTTGATGATGTCGCCGAGGTACTCCTTGTGATCGTCGGAGACCGGGCCGACCTTGCCCTTGAACATCAACTCCGCGAACCCGATGATCGCGTTGAGCGGTGTGCGAAGCTCGTGGCTCATGTTCGCGAGAAACTCGCTCTTGAGCCGGTTCGCCTCCTGCATCCGGCGATTCTCCTCCTCCAGCTCTAAGCTCTTTCGGCGGACGTCCAGTTCTTCGAGCCGCTTGCGTTCCGTGATGTCGCGGATGGCCGCCGTCGCCAGGGTGCCGTCCGGCGTCTCGATCGGGCTCAGGCTTATCTCGGCGGCGAACTCCGCGCCGTCCTTGCGCAGGCCGAAGAGGGACACCACGCTCCCGGCCATCGCCCGCACCGTCGGCGCCGCGAAATACCCCGCGCGATAGCGAGGATGCTTGCCCCGGTAGCGTTCAGGGACGAGCATCTCGATGGTCTGACCGAGCAGCTCGTCACGTCCGTAGCCGAAGAGCTTCTCCATCTGGGCGTTGATAAGGATCATGCGGCCATCCCTCCCGACGATGACCATCGCGTCGGGGGCGGATTCGAGCAGCGCACGGAATCTTTCCTCCGCCTTTTTCCGGTCGGTGATGTCCCGGATCGCGCTCGAAACTAGGACCCCCTCCTCGGTCTGGAGAGGACTGAGACTGATTTCGATGGGAAACTCGGTGCCGTCCTTCCGGCGCCCGTGCAGCTCCAGCCCAGACCCCATCGATCGGACCTTCGGATCGCCAAAGTAGCCCGTGCGATGCTCGGGATGCTTGTTCCGAAAGCGCTCCGGTACCAACAACTCGACCGTCTCGCCGATCAACTCGTCACGCCCGTAGCCGAAGAGCTTTTCCGTCTGGCCATTCACGAGGACGATTCGGCCGTCCTTGGCGACGATCACCATCGCGTCGGGAGCCGCTTCGAGCAAACCCCGGAACTTCGCCTCGATGGCGCCACCTTGACGAAGGCGCGTCACGTCCTTCTTGTTGACCGCGATGAAGAGAGGCTGCCCATTTTCGTCCTTCACGAGGCGCTTGGACACGTCCACCACGATGAAGGATCCATCCTTGCGCCTGCGAGTGGTCTCGAAGAGAACTGACCCCTCGACGAGCACCTCCGCCAGCTTGCGGCGAGCCTCTTCGCGCATGTCGCTTGGGACGATGAGATCCTCGATGGACCGTCCTACGGCCTCGTCCCGCGCGTAGCCGAAGATCCTTTGCGCGCCCTGGCTCCAGAAGAGGACCTTGCCATCCGGGGACAACGCGATGAGCGCATCCGGTGACTGCTCGACGAGGCTCTCCGCGAAGGCGGGACCGGAGAGAATACTCATCCCACGCCACCAGGTCTGAGAGGAAGCCGCTCGACTGCAAGCAGCAGAGGTGGAGCCGCAACGAACTGCGCCCGAACGAGCTGCTCAACGCGAGGCACCACGTCTCCCCCTCGCGGCCCTCGAAGAGGCCGCGTCCCCAGTCGTGTCTACGCTACCATCCGCTTTCGGTTCACGCTGCCGGTTTTATCCCGGCCCATCCCCCTTCCTGATGCCTACCGACCGGAGCATGCAGGCAGGTGAGGGCAATGTCGCTACGGAGCTGCGCGTCCGGCACGCAGACGTGTGCGGCCGTCGTCGTGGTGAGAATCTTAGCGGTGGCGCGGGGCAGGCTGCTCACGGGCATCGGCTGCGAGCAGCACGTCCAGCTCGGCGCGGTAGGTGCCGACGCGACGGTCAAGGTCGGTGGGCTCGAGGCTCCGCACGGCGACCGCGAACGTCTTCGCGGCCACGGATAGGGCGTGCTGTCCGGAAACTGGGCCGGGCATGAATTTGGGGGCGTTCGCAGCCGCGGCGCCCGCTGGCGCGGGGACGACCGGCGACTATCGTGCCCCGCCGTGAGACCTCCGAAGCTGGCCACCCCATTCCAATTTTTCGTCTTTCTGATCGCCGGTTGGATCCATCGGCGGCAGCAGCTGGCCATCGCGTACCTGCAGGCCGAGAACCGGGTGCTCCGCGAACGCCTCGGCACGGGGCGCCTGCGGTTCACGGACGCCACGAACGCCTCGGCGGCGTATTGAGCCACTATCGCCGGGAGGCCGCATAGAGCGGCCGATCGAGTTTTCGGACAGCACGCGATCGCCTCCGCCGCGGAGGACACCTATGGCGCAGTGGCCGACGACGATTCGGATCGGATCCCAGCACCTGAAGGTGCTGGTGACGAGCTCCCAAGGCGACGGCCTGATGAAGGGCCGCCTGCCTGTACAGCCCCCGCATCCGCGTGCGCTGGTCACGCTGCTCGAGGGAGTGGCTCTTTACAGCGGCGAGCCGCTCTACGTTGTGATTTCTGCGGGCAACCACCGCGACGCATGGCTCGGCTCCGAGCAGTGGTGCGAGGACCTGTGGCCCGCCGAGAGCCCGCTCGTACGATTCGACTTCGCGATCCCCCCTCCACGGCGGCGCCGGACCCTGCGCGGCGTCGGTGACTTCCGCGATGTGCGCCGGCAGTTGCGGCTGGTGGCCGAGAGAGCGGTCCTCTCGGAGGCTTACGGAGCCATTCGCTTCGCCCGACCGAACCGTGAGAGCACCGCGTCGGCCAGTTCGATGGCGCGCACGAGCGCGAACGGGCTCTGCGTTCGGAGCAGCTCGTCGAGAGCGAGCGCCCCTTTCACGAGGGGCTCGTCGAGGATTGCCCTCACGAGCTGGCCAGCAAGTTCGATGCTCGTCGACGAGCCGTTGGCGACGGCCGCCAGAAGTTCCTCGGCTTGCTGGCCGAGACCAAACGCGCCCTTGGTCTCGTGGTCCCGTCCTTGGTCCCCGGCTTGGTCTCGGTGCCGTTCCGTGCCGCCCGGTGCCACATTTTTGGTCCCCGAGGTCCCGTTTTCGGCCGGTTTCCGCTCAGTGCAACCCCCTGCAGCCACCGCCGGAGAGTTTGAAAACCGCCGAACTCGCAAGGGTTCCAGGGGTTCGAATCCCTTCTCCTCCGCTGGAATTGCGGCGGATTCGCAAGTGCCGATGTGCCGTCATCATCGACGTCGTCGTCGAGCACCCGCACGAGCGCCACGTGCTGCACTTTGTTGGCGATGTAGCCCTCGCAGCACGGGGGGCAATGGTCACTGTCAATTCATCGGGTCAGATGAGTCCGAGTGTCAATCCGAGCTTTACCGGCGGAGAGGTGCTCCAAGCTTCCGATCTCCAGACGATGAGCAACGCCGCGGGGTGATGATCTCGGTCGATGACCTCGCGGCGCTCGGGCGTGTTCCAGTGTCGATCCCGACGACGATTGACGGCGCAAATCGCGCAATGGCATCGCGCCGGTCGCCCCTGATGCCTTCGCGCCTTCTACTTGGCCCCGTACCGCTTGGCGACCGCCAGGTCATGCCGCAGCTCTTCGGCGGTACGACGTGGGCCGTAGCCCGGGGTGTCGCGCTGAATCCTCCACCCCTCGCTGAGGGCGCCCGCATCGACCGTGTCGAAGCCGAACTGATCGAGTAAATGCGTCACGGTGTCCTTGGCACCCTTGTCGTCGCCCGCGATGACCAACGCGCGACGGTTCTTCGAGCCGGCAGGCTGCCCATGGGTCGTGAGCTCCGCGGCGTAGATGTGGTTGAAGCCCTTGACGACCTTCGAGGTTGGCAGGTGCCGCTGCAGGAGCTCGGACGTCGTCGTCGACTCGTTGTCGAGCTCCGGGATGTGGCCGTCGCGCTGGGGGTAGTAGTTGTTCGTGTCGATTACGACCTTACCGGCCAAGGCTTCCACTGGAACGGCGCGGTAGTTCTTGAGCGGAACCGTCACCACGACGATGTCGCCGCCCTTGGCGGCGTCGAGAGCGGTGCCGGCGCGGGCCCGCGGTCCGAGCTCCTTCACCAGCGCGGCCAGGGTCTCCGGTCC
>Ga0182018_10000323_pt1 | contig 62876 bp, 58 predicted proteins | sample 812P2MmetaG_FD_120490 | JGI IMG/M metagenome (GOLD analysis project Ga0182018, IMG submission 120490) | Permafrost microbial communities from Stordalen Mire, Sweden - 812P2M metaG | ecosystem: Environmental > Terrestrial > Soil > Wetlands > Permafrost | place: Sweden: Stordalen | collected... | reverse complement strand
TCGCCCAACGCTTCTTCTGCGCGGCGGCGATCCTCGCTTTTCCGGCGGCACTCATGCGTCGGCGTTTGATAGGAACTTTCTTGCTCTTACCCTTACCTAACAAATGCATTGCGTGAAGCACGGTATCCAACTGCTTCTTGAGCTTCGTTGCTTCGTCTTGTAGCGCAGCAATTACGTCCATCAATTGTTGTCCTCCGACAGAAATCGTATCACATGGCCGCTCTGTCGAAGTTGGCAACCAGCGTGGATGGTTCTGGGCAGGATTCGCTGAATTGTCGTAGAAATTCAGAAATTCGAATAGAGTCACAACTTACAGCCGTAAGCCTTCCGTGGGGGCGCCAGCAGAAGTGCCCAGGTCGCGAAATGACAGGAACCCGAACCGTTTACTACTTTCCAGATTGCCAGCAATTCTGTTTCGGTCGTAGTCCAAAGCTCACCCAGTACCCCGCCCAAGCCGAAATTGCGTCGAACTAACAGCGCATCGCCAGTTCTAAACACGTGAGCCGGAGTAAACTGTGCCGGTCCAACCGCCGCCTAAAAGGGAGAATCGCATGTGCATCGCGTCGCGTCTCGACCTTTTTCTTCTGGTGGTCTTGTTGTTCGCGCCCCATATCGCAGCGCGGCAGATCGATTCGGGAGCGCATCCCGGCGACAGAATTCATCTGGATGCAGTGGTGAGTCCAGGCTCTGGACCTCCTATCACTAACCTTCAGCATCAGGACTTCGCGATTTTCGACAACAACGTCCCGCAAACCATCACGTCCTTCGAGGCGGTCGACAGCAGGCAGGCTCACATTGCGGTGATCATTGTCCTCGACGCTCTAAATGTAACCTCGCGCGTGGCGGCAACAGCACTCGAGGAGATCAAGAGATTCCTGAAAGCCGATGGAGGCAAGCTCGCCTATCCGACGACTGTCGACTTCGTGACGAACAAGGGACTCGAGTTTGAAGCAGGCCCATCACAAGACGGCAAGGCAATTGGCACCTCGCTAGGTAAACACGCCATCGCGGACCCGCGCGGAGCAGCACATCGGTTCGAGGTCTCGTTTCAGGCATTTGCGGAGCTTGTGGCTCTAGAGCGCGACAAGCCCGGCCGCAAGCTGATCGTCTGGGTTTCCCCCGGCTGGCCACCCGCTGTCCCCCAGGGCTATGAGCACAACGCGAATGAAAAGCAAGTCCAGCAAGTTCGACTTCAGATGTTCGGAAATGTCGTTCAGCTCGCGAAGCAGCTGCGGGAGGGACAGATCACCGTCTACAGCGTCGATCCCGATCCTTCGGCCCTCGGTGATTTGGATTCAGGATTCACCAACGGCACGATGCACCTGAGACCGTCCGACAGAGACGCTGATGTTGCAGGAGTCCGTGCTCCAAGTGAAGTCCAGGCGGAAGACTTGGGACTAGAGAAACTCGCTATTCAGAGCGGCGGCTTGGCGCTTCACCCCGGCGATGATCTCGCTTCGAGTCTTCGCCAATGCCTCGCCGACGCAGCCGCTTTCTACGAGGTCTCATTTGACCCCGTTATCTCCGGTCAGCATAACGAATACCATCAAGTGAAAGTGCAAGTGGCAAAGCCAGGCTTAACGGCGCGTGCCCGGCAAGGCTATTACTCGCAACCGTGGCCAGGGCCAAAGTTCGATGCCGAATCTAAGAAACTTGGCGGGTTGAACGACGCAGCATCACAAGAGCCGGCCATCGATGATCGCGATGCGTCGGATACCACCCGTCAAGATTCTTATTCGGAAGCGCCTACCTACGTTGATTTGTCGCTCGAACAGCTCATCAAGCAAATTCCAGACTTGGAGGGCCTCCAGCCTGCCCAAGATCAGAAGCAGTTATCGATGATTCTGGAAAGGACTGGCCATAGCGTGGATGACTTCATCCATAACATCGGCGATCTGATCGCAAACGAAGACGTGACCCAGCAGAAATTGAATTCAAACGGAAAAATCGAAGGAGCGCGTTCAAGACGATTACTTGATTCTTCACCATGGGTACGAGTGGGGCGCAAACGCGGAATATCGGATGGACAAAAATGGAAAGCGCTTGGGAGCGATCGGCTTGGAGAAAGGCTATCTCGTCACCTCCGGCTACGCACTAAGCTGCATTGGCTTTTCTACCGTGACTCAATCGCAGTCGACATTTCGCTTCCTTGGCGAACAGAAAATGGGAACGCGAGCTGCGTTCGTCCTGGCATTTGCCCAGCGACCTGGTGAAGTCACGTTCACAACAGCCATGAGAGGAACCGGGGGACACGAGGTTGATCTACTGACGCAAGGAATTTTGTGGGTCGACAGAGATAATTTCCAAATTCTTCGAACGCGCAGCGATCTGATTGCGCCGAACCAGGAAATTCGATTGGATCACCTGACAACAGACGTAAAGTTCGGCCAGGTGCAACTTCAAGACATTCCAACTCCTCTCTGGCTGCCCAACGATGTAGATGTTTTCATCGAGATCGGCAACGAAAAATACCGCAACCTGCACCACTACACGAACTACCGTCGCTACCAAGTCGCCGTCAAAATCGGAAACGAACAATAGTCCACATTTACTTTGGTCATCTTGGCTCCCAACCGACGTGCTAACCGGATAAGTGACTTAGGACGACGCCAGATAATCTTCACATTCCACTGGTTGACGACATGGTGCTGAAACCTCCAATGCTGCGGACGGGATCAGGTGCCGCAGGTATTGAGCATGGAACGGGCCTGCAAAATCACCCCTTGCTTCAGCCGGGATAACCCGGTAAGCGGGAGCTTCATTGCCATTTTCGTAGCCGCTGAGTTCCTGATTTGCCCACTTCTTTAGTTCGTCGTTTTTCAACTCATGCCCGAGCAGCAGCACCTTCCGTGCGGAAGGTCCGGCAAGGGCCGCTTGCCCTCGATGGCGAGATTGATGATGTCGTCGAGCAAAGCAGACACGATGGTCTCGTTGTAACGGGTGAATGATTATCGGTGGTCATCGCTGATAAACTACGCAAAGCGGGGTTTCAAGACCCTCAAGTATTGGCAGGCGGCAAGCCCGATCAATCGCACCATCTTGCAGCGTCGGATCGACAACCTCCACCAAACCATGACTCAACACATAGCGAAGAGATTCGGGTGGAGTGCGAAGCAAGGCGAAAAATTGTGATATTCTCTGGGCGTGCCCGAGTGGCGGAACTGGCAGACGCAGTGGACTCAAAATCCACCGGACTTCGGTCCTTGTAGGTTCGATTCCTATCTCGGGCACCAGACTTTCCCCTCAAAAAATCACTGGTTTCACTCTTGGGTGATGATTTTCCTTGCTGAGAAAATTGAAGCGGCACTCGTCTGGGCGGTTAGATGCAAACGTTGTGGGGAGCACTACGTCACCCGCGAGATTGGTGCTGGCGAACTGATGTATAAGGACGGTTTTCAGAAGATAGCCTCCCACGAGACGAAGATTCTCTATGAGTACGAGGGGGTGCTATGGGTTTGCTGATTTCAGCCAGCCCAGGAGCGATCGGTTTGCTGCTATTCTGTTCTTTGTTCGGCGGTTAGGTTCAGGACCTACGAATATCAGATTTTCAGCCAGACCGTGCGCCAGGTGCCGGTCTAGCCCACGATTCTTGCCCCGGTCGGCGCGCAACGGCTACACTCGGCGGGCCTGTGCCCAACCACCAAGCCACGACTGTAGACTCCGCCGCGGCCAACGGAGAACCCTTACGTTTAGGCGGCTTCTGGGCTTTGATCGCGGTCCAATTTCAGAACGCCTTCAGCGACAACGCTTTAAAATGGCTGGTCAGCTTCCTGGTCCTCGAAGCGGCGCTGAACAAACAGCAGCGCGATCTATGGTTCATCCTCGTCGTGCCGCTGCTGTTCGCTGTGCCCTTCCTGTTGTTTTCGATTCCTGGCGGCTACTTTGCCGACAAATACAGCAAGCGCAGCGTCGCCCTCGGTACCAAGCTCTTTGAACTCGTCGTCATGGGCTTGGCGACGTTCGCGCTGGCCCGCAATCGCCTCGACCTTGCAGGCGCCGCTCTGTTTCTGGCCTGCACCCAAGGCGCAATCTTCGGGCCCACAAAATACGGCCTGTTGCCCGAATTGCTTCCCGAATCGAAACTCAGTTGGGGTAATGGCATCATTGAACTAACCACGCTGCTTTCTGCCATCTTCGCTGCCTTGGCCGGCGGCTTCCTGGCCACCTACTTCCGCGGACGGCAGGTTTGGTCCGGCGTAGTCTTCCTGACCTTAACAATCATCGGGCTCCTCATCAGCCTCAAGATCACTCGGGTCCCCGCCGCTGACCCGAGCCGGAAGTTCGACTGGAATGTCCCTCGCGAATTCTTCGCCGAAACTCGCCATCTGTGGCGTGACAATATTTTGCGCGTGGCCGTCATGGCCAACACCTTTTTCTGGTTCCTCGGCTCCCTGCTCCTGCTGAATATCGTCCTGTACGCTACCGACATCCTTCAAGTGGACGACCAGCACAGCAGTTACCTCCTGGCGGCGCTAAGTCTGGGGATCGGAGTTGGCAGCTTCCTGGCCGGCTACGCTTCCGGCGGCAAGATCGAGCACGGCATGGTCATCCCCGGCTTGATCGGCATCATGGCAATGTCCGCAGTTCTCGCATGGCCAGGCCTAAAATTCGCCGCGGTGGCGATACTGCTGGCCCTTCTGGGCACGGCGGGAGGCTTCTTCGTAGTCCCGGTCAACGCTCTGATCCAGCGCCGCCCAGCGCCGGAAGAAAAGGGCCGTACCATCGCGGTCGCCAACCTTCTGTCCTTCGTTGGCGTGGCGCTGCAGCCTCTGGCCCAATTTGGAATGCTGCGCCTCGGCCACCCTGATCCATCCCGGGTCTTCCTGGTCGCCGCCGCCCTGAGCCTGGTCGTGGGCATTGTGCTGGTCCGCATGATGCCCGACCTCGGAACCCGCGCCTTAGACTGGACGCGCCTCCGCCCAAGAGCTACCCTATAGCTTCCGTTCGACCAGGGACTTGCAGCTGCACCCACGCAGCTTCGAACGGTGTCGAGGCTTTGCATGTCTACTGTTCTCGCCGTTCCCGGTGCGCCCCCGGCGCACCGCGGCCTTAGTCACTGGATGGAGCGCGTTCTCAAAGAACTGGAGCACGTCCGTAAGGATCCCGCCGCTGACCCCGTCCACGACCTTCGTGTCGCCATTCGCCGGTGCCGCTCTGTGGCCGCCGTCATGCAAGAGGTTGATCCGGATCCCGCCTGGAGCGAACTGCGCCAAGTCCCGAAAAAGCTCTTTCGTAGGCTAGGCGCCCTTCGCGATGCCCAAGTGATGGATGAATGGGTGAAGCAGCTCGCACCCAGTGAAGACCCGCTGCGCACCAAATTACACGCCGCGTATGCGGCTAACGAACCTGAGTTGCGGCGGCGGGCTCTGCGCGCCGTCGAAAAATTTGAACAGAAATATTGGGCGCGCCTGGAACGGAAGCTTCGGAAACGCGCGCGCCTGGTACCCTGCTCAGGCCTGGCGGCCCAATCCCTCGCGGTCGAGCGCTTCGAGGAGGCGAAAGAACTGCACACGCGTGCGCAACGCACCGACAATCCCAAGGCTTGGCACGAACTTCGTATCGGCCTGAAGCGTTTGCGCTACACCATCGAAAGCCTGCTTCCGGAGCAGTACGCCCTGTGGAGCGATAACCTGAAGCGTCTTCAGGATCTTCTAGGTGAAGTTCACGACCTCGACGTTCTTGCCGCGACGATCAAAGAGGTCGCCTCCCAAGACACGACCGATATCCAGAACACCTGGGAAGAAACGATTCACCGCGAGCGCAACCAGCGAATCGAAACCTACCGGCAGCTCACGCTGGGAAGAACTAGCCTTTGGAATGATTGGCGCCACGGGCTTCCTCAAGGCAAACGTCTAGCCCTCGCCGCCATGGCGCGTCTTCGCGCGACGGCTCGCGCCACCGACATTCGCCCGCGACGCACGGCGCAAATCTCGCGGGTCTCGATTGCGATCTTCGATGCGCTGCGCCGCGCACACGCCGCCCCCGCGTTTAACGAACACGCGATGCGGCGTGTGCTGCGAGCTGCCGCTCGCTTGCACAACGCCGGGCCTACCGACCGCGCAAAGTCTCCGCAAAAAGCGGCGTTCCGGTTTCTGCGCGATCTACCGCTGCCTCCGAGTTGGACATTGGAGGAGTGGGAACTCCTGGGATGGACTGTGCGCTACCATCGCGGCGCCGAACCCAGCACCGATAGCGGGCGATTCTCTCGGCTCGCGGAAGAGCAGCAAAAGAATATCCAGGCGCTGGCAGGTGTTTTGCGCTTGGCGTGTGCGTTAAGGAAGTGCGATGTAAACACCTGCGAAGGAGTGCGGGCGGAAAAATCCGCGGATGCCGTTATTCTCCACGTTCCCGGCCTGACGGATTCGGTCGAAACGGCCGCGCGCCTGGCCGTCGCGAAACACCTGCTCGATACCTACATCGCGAAAGCGCTGGTCCTCAAGCCCGCGCCCAAACACGAAAACGTGATTGCGTTGCTGGAGCAATTCCAGCAACACCGCCAGCTCGCCTCGGCAGCCGCGTCAGACTAGTTGGCTGAGTCGGACCGCTGCCCCGAACAAGGCGCCCGCTTCGAAAAACCCGGCGCTGCTCGTAGGGCTCAGGCCTGGGCGTTTTGGGCACAGCCGTGTGCCCCTACAACGCCTGGATTCAAGGATTGCGGTGTCTCGGCCTTGCCGACGGAGTCAGATACGAACGCGAAAAGGCACCCGCTTCCCTTCGCGGCTCGGGGTAACTGGAAAGCGGCCGCTACATTGCCGGGCGGGACGCTCGGGTGCAATTGCAACCAGATGGCTTCCGATGTACTCTACCGCACAACGGAAAGCCGGTACGACCGACTCCGGATTCATTCCTTTAGGCCCTACCAGGAAATCAAGTGCCCCACCCCGCCTCTGGCGGAGAAAAACTAGGAGAACAAGAATGCGTGTTCGATCGATCTGTACCGTGGTTGCAGTGTGTGCGCTGACGCTGGTGCCGCTCGGCGGAACCCGGACTTCGGCGCAATCGTCCAGCGCGGAGAAGCCTGTGCTGTACACGTACGTTTCGGAATGGACGGTTCCCCGCGCGATGTGGGCGGATTATTTGAAGGAAGATGCCGCAGACATCGACGCCATGAAAAAGGCGGTCGCTGACGGCTCGATCGTTTCCTTTGGGAGCTACGCAGTGGTCAACCATCAGGAAGGGTTGCCGACGCACGGCACGTGGTTTTCCGCAACTTCTATGGCGAATATCCTCAAAGTTCTGGAAGGGATTCGCAACGCACCCGGAGCGACTGCTCCACCGCTAGCGGCTGCAAAGCACTGGGACTACATCATGGAAAGCCATGACCACAACGCACATTCCGGAACGTTCACGAATGGCTACCTGCGCGTGGGCCATTGGCAAGCCAAAGCAGGCTCGAGCGATCCGGATGGCAAGATCAGGAAGGCAACCATGGTTGCGTTGCTGGAAAAATTGCTTGCCGATGGGGCGTTGCACAGCTACCAAATCGATACGGAAACGGTGCACTCTTCGGATCCGGGCATGATTTTCGTGGCCATCGTCACGAACGGCGGCGAGGGCGTCGATAAATTCTATGCGGCGCTTGAGGAGGCGGAGAAAAATAATCCCTCAGGATGGGCTGGTTTCAGCACGACGATTGACGAGGCGGGCCACCGGGATTTCCTGGCGCACGTCGCGACGATGACGAACAAGTAGTTTTGCAATTGCCAGGCAGTCAGAACAAGCCGCGGGGCTTCGTGGACTCCGCCCTGCGCTACAGGTTGTGCTAGATGTAGGGTGCGGCCGCTTCTTTTTTGGGCCGGGTCTTAGGATTCGCTGAAATCGATGATCACTGGGGCAGCGCGGAAGCCGCGGGTTTTGCCGGCTACGTAGAGCAATCCTATCGCGAACCAGATTCCGCCCGCGGTCTTGGCGAGAGGGTTCAGGTTCCACCAGATTACGGCGCAGAACAGAAAGCCTGCCAAGGGAAGAACGATGTCTACGACGATGCGGCGCTTGTGGCCTTCTTTCTTCAAGACGCCGAATTGCCAGAAAGCGGCCAGATTTACGCCCATAAACGATAGAAATGCGCCGAAGTTGAGGAGTTCGCCGGCTTGCTGGTAGGCGCTGCCGTAATGGTTGAGGATCTCCGCGCCGCCAAAACTCAACACGCCGATCAGGATGATGTTGTACGTGGGTGTGGTGGTGCCCGGGGCTACGTGGCCAAAGAATTTGCGGGGCAGCACGTTGTCGCGGCCCATGCCGAACAATAATTTGGCGGCGCCCAGACCGCCGGCCAAGCCGCTCCCGAATGCGGCGAGAATCAGCACGATGCCCATGGCGTTGAACAGCCACGGGCCGCCGACACGGCCGCAGACATCCATGAAGGCGGTCTCGAGGGAGGTGAAGGAGTGCCAGTCGGGCCATACGCGCTGCCCTAGATACACTTCCAGGCCGCCAAACAACCCTGTGAACAGGCAAACGAAAACCGTCGCCAGCAGAATGTTGCGCTTCGGATTTTCGGCATCCTCGGTCAATGTCGTGATGCCGTCAAAGCCGATATAGGTGAGCGCGGCGAACGAGGTCGCTCCCAGAATGCGATGAGCGTCGAACGTTGCGGGATCGTAGAACGGCTGCTTGGAAAAAAGCCCGCCCCACCCTTGCAGCGCAAATAGAAAGCGCACTGCGAGGACGATGAAGAATCCGATGACGATGAACATGATGAAGAGGAGCACTTTGTTCTGGCGGGCTGAGGAGCGGATGCCGCGCAGGTTCAGGACGGTAATGATTCCCGCGACGATTGCGGCCCACACCACATACGGAATTTTTGGCGTGTAGACATTGTGCATCGCCGCAGAGATCCACACGGTGTTGATCAGCGGGAGCAGCAGGTAGTCGAGGAACATCGCCCAGCCGGCGAGGAATCCCAGGTGCGGGTTTAGACCTTTTCCGACATACGTATACGCCGAGCCCGCCGAGGGAAAAAGCGCGGCCATGCGGCCATAACTTACGGCCGTGATCATCATGGCGAACATGGCGAACAGGATGATGGCGGTGAAGTAGCCGTTGGAGAGTTTTTGGGCTACACCGAACAGCGGGACTGGAGCGATCGGCTGGATCAGAACGATGCCGAAGAAGATCAGGTCCCAGAGGGACAGGAGGCGCTTAGGGCGGACGGCGTTCGCGGCCATCACGGATTCGGTCATATTCGGTTCCCATTTCGAGCAGAAAACAGGTCACGGCTTTATAACAGTTTTCACCAGCGAACGGACGAAGTTGTTTCCGCGACACCCGATCGGATCAGATCCGTTTTACCAACCCCTGATCCGTAGCGCGGGTGTTGCGCACCAGCAGCAGGACCAGAATCATGCCGAGGAACGGAATGAGTCCCGCGACGATGACGATGGGATCAAAGGCGTGCGTGGCCGTGGCTTGGCGAGCGTCGGAAAAGTGGCCGATTAGTTCGAAGGCGATGATGGTGCCGATGCCGGCGGCGGTGCCGCTCATGCCGCTGGCCGTGGCCACGGCCCGGCTATCGAACAGGTCGGTGGGGAGCACGTTGGCGATGGTTGAGAACGATGCGTAGGCGAAGGTGGCGAGAGCGAAAAGCAGCGTGATCAGGTACAAATTGACGGTGAAGATCGTCGGAATCAGGAGCATCACTCCGAAGCCGCCGAAGACGACCATCGATTTTCGCGCGGCGCCGACCGACCATCCGCGCCGGATCAAGTATCCAGAAACGCCGCCGCCGAAGAAATTGCCGAGGTCGGCGGCTAGGAACGGAATCCAGACCGCGATCAGGCCGCTCTTGAGCGGGATGCCTTTGGCAACGAGATAAATTGGGAACCAGTCGGTGACGAAGAACCACACGGGATCGGTGAGTCCCTTGGAAACGATGGTGCCCCAGGTTTGCGGAAGTTTCAGAAGATCGCGCCAGCGAGGCATGGGTTTTGGCGCGGATTCGCTTTCCTGGCGCTCGGCCAAGATCATCTGGCGTTCCGCATCGCTGATGCGAGGATGCTCCAGCGGAGGGTAATACATCCGGCGCCAGGCGATCAGCCACATAAATCCGAGCAGCCCGGGAATCACAAAGGCTACGCGCCATCCCCAGCGCAGGTAGATTGGCAAGATGAGGAATGGCGCGATGGCGCCACCGACAGAGGAGCCGCTATCGTATAGCGCAGCGGCCAGGCCGCGCTCTCGCTTCGGGAACCACTCTGAAACGGCTTTGCTGGCACCAGGCCAATTGGCAGATTCGCCGGCTCCCAGCAGGAAACGGAAGGCGGCAAAACTTGCGATGCCGCTCGCCAGCGAAGTCAATAACGAGACGATCGAGTACCACGTCACGCTTATGGTCAGCCCGCGCCGCGTCCCGACGCGATCGATCTGTCGCCCGCAAACGGTTTGTCCGATGGAATATGCGATACGAAAGGCGATGGCTATGTTTGCGTAGTCGGTGTTGGTCCAGTGGTATTCCAGTTTCAGGTAGGGAGCGAGAATCGAGAGCGTCTGGCGGTCGATGTAGTTGATTACCGTGGAAGCGAACAGCACGCCGCCAATCCACCAGCGCAAGGAAGGGATCGCGCGGGAAGGTTGCGCGGGAAGACCTTCGGCTACTGCCATGAAGATTCCTGCGCTGCTGATGTGCCGGTTGGGATGAGGTCCGCGCGGATTAAAGGCAAGTGGGTCTCCGGCTACCGGGCGGCCTCGAGCGCAGCTAGTTTTGCCGGACTCAGCAGACTAGCCGAGTCGGTATCGAGATAAATAGTGGCGCCCGGATGAGTGCGCAAGATGGAAGCCGGGGCCAGCGGAGTGATTTCTCCCTCGATGCAGAGTTTCACCGCCTGCGCTTTCCGAGCATCGGGAACGACCGCGATGATTTCGCGCGCTTGCAAGATCTGATGCACGGACATGGAGATCGCCTGGCGAGGTACCTCGGAAATATTCGCGAACCAGCCCTCGCCCACCTGCTGACGGCGGCAGGCCTCATCGAGTTCGACGATGAGAAAAGGTTCCTGGGTTTCGAAGTCGGCAGGAGGATCGTTGAAGGCGAGGTGGCCATTCTCGCCAATGCCGGCGAACGCGATATCCACCGGCGCCGACTGCAAACTCTCACCGACTCGTCGAATCACTCCGCGGACATCGCCATCGCCGTCGAGCAAGTGAAACTGAGTGATCCCCGCTTTGCGAATGAATTTCTCAAGCAGATACTTACGAAAACTGGCCGGGTGAGTGACGGGAAGGCCGACGTATTCATCGAGGTGGAACATCTCGACGCGTTGCCAGTCGATGCCTTCTGCCTTGGTGAGCGAATCAAGAAAATCCAATTGAGAAGTGCCGGTAGCCACCACAATACGCGCGCGCCCTTGATCGGCGACGGCGCGCCGTATGACAACAGCAGCGCGGTCGGCGGCTGCTTGACTGAGCGAACGCTTGTCCTCAAATATTCTTACCGTCATTGGCGCTCCTGGCGTCCTGTTCACTTGCCGGCCTTGCGCAGCAGTTTCGGCGTGGACAGCCATACCAACTGGCCGTTGGGCGGCGAAATGCGCTTCAATTCCAGCAAAGCGATCCCTGCTTTCTTCAACGCGGTAACGTGATGCTTCGACCCAAGACCCGCCGCGATTAGATCATCAAGTTGCGGGGCATGGCCAAAGCAAAAAATCGTCGAGGAGTGTTTATCCTTGGCCAGTTCGCGGTAGAACAGCATGGCTTCGCTTCCGGGAAGCAGCAAGTCTGTGCGGCGGATTTTCTGTTTTGGATATTCCAGGGCGCTGGCGAAGATTTCCGCGGTCTGCATCGCTCGGACGTAGGGGCTACTCATCAGCAGATCGGCCGTGGCGCCGAGCGCGACGATGCCTTTGGCGACTTGTGTGGTGCGCTCGATGCCTTCCTCGGTGAGATAGCGATCGGGATCGGGAGGCGATTTTGGGTCTTCGCGGTCGATGGCGATGCCGTGTCGCACGATGTAGAGCTGCATGAACTGACTCCTTGTTCGATCTTTTTATCCATTAACGCTGTATTGCGGTCGGGTGTCAAACGCGGCGTCTTTGACGTTGTCGCCCGAGCTAGCTGGGACCTAGCCGTGCTGCACCCTGACCATGGGGTCACGCGGCGGCCGCGTTTGTCACGTGCTCGATTGCCGGAAATAAAGGCGCACGTGGAACTCCTTTTCGAAAAGTTCGGCGCTGCGATTGGCATCGCGCAGGTCTTCGGCGGCGTCGCCTTGCGCGGTTATTTGAAGTCCGACGGCGCCACGCTGGAATGATGCACCCAGATTCGTGACGCGCTGGCGGTGGGAGTGATCGAGCGCTTCCGCAACGCGGAGAACGGCGGCCAAGCGGCGAGCGATGCGCTGATCGTTGTTGTTCAATGACGAATAGGCGACGTGATGCCCGGCTGGCGCCGACTTGCGATTGTGGTAGCGCACCAGTGCGGCGACGATGGCACGGTCGCGGCCTTCCAGGCCCGGAATGTCGCCGTTGAGCGCGAGGTATTCGCCATGTTTGTGGTGCCCGCGATGGCTGACCATGTGCCCAACGTCGTGGAGCAGCGCACCCGCTTCCAGGAGTACGCGAGATTGTGCGGGTAGATGGTGCACTGGTTGCAATTGATCGAAAAGAAGGATGCTCAGCTCGCGGACGTGCTCTGCGTGCGGCTGGTCATATTCCAGGCGGCGCGCGAAGCTGCGGGTTCCCACGAGGAGTTGACGTGCGGCGGCGTTGTAGCGGTGCGGTTCCTTTCGCGAGAAAGCTTCGCGGGCGATCTCCTGCAACAGGCCTTCGCGAATGCCGATACTTGGGATGGAAAGGGTGCGCAAATTCAAGTATCGGCCTACGGTGATGAACGTGATGGCCGCAATGCCCATCACGTCGGCGCGATCGCGGCGCACCCCGTAAGTTTTCATGCGTTCGCGCACATCGCGCTCGAGGATCCCGGGTAAGCGCTCGCGCAGCAACGACAGCTCCAGCGTTGGCACACCGTGCTGCCGTGGACCCGGGGCGATGGAGGAGAGCGTTTCCGCGCTGCCACCAAGGGCGACGGCGCAACTTTCGCCCAAGTTTGGGCGCGCAGGCAACTTCGATTCGAGCAGGGCCCGAACGTAGCGCCGCACCTGCTCCGCTTGCGCCGGACGAATTACGCCGGGAATGTTCAGCGTGGTCATGAGTCGCACCGTGCCGACTGGTAGCTGCGCGTTTTGCTCGACGGTGTGATCGCGAAGAATGTTGATCTCCAGGCTGCCGCCGCCGAGATCGATGATGCATCGCGGGGGCGCATCCGGGCCGAGCGCGGCGACGGCGGCTTCACGACCCAGACGAGATTCTTCGGCGCTGCTGATCACTTCCAGAGAGATGCCGCATTTTCGCTTGATCTCGCGAAGGAACTTTTTGCGGTTGCGGGCCTCGCGCGTGGCGCTGGTGGCAACGGCGCGGTAGCGGGTCACGCCATATTCGTCCATCACTTCCTTGAAGTGTCGAAACGCTTTTACGCCCTTCTTGAAAATATCTTCAGTGAAGCGGTGGCGGAGGAACACACTCTCACCCAAACGCAACGAGTAGCGCTCCGTGTACAACGGCTCGATGTCGAGTGCGGAGTAGGCTCTGGCGACGGAAAGGCGGACTGCATTGGAGCCAGCGTCGATCGCGGCGATGTGAACTGGCTCGGACATTTGCTTGCGTCTATCGCCAGAGGTGCGCGAGGGCAGCGGACGGGGTGTATTTCGTCGCGCGAATTCCCAAGCGTTCGCCGATGCGCTGGCGGAGTTGTTTGTTCACGGCGGAGACGCTGGCTTCGCCGTCCAGTTCGATGAAGTTGTGGCGCTTGGCCATTACTTCGAATTCGCGTTTGATCATGGTTTGGTAGCGAATGAAGGACCAGTACAGGTCGTGCGACAAGGACATGTCGCGGCCGGCTTCCCAGTAGCTGATGGCCTGGGCTTTCTTGAATTCGCGGGCGAAGGCCGTTTCCGGGCGTACGTTCAGCCAAAAGGTCAGATGCGGCCTTAGGGCCATGGCGTACAAGCCGCCGATGTAGTCGCGATTGATGCCGCGGACCACGCCGCGAGCGATCAGCGTGAAAATGAAGCGGTCGGCCAGCACAACCGTGCCTGCCCGCAATGCTGGCAGGATGCGATGCTCGACCTGGTCGAAAAAATCGGTCGCGTACATCAGCGAGAGGGTGAGGCGCGTGACCGCATTTTTCGCCAGCAGTTGGTCGATGTCGCGTCCCACGAGGTTCGAACGGCGTAGGCCGCTGGTCTGGACGGCGAATCCTTCCGATTCCAGCCATTCCTGGAGCAGCGTAATTTGCGTGGAACGTCCGGAGCCATCCATGCCTTCGATGACGATCAAGCTGCCGGTGATTTCGCTGGGATCGAATCCTACCAGGGGCTCGCCGAAGAAATGTTGCGCCGTGTCTTCTTCGGACGCAGCGGCGGGCCTGGCCGGCGTCGCGGGGACTGGGGCACCTGTGGGCTCGGCAGCCGCAGAAGACGGCTGCAGCGTTGCGGCCTTATCCTTATCTTTGTCTTTTTCTTTCTCCTGATCAGGCATTGCTACTCCGCATTGTCATTCCACATCGGGCACATGAGGCGCGAATCGCTTCAAATCAATTTTCGAGGCGACGATGTCGCGCATCTGCTTTTGCAATTTGTTCACCGGGAGGGTTCCGTCGAGCACCACGAAATTATCGGAGTCCACCATCTTGTCGTACTCTTCGAGAATGCGCGCCTGAAAGAGGCGGAAACTTTCGGAGCGATCGTAGGACAAGCCGAGGTCCATGCCCGCTTCGTAATATTTCAACTTGGGACGTCCACTCAAGATACGTTGAACGGCTACGTCCAGCGGAGCACGAAAATAAAAGGTGATATCGGGAACCGGCGCGAAGCGATAAAGATTCCGCAGCCAACGCGGAGGACAGCCGCGTGCGGCGTCGCGTGCGAATGCGGTGTAGACGTAGCGGTCGGCCAACACCAGGTAGTCGCCTTGCAGCAGTGGCATGATCTGGCGTTCGCAGCGGTCGGCAAAATCGGCGGCGTGCAGGAGAGAGAATGTGGTTGGCGTCAGCAACCGCCGTTGTTTTCCGCGACGGGTCGCGGATTTTACCAGCGGCGACGAATTCCATTCGGTGAAGTGCAGGCGGTAGCCACCGATTTCGAGCCAACGCTTGAGCAAGTAAAGTTGTGTGCTCTTGCCGGATCCATCGGTTCCTTCGACGACGATCAAAGCACCCGGATACGCCCGGCTGGGGACAGGACGACCTGGTTGCGGCAAAGTAGATTTGGCGGCCTCTGCACGAGGCGCCTTTTGAGGCGATTCCGAATTTTCCATCGATCCTGTAGGCACAAACGGTAGTGTCGGTTGACCTTATCTTTGTTTTGTTACAACAGCATTACAACACAGCGAGACCTGTCGCCGCAAAGCGCCAAAGGACGCGCTGAAGCGCATCTGGACATTTTGTATCAAGCAAAAGCCCTGGATCGCCGTCAGAAGACAGTGACCTTGAAATGGAGAAACTTCTTCGGGTTCTGCCGGAAATCACCGATCAACAGCCGCAGATCTCCGGTCAGGCCGGTCAAGTTGTCGTACAACTGGGGATCCGAGAAAAGTTTGCCGGCGCTGGTGGTGTTGTCATTCAGCTTCGCGGTGGCATTCGCCAGGTTTGTGCTGGTGTCGCGCAATTTGTTGTAGAGGACGTCGTCGGTGGCCAGCTTGCCAAGACTTCCCTTTCCGGAGCGAACGTCGCCGATCATGCCGTTGGCGTTGTTGACAGTGTCGCGAACCTGATCGTAAAGCGCGGTGTCATACAGCAGTTTGCCGAGCGTGCCTTTTTGCGCGCGAACATCGGCCATGATCGAATTGACGTTGTCGACCGCGGTGTCCACCTTGTTGTACATCTCGTCGCTGGCAACTAATTTCCCGATGGAGCCTTTGCCTCCGCGAATGTCGCCGATCATCTTGTTGCCGTTCGCCAGCACTGCGTTCAGATTGTTGTAGGCGGATTCGTCGGTGATTAATTTGCCGAGATTTCCTTTGCCTTTTTTCACGTCTCGGACCATGCCCTGCACATCCGTGCTGATCGCCTGCAGATTTTCCAGGAGCGCGGTGCTGCGATCCATAACGTCCTCAAGACCCTTCTGTGGGACGCCGGGGACTTCCTGTCCTTCTTTCAACGGTATGCCGGTGAAACCGCGGGTGATGTTCACGTAACGATTGCCGAGCAAACCCTCAGTAACCATGCTGGCGGTTGAATCCGTCAGGATGTCGCCCTGAAACCTGCGGTCCAGACGCATAATGACCTCGATATTCTTATTCTTATCGAGGGCCTGATTCTGGGTTCGCGGAACCAGTCTGAGAGTCTCGACGTTCCCCACGTTCACGCCGTCGATGCTAACCGGCGCGCCGGTGGCGAGGCCTGAAACCTCCGGCAAAAACGTTTTCAAGCGATATTTGGGACCCCAGAAGCCGGCGCCGGTGACGTAGAAGGTTCCGACGGCAATCACGAACAAACCGACCAGCACGAAAAGGCCGACACGGAGTTCCGTCCAGGTCAATTGTTTCCGCAACGCCATCGATACCGCCCTCCACGTGTCGCTTGTCAGACTTCTCAGCCAAACGGATAACAGACTACAGCAAATTCACACCAGAAAGCGTTTCAGATACGTGTCTTTGGTGGTAGCGATCTCGTCCGGCGTTCCTTCGAAATAAATGCGCCCATCGCGATAAACGAGAAAACGCGTAACGGGCTCCGCTTCGCTGGCCCTAACGCGTGAAGTCGCCGTTTGGTCGCGCACTACGCGTTTGGCCTTGGGATCGAACCGGAAATTCGCCAGCGCGAAGCCGTCCTGAAGACGATGGGTGGCGAGCAGCGCGGTGACCCCGTACACATCCCGAAGGCGCAGGATTAGGGTGATGATGGTTTGCGCCGTCACTGGATCAAGACCCGCGGTCGGTGAATCGTAGAGGACGATCTGAGGCCGGTTCACCAAAGCGCGCGCGATGGACACGCGGCGACGCATTCCTCCCGAGAGCTCCGAGGGCAGCTGGTCCAAAGTGTGTTCGAGTTCCACGAAGGCCAGGATTTCACGGACGCGCGGCTCGATCTCCTCTTCGTCAACGCGATCCTCGCGCAAGCGATACGCGACGTTGTCGGCCACGGTCATGGAATCAAACAGCGCGCCTTCTTGAAAAACGAAACCTATCTGCCTGCGGAAGCTAAGCAAGTCTTGTTCGGACATGATGGAGACTTCATGGTCTAAGACCCGCACGGTGCCGCGCGATGGATGGAGCAGCCCGGCAGCCAATTTGAGCGTGAGGGTCTTGCCGGTTCCCGTTTCGCCTAAAAGCACGAGAGTTTCTCTAGGAAGAACCCGAAAGGACACGCCGCGCAGCACGTCGCCCTCATCGAAGCCGAGGCGCACGTTGTCGAAGCTAACTACAGGGTCAGGGTCCCCCGGGGATGTACGGCGGCCATACATGGGAGCCGCACTCATCGGGCGACGGCTCTTTGTTTCGAATCTGGTGCCATTAATTCAAGCGCACAGCTCATTCGAAGCTCGGGGCAAGCAGGGATGGCTGTGCGGCGGGACCAAGTCATGCGCTTCAAAAAAGCTTATCTCCTAAGTAGAGTGCTACCTTGGTGAGAAAGACGTCTGCGGCGATGATCATCACGTTGGAGACGACCACCGCCTGCGTGGTCGCGCGCCCGACGCCTTGCGTTCCTCCACGGACGGTCAGACCTTTGTAGCATCCCACGGTGGCGAGAATGAACCCGTAAACCAGCGGCTTCATCATGCCCTGCATGACGTCGGCAAAATCCAGAGCATTGATTGCGCGGGTCCAGAATTCGACAGCGCCAAGCCGCAGAGAAAACACGGAAGCCACGCAGCCGCCGAGGAGACCGACAAAGTCGTTGAGCGCGGTGAGCAGGGGCAGCATCAGAATGCCAGCCACGACCCGCGGCGTCACCAGTTTGCGGCTCGGATCGGTACCCATGGCGCGCATGGCGTCCACTTGCTCGGTGACCAACATGGAGCCAAGCTCGGAAGCGATACCCGACGCGCTGCGGCCGGCCACGAGGATGCCCGTGAGAGTTGGCCCCAATTCGCGGACCAGCGCGAGGGAAACGATGTCGCCTGTAAGCGCGGTCTGGCCGAAGCGCACGAACTGCCCGCCGGTTTGTAGCACCATGACTGCGCCGATAAAAAAACCTGACATCAGGACAATCGGCAGCGAACCCACGCCGATATCGTCCATTTGGTCGAGGACATCCTGGAGGTAGCGAGGGCCCGTCGCCAGGTTGGCGAGCGACCGCATGGACAAGTAAAAGTAATCCTGAACTTGGGAAAGGAACCGCTTGGCGGCGTCGGTCAGCACCCCTACCATGGAAAGGTCTTCCACGGGCTCGGCTTGCTGAGTCGCGACCTGAAGAGGAGTGTCTGCCACGAGTCCCTGTCACCTATTGAACGTCGCGTTCTGGCAGCGTCCAGCGACAACTTCTTGCGAAACAAACACTTCGACGAAAGCGTAACCGTGCGATGGGAACACGTCAAGCACGGAACACGGCCATCGAACCGGAAAGCGACTAGATGTGTCCTTTCGTAGCCTACAAAGACCTTCTACGTTGCGTCGTCGGAGAAACAGCGGAGAGACAGCGGAGTTCCATAAAAATCTGGCGTCCGCCGTTGGATGACAACAGAGATTAGGTTTTGGGGGCGGTTGGTTTGATTACGGTCGAGACCGTAGGCTGATAAACCTTCGGGGCAGGCTGCTTCTTGGGCTTTTTCTTTTCTCGGCTGCGAGCGTCTTTGTTTCCCATGGCGACAGCTTGCCACAGGTCGGGCGGCAATTGCCAGAAGGGAGCCGCTGCATCCACTTGTGGTCAACACCATCGGCGATGCCGGCGCGGACAGCCGATGGGACTACCGCCGGCCAGCCGCTGAGAGAATCAACGCCGCTGTCCTGAAGATGCCGATGGAACGGGCGAACGGCGTTTCACTCCGGATCGTAAGAGGCCTACCCGCAGGCGGACCAATCTCGTGTTATCCGATCACTCAAAAACTTGCGCGCATTATCGCATTCATCGTGCGGCTCCGATGAGCCTAGACTAAACTAGGCGGCTATGAGCGTCATCGACGAAGTACTTGCAGCAAACGAAATCTACTCGCGCACCCATGAATTGCGCAAACTAACCCCGCGCCCCGAGCGCAAACTCGCAGTCCTGACCTGTATGGATACACGGCTTTCGATTCGCACTTTGGGGCTGAAGACCGGAGACGCACACATCATTCGCAATGCCGGAGGCATTGTAACCGAAGACACTCTGCGCTCGCTTGTCGTATCGCACCACCTACTCGGCACCGAGGAAATCATGGTTATCAACCACACCGATTGCGGTTTGATGAACACCAGCGAGGAGGACCTGCGATCCAGAATCCAGAATCGCACCGGAACGGCTGCGGTTTCTCCCGCATTCTTCTATGCCTTCCAGAACGTCGAAGAAAATGTTCGCCACCAATTACAGAAGCTCCGCACCCATCCATGGATTCCGGAGAGTGTCACTGTTCGCGGCTTCGTTTACGACGTCACCAGCGGACGTCTACGCGAAATCCAGGATGCGTGATCGGGGTGGGCTCGATGGTCCCTCAAACTACCAGACTCGCCCGGATGCCCAGCTATAGCTAGGCCCTTGCTCTTACTTGTGCTGGTAGGCGAGAACCCTGCCGAGGCTGTCGCGGTGCGCTTCAGTAACGAGCATCGACGCGAATCCCTCGCCAACCGCGGGGCTCTCCTTGGCATGCGCCGCCAATAGCGCGCTCGCCTTATCCAATCCGTCGCCGCTCGCGTAAACGACGGCGAGATTGTAGCCTCCCGGAGCATCGGTGTGAATCGTCTCGGAATCGAAGTTGTACATCAGGATGGAACCATCTGCCACGCCTGCATCCAAATCCGGCTGAATGTACTTCTTGAAGAAACTCTCGACGTCGTCTCCCCGGCCCGCTTTCGCGCGCCAAAAGCTCACCCGGATGATTCCAGATGTCGCTCGCACGGTCTTGCCGCCGTGGGCGATGGAGTGAAGCATGAAATCCTGATGTTTCGTAGTGCCGGCCAGTGCCTGTGCCCTCGAGGCGGTTCGCAGCGCTTCGAGTGTTTTGGTCAAACCGGACTGGGTCGTCGAGACAAACCAGCTGGCGTGGGTGTAGCCGTCTTCGCTGTGAACCAGAGCGGCACTCGAACCCCAGGCGACCAGCGTTCCGTCGGCGACCAAGTGTTCGAGCAACGGAGCGGTCTGCTCCTGGGCTTTCTCGAAATCGGCCCACTGGGCTCGCGGCACAGCCCAATACGATACGAAAGTGTAATGCGTTTGCTCCTGGGCCGGCGTGGAAGCGGCAACGACGAACGACGCGAGCGCCAGCCCGCATACCACTGCCACGCGAATGAAACCTGTTCTGAGCATGCTATGCCTCCGATTTTGAATTACCCGCACCCGGGCGGGGGGACTTTGCAAGCGACTTGTCAACTCTACGTTTTGGCGATGACGTGGACCGTGAACTGGCAAACTGTGGCGGGAGCATATGCGGCGCCAGCTCGCTTTGTCAAGCGGACGACGCGGGACATCGCGACACACTGGACGCGAAGGCGGCGTGACCGCTACACTGTTGGTTTCACAGCTACAATTGGAGCGCACGGGGAGATTGCGAACGGGAATGCTGCGTTTCTACACGGCGGGCGAGTCGCACGGACAGGCGCTGTTGGCATTTATCTCGGGCTTGCCGGCATCTTTGCCGGTGAGCGTGGATTTCATCAACCACGAATTGCACCGGCGGCAGCTTGGCTACGGACGCGGTGGCCGACAGAAGATTGAGAAGGATCGCGCGGAGATTTTTGCCGGTGTGCGTCGTGGGCAGACGATTGGGGCGCCGATTGCTCTGCGGATAGAGAATCGGGATTGGGCGAATTGGGAGAAGATTCTGCCGGTGGAAGCATCGGCGATTTCGGCGGATGAGGAACGTCGACTGGTGGCGCCACGCCCGGGGCATGCGGACCTCGCGGGGTCGCAAAAATTCAATTTTCACGATGCGCGCTACGTTTTAGAGCGGGCGTCGGCGCGCGAGACGGCAGCGCGCGTGGCTGCCGGGGCCATCGCCAAACTCTTGCTGCGGGAGTTAGGGACGGAGATCGCGAGCCACACCGTGCAAGTCGGACACGTTCGGCTGGACCGTAGTGCGTCATGGGAAGAGATCAAGGCCGTGACCGCGGACATTGAATCGCCGCTGCGGTGTGTCGAATCGGCGGTGCAGAACAAAATGATGTCGGACGTGGATGCGGCGAACAAAGCAGGCGACACCGTTGGCGGAATATTTGAAGTTGTGGCGCACCATGTTCCCGTGGGATTGGGAAGTCACGCACAGTGGGACGAAAAGCTGGACGGTCGCCTGGCCCAGGCGGTGATGAGCATCCAAGCCGTGAAGGGGATGGAGATTGGCGCGGGAATCGCCGCTGCCGGTTCGCACGGAAGCGAAGTGCAGGACGAAATTTCGTACGAGAAAGCGGCGAAGAAATTCCGCCGGTCGTCGAATCGCGCAGGCGGGCTTGAGGGCGGGATAACCAACGGCGAAGACGTGATTGTGCGAGGATATCTGAAGCCGATCTCGACGCTGCGCAAGCCGCTAGGAACGGCGAATATGGTTACCAAGGAGCCGATTCAGGCGGCCTACGAGCGGTCGGACTGGTGCGTGGTACCCGCGGCGGGGGTTGCAGCCGAGGCCATGGTGGCACTTGTCCTGGCGGATGCTTTTCTGCAAAAATTTGGGGGAGACTCGCTCGCCGAGATGCGGCGGAATTTCGACAACTATGCTCGACAAATCGACGACTTCTAAACCAGTGGCCCCGGACGCGGCAGAACCGCAGGAATCGCAGGCGACTGCGGAAACGCCTTCGGTGTTGAGGAAAATCTATCCGATCGTCAAATACGGCGATCCGATTCTGGAAAAATCCACCTCGCCCGTGAGGAAGTTCGACGCTGAGTTCGCCCAGCTGACCGAGGACATGTTTGCTTCGATGTATGCCGCACAAGGCGTCGGGTTGGCCGCGCCGCAGGTCGGATTGAACCTGCGCGTGGCCGTAGTGGACGTCACTGGCGGAAAGAATCCAGAAGGAAAAGTCGTGCTGGCGAATCCGGAAGTAATTCACTACGAAGGAGAAAAGCGAGAAGAGGAAGGCTGTTTGTCCATCCCAGGATTTCGCGGTTACGTGGTGCGTCCGCAATTCGTGACCGTGAAAGCGCAGGACGTCAAGGGCGTACTTTTCGAGATTCGTGGCGAAGATTTGCTGGCGCGCGCATTTTGCCACGAAATCGATCACCTCAACGGCATTCTCTTTATTCAGCACCTCAGCATGCTCAAGCGCGACCTGATCAAGCGCAAAATCAAAAAAATGCGGAAGCTCGGCGAATGGTAGCTTTTGGAGCCGGATGAAAGTCGTATTCTGCGGCACGCCTCAGTTCGCGGTTCCCACGCTGAAAGGTCTGCTCACACAACCCGACTTTGAAATTGCGGCGGTGGTCACGCAACCCGATCGGCCCCGCGGGCGCGGGATGCACGTATCGTTTTCTCCGGTGAAGGAGGCTGCACTGGCTGCCGGAGTGCCGGTGCATCAGCCGGAAAAGATCCGGTCACCCGAAGCCCAGGAATTTTTGCGGCGGACCGCGCCAGACTGCATTGTCATCATCGCCTACGGCCAGATCATCCCTGCCCGGCTGCTTCCAATTCCGAAACACGGATGGATCAATCTGCACGCTTCCCTGCTCCCAAAATATCGCGGGGCCGCGCCGATCAATTGGGCCATCGTCAACGACGAAACCAAGAGTGGATTAACCACCATGCGCATCGATGCGGGCATGGACACCGGCGACATGCTGCTACAAACCGAAACGGCGATCAGTCCGCACGAGACAACTCCGGAATTGACCGCGCGCATGGCCGATATCGGTGCACCGCTCATGGCGGAGACCCTGCGAGGACTAGCGGCCGGAACGCTCCCAGCCCGAGCCCAAAATCACGCCGAAGCAAGCTACGCACCACTGTTGAAGAAAGCCGACGGCCGGATCGACTGGACAGGCACGGCGAACGAAATCTACAACCGTATGCGCGGCTTTACGCCGTGGCCGGGGTCCTACACCACCTTCCGCGGGCGCACTTGCCACATTCTCGGCGAGCCGGTGTCTAACGATTTGCGTGTAGCTCGATCGCCCCACGCGGCCGAACCTTTGTGGGCGACTTCGGCGCTCGAGGTTTTGCCGCCAGGAACGATTCGCTTCAACGACCATAGATTGTTTGTCGCGTGCGGAGATGCAACCGAAATACGAGTCATATCCGTCAAACAAGAGGGCGGAAAGAAGGTCGATGCACTGGAATTTGCTTCCGGGGCACGGTTGACCGAAGGGGAACGCTTCGTAAACACGTAGTTTGCGCGCGCCAGAACGCTCAGGCATACTCGCTTTTTACGGCACCTCAGAACCATAGAACTGCTGCGCAGGCACGGCTTCATCCCGAGCAGGAACGAAAGACGCTGCATCCTGAACATTTGTAATCAGAGACTGGGAGAATTGGCGTAATGAACATCGCTGGATCGTCACGTGTACGCGGGAACCGGCGTTCCCGGTCGAGAAGTTTTGCGCAGATGGCCGCTTGCTTCGCGATGACCGCGCAGTTGACCGTGTCTCCGCTCACTTCAGCCGGCACTCCCTCGGTTACTCCGGAAGGCACCACGTCCGGGGGCCGAAACTCTTCCGCCACCAAGCCGGCCGCCGACCCGGTTCTGAAAGTGATGCAAGCGGAGCTGGCGCGCGCAACCACGGATCTCGCCAAGACCGACCCTGCTCCCTACTACCTCAGCTACACCGTCAACGACCAAGACATCGTGGTGCTGATTGGCTCGTACGGAAGCTTGCTCACCGACGCCGGTCTGCGCAGACGCCAAGCCGACGTCACGATGCGCGTGGGTACGCCCGTGTTGGACAACACGCACGGTCAGAGCCGCTCCAGCGGGATGACCTCCGGCAGTTTACCGCTCGACGACGATCCCGACGCCGTCGCCCGCGTTCTGTGGGAGCTGACCGACCGCGAATACAAGCGTGCCGCTCCTGCATATCTCAACGTAAAAACCAATACCGCAGTGCGCGCCGAAGAAGAAGACAAATCGCCGGATTTTTCCAAGGAAGCGCCGCAGACGCACACCGGTGAAGCACTGACGATCCCGGGTTTCGATCGCGCGGCTTGGGAGGGCGAAGTTCGCCGGTTGTCCGGAGCCTTCCGGAAATATTCCGACGTGTACTTCGGGTCCGTGACGTTGCAGGTGCAAAACTCGAATTCACGATTGGTCTCGAGCGAAGGCGCCACGATCGCGACGCCCAGCGCGTCAACCCGTATGGTGATCGAAGCGCAAACGCGTGCGTCGGACGGCATGGAACTCTTGCGCGTGGAGACATTTCAGGCGCCGTCGGCGAGCGGACTGCCCAGCGAAAGTGAGCTCACTGCGAAGATCGACAAGATGGCGCTCGACCTGCGCGATCTGCGCAAGGCTCCCATAGCCGAACCGTATGACGGACCAGCGTTGCTCAGCGGCCGCGCCGCAGCGGTATTTTTCCACGAAGTACTCGGTCACCGCATGGAAGGGCATCGCCAGAAGGATGAAGATGAAGGACAAACCTTCACCAAAAAGGTGAATCAGGAAGTGCTGCCCACATTTCTAAGCGTCACCGACGATCCGACCATCAAGGAACTCGGCGGCGTCAAACTCTCTGGCTATTATGAGTACGACAACGAAGGCACACCCGCCCAACGAGTGGAAGTCATTCAGAACGGAATCCTTAAGAACTTTTTGATGTCGCGCATGCCGATCAAGGATTTCAGCGTCTCGAACGGCCACGGCCGCAATCAACCCGGCTTGATGCCCACGGGACGCCAGGGAAATTTAATTGTAACCTCCACGAAATCGGTACCCGAAGTGGAACTGCGCCAGAAACTGATCGACGAGGTGAAAAAGCAGGGCAAGCCGTACGGCCTCTATTTCGATGACATCCAGGGAGGTTTCACGTTGACGACGCGTTCGCTGCCGCAGGCCTTCCAGGTGCTGCCGGTGATCGTATACCGCGTCTATGCGGACGGACGGCCCGATGAACTGGTGCGCGGCGTCGACATCGTCGGCACGCCTCTAGCGGCGCTGACGCGCATTGTCGCTACCGGTGACCAACAGCATGTCTTCAACGGTGTGTGTGGCGCGGAGAGCGGCAGTGTGCCGGTCTCCGCGGTCGCACCGGCGATGCTCTTTTCCGAAATGGAAGTGCAGAAGCGTGCCCACTCGCACGAGCGGCCGCCGATTTTGCCTCCGCCGGGATTTGAAACCACGACTGCGACGACGACCGACGGCTCCGCAAAGCAGACGGTGCACCCATGAACATCATGGGCACCGTTTGCGCATTCTCGCTTGTTGTCTTCGCAATGTTCGGCGTCACGGCATCGCGCTCCGCTACGGCGCCTGGTACGCATACGGACGACGCGCCGAAGGCAACGGCCTCCGCCAATCCAACCGCCCCAGCCCACGTTGCCGCTAGCGGAGATGCGTTGCTGGAAGCTTTGCTCACCGAACTCGATCGCTCCAAGGCTCAACTCAAAATGGATCAGGTCGATCCGCCCTATTACATCGAATATCGCGTGAACGATGTCGATGATTATGCCGCCGAAGCGGCGTTCGGCGCGGTCCGCGAGAATCAGCGCGTGCGCTATCGCGTCATTCGCGTTGTCGTTCGTATCGGCGACTACAAACAAGACAGCTACTACGGCATCGGCATGGGAGAAACGAACATTCTTCCTCTCGATGACGACTCCATCGCCCTGCGCCACCAGATCTGGCTGGCAACCGACGAGGCCTATAAAGAGGCCGGAGAGGCGCTGACTGAGAAACAAGCCGCGCTGAAGCAGTTCAGTGCCGAAGCAAGTCCGGTGGACGATTTCGCCAAAGCTCCGGTCGTCAGCGTGCTCGAGCCTACCGTGACCTTGCAGGTCGACGAGCCCGCTTGGAAGAAAACCATCGAGGACGCCACCAATTTGTACCGGCAATATCCCGACGTTCAGTCGGTCAGCGCATCGCTGCATTTCTCGGCGGTAAACGAATATCTGGTGAACTCGGAAGGCACGGTCACCCGTACTGGCAAAAAAACGTATAGCCTGCAACTCAACAGCACCGCGCAGGCCGCTGACGGCATGCGCCTGAGCCGCAATCCGTTCTGGATGGTGGCCAAGGTCGAAGAGCTGCCGACGCGGGAAAATCTGATCGCCGAGTCCAAGAAAATGCTCGACACAGTCGTGGCGCTGCGCCAGGCGCCCATTGTGGAAGAAGAATATCGCGGCCCGGTATTATTCGCTCCGGACGCCGGGGATGATGTCATCGCTTCCCTGGTTGGCGCGAACGTGCTCGGCCGCAAACCTCAGCTTGGACGACCCAACCGCACCACCGGCGCCTTTGCCACCAGCTACAAGTCACGCGTGCTCCCGAATTTCCTGACGGTCATCGATGATCCGACGCTAAAGGATTTCGAGGGCAAAAGCCTGGTGGGTAACTATGATGTGGACGACGATGGCGTGAAAGCGCAACCCGTGACGTTGATTGAGAACGGCACGCTGGTCAACTACCTCGTCAGCCGCCAACCAATCCGCGACTTCCCTTCTTCCAACGGCCATGGCCGTGGCGGCGCGGGCACCGTTCCCACGCCGAATCTTGGCGTGCTGGTGGTGAAAAGCTCCGACGCGCAATCACCGGAAGCGCTGAAGCAACGCGTCATCCAGATGATCACCGAACAAGGCAAACCCTACGGCTATCGCGTCGAGACGCTAGGCCCGGGCAACACGCCGCGTTTGCTGTATCGCATTTACCCAGATGGCCACGAAGAACTCGTCCGCGGAGCGGTGTTCAATGAACTCGATGTTCGCGCTCTACGCAGCGACCTGCTGTCGGTCGGCAACGATCCGCTGGTCAGCAATCGGGCCGGCGGCATCGCGACGACGGTCATCAGCCCGTCCCTGCTCTTCGACGAACTCGAAGTGAAGCGCGCCGATACCAGCAAGGACAAGCTGCCCGATTATCCTCCGCCGCCCCAGAAGAAGTAGTCGAGGAGAAGTAACCAACGGCGTACCTCGGCGCCCTGATTTCGTGGCCACTCGTCGCAAACAATGGCATTCTAAAATCGCGCCATGACTCTCCGCGAACGCCTCGAAGCCCTCGGCCAAACCGCGCTGCTCATCTTTATTTTGACCTCCGCGGCCTTCCTCAGCGCCATCACCGCGATGCGTATCGCCATCCACGGACGAGAAACCACCATGCCCAACCTGGTCGGCAAGAACGTCGGCGAAGCCAGCGGCATGCTGCGTTCCCGCGGCCTAGTGTTGCGTGTTGCCGACCGCGTCTACAGCGACGAGCCCATTAACGTGGTCGTGCGCCAAACGCCATCCGCCGGGTTGCTCATGAAAGTTTCGCAGCAAGCGCACGTGGTTCTGAGCCTCGGCCAGCGGCAGCTCGAAATCCCGCTGCTTGAAGGTAGTTCCCTGCGGGTGTCACGCATTGAGCTCCTCCGAGCCGGCCTGCAAGTGGGCGAGGTTTCCGCAGTTACTATGCCCGACGAGCCCGTCGACACCGTTGTCCTGCAAACGCCGCGCCCAGGCGCTGGCGCCGCAACACCTCGCGTAGACGTTCTCGTTTCCCAAGGTCCGCGAGACGTCGCCTACGTCATGCCGCATCTGGTTGAGCTGAACGAAATCGCCGCCCAGCATCGTCTGGACGTCGCCGGGGTGCACCGCAAAGTAAACTATGTCACCGCGCCCCAATGGCCCCACGCTTCGGTCATCGATCAGTCTCCGCTCGCGGGCTCCCGCGTTTCCGCCTCGGCCACCATCGAACTTACGGTCGCAAACTGACTTTCCCTCGATGTTCCCAGCCGTTGAATCCGCCCCCATCGATTACGGTCCGGCACCCTAAAAGCGACGTGACCGGAATACGCTTGTTGTCGGAATAGCGCGGCGGTATCCTTGCCCTCCGTAGTACCTGAGGGAGATATCCATGAAACGTATGGAATTGGTGGCGGCATTTGCAGCGGTAGTCTTGCTTGCGGGAATCGCGAACGGTCAGCAGAGCGCGCCGCCGGTAGCGAACCCGGTGAGCTCGACGGTGAAGTCACAATTGCCACGTTTTGCGAAAAACATGGTCGCGGCAGCGGAGGCGATGCCCGCGGAAAAATATTCGTTCAAGCCGACACCGGAGATGAATACGTTCGGCCACCTGGTGATGCACAGCGCGCAGGCCAACTACAACCTGTGCTCGAAAGCGTCCGGAGTAAGCGCTCCAGACGTGACGCTGGCGGACACCGATCCGAAAGACAAACTCGTCGCCGCGCTGAAATCGTCGTTCGACTTCTGCACGACGGCGCTGGCGAACGCGGACGACTCCAAGCTGGGCGCCGGCGTGACGCTGGGCCCGAACCGCCTTTCTAGCGGCGCCGGCGTAATGATCCTGTTAAGCGATGAATGGTTCGACCACTACGGGACGCAGGCGGTGTACCTCCGCCTCAACGGTATCCTTCCGCCAACGGCGCAGCCACCGAAGCCATAGCACAGACCGATTGAGACGATGGCGTGATTCGCGGCGTATCCCGAGAACGCCATCGCCGCCCAAGATCTTTTGCGCATCGAAGGTCGATAACACCACCGACGCCCGCAAATAGCCCTCTTTGGGGGGTCGTGTCAGATCTCCGTGGGGAAAAATGTCTGGCTCTGCATCACTGCAGTAATGGCGGAGCCCAAGCTTTGTCCAGCATCGGCTTTCACCACGTAACCGCGCACGCCGATCTTCCGGGCCTCTTCGGTAAGCTGCCGGCTTTTGTGCATCGTCAGGATCAGGATCGGAGTTTGCGGAGCAAAAGCGCGGATCTTGCGAGCTGCGTCCAGGCCGTTCATCACCGGCATGGTGACATCCAGAATGATCAGGTCCGGACTCGACTCTCGGGCCTTCTCGACCGCTTCCTGACCATCCGCAGCCTCGTCGCACACGTCGAGGGTGACGAGTGAGGCAAGCGTGAGGCATACACGTTTGCGGATACCAGGTTGATCATCGGCGACTAGAACTCGCAAGCTGCTCCTAAAAATTTCCACATCGCGCTACGCTTCGCATTTACAAGAGCAGAACGCTCCGAAAATCGAGAAGTCCACAATTTGTATTTGGGGGCAACTGGCGCGCCCGCAAAGTTACCCTGCCGCCGCCGAAGTCGCAATCGGAATCGCGACGCGAATGCAACTACCCTGTTTGCCAGAGGTAATGTCGAAGCTGCCTCGGAAATTCTCGATCCGTTCGCGCATACCGCGCAATCCAACGCCTGACAAGCCGCCGGAAGTAATCTCACAGAGTTTCTCGGGCGCGATGCCCTTGCCTGAATCTTCGATCTGCAGCGTAACCCGGTCGCCGGACTGCGCGAGCCGAATCGTAGCCGTCGTGCTGTCCGCATGACGGTGAATGTTGGTGAGCGATTCCTGGACGATGCGGAAGATAGCCGTTTCTAGGTCACGCGACGCTCTTCCAAACTCGCTGTCTAGTTCCAGGTTCACCTTGATCCCGCTGCGTTCCTCGAACCCCTCCGCGAACCAGCGCAGGGCCGAGAGCAAGCCCATCTCGTCGAGCAGCGGGGGATGGAGCAAATACGATATCGTCCGAAGTTCGTCGGACACTTGATTCACAATCTGGACGTTTTCGGATATGGCCCGGCCGATTTCGGCGTTGATCCCCTTGGCTTCCTGTTCGAGCGCGGTGAGATTCATGCTCAAGAGCGCGAGCACCTGGCCGGTGCTATCGTGCAGTTCGCGGGCGATCCGCCTTCTCTCTTCGTCCTGGACGTGCAACAGCCGCGACGACAATTCGCGGAGTCCTCGATTCGCGGACTCCAAGATCTCGGCCTGCTTCTGAATCTGCATGTTTTTCTGCTGGAGTTCCAGAGTGCGATCGATCACGCGCCTTTCCAGGTTGTCGTGCGCGGCGCGCAATTCATGCTCCGCGTGTTTGCGTTCGACGATTTCATTCTCGAGCGCCAGCGCACGCTGCTGCAGAAGCGTGATATTGCGGAGGCGGTGCTCCTCGCTGCCCAATTCCGTGTAAGTTTCGCTGGGGATTACCCCGGTGTGCTCCGCGCAGATTTTCTGGAACACCTCGCTGTGCTCATGACGGTCGAAGCCCTGAATCGGGTAGCCACAGCGGAGCGCGAATACGTGGGTGCGGGCCAAGTCGGTCCAAAGCTGCTCGAGGCGAAGCGCCGCATCGAACTTTCCCTGCAACCACAGTACCGAAACCATCTCGCCGAAAACCGCGATGCGCTGATTCTCTCCACCAGATCTCGCCTTCGTGCCAGCAATCAAATCGCCGATGACTTTGGTGAACAGCGTCGTGTCGGGCCAGCCATCCACCAAAAACGTGGACAGAGTCTCTGCAGCCTCCAGCGAGACATACCGTCCGGTCTTGAGAGCGGCGGAGACATCCAGTCCCCGAGACTTCAGAACGCGAGCGAGGCCGTCCCGATGTTCACGCGTGGCGATGACAATGGCCACATCCCCCCCGCCAAGGGCGATCCCGATATACCGGCTCAAACTCTCCAGTAGAAAGGAGTCGTCCGCATAGAATTGCGCGACATGGGAGCGATGATCGTGGTCGCCAAAAATAGTCGGCGGAGCCAGTGAGGTGCCGACGGACCCGGGAACTTTCGTCGTACTCATTTCGCTATCCTCGATCCTCGGAAAAGCTTTTGTTTATCGTAATTCATCTTTGCATTCTAGGCGAGTGGTCCAACAATACAGGGAAGCCTGTATTGCACCCCAGCCGTGAGCGTTTGGACTCACCGCCGACTCGCTAATTCCGCTTGCAGGAGCAGCGTTTTCTTGCCTGCTGCAACGTTGGAGGGTTGCAGCTTAGCAGCAGCCTGGGCGTGTTCGATGGCCCCCGGAAGGTCGCCTTGTGCGGCGTAACCGTCCGCGAGCAGAGAATGCAACTCCGCGCCGTCTCTGGCAGAAGCATTCGCCATGGCCGGGAGCAAGGCCGTGAGGATCACCAGCGCTTCCTCGGAATGCCCTACTTCAAGCAGCCTCCTTGCCAATTTCAACTGCAGTTCGGGCGGTCCATTCCTTGCGACGTCCCCGCCGGCCGAATTTATTTCTGATGACTTGAGGCTGCGATACTCGGCGAGCGCGTTCTGTTCCTGTGCTTGCGTGACCCATTTGTGCAACAGAGGATCGCGCCCGAGGGCGCAGTAAGTCCCATTGCCGATCTCGGCTTCCGCCCAAGCCGCGTTCCGCGAGAACGCTACGTTGAGATACTGCAGGGCCAACTCAGGTTCCTCGATGTCGATGGCGGCGTCCGCAGCCTGGAGCCAGATGCGAGGCCACGTCAATGCGCGGGCAACGGCTTGGATGATTAGCGCTCGGGCACCCTGCAAGTCCCCACCTCGAGCAGCGCGCCTTGCTTGGACGAGCTGCTGACGTGCAGACTGCATATTAAAGAGTGTGCGGAGATCACCGACGGGGTCAGCGGAGTGATCGACGCGAAGATCAATGTCGCTCGGCCAGCCATCTTGCGTCTTCACCAAGAGCGCGGCCGACTCTCGTCCGGTCTTTTGCCCGCCGGCAGCATCGCCCGCGGAAAGCGCCGCGAGCAGTCGCTCTCCTAACATGCCCGGAGTCTTCAGAAACGCGTGCTCCATCGCCGCGAGCACGTTAGCACCGACCAGGCCGTTGCCTTGCACGCTGTAACCAGGGCCAGAACGCGCACCTGCCCAATCGGCGTGCTGGGCTTCTGCGCCGGTGCGAACCGCGGTCTTGCCATTCAGGCTCACAATCGCGACTTGCCGCGCTTCCGGGCCTTGGCCTTCGAAATTGCCATCTTCAGCCAGAAGGTGTTTCAGCACTTCCTCGGGAGCCTGGCCTTCTGCGAGCAACGCCAACCCACGCGGGCCATAGTTGGGATTGGTCTCAAATTGCGATACCAGCGCTCCGACACCCGCTTGGGCGTAAGGCACGCTGGCGCCAACTGCCAGATTGTTGGTTTGGACCGCAACGCCGCAGGCACGCGTCTTTGCGTCGCACGCGGCGATGGAATAGGTCGCCTCGACAGACGAAGCCCACAGGACGAGCAACAATAAGCTCAGTGTCAACGCACGAAATGCAGACCGGAATCGCAAGCTCATGGCACCACGAGTCCTTCCATTCGAGTGTGAATCTGTGTGGAAAGAAACGATAGTTCACGACGAAAGGTTCCGGCCCAGTGAGTCCTACGCCTAGTAGATTTCCGCTATTCCGTCGCGGGGGGGACCCGCCTAAAGTCTCCGCATCCGAAAGTACCCCGTCATTTTGCTCTTCAATACATGGAGTCCCAAGAATAGTCATGCAAACCGTGGCCTTCAACGCTGAAATCTCCGCCGCCCGAGCGACCAATTGGCGATCCTCGGTCATCGCAGTGGTGCTGGCGTTGTCCATTGCAGGATATTTCTGGCTGGACTCTCGCTACCCGTCGCTGTTGAAAAAGTACCACTCCGGGACACACGTAAAGGTGATCGGAGCCATCAGTTTCGACACGGTCTACACCGTGGATCGCGCCACGCCGTTGGCGCAGCGTGTTTGGCGCACGTCGGTGAATTGGCTTCACGCCAACGAAGTCGGGATGACTTTCGGTTTCCTGTTCGGCGCCGCGGCACTGACGCTGCTGGCGACCATCCCGCAGCGTCGGACCAGGAATGCACACCTGAACTCGCTGCTGGGAGCGCTCGCCGGCATGCCCTTAGGAGTGTGCGCGAACTGCGTCGCGCCAATCGGTCGCGGATTGTACGCCTCGGGAATGAGTACAGAGTCCGTGCTCGCAGCGATGTTCAGCTCTCCGACATTAAACGTCGTTGTGCTGGCCATGGTGTTCAGCTTGTTTTCCCCCGCCGTAGTGGCGTTGAAACTTGCGACGACGCTGGGTCGCCGCTGCCCGATCCCTGCAACATTTCTTCTCCTCTTGACAATCTAGGGTAGAAGTGTAGGCTTCCTCTGGACAGTCAAGGGGAGCACAGGTGATGGTGGACAAACCAAGCGGGCTGGTGCAGGGGACGCTGGATATGCTGATCCTGAAAACGCTGCAACTCGAACCGATGCACGGGTACGGTATCGCGCTGCGCATCGAGCAGATCAGCAAAGGCGTGTTCCAGGTAAATCCGGGATCGCTGTTTCCGGCGTTTCGGCGCCTGGAACGCGACGGGTTGATGAAGGGCGAGTGGCGAGAGACCGAAAACAACCGCCGGGCGAAATATTACGCACTGACTTCCGACGGGCGAAGGAAATTGACGAGCGAAGCACAGGAATGGCGCAGACAGTCCGGTGCCATCGCGCGCATTCTCGAAGCGGAATCGTAGGAGGCTGCCACCATGGCCGTGTTCCGGAATTTCTTGAGTGGTGTTCGGTCGATCTTCCGCAAGGAAAGCGTGGAGCGCGAGATGGACCAGGAACTCCACGCGTATTTGCAGTCGGCCACACAAGAGAAGATGCGCCGCGGCATGAGGCACGACGAGGCGCGGCGAGCCGCGCAGATCGAGATGGGCGGCCTCGAAAACGTAAAAGAGCAGGTGCGAGAAGCAAGTTGGGAAACATCTGTGGAGACGCTCTGGAAAGATTTGTGCTTCGGTTCGCGGCTGCTGGCTTCGACGCCCATGTTCACGGCCGCGGCGGTCTTGTCGCTGGCGCTGGGCATCGGAGCGAATACGGCGATCTTTCAACTGTTGGATGCCATCCGACTTCGGGCCTTACCGGTCAAGAATTCCAGCGAAATGGCGGTCGTAGAGATTGCCGACCGCGACGGAGCGACTGGACACTTTGCGAACCGCTATTCCAACTTGACGAACCCCATCTGGGAACAGATTCGTGCCCAACAACAAGGCTTCTCGAGCGTTTTCGCATGGGGGCCCACGATCTTCAATATCTCGCCTGGCGGTGAAGTTCACAACGTTCAAGGGCTCTGGGTGAGCGGCGAGATCTTCAATGTCCTTGGCGTAGAAGCGGAGCGAGGCCGCGTCCTTACGCCGACCGATGATCAAAAAGGCTGTGCTTCGCCTGGCCTGGTGATCAGCCATTCCTTTTGGCAGCAACAGTACGCCGGCACGGAATCGATCGTGGGGCAGAGGATCAGCCTGGAGAAACATTCCTTCGCGATCGTCGGCGTGACGCCGCCCAATTTCTACGGCGTCGAAGCGGGACGCGACTTCGACGTGGCGGTGCCACTGTGCGCCGAGCCCGTGATTCGCGGTGAAGACAGCATGCTGAATCGCCGCGACGGCTGGTGGCTCACCGTTCTGGGCCGGCTGAAACCCGGGTGGACACTGGAAAAGGCGACAGCGCAACTCCGCGCGGTCTCGCCGGGAATTTTCGAAGCCGTGGTGCCCAGCGATTTCGATGACTCGAGTGCCAAGCATTTTCTTGGTTACAAACTCGGAGCCTTCCCCGGCCAGACCGGCGTGTCGGACTTGCGCGACACCTATGAGAGCCCGCTGTGGCTCCTGCTTGGGCTGGCCGGGCTCGTGTTGCTGATCGCGGCAGCCAACCTCGCAAACCTGATGCTTGCGCGAGCGAGCGCTCGAGAACGAGAAATGGCCGTGCGCATCGCGCTCGGTGCGACGCGCGGCCGGCTGATTCGGCAATTGCTGGCGGAAAGTTTGCTGCTCGCCGCGGTTGGCGCCCTTGGCGGCATGGCCGTCGCTCGCGGGCTAACGCAGTTCCTGGTGTCGTGGTTGAGCACGAAACAGGATCCTCTATTTGTCGACTTGGCCACGGATTGGCGCATGCTGGCCTTCACGACCGTTGTGACGCTGCTCGCGTGCGTCTTGTTTGGACTCGCGCCCGCGTTGCGCGCGACGAAAGTCGCGCCCGGCGCAGCCCTGAAGTCCAGCGGACACAACGCCACGAGCCCGAGGTCGCGTTTCGGATTCCGCCGGGCGCTGGTTGTGTCGCAAATTGCGCTGTCGCTTACGCTCGTCGTCGGCGCCATTTTGTTCGCGCGAAGCCTTTGGCGCCTGGCGAATCTGGACGCAGGATTCACGCAGCAGGGCGTGTTGGAAACAGACTTGGATTTCACTGAGCTGAAATTGCCTGCCGAGGGCCGCTACGAGTTCAAGCGCACGATGCTGGATCAAATACGGGGAATTCCAGGAGTGGACTCCGCTGCCACGGCGGCAATCGTCCCCCTGAGCGGCGACGGGATGAACCGGCAAGTCCTGGTGGAGCGTTCCGGCCAGATAATGCAAAGCAAGGCGAACCTGAACCAAGTGAGTTCCGCCTATTTCGAGACTCTTCGAACGCCGTTTCTTGCTGGCCGGGATTTCCATAGCCTCGATACCCTCGCGTCTCCCAAAGTCGTCATTGTGAATCAAGCATTCGCCCGCAGATTCTTTGACGGACAAAATCCTGTCGGGAAAACGATTCGCATCAAAGGATACAAAGACGTGACTCCGCCGGTCGAAATCATCGGCTACGTCAAGGACGCCAAGTACAACAACCTGCGCGAAGACTTCCGGCCGACAATGTATACGCCGATCGCTCAGGACGAACATCCTGACACCGGCGAAACGATCTTGCTGCGATCGAGCGCTTCCCTGTTCCGCCTCATCCCTCTGATTAAGGAAGCCGTCGAAAAAAGCAGCCCGGCGATCGATCTGACCTTCACTCCTTTCCACACGCTGGTGGAACAATCCATGCTTCGCGACCGACTGATGGCTCGACTGTCAGGGTTCTTCGGACTGCTCGCGGCGCTGCTCGCCACAATCGGTTTGTATGGCGTGGTTTCCTACATGGTTTCGCAGCGAAGGAACGAGATTGGCATCCGCATGGCTCTGGGAGCGGACCGCGGCAGCATCCTGAAGTTGGTGATGCAGGAGGCTGCTTGGCTGGTGGGATTAGGTCTGCTCGCGGGCACCGCCTTGGCCTTGGCGGGTGGCGAGACGGCGTCGGCTCTGCTATTCGGCCTCAAGCCGTGGGATGTGGCGACCTTCGCCATGGCCCTTTCGGGGTTGACGTTCGTGTCAGGCGCTGCGAGTCTGTTGCCGGCGCTGCGAGCAGCCCGCGTGGATCCGATGGTCGCATTACGAGACGAGTGAGAGTCGAGGCGCGCAGACACGAATGGCGCAGCGCTGAAAATTTCGTCGTCACATTTGAAATTGCAACAGCTAAAAGTGCGGCTGCCGGACGCCTGACCCTACTTCGCCGCTTGCTTCTTGTGCAGATCGGTACAGACCGACATGGCAGTGTTCGGATCGACCGCGCTGTCGCCCTCCTCGATGTGCTGAATGATTCCAGCTTTGTCGACGACGATGTTCGCGCGTTGCGCCCACTGATAGGTTTCATTCTGGACGTCGTAGCCCTTCAGGATGCCGTATTCCTTCAGCATCTTCTTGTTCATATCGCTGAGCAACGGGAACTTGATATCGATCTGCTTCGCGAAGGCGGCGTTCGCTGCGGGACTATCCATGCTTACGCCGAAAATTTCGGTGTCGGAGGGGTCGATCTTTCCCGCGTTTATTCCAGACTGGACCGCCTGGAGTTGCTTGGTTCAACCACCGGTAAAAGCAAGGACATAGATGGCCAGGAAGACGTTCTTCTTCCCTTTGTAGTCGCTGAGCCTAACGGTTTTCCATTGATCGCTGAGCAGGGTGAAATCCGGAGCCGGGTCACCGACCTTCAGCGAGACTTTGGCTACTTCGGGTTTTGGAGTCTGCGCCGGAACCGAAGACAACGCCAGCGTCATGGCCCAGAGTACACAGACTGCGAGCACCTGCTTCATCGTTTTTCTCCTCGGAGCATCACCCTCATGCACCTAGATACAAAAAGTTGCGTCCCGAAAGCGATGATATGCTCTGCGAACGCGAGCGATATGGAAAAGGTTTGTCATGTTTCTGTCAATCTGCTGCATGCAGCAACATGGGCTACCCGGGAAAGGTGCTCGCCCTCGTCTGATGACAGCACCACGGTCGTGATCATCCCGGCAAGGCGCGTAGCACCGGACGCAGCATGGTTCCTGCTGCCGAAGAATCGACCCGGCGGCGAGGGTACCGTTCCGATGCACTGAAGAATTGTTGAAGTGAGACGCCCAACCGAATCAGGCATTCCTAATTCCAAATTTGTCTCCGCTACCGGGGAGCGGGTTGTGCGTAATAGCCCCGGCGGGTGCGGGCGGTTAGGCCCGGCTTCGCCACCTTGACCTCCAGTTGGTGGTATTCGTCCGGCTTGTCGGCTTCAGGCGCATCGAACGACAACTCATAGTAGGCCTGCGTATCGGCAAGGCATTGTCGCAGCATGGCCGCGACGTCGTTATTGAAGTCGAGAGCGAGGCCACCGCTCTGTGTGGCGATGACCTGGAGCGCCAGGTTCCCCGGCACGACCTGGCTGGGTTCCTTCACACCTTTGACGAATTCCTCGTAGTAGTTGGCGCGAAGTTCGCTTTCAGTAGCGCCTAGAGGATCGACGCCGTAAAGGGTGATGCGCGCCTGCAGTAACTGTGTCGAGAAAGTGACGATATTGGCAAACAGCTCTTGCTGCTCCTTCGAATCGAGCAATTCGACGGCCCCGGGACCTGAGAGTAGCGGCCAACCAGGAGAGACCCAAAGGATTATCTTGCGCCCCGGGCGCTGGGCCTCGCGCGTGGCGAGTTCACGCAAGGCCTGCATCGAAAGGTTGAAGCGATCCGCGCCAGCGTACTGTGAGGTTCGCCGGATGGTCCGGAGACCGACGGTGTATTTATCCAGAGCGGTGCTGAGTGCGTTGCCGTCGGTCGTTAAGCCCTCTTGAATCTGGGTGCCTTGATCGGTAAAGAAGGCAAGCGCTGTGGGCTGTGGGAGATGCCCCCCGTCGGCACGCAGGAATTTCTCGATCTCTTGACGCACGTAGGCGACTTTCTCATAGTCGACGTTCACCGCATCCACAACCACGAGCACCTCCACGCGACCCGCGGTGCCGCCAAGCGCCCGAAAGGAGGTAATGGTCTGCGGCAGTTTGTTATCGATTAGAGTGAAGTCCTGCTGCTCAAGACCGCTGACCGGCGGCCCGGATTTCCGGGTGACGACGACATCCAGATAGATCGGGCTGCCGCCGGGTTTCGACCGCGGACTCTGTTGCGGGTTCGAAAGCGCCGCTGTGGATAGTAAAGCTAGGAGGAAAACAAGGCCACTACGCTTGGCAATGTGCATGGGGCTCCTCAATCCAAGCTAAGGTTGGGATTCCGGCTGGGCGCTCGCGGATTTCGACGCCCCTATGAATAGATGCCAATCAAGCTCAACAAGTACAACGTAGAATCAACGGGAATCTTCGAATTCTGCGGCAGCCGAGTGCCGGAATCACCTGAGATAGCCCCAATTGTGGAGCTTGTCGGAATCTTCCGCCCAGCGGTCCCCGATGTCGGTGCGGTAGTACATGTTGGGGATCAGGATGTTTTTGATGCGGGCATAGACCTGGGCTTGGGCTTGCTTCATGGTTTGCCCAGTGCCGACCACGGTAAGAACGACGCCCGAAGTACCGGCGATTAGCCATTGGCCGTTAACTTGTTTCACGTCTTCGATGTGGACCTGATCGGGAGTGCCGCGCTTGAACACGATGGCGTTGTCCTTGGAGAAAGACTCGAACGTGGGCTCGTCGTCGAAAGGAAACGGCGGAACGACGATGCGGACGCCGATTTGAAACCCGCTGCGGGTGCGCCACTTTGGGTCGCAGCCATTCGCCAGCTCCCAGAAAAAATCGCTGATCGGAGTAAGCATTCCCTCTTGCTGAATAAAGATCGTCGGATACCCGAAACGCGACGTGAATTCGAGCGGGTAGATGCCGTTGTTGTTCACGATGCAATTGAGGTCGATGTAGCCGACGTATCCCTCTAACGCGAGTTTCGTTTCCATCTTCATCAGCGTCCGGAAGAAGATCGCGTTGGGCTCGCTCCAAAACATGGCGGTACCCATTTCGCCGGTGGGAGGACCCACCTCGCCGGGGAAAAGTTTCTTGTGCTCAAAGTTGATGTTGATCGGCGTGATGAACCGCTTGCCGTTGAAGAAAGCGCCGACGGCGACTTCCACGCCGTTGATACGCCGCTGTAACTGGAAAACCTTGATCTCGTCGCTGAAGGCCTTTTTGTAGGCTTCGAGCATGCGAATAACGTCTTCGCCGTCTTCTTCCTCCCCGACGAACAGGCGGCGCTTGACGTTTTGCGCTTCCCCGCTGGGTTTGATCACATAGCGGTCAGGGTTCTTCTTCACGAACTCAATGGCGGGATCGAAAGACTCGAAGTCCTCGTAGGGAATAATGTTGACGCCGGCTTTCTTCAGCTCTTCCTGGCCGAATGAGCGGTCGTCTTCGAGCCGATCGGTGTATTCCGAACCGCCGATGACAGGCTTCCCGGCTGCCCGCAGGGCTTGGGCCCGCCCTCCCTGACCAAGTGTGTCATCGAAAACGATGATGTCCGCCCACTGGGCATCTTTCTGCCAATCTAAAGACTTGGGAACCAGGCCGTCGGCGATGTCGCGCTCTTTTTCGGCATCGATGTAATAGCGGACGTCGTGGCCTTCCTTGAGAATCTGCCACGCGATGTCCCCAATCAGACCGGAAAGTGAGACAAAAAGGAATTTGCGCTTTTCCATTTTCGATGACGACGCTCGCCCATGGCGAGTGCCATGCTAGTTTAGCGGCAACCGCGACGCGTATTGTAACAGTTTGTTTAAATTTGCTCGGGAGGCCCAGACGGCAAGGCAACCCTTGGAGCTGGGAACGGGCATCTCACTCTGCGGCGGAGGCTTAAGGCTGCCCTATCGGGCAAATTTGGGGCTAGCCTGTCCTTTCGTTCAGGGTATACTATTTTTGCTCCGAGCCTAGTCCAGTAGAAATGGCCAGCCCAATGCGACAGTACTGCGGGCCGATATTGACCGGGAGAGGTGAACGTTTGCTCCAAGCTTTTGCAGGGAAAACCGCGAGGCGGTTAAGCATTCTTGTTTTGGCAGGCGGAATAGTGGCGCTGACGGTCGGCACCAGCAGCGCTCAAATCCTCCATAAAAAAAAGAAAGTCGATAAGTCCACCAGCGCCGACAACACGGCCGAACCTGATAAGGTTCTGTACGACCGGGCTATCGATGACATCAAGCACGGGCGCCAGGAAGTCGGGCGCTTGAGCCTCCAGACGCTGATCAACACCTATCCGGACAGCGAATATCTCGCTAAAGCGAAGCTGGCGATTGCGGATTCCTACTACAGAGAGGGCGGTTCGGCGAGCCTGGCGCAGGCGATCCAGGCGTACAAGGACTTTGGTATTTTCTTCCCATTCCTGCCGGAAGCGTCCTACGCGCAGCTCCAGGTAGCGAACACACACTACAAGGAAATGGCCAAGCCGGATCGCGATCGCAGCGAAGCCAAGGCCGCCGAGGAGGAATTTCAGACTTTCCTCGAGAAATATCCCAAGGATCCGCTGGCGCCCCAGGCCGAGCAGCGCCTGCGCAACGTGCAGGAGATTATTGCCGAAGGCGACTACCGCATCGGTTACTACTACTACGTGAAGGGCGACAAGCGCGCGGCGGCCGCCCGGTTGATCGCCATTACCAAGCGCTACCCCTTGTACAGCAAATCGGACCATGCGCTGTGGATGCTCGGGGATATTTTCGAGCGTAGCGAGCACAAAGAGATTGCCTCTCTCTACTATGCGCAGATCGTCCGCAATTATCCGCTTTCGCCGCTGGTCGGCGACGCGAAAACCAAACTCAAGGCCTTCAAAGTACCCGTGCCTCAGCCGGACCCCAAGGCCCAAGCGTGGATGGCGGCGGAACAAAACACGCCGCGGCAGCGTGACAGCCTCATAAAACGGCCGTTGGCACTGGTTCGCTCGGGTCCTCACGCGGAGTTAATCGCGGCGGCGAAGACCGGCGCGCCGAATCTGCAGCCGGAATCGGATAATACCTCGGCTACCGATGTTCTGACCCCGGGAAACCGCTCGCAGTTGGGCGGGTCCGCACCGGCGGCCGGCAACGCGGCCGTGGTTGAGATCGTAACACCAGGAAGCGGAGCCTCAACCGGCGGCGAGAGCGCACCAGGCGGGAGCACTAGCGGTACGGAAGTGACGCCGGCAGCGGATACCACGCCGCCACCGGCCTCAGCGCCTGCCGACAGCAGCAGCCCACCGAGTGCCGGTACCGCTGGCGACTCTAAGGCTGCGGCGACGCCCGCGGCTCCGCCAGCAGCAGCGGACCCCGCGACGAATCCAGTGACGACCACGACCACCACCGCAACACCTGATGCCAAGCCTGCGGCCGATGGTTCCGCGGCAACGCCTGCAGCGGACGGCAAAACCGCCGACGGCAAAACCGCCGACGGTTCCCAGCAAAGTGCGACGGATTCGAGCTCAAGCGACCAAAAGGAATCCACAAGTAAGAAGAAAAAGGGGCTCCGCAAGCTGGTTCCCTGGTAGAAGTAGGGATTCCAGACAAGACCGAAGAGCGCGGCGTTTGCCGCGCTCTTTTTGTTTGGGCAGCAATGCAGTTCGTCCCAAGGCCTGTACGCCGGCCCCAGTGCGCCGATCGAAAGTCCCGTGTTCACTTCCGACACATGGGTTCCCGGTTGGCGTTGACGCCCCTCAGACGGGATGCTCCAATATTCTTGAGTCATCCCTAAGTGCGATGTAGGCTATCGCTGCGTCGGGAGGCGACCGGCCGTTCGATTCATTGCGACCGTACGACGGTATCAGGCGAGATACGGGAATACTCCCGGAGGACGTTCGGTGGCCAAGATCCTGGTTGCGGACGACAACAGCAATATCCAGAAGATGGTGGGTCTTGCGCTGAAGGACCACGGCATTGAGGTTGTGGCCGTGGGCAATGGCGAAGCGGCGGTGCGAAAAATTTCCGACATTCGCCCGGATCTCGTGCTCGCCGACGTATTTATGCCGGTCCGCAACGGCTACGAAGTCTGTCAGTATGTGAAACAAGATGCCTCGCTGGCGCACATTCCCGTCATCCTGCTCGTGGGAGCCTTCGATCCCCTGGATGAACAGGAAGCACAACGCGTAGGCGCTGACGGCGTCTTGAAAAAGCCTTTCGTTCCCCCGGACCCTCTAATTTCGATGGTGAAGTCCGCGCTGGTACGGGCGGGTGTGGCTCATGCGGGCTTCGCGCCTGCAAAGCCTGTCGTGGAAGCTCCGGTTGAAGCGCCGGCGCCTCCGGTCCCGAATTTTGCTCCGAAACCAGCAGCCAATTTCCCTGGATTTGAAACGGAGTCGTTCGCGGAAGAAGTTCCCGCGCGCCCTGCAACATTGAAGATTGAATCCGGGCGGCAACCCGTAGCGTTCGGCAGTTTGCTGGAAACACCCGGGACCGACACCGAAGAAGAACCCAACGAAGTTACCGCGGTGCCGGCATTGGAGCGCGATTGGCACACCGAGGAAGTCGACGAAGAAGCGGAAGAAGAGGACGCCGAAGCTAAGCCATCGTGGCGGCGCGATGCAGGAAGCGAAGACTCCGAACAGGAAGTTGCCGCGTCCGATGGCGGATGGCGCGACGCTGGATCGGAACAAAGCCGGGGACACGGCAAGAAGAATTCGGTTTGGACGCCTACACGTGAAAAGGCAGATTTGGGCGAAGCGACGGAGGTTCAGGCGAACGTCCATAACGCGATGTCCGATTTCAGGAATATCCCCGCAGCTCCGTTTGCAGGAGAGGCCTGGGCGGCTGCAATCGAGGCCGGCGCGCAGAACAAAACGGCGGTCGCGGAGGAAGAACACCCGGCCCTTCATGCGGCGGACCTGGAAGCGCTCGTGGGTCGCGCCGAGCCGGCACCGCACGAACAGAGCTTTATCTCCGAGCGCGCTCCTGAACCTGCGCCCGAACCGACGACGGAGCCGGCACCAGTGCCGGTCGAAGAACAAGCCACTTTCGTCTCCGCTGCTATTGCGGAACCCGAAAAGCCAAGCGTGACGCCTTCGTGGTTCTCAACGCCCCCCAGTCCCTGGGACGCCGAAGCGCAAAAGGCCAGCAAGCTCGCATCCACCTGGGATACGCCGATTGTGCCCGCAAGCATCGAGGCGCCCGCGCGAGAGCTTCCCCCGGAGCCTCTAGATGCACCGAATTCGTTTGCGACTGCGGCAGCTCCCGACGAAATCGAGGTGGTTTCCGCAGGCACCGGTTCTGCGTTGCCCGAAGCGGTTCAGACCGCCCGCGAAGAAGTCTCGCACGGCGCAACCGAACTCGATATGGATGCCATCGTGGCCCGGGTGCTGGCTCGCATGAGCCAGGACCGGCTGCAAGAAGTAGCGCGGGATATGCTGAAGCCGGTCATCGAAGCGATCGTCCGCGAAGAACTGAACAAGAAGCTGTAATTCCCTTTCGAATCTAGACGTTCCGCTCGGAGCTTTGCGCTCCGTTTTCGTTCAATTGACCGTGCCGGCTTTCCCCTCGTATAGTCAAAGATTGGTCTGCCACGGCCGTGCAACGCTTGCACGTGCGGCAGCGCAAAAATTTTCTAGGAGTATCTGGCCGGATGGCTCGCGAAATCGCTAAAGCGTATGAACCGCAGCAAATCGAACCCCGTTGGGCGGAGTTCTGGGTGAAGGAACAGCTGTTTCGCGCTGACGTGAGCGCGCCCGGCCCGGTGTTCTCCATCGTGATTCCGCCCCCCAACGTGACCGGCTCTCTGCACATCGGGCACATGCTGGATCACACCGAGATCGACATCCTGACACGCTGGCACCGCATGCGCGGCTTCAACACTTTGTATCTGCCGGGCACGGACCACGCCGGGATTTCCACCCAGCGCGTAGTCGTGCGCCAGCTTGCGGAACAAGGCATCCATTACCGCGATCTCGGCCGCGAAGAGTTCGTACGCCGCGTTTGGAAATGGAAGGAACAGAGCGGCGGCACCATTCAGCGGCAGATGCGCGACATCGGCGAAAGCTGCGACTGGTCCCGCGAGAAATTCACTTTATCCCCGGAATTGTCACGCGTGGTCCGCGAAGTCTTCGTGCGCTTGTACGACGAGGGGTTGATCTACCGCGACAAACGCATGACCAACTGGTGCCCCGTCTGCTTGACCGTGCTGAGCGACCTGGAAGTGGTCCACGAAGAACGCTCCGGGCACCTCTGGCACATTCGCTACCCGGTCGCCGGGCGCAAAGAATATTTGATCGTGGCTACCACGCGCCCGGAAACCATGCTCGGCGACACCGCCATCGCGGTGCATCCCGAGGATGAACGCTACAAGAAATTGGTCGGGACAAGCGCCATCGTGCCGCTTGTGAATCGCGAAATTCCCATCATCGCCGACGAAATGGTGGACCGCGAGTTCGGCACCGGCGCCGTAAAAATCACCCCCGCGCACGATCCGAACGACTTCGAGGTCGGACGCCGGCACCATCTCGCCGAAATCGATGTGATGACCGACGACGGCCACATGAGTGCTGCCGCCGGCTCCTACGCCGGAATGGAACGCTTCGCGGCGCGAAAAAAAGTCGTCGAGGATTTGAAGGCGCTCGACTTGCTCGAGAAAGTTAGCGACCACACCCACGCGATTGGAATCTGCGAACGCAGCCGCACCATTGTGGAGCCGCGCGCTTCCACCCAATGGTTCTGCAAGATGAAGCCGCTGGCGGAGCCTGCCATCGCCGCCGTGGAGCGCGGCGACCTCCAGATTGTCCCCGACAACCGTCGCGAAGAATATTTCAACTGGATGCGCAACATCCGCGATTGGACGCTGTCGCGCCAATTGTGGTGGGGTCACCGCATTCCGGCGTGGTACTGTCAGGAACATAATCATCTGACGGTTGCAACCGAAGCCCCCGCGAAGTGCTCCGCGTGCGGCTCCGAGCATCTGACGCAAGACCCCGACGTGTTGGACACATGGTTCAGCTCCGGACTGTGGCCCTTTTCCACGCTAGGCTGGCCCGAAAAAACCGCCGACTTCCAGAAATATTATCCGACCACTCTGCTGATCACCGGCTACGACATCCTGTTTTTCTGGGTCGCGCGCATGATCATGTTGGGAATTCATTTCACCGGCGAAGTTCCCTTCCGTGCCGTGTACCTGCACTCGCTGGTCCGTACTGCCAGCGGCGAGAAAATGTCCAAGTCCAAAGGCACAGGACTCGATCCAGTCAAACTGAATCAACAATACGGAACCGACGCGATGCGCTTCTGCCTTGCATCCATGGCCGCGCCCGGCACCGACATCATCCTGTCCGACGATCGCCTCGCGAGCGCTCGCAATTTCGCCAACAAGATATGGAATGCCTCGCGGTTCCTGTTCATGAATCTCGACAAGTTCGAACAAGCCGGTGGCGCGACATTCGAGGAACTGGCGGCGCCGCACGTTCGCGAGAACGCGCCTTACGACTTCAAAGGCAGCATTCCGCTCGTCGATGAATGGATCTTCGAGAAGCTGGCAGCGGCACGCAACACCGTGAACGCCGCCCTGGCCGCCTATCGCTTCCACGAAGCCGCCCAGGTGATCTACCAATTTTTCTGGGGCGATTTCTGCGACTGGTACATCGAGTGGATCAAGCCCGATCTGCTGAACGCGGACCGCGAGCGTGCGTGCGTCGCCTGGAGAAACCTGTTCGCCGCGTTTGACGGCGCGTTGCGCCTCCTGCATCCCTTCATGCCCTTCATCACCGAGGAACTGTGGCACCAATTGCCCCAGCGTCCCGAAGACAAATCGGTCGCCCTCGAGCCTTTCGCCGCCAAGTACAAAGAATCGGGCGACCAGTCCCGCGTAAACGAGTTCGGCTTGCTCCAGGAAGTCATCGCGGAGCTTCGAAACATTCGCGCCGAAATGAAGCTCGACCCGAAAAAGAAAATTTCGGCCGAGTTTTACAGCTCTTACGAATATATCCGATCGACGATCGGCCGGAACCTCGACGGCATCGAGCGACTCGCCGGCTTGTCGGAGCTGAACGTCTCCTCGAATCGTCTCGCGGCAGCTGGCGGCGCCATTCGTTCCACGTCCAGGTTCGATGTGCGGATCGCGTATGTAACGGACATGGTGGACATTGCAGGTGAAGTTGTGCGACTCCGCAAGGAAATCGACGGTCTGGAAAAGGCCATAGGATCGAAGGAACGACAGCTCGATGACCAGAACTTCCGCAGCCGCGCTCCGGAAAAAATCGTGCTGGGAATGGAAGCGACTCTGGCGGAGCAGAAGCTGGAATTACAAAAATTGCGGAGTCGGCTGAGCCAGATCGATAGCACCGCGTCGCGCGTTTGACTCCTTTTCATGGACTGGAACTCCACCGAAATCGATGCGTTGATCCTGCGAGCCCTGGCCGAAGATGTTGGCTCCGGCGATGTTACCTGCCTGGCCACGATTCCGGTGACTGCGGTCGCCCATGCGCGGATCGTCGCAAAGGCGCCGCTGGTTTGCGCGGGTCTGCCGATCGGCGAGCGCGTTTTTCGGGCCCTGGATGCGGATGTTGCGGTCCAGCTGCTCGCGAAAGATGGTGAAGTCGTTGATAAAGGACGCGAACTGGCGCGGATTCATGGCCACGCCCGCGCGATTCTCTCCGGCGAACGCACGGCGCTCAACTTTTTGGCGCATTTGAGCGGCATTGCAACACTCACGCATCGGTTCGTCGAGCGCCTCGCCGGAACGAACGCGAAAATTCGCGACACGAGAAAAACCACACCAGGGCTGCGCACGCTCGAGAAATATGCCGTGCGGATGGGCGGAGGCACGAACCACCGCATCGGCCTCTACGATGCAATCTTGCTCAAAGAAAATCATATCGCCGTGGCCGGCGGTGTAAAGCCCGTGCTCGATCAAGCACACGCCTATGCCTCCTCGCAGATGCGGCCGCAAGAGATGACCGCATACGAATCCATAGCTGCACCACGCGGAAATGCCGCAAAGGCTTCCCTGCCCATTCAGATCGAAGTGCGCGACGAGTGCGAACTGCGCGAAGCAGTAAAAGCCGGAGCCGAATCGGTGCTCCTCGACAACATGACGCCAGCGACCGCGGCTCGTTGCGTCAAACTCGCGCGAAGCCTGCGGCCCGACGTCATTGTCGAAATTTCCGGCGGAATCACCCTCGACAACGCTCGGGCCTACGCCGAAACCGGCGCCGATTTTCTGTCGTCAGGCGCGCTGACCCATTCCGCACCCGCCGCAGACCTGAGCCTGCTGGTAGACATCGTCACCGCCAAATAAAACTCCCAAACGCCCGCGGCAACCTTGCCGACCTCGTTACACAAAGGTGCGGCACCGCTGCGCCTCTGCTCCATGTCCGCGGCGAAAATCGCATCGGCGCGATCGCCCGTTTTTCGCCAACTGAATCTCAACTGGTAGCGCCGGCATCCTGCCGGCTCTTGCCTCGCAGCCGACGTCAACACCACCAGCATGGATGCTGGCGCTGCCGGTAAAAGCCAAGATCATCAAATTCGCGATTCGAGCCAATCAGGATTACACTGCTTCTCTTCTCATGGCCAAACGCAGGTCACAGCAAACAGTTCCGGGAACAACCGATCGGCGGATCGCCACGCTGCTGACGTTGCTCGCGGAAAACGCCACCATCGTCGTCAGCGGCGCCCGCATCGCGCGAGAAATCGGCGTGTCCCGATCGACCGTTTGGCGCTGGGTGAATCGCTTGCGCGAATTGGGCGTCCGCGTAAAAGGCGAGCAGCATACTGGATACTTCCTGGAGAAAGTGCCGGACATTCTGACACCGGACATGCTGCGGCAACGCTTGAAAGGCAGCTTGTTCGGAAAACGAATTCACCATTTCTTCAAAGTGGATTCCACAAATCGCGTCGCGCTGGACTTGGGCCACGCCGGCGAGCCCGAAGGTACCGTCGTGCTTGCCGAAGAGCAAACCGCGGGCCGCGGCCGCGCCGGCCACTCGTGGCACTCGGAGCGCGCGACGGGAATCTATGCGACGCTGTTACTGCGTCCGCAACTCGCGCCGGTGCAGGCCCCGCTGTTGACAATGATGGCCGGTCTTTCGGCGCACTCTGCGATTCGGGCGCAAACCGGATTGCACCTCGATCTGAAATGGCCGAACGATCTAGTGTTTCGCGGAAAGAAACTGGGCGGAATTCTGACGGAGATGCACGCCGAACCTACGCAAATCCGCTTCGTCATCGTGGGAATCGGACTGAATGTGAACCAGGAGAAGTTTCCGACGGACTTGAGCGCAATCGCCACTTCTCTGCGTGTCGAAACCGGAAAGCAGCAATCCCGGCTGGAATTGCTGGTTCGGTTGCTGCGGGAATTCGAGACCGACTACAATCGATTCTTGAGCGAAGGCGGAGCGAGCGTGATCACCCGATTCTGTGGGGTGTCCACCTTCGCACAAGGAATGCGAGTTCGTGTGACGAACGGAAACGACAGCTTTACGGGCGTGACCACAGGAGTTAGCCCCGAAGGCTCGCTATTCGTGAAACGCGATGGCGGGCAAATCGTTACCGTTATCGCGGGCGATGTGACGGAAGATCGAAGTGTTATTGTATCCGACAGAAGCTCGATGGATCGCAGTAAGGACACACAGAGGTAGCGAGAAGATCGGTATCACTTGTCCCCGGGAGATTTTGGCGGCAACGCATGCTATTGACCATTGATGTTGGCAATACGAATACGGTGTTGGGTGTCTTTCGCGGCGACGAGTTGATCGCGAACTGGCGGCTCACCACCGCTCGCCTGCAGACCGTGGACGAATACGGCGTGCTGACCCGCAATCTTTTTACCCTCGCCGGACTCGACGGCGCCGCGATCGGCGGCGTAATCATCAGCTCCGTCGTGCCGCCAATGAATTGGACGCTCGCGGAAATGTCGCGCATTTATTTCGCCCAGAAGGCGCTGTTCGTGGAACTCGGCGTGAAGACCGGCATGGCCGTCCTGGTCGACAACCCGTTGGAAGTCGGCGCGGACCGGATCGTAAACGGCGTGGCGGCGTTCCACAAATATGGCGGTCCCTGCATTGTTGTGGATTTCGGCACGGCCATCACCTTCGACGTGATTTCCGAGCGCGGAGAATATCTGGGCGGCGTGATTGCGCCGGGACTCGGCATCGCGTCAGAAGCGCTATTTGCACGCGCGGCGCGGCTGCCTCGCGTGGAGATCAAGGATCCTGGCCGCGTCATCGGCACCAACACGGTTACGCACATGCAAGCCGGGCTTTATTACGGCGCGATTGACATGGTCGACGGCATGTTGACGCGCATCAAGGCGGAGCTGAAGTCGCAAGCGACCGTCGTTGCGACCGGTGGTCAAGCTTCCCTGGTGGCGCGCGGCTCGAAACAAATTCAGCACACCGACGAATTCTTGACGCTGACGGGTCTGCGTCTGATCTGGGAAAAGAACCAGCCCGCGGACGCGCAGAACCGGCACTCCACGGATCTGCGCGGGGCAAAGAGCGCAGTCTCCCAGGCCAAGAAAGTTCAAGGCTAAGCCGCGTGGAGTGGACCGGCGGCGTTCGCAACATGGACGGTTGGAACTACTTCAACTACTTCACGGAAATCGAAGAATATTTCTGGAAAAAGCGAGGCGCGCACCTGCTGGTGTCGCCGCTGGACTGGGCCATCATGGAGACGTGGCAGAAGGCGGGCGTGCCGCTCGAAGCCGTGCTCAAGGGCATTGATCGCGCTTTCGAGAGTTACGGCCGGTCGCGGCGCGGCGCGGGGAAGCCTTTGAAGAGCCTGGCGTATTGCACCGATGCGATACTGGAGGCGGTGGCCGAGAATCAGGAGGCCGCCGCCGGAAGGGCGCCTAGGAACGGACGTGCGGCTGCCGAACCGTTTTCGCGCGATGACCTTCGGGCTTACTGCAAGCGGAACTCCGGGGCGGTCGCGAAGGCGGCGGAGACGCAGCGGGCAACGCATCCAGAGCTAGCGGTGCGGCTGGCGGAAATCACGCAGTCTTTGGATTCGAGTTTTACTTTGCTGGACACTCCGGGAACTTTGGATGTGGAAGACCTCGAGCGACGGCTGACCGTTCTGGATGAGAAGATACAAGCAAGCCTTACGCAGCATGCGAGCGAGGAGTTGATGTTGCGCATCCGGCGCGAGGTCGATAGCCAGCTGGCGATGTACCGGCGACAAATGAAAGCGGAGCAGCTCGCTCTTGTCGAGCGGCAATACACGCAGAAGCGGTTGCTCGAAGAATTCGGGTTGCCGCGACTGAGTCTCTACTACTTTTCCTGAAACGGCACTTTTCTGGCCACGCGAATCGTCGCAGAATGGAATACACTTAGATGCATGATGAGTTAATATTATCGATTGAGAAGCTTGTGTACGGCGGTGACGGATTATCGCATGCCGATGGGAACACCGTGTTCGTGCCGTACGTGATGCCAGGAGAAGAGGTGCGGGCGGCGGTCAAGCACAAGCGCAGCAAATTGATCTGGGCGCAGTTGCAGGAGGTTACTTCACCCGCGCCGCTGCGGCAGAAAGCTCGCTGCCCTCACTTTGGAACCTGCGGGGGATGCCATTACCAGCACATTCCGGCGGCCGAACAACTGCGGCTGAAGAAAGAAATCCTGCGCGAAACGCTTTCGCGTCTGGGCCGCATCACCTGGGATGGCCCGATACAGGAACACTCCGCCGAGCCTTATGGATATCGCAACCGGGCGCAATGGGCGCTGCGCGATTCCAAACCGCTGGCCCTCGGGTATTTCTTGCCGGAGAGCAAGGTGATCGTTCCGATCGATGTGTGCCCAGTGCTGTCACCGACTTTGGAAAAGACGTTTGAGCAGTTGCAGAACATGACGCGCTTGGGCCACTTGCCGGAGAAGGTTCTGGAAATCGAAGCGTTCGTCGATTCGACGGATGAAAAGATCGCGTTGAACGTGGCGTTCGAGCGATTTCCCAAGTCGGCGGCGGAACTCGCGGCGTCGTTCCGGCAAGCGCTTCCGAAGATCGAGAGCTTGCTGCTGCTGGACCAGAGCAAGGACCGGTTTGAGTTGACGGGCCCGGGATTTTTGATTCATGAGGCGGGTGGATTCCGCTTTCGCGTGAGCCACCTTTCCTTTTTCCAGGTGAATCGATTCCTGGTCGAGGATTTGCTCAAGACCATGACCGCCGGAGCGAAGGGCAACGTGGCGCTCGACTTGTACGCTGGCGTGGGATTCTTCACGCTGCCCCTGGCGAAAGCGTTCAGCAAGGTCATTAGTGTGGACGCGAATCTGGCGGCGACGACGGATCTTTATGCCAACGCCGAAAGCGCCGGCGTGACCATCACTTCGCATAACGAGCATGCCGAAGAATTCTTGCGCAAGACACAGGAGAAGCCGGATTTCGTGTCGCTCGATCCGCCGCGCGCTGGGCTTGGTGTCGGCGCTGCAACGGCCCTGGCGGCCTTGGGCGCGCCGGAAATTGCGTATTTGTCCTGCGATCCGTCGACCCTGGCGCGCGATTTGGCTGTGCTTACAGGCTCGGCGAAGAAGAAGGACGGCGAGGCGGCGCCGGCGGTTCGCTACGACATCTCGGAGATGCACTTGTTTGACCTGTTCCCACAGACCTTCCACATCGAAACGCTCGTACGATTGAAACGCGCCCCGTAAAACTCCCGGCCGTAGCCATTGCGGCGGCCGTGGGGCTACGGCTAGGAGATCGAACTCCACAGCTCGATCAACGGGGCAAGACCTTGCCTCTACATGGCGGTACGCGGCTCAGCTTTACAGCGCATTCGGACGAGGAATCACTTCCCGATCTTAACCCGGGCGACGGTGTCGCGGTACTGGTGCAAGCAAAACGGCCGCAACTGTTCAGGGCAGGCGTACGCGCCAAATTAGCAAGAGGACCGCCAGGAGCAGGAGGAAGCCGATAGCGGCACGATATTCGCGGTTTTTTTTGTATTGGGCTAGCGAGAACGCGCCTACGCGGCTGCCGGGGAGGTTCGCCGGGATGAAGCGTGGAAAGAAAAGCGGAACGGCACGAGCGTACTCGTCGAATGCGGGGCCGTGATGCGCGCGAAGTTCGTTTTCTTCGCGGCGCATGACGATGGAATAGAACAGGGCAAAGTAGCCGAGGAGGACGGCTGCAGAAATCCAGGAGTGGGTGGCGATGGCGACGCCCAGCGCGAGAATGGCGCTGCCGAGGTAAAGCGGATTACGAGTGTGGGCGTAGGGGCCGGTGACGGTGAGGACCAGCTGCTTGTGCAGATGGCCCGCGGCCATGGCTCGGACAAACAAGCCGATGCCACCCACAAGGGCGCCGTAAAGAATGCTTTGCGGAGTCGGGCGGGCGAACACTAAAACGAGGATCGCGAGGGGATAGCCAAGGCGGACGCGCCAGCGCACGAAGAAAGCGCCGGCGCTCATGTGGTCGCACCGATACGGCGGAGGAGGGCTTTTAAGACGGCTTCGACGGTAATTGCCAGCATGGAGGAATCGGTCTGGTTGTTGCGGACGTGGGAGGTGACGCTGTTGGGGGCGCGAAGGACGATGTCGCCGTCGCACGGATCGGTGTCCTGGCCTACTGGGACTGCCGGGGCGTCGCTCTGGAACCGGTGCGGGTTGCGGTACGGACCGTTGCGCGCGGGATCGGTCGGCCCAAAGATCGCGACCGCCGGCGCGCCAAGCGCGATCGCCAGATGTAGGGGACCAGTGTCGCCGCCGACGATGCACGTTGCGGAGCGCAATAGCGCCATCAGCGGGCCAAGCTCGGCATTGTAGAGCAGCGGATAGGCATCACCACTTGCGAGGCGCACGGTAGCCGCCAAGTCATCTTCGCCGGGGCCGTAATTTACGACGCAGCGAAGACCGAGCGAGTTTCGAATGCTCTGGCAGAGCGCACCGAATCGCTCGGCGGGCCAGCACTTTGCGCGCCAGCCGCCGCCCGGACTCAAGACGATGTAGCGATCGACGCCTGCCCTTCGGAGCTGCGAGCATGCGACAGCTTCGTCTTCGGGCGCCACACGCAGCGTCACCGGTGCGACGCAGCGTTTAGCTCCGGCGCGGCGCGAGAGTTCGCCGTTCTGGTCGGCGATGTGGACGGTGGTGGGCTTCACGCGCTCGGTGTAAAGGATCGGCACGCCGAATTCGCGGATGGTGTGCGAGGAAAAACCGATTCTCCGTTTTACGCCGCCGAAAAGCGGAAGCGCGGCGGACTTCCACAGGCCCTGGTAGTCGATGGAAGCGTCCCAGGTGGATTGGCGTACGGTGTGGATGGCTTCGCGTAAGGACGGTAGCTCGCGGCTCTCGATGGTGCGAACTTCGGAAGCGAAGCTGCTGCTCTCGACGAGGGATTTCCAGCGCGGATGGGTGAGCCAGACGATTTCGGCGGCGGGGAACGTTTCACGCAAGGCGGCAACGGCGGGAAAAGTGTGGACGATGTCTCCCAAAGAGCCGAGGCGCAGAACCAGGAAGCGCGGCTCAGGCATGCGGGGCCTTGCGAACGGAATCGAGAAACTCGCGGGTGGAATGGTCTTTGGGGTCGCCGACAATGGCGACTTTGATGCCTAGACGGGCGGCGGTGGCGCGCTCGGGGACGGTTCCGGCAGTGTAGTCGGTGCCCTTGGCGTGAACGTCGGGGCGCAGAGACTCCAGCAGGGATTCGACGTTGGGCTCGCTGAAGAGTATGACGTAATCGACGGCGCGAAGGGCGGCGACGAGATTCGCGCGGGCGGATTCTTGCAAGATGGGACGCCCGGGACCTTTCAATTTGCAAACGCTGGAATCACTGTTGACGGCGACGACGAGGATGTCGCCTTCGCGGCGGGCGCCTTCGAGGTAGCGGACGTGACCGACGTGAAGGGTGTCGAAGCAGCCGTTGGCAAAGACGACTCGGGCACCGCCACAGTTGCGTTTGCGCTCTGCGAGGAGTTCGCGGAGTCGTTCGCGGGAGACAATTTTAGAATCGGCGTGGCGCATGGGTCAGCTCGCGGCTCCGGAGGCCTCGCTGCGGATGACTTCGAGAAGCTCGCTGCGCGAGACGGTGGCGGTGCCACGCTTCATTACCACAAGACCTCCGGCGAAGTTGGCGATGTGGGCGGCTTCGAGCGGCGAGGCGCCGGACGCGAGCGCGAGGGTGTAGGCGGCCAGGACCGTGTCTCCAGCGCCGGTGACGTCCACGGCTTGATTGCTACCGTGGATCGGGATATGCGTGAGGCGCGCGGGAGATTCGAACAGTGCCATGCCATCGCGGCCGCGGGTGACGAGCAGGGCTTGCAGCTTCATGGCGGAAAGAGTGGCGCGACCGCAGCGGGCGAGCTCTTCGAGATTCTGGCCGATCGCAGTGTGATGCAAGGCTTCGAGTTCGGCTTCGTTGGGGGTTGCCGAGGTGAGGCCGGATTTTGCGTAGGAGGCGAGAGCGTAGCGAGCATCGAGCGTAACGACCATGGATTTGCGTTTTGACCTTACCTGACAGACCAGTTCGGGCGTGGCAACGCCAAAGCCGTAGTCGGAAACGGCTAGCGCATCGACCGAGCGCAGTTTGGCGCGCAGGAGCTGCTCGATTCGGTGGTGACTTGCCGGCGGCAGCGGTGCTTGCGGCTCACGATCGACACGCAAGACTTGCTGACCAATTGTGTGCGCCCAGCCGGCGAGAAAACGCGTTTTCGTCGGAGTGGTGTGGCCCTTCACGCGAAGTATGCCGGAGACATCCATGCGTTTTTCTTTGAAGTAGGCGGTGAGGGCGTCGCCTGCGTTGTCCTGGCCGACCGCGGTGATGGGGAGCACGCGCGCGCCTAACGCGGCGAGATTGTTGGCTGCGTTGGCGCCGCCTCCCGGAACGAGATGCGTTTCTCGATGGCGAAGGATAAGGACCGGGGCTTCGCGGGACACTCGTGAGATTTCGCCAAACTGGAATTCGTCGGCGACGAAATCGCCGAGCACGGCGACGGCCTTGCCCGAAAATTGCTCGACATAGTCGGCCAGGGCGAGAAGATCGACGGAACTCGATCCTCCGACGGTTGGTGTCTGGGAGCGCTTCATTTGGTTTGCCTCAGAATCCAATCGACCGCGGCCGCCAGATCGTCGGCGACAAAGTCGGGTTGCTCCGGCCATGCAGCGCCATTTTCGCGTAAGTCATCTTTGCCGTAACCGGTGCGGACGAGGATGCCGCGAGAACCCACGCCGTGAGCGAGGGCGATATCGCCGTAACGATCGCCGACTACAAAAGAACGGCTCAAATCCACCTGGTGCTCGCGAGCGCCGCGCTCCAGCAAACCGGGCTTGGGCTTTCGACAGTTGCAATCATCGTCGGAAGTATGCGGGCAATAGTAAATCGCGTTGAGATGCGCGCCTGCGGCCGCGAGTTGCCGGGTCATAAGTTCATGGACCGTGTGCACCATTGATTCCCGGAAAAACCCGCGGCCAACGCCGGATTGGTTCGTGACAACGATGACGGGCAGCCTGGCATCGTTCAAGCGGCGAATGGCTGCGGCAGCGAAGGGAAACATACGAAATTGGGTGGCATCATTCAAGTAGCCGATTTCTTCGGAGATAGTGCCGTCGCGGTCGAGAAAAACGGCCGGGCGTAGGAGCGCGGGATCAGGCAGGAGGCACCTCCGCGGACGCTAGCCAGGACTGTGCGGCGATGGTGACGCTGGCGGGGGATACCCCAGTCATGCAGCGGTGATCGGTGGGACAGCGACGCAGGAAGCACGGACTGCAGTATGGCTTGTCCTGAACGATGGTGCAGCGGAGCGTGACAGGAGCTGTGCCCCGCGGATCGGTGGGGCCGAAGATCGCGACGACCGGCAAGCCGACAGACGAGGCAACATGCATGGCACCGGAATCGTTGCCGATGAACAGATGGCACTGGGACAGGAGCGCTGGGAGGTCGGCGATCGAGCTCTTGCCGGTAAAGTCGATCGGCGCGCTGCGCATCGCGGCCGTGATCGCTAGGGAAACTTCGGCTTCCGCCGCAGTGCCGAACAAAATAATTTCCGCATCGGATTCCGCGATCAAGCGGCTGGCAACCTCCGCAAAACGGTCCGGGGGCCAGCATTTCGCGGAGCCGTAGGAGGCGCCGGCGCCGATGGCGACGCGCAGCTTGCCGGGCCGGGATCCGGCGGCGAGCAACCGCTGTTCCGCGGCTCGTTTAGCGTGTTGCTCAAGTTTTATCGAGATGTAGTCTTCTCCCGGGAGGTTGTCGAGCCATCCGGCGCGGTGGAGTAACTCGAGATAATAGAACTGCTCATGTGGCGGGACTTCTCCGGACTTGGGAACGGGCACTGCTTTCGTCAGAAGAAAGCTGCGCCCGTCGCGCGCGTAGCCGATGCGGTCTGGGATTCCCGCGCGCCACGCGAGCCATGCCGCTTCGAAAGCGTTTTGAAGAAGGAGTGCGACATCGAATTTCTGCGCGCGCAGCTCCCTCGCGAAACGTTCGCGCCCGGTAAAACCGCCGTATTCGCCGAGAGGATCGTAGGCCAGAAGCTGGTCGCAGATTTGTTGGCCGCGATAGATACCCGCGACGTAAGGCCGGGCAACCACGGCGATGTGGGCTTCAGGAAATTTGGCGCGGAGGGCGCGCAAGGCGGGTAACGCGATGATCGCGTCGCCCACCCAGTTTGTAGCGCGGATCAGTATTCTCACGAGGCTACGGCTCCCACGGCGACAGCAAGTCTGCGGTGCAGGTCGCTGAGAAATTCCGTTTCGTCCCGGATCTCGATGGCGACGACTGCAACTTCTAGGGGCGGCTTGGAGCCGGAAGCCGCTTCGATGTTCTGTGCGTCTTTTTCGGTTGTAACCAGGGCGGTACAACCTGCAATCTCGGCTTCACGATCAAGTTCACTTATTTCCCGGCGCGTATAGCGATGGTGGTCGCGAAACGCACGCCGCCCAGCTAAACGAATCCCCCATCGTTCCAAATCCGCGAAGAATGCATCGGGGTTGCCGATGCCACAGAAAGCGAAATACGAGCCCGCGAGCGACGGACGCAGAGTTTGCTGATCGACGGCGCCGTGCGTGCGGAAACCGAGCAGCTTCGAGTTGGCGAGATATACGGCGAATGGCGCGGATTTCGGGGTCGAATCGAGTTTTAGCTTCGACTGCTCGGTTCGCGTGAAAACCACGGAAGTCGCTCGATTCAACGCGGACTGTGGCTCTCGCAGCCGACCCGCGGGAAGAAGAAACTCCTGGCGCAGGGGACGGGTCGAATCGACCAAGACGATATCCACGTCGCGAGCCAGTTGCAGATGCTGGAATCCATCATCGAGAAGGTATACGTCAACGCCCGCGGATTCCAAACGCCGGCCTTCCGCATAGCGATCCGCACCGACGCCAAACATTACGCGATTTTGCAGCCGCAGCTTCATCAATTCAATCTCGTCACTGGTGCCACCGGAACCACGATATCCGCGGCTCAAAATGGCGACACGCTTTCCTTCGGCGAGCAATCTTTCGGCCAGCCAGATCACCATTGGAGTTTTTCCGGTGCCGCCCACGGTCATGTTGCCAACGCTGATCACCGGACGATTCAGGCGGTTCTGCTTGAGCAAACCGCGTTGGTATAGCCAGGCGCGCAGCATTGCTGCCGAGCCGTATAGCAGCGAGAGCGGCCAAACAAGAGCGGCGAGCGGCCGCGGAATGTTCATCGCGGCGCGCCGTCCAGATGCTTTGCGATTTCGGCGAGGGCGCGGGCGGTGGCTCCGCGGCTTTCGTCCACCAGGCGCTTCGCGGTTTCGCCCATCTGGCGCTTGCGTTCCGGGTCGCGCAGCAGCTCGATCCACGCTACGCCGGCGTCCTCGGGGCTTTCGACCTGCACGGCGGCTTTAGCAGCGACGAAGCGCGAGGCGATTTCGGCAAAGTTTTCCATCGAAGGACCGAACACGGGGATTTTACCGAACGCCGCGGGCTCCAGGATATTGTGTCCGCCGGATTCGACCAGAGAGCCACCGACAAAAGCACCGTCGGCCAATTGATAGAGCGAGGCCAGTTCTCCAATGCTATCGAGCAGCACCACGGTCACATCATCGGGAATCGATGCGCTGTGGGAATTTCCGGTGCTGGAAATTCCATTTTGCGGAATGGACAGTTCCGAACGGCGGACGAATTTTCTTCGCGATTCATGAATGAAATCGGCGGCATCCTGGAAGCGTTCCGGCTTGCGCGGAGCGAGCACCAGCAAAGCGTGGGGATATTCTCCCTGAACGACGCCAAAGGCGATGAGCGCGAGCGGCTCTTCGGTCGCGACGACGCTTCCGGCGACGATGACGGGGTGCCGTCCCCGCTGCCGCGCTTCGGTTTCCAGCCATCTGGAAAGCGGCGTGGGAGCGGGCAGGGCTTGATCGTATTTCACGTTGCCACTCACAGAGACGCGTTCGGGACGAGCTCCCAGCGCGCGGATGCGATCGGCATCGGTTTGGCTTTGCATCAGGAAGGCGGCCGCGTTGCTTAAGGCGCTACGAAAAAGGGGACGGAGGAAAAATCCCACCTTTTTCAAATAGCTTTGGTAGCGCGTGAAGGAACGATCCGAAATCCGCCCGCTGACAAAAATCACTGGAATATTGCAGCGACCGGCCTCGCGAAGAAAGTTGGGCCAGATTTCTGTTTCGAGGACCACTACAATCGCCGGCCGGACGGCTTGCAAGGCCCGGCGCACGGAAAACGACCAGTCCAGAGGGAAATAAACGACCGCGTCGGCAAAACGCATTCGCTCTCGCGCCAGCGTTTGGCCGGTAATCGTCGTGGTGGAAACGATCAGCGGCAGCGCCGGATAGGATTGTTTCAACTTCTGGGCGAGTGCCACGGCGGAGAGCACCTCGCCGACCGACACTGCGTGAATCCAGATTGATCCGGGGCGTTGCGCGGGGAGCCCGCTCAATGAGGGAAAGGAGAACCCTAAACGCTCTTTAATATTGGAAAGATATTTTCCGTGGCGTAGCCCCTGAACCAGCCAATACGGCAAGAGCAGAACGGCTGCGAGGCCCATGAGCAGGCTGTAAGCGAAATACACTAAGCAGGTCTCCGGTCTTTGCCCGCCACGTCGCGCAGCACCGCGCGAAGCCCAGGGCAACCCTGATCATCCTCCAGGAATCGAAGGCGTCGTGATGAGAAGGGTTATTATATCCCGCGTTGATGCACCGCCGTAGGCGGTTTCAATAGTTTACAGACGCCTCAGAGGGTTAAATTAGCCGAAATTAGGGCGCAGTGGGCATAGAATTGGGCATCGAAATTGGGGGTAAAACGAACCCTATGCAAAACGCACTTGTTGGCTGACTTTTTTAAGGAATTACGTGGATTAGGTAAAACCAACCTCTAACCCGGTATCCAAGTGGCCTAAAGGGAATGATTTGCAGACGGCTATGCCCAACCTTATGCCCAACGCTGGGGAGAGTTTTTCGGTGGAGTCACCGACATCCACCTGCATCGCTTCCGCGTTTCGTTTTGCACCTTGATGGCTGAGAAGTTTGGTCCCTTGAAAGCACAAAAACTCATGGGACATTCCAGCTTAAAGACCACCATGCTGTACCTGAATTCTGGCGAGCTTACCGGCGAACTAGGCAAGAAGGGTGTAGAGGAATTGGACCTGGCCCTTGTGGCCGCGAAACGCTAGCTCTCGCGGGTACGGCGGTTCAAATTCTCGCAATGCCGGGCCGAATCTTGCATTTAACCGTGAGGATGAGAATGAATTCGTCTGAGGAGACAAGATCACTATTCAGCAAGTGGAGACAGGAGCAAGCGAAATTCGATGTAATTTATAAAGGCCCATCCTTGGGATTTGGTTTTAGATGTCTCGTAGCCAAAATCTCAGACAAGGGAGTAGTTTCGCTGGCAGAAAAAGAGCCGACGCCAGAATCGCCTGCGAGCATCTTGGTGCAATTTCGCTTGGCGGAAATCGCATCCTTTGTCTCTGACGATCTTGGGAAATTCAATCTATCCGAAGAAATGCGCTTCATGGTCAAATCCTCCGTCGCCGGAAGTTGGATTTTTACCTTCAAGAACGGCGAGCGACTTGTTATGCATAAACAGGTGTCGGCAGCGTGACGCTGCGGCTTGTCTACTCGGTAAGAACGATAGTAGATTGCGGTCCATGAACCTCTCAGATTGGATCGCGATAGCCGTGGCGGCAATCGTGACGCCAGACAAACCGCCTTGGTGGGATGTTGCTTGGTCTACGTGGGGACTCTTAGCAGTTGGCGTAGCCGCTTCTCTGATCGCGTACTTCACGCTCAAGGACATCAAGGCTCAAACTGTCAACGCTACCAAAGCTGCTGAGGCTGCGGAGAAAAGCGCGAATGCGCTGATAAGCGCCGAACGGGCGTGGGTCATGGTTGGAATCGCCCCGCATACGATCAGTCGCACGGAAGGAAGCGAAGAGACGGGAATCAGCTTCGAATTCCACTACAAGAACGAAGGCAGAACCCCTGCTGGATAACGGAAAAGCGCTTTCAACTCGCTCTCGTAGATGCTCTACCCAAAGAGCCTACCTTTGACGAGAGGGCGAGAATTGATGACTTCCCAGAATCCTTGGTCGTTGGGGAGAACAAGAGTTTTGATGTAAACCATCTTCTGTGCGAAGGAATACAGGTCTTCCCTGTGAGTGAAGGTCCGCCGATGCACCTTGAAGATGCCAAGGCGTTGATACTCTATGGCACCGTGAAGTACCGCGATCGCTTTAGCGATACGCGAGAAACAAGATTTGGTTTTAAGATAAGACCTCACACTAAGCTTGAGCGAATTCGCTCGATGGCCTACAACGATAACAAGTAGGAAATCCAAAAGCGCTGTCACGGAAGACCCACGCCTCCAACTTTTTCTGCGCTTAGTCGATCCAAGATGGCAGGCAGAACGTCATCGGTCAAATGATCGAGAAATTGTGGCATCGTTCCGAATTTCTTTCTGCACGTCGGACAGCCTGTCACCACGACGCCGTTACCACCTTGAGCGACGGACGGGGGTTCATCAACGAAGGTTGAAAAGTCATGTCGGTGAAGTTCGCTGCGAAGTGCGCGGTACAACTCGGATTTGAGCATGGCCCTCTCCTGGATTGAAGAGGAAGCGGGAACGGCAGGATAGCAGGTCAAAGTCTCGCGCTCTACCAGTTGAATTTTACCCGGCAAGACCTAAGTAGCATTCTCGCGAGAATATGAATGTACGAAACGGGCGAGCAATCGATGCGCCCGAGTTTGATAGCGTCCTTGCAATTCCAACAGCGCGATTGTTCTGGAGGCCGCTTCACCCTCGATAGGAATGAATCTGCAACCAGCATCGTTGATCGGCATCCTCGGCATGATGGAGATTCCCAGTCCTGCTTTGACCATGTTCAGAATCGTCAAAACACACGCAGTCTGGAAGATGATGTGAGGTTGCACGATCCCAGGAACCAAAGCCGGTAGAGTGTCACAATGGATGTCGTTGAGTAGCAATAGAGCCGCGTGCGATAAGTGATTTAACGTTACTTGGTCTCCTTCTTGAAAAGGATGATCTGTATTAACGACCGCAAACAGACGCTCCTTCATCAATTCGGTAGCCGACATGCCTTCAATACTGACCGGAAGGGGCATGATCGCCAGATCAACCGTTTCAGCTCGCAAACAATCCAAAAGCGCTGTCGCACATTCTTCCTTGAGTTGCACTTGGATTGAAGGATGCTGCTTAAGAAAGCCAGCCAAGAGACGCGGCAGGAAGTAAGGCGAAAGTGTAAGGCTGACTCCCAGAGTTACATGCCCACTCTCAGTTTCGACGAGGTCACGGATTTCTCTTTCAGCTTCCTGCAGTTGACCGAGAATGGCGATAGCCTTAGGAAGAAAGGCTTCACCGAAATTTGTCAGACCAATCTCGACCCCCTTCCTGTTAAAGAGCTTTGCCCCTAATTCGTCCTCCAACTTCATAATTTGGTGCGACAGCGATGGCTGGGAGACGTGCTCCCGTTTGGCCGCGCGGGTAAAGCTGTGGCACTCGGCTACCGCTCGAAAATATCGGAGTTGATGTATTTCCACGTCAAACCTTTCCGGGTTGAGCCCGCAGCTTCCTGCGTAATCCCCTCGGCTTCCATGCAGGCCCTAGTTTAACGAATGCAATATTACGCGCGAGTTTGATTGAACGGGTGTGCTGAATTTCGTGACCGTATTATCTTTTTATGATGCGATTGGGCTGCAATCGTTGCCTAAAAAAAAAGAAAAACAAAAACAATCATCAAACATCGCCGAGTGATGATTAGAACAAGGATTTAACAGGCGAGCCTCCTGCCTTCATAGGCTTTCCCTATAGGCCCATAGAAACAAGCTCCGAACCTTGAAAACAGAGTGGGCATCTTATTTTCGAAGTTACCCACAACTTGAGGGTCTGAAGCACCACTTTTGCCGTTCAACAAAGAAATCAGAAGCACGACTGCCGCTCGCGGCCCGCACCTCTTTGAGAGGCAACCGAGAGTGGAGTAGTTGAGTTCTGTCCCCAACCCTAAAAGGAGAATCTATGCAAAGTGCAGATGATGTTGGCAACACGGGAAAAACTGTAGATCGTCGAGCATTTGTTCGTGGAGTAGGTGTAGCTGGCCTGGGCGTGGCAGGAGCGGCGTTCGTTGGTGGGAAGCTTGGGGTACTCGACCGGATTCCCGGCATCAATAAAGTTGCTCTGGCATCGGCAGCGGTCCAGGCCGGAGCCATTACGGATACGGACATCCTCAACTTCGCTCTTAACTTGGAATACCTTGAAGCGGAGTTCTACACAGTGGCAACCACCGGCAAGACCATCGAGCAAAGCGGTATCGCCGTCAATGGCACAGGCAACTCTGGCCCTACCACCGGGGGAAACACGGTGAATCTGACGAACTCTTCCAATGAGACCGAGCTTACCGGACAACTCAAGGCGGTCGTCGAAGAGATCACCTACGACGAGCAACAGCACGTATTGTTGCTCCGCTCCGCTCTGGGGTCTGCCGCCATCGCAAAACCCGCGATCAATCTCAACGCGCTTGGCACC
>Ga0182018_10000320_pt1 | contig 62912 bp, 62 predicted proteins | sample 812P2MmetaG_FD_120490 | JGI IMG/M metagenome (GOLD analysis project Ga0182018, IMG submission 120490) | Permafrost microbial communities from Stordalen Mire, Sweden - 812P2M metaG | ecosystem: Environmental > Terrestrial > Soil > Wetlands > Permafrost | place: Sweden: Stordalen | collected... | reverse complement strand
GAAAATGGTGCCGGAAATCATCCGCTATCAGTCGCCGGTCGTGCATATGCGGCGCACCGCGCTGTGCGACGCCGAATTGAATGGCAAGACCATCCGCAAGGGCGAAAAGGTCGCGATGTGGTACATCTCGGGCAACCGGGACGATGAGGAGATCGAGGACGCGGACAGCTTCATCATCGACCGCGCGCGTCCGCGGCAGCATCTCTCGTTTGGCTTCGGCATCCATCGCTGTGTCGGCAATCGCCTCGCGGAGATGCAGTTGACCATCCTGTGGGAGGAAATCCTGAAACGCTTCCCGGCGATCGAGGTCGTGGAGGAGCCGAAACGCAGTTACTCCAACCTGATCCATGGGATCACGTCGATGAAGGTGCGCATCCCGGCGTGAGCGTGGCCGAGGGCGGGGCAGCACGTGTACACTGTCATCGCGAGGAGCAACCACACTGTCATTGCGAGGAGCAACGCGACCTGCGTGCGCGAAGCCGCTTCGGCGAAGGCAGGCGAAGCAATCTCCCTGTCCCCTCTGATGGAGATTGCTTCGCTTCGCTCGCAATGACAGGGGTGGCTGCGCCTCGCGCGTCAATGATCGTGGGTACTGGTGCGGCCCAGTACCGTTCATCGCTCATTAACCGTCACGGGCCATAATACCATGGCACCGTGAAAGGATCGCCGGAGTGACCATCGTCGATCGTCGTAAAATCGTGTTCGACGCGGCCACGATCATGGCGGTGTTGGCGTGTTCCGAGCAAACGGCGGAAGCGATTGGCCTCCCCTTGGGTCTCCCGAAAAGCGTCCATTTCGATCCGGGAGCGAGCAAGGTTGTCCTGCTTTATGGCGGCACGGGCGTGTCCGCCGCATTGGAGACAGGACAGCTCGGCGCGTTGCTGATCGCTTACTGCATGCGCGCGGGGATCAAGGTGCCGCGGCACGGCTCACGCGCCATTCGGGTGGAAAGGCACGCGGCCGTGCTGGTCTTCAGCACGGTCCACGAGGTCCCATCGGCCAAACTCGCGCGGGAGCGGACGGAGGAGTTGCCACGCTCAATTTCCTGGATGCACCCGCCGCCGGCCTCCGTTCCGGTCAGTTCAAAAAGATCTTCCCAGGGTTCATGATCCCGCGCGGGTCCATGGCCTGTTTCACCGAATACATGACCGCCAGTGCCTCGGTCCCGTGCTCGCGCTCCAGGAATTCCCGCTTGCCGATCCCAACGCCATGCTCGCCGCTGCACGACCCGCCGAGGTCCAGTGCGCGGGCCACGATTTTCTTATCCAGTTCCCAGGCGCGGGCGAGGCCGTCCGGCTCGGGCGGCACCAAGATCACCGTGTGGAAATTTCCGTCGCCCACGTGGCCGACGATCGGCGCGGTCAGGCCGGAGGCGGAGATGTCGGCCTTGGCGCCCAGGATGGCCTCGTTCAGACGTGAGATTGGAACGATGGCGTCAGTGGCGATCCCCTGATGGCCAGGCTTCATCGCGAGGCACGCCCAGTACGCGTCATGCCGCGCCTGCCACAGCTTGTTGCGCTCGGCCGTATCGGTGGCCCACCGGAAGCCGCTGCCATCGAAGCCGGTGGCGATTTCCTCGGTTTGCCGCGCCTGTTCTTCGACGCTCGAAGTCGAGCCATGAAATTCAAAGAACAGCGTAGGCAGACGCTCCAGACCGGTCAGGTTCGAGTAGGCGACGCAGGCTTCCATCTGCACCTCGTCCAGCAGTTCCATCCTTGCCACGGGGATGCCGGTTTGCATGACGGCGATGACTGTTTCCACCGCGTCGCGCAAGGTGGGGAACTGGCAGGTGGCGGACGACATCGCCTCGGGGATGCCGTGCAGCCGCAGTTGGATCTCGGTGATGACGCCCAGGGTGCCCTCGGAACCGACGAATAACCGCGTCAGGTCATAGCCGGTGGAGGATTTGCGCACGCGTCCTCCGGTGCGGATGATCCTGCCGTCGGCCAGCACCACCGTAAGACCCATCGCGTTCTCCCGCATGGTGCCGTAACGGACCGCGTTGGTGCCCGAGGCGCGGGTCGCGCACATGCCGCCGATGGTGCAGGCCGAAGTCCCGGGATCGACCGGAAAGAACAAGCCGAGATCACGCAAATGCGCGTTCAACTGGTCGCGGGTGACACCGGCCTCGACCCGGCAATCCATGTCCGGTTGGCTGACGTCGATGATTTTCGTCATCCGCGACAGATCGAGCGTTATCCCGCCGCGAACCGGGGTGACATGACCTTCCAGCGACGTTCCGGCACCCCAGGGCACGACCGGGATCCGCTCGGCATGGCAAAGCGTCAACAGTTTCGCCACTTCCTCGGTGGTTTCCACGAACGCGACGGCGTCGGGCATCACCGGAGGTTGCGTGTCCTGACCATGCGAGTGGTGTTCCCGCATGCCGGTATTCGTGGTGATCCGCTCGCCCAGAAACGCGCGGGCGGAGTCAAGAAGCCCAGAGGGTAGTCGGGTCGTCGCCGTGCCGGACAATAGCGGCCTCCTGTCGCATGCTTCGCCGGGGTTTGGCGTCCTCTGCCCAATCTGACAAGGGCCGCCCGCCATACGTGCGAATCCAGGCGACGGGACCCCCTCGTCGTCATGGCCGGTCCATGTCCCCGGGCTTGTCCCGGGGATTGTGCCGGCCACCCACGTCTTCAACCCAGCAGAGACGAGTAAAGATCGTTCCATTCCGGATTGCCGGAGGCCAGCAATCGGACCTTCCACGCTCTGGGCCAACGTTTCAGGCTGGTTTCCCGTTGGATGGCGTCACGGATATCCTCGTGATGCTCGAAATACACCAACCTGGTCAGGTCATATCGACGAACAAAGCTACTCTCGACCCTTTCACGATGTTCCCGGGCACGACGGATCAGGTCGCTGGTGACGCCAATATACAGCGTGCCATTCGACCGGTTCGTCATGATGGTGACCCAGCCTCCCATGCGAGGATGATGCGCCTGATTGGTAAAGAAAACGTGGATGGCCGGCACGAGGCCGGCCATGACGACGAGGCGGTTGCGACCGTAACTTCGCGCGCACGTATGGGGCCGATCCCCGGTGTGACGTTTTCGACCATCGCGATCATGTCCTGAATTTCACGAATTCGGGTGGTGGAGCCTGGGTCAACGGAACCTCAAAAAGCGTTTCAGCAATGAAACTCGTGTCCGTTGAAATCATCTCTTTTTTGGACGCGCCAGGTGGAATTTGGCACGGATCGGCGTGCGATTTCCGTGTATCGCCGGCCGCGGCATTCCCTGGTTCGCGAGCAGCGGCATTTGAACCGGGATGAGCCGCCGCAGCCGTCGCCGCCATCTGTAACCACGTTGCGTTGATTGTCAGGCCAGTTTCCGCCGCGATGTCACGGCGCCCTTCGTGCGCGCCATGCAAGCGCGAACCTTTTAAGGCCGAAAACGCACCATCATGCCATCGCTTTTGCCCATCGGCGGCGACATTCGTCTCAACCCCTCGGCGGGCGGGGCCGCGACTGTCGTTCCACTGGCTGATGGAGGCTTCGCCGCCGTCTACCGGGTGGAGTACGGGCCCGACGTATTCACGCTGTACGACGACAATTTCAACCAGATAAGCGCCGAAATCCCAATCACGACCACGGACTCTCTGGCGCCGCAGGCGACGGCGCTGGCTGATGGGCAATTCGTGACGACCTGGCTGGATGACGACGGGTCGATCATGGCGTCGATCTACAACCCGGACGGAAGTCTGGCCACGGGACCGGTGGACATCGCGGATCCCACCTGTCCGTCGGTTGGGATCAGTCAGCCAAGGATCGTGGGGAACTCGTTCGGCGGATTCACCGCGATCTGGCAGGATAACGCCACGATCAACGGTGTGACCGGCCAGCTCTTCATCCAGTCATACGACAGCGGCGGCAACAAGGTGGGCGATCCGATCACCGTCCTGCCGCCGGCGGTTGGGCCCACCGACACAGCCAGCATCAACGACTTCAGGATCGCGGTGCTTGGCGACGGGACCACGGTCGTCGCGGCGCAGGTGGAAGTCGATGGTGTCGATTCGATCATGTACTCGGTCGATGGCGGCCCGTTAACCACGCTCGCGCGTGGCGATCCGAATTACGTCTACATCAACCCGCAGATCACGCCGCTGGCGGCCGGCGGCTACGTGATCACCTACGATTTCGTCGATCCCAGCCTGGTTGGATCGGACAGTCCGGACGCCAACTGGACGACCGGCGGAACGGTGTTCACCAGCTCCGGCAACCAGCACGACTTCGCCATCGGCACCACCGTGACGACGACGGAAAATGGCAACTTCGCCGTCGACCCGTCGGTCATCACGCCCTTGGCGGATGGTGGCTTCGTGGTGACGTTCGAGCCGCTGACGTCCCCTCTGGGCGACGGTTACCTGGTGGACGCTCAGCAATTCGACGGCTTCGGCAACGCGGTCGGGCCGGTTGTCCTGGTGGCACCGCAGGGATTCCTCCCCAGTGTGGCGACGTCCGCGAATGGCGTGGTGCTTGACACTTACCAGTTTGGCTCGGGTATTTACCTACAGGGGTATGATTCGGCGCCAACGCCGCAGGGCCCGGAGCCGGTCGGCACGTCGTTCGGATTGAATTCGGTGGTCAGCGCCAACTCGCCCGGCGTGGCACCGTTGAGCACCGGCGGCTTCGTCGTCGTCTACCAGGGCCCGAACGGCGACTCCTGGGCGCAAATTTATGGCTACGATCGCCAGCCGGTCGGCGCGGCGTTCCAGGTCGCCGCCAGCGGCACGCAACCGGTCGTCGCGTCGCAGACCAATGGGACGTTCCTGGTGGCGTGGTCGACCGGCACCGAGATCATGGGCGCACTGTACGACAATCAGGGCGACCAACTCGGCGGGCCGTTCGACATGAGCGGCGCCGCGTCCAGCCTGCCGTTGCTCGATCCGGCGCTGAACGCGATGCCGGACGGCGGTTACTCGATGGCGTACGAGACCGATCTGCAGGACGGCAACGGCGACCACGAGGTGACCATCCAGCAGTTCGATGGCAATGGCAACGCGATTGGCTCCGCTGTGTCGCAGGAATACGAGCCGACCAATCCGCTGGCTCCGCCGAAGATCGCCGCGCTGGAAGAGGAATTGTTCGGATCGGTGACCGTGATGGGCATCGGTAATTCCATCTTCGCCGCCATCGTGTCGGATCCATCGGTTACCGGCGACTCCAGCACGCAGTTGAGCGGGCAGGGCGTGATTGGGTCAGCGTCGTCCGTCTCGACACGGGATTCGGCGCCAAACACGGTCCAGGTCTCCGGCGGCGATGACGGGGCGACGCGGGTCGGAGCGCAGGTCGCGACGATCGCCGACGGCAACATCGTCGTCGCGTGGAGTGAGGCCCCGGCGGACAGCGGCACCTGGAACATCGTTGGTCAGGTGTTGACGCCGGACGGCACGATGGTCGGGAGCGAGTTCACGATCGACACCGCGCTGCCAAGTAACTCCAGCGCCGCGCAGATCGCGCTGTCGGCACTGCCGGACGGCGGCTTTCTGGTTACCTATGACGCCGGCAACACGTCCATGGCGTCGCAGCGCTTCGATGAAAACGGCAACGCGATCGGCGCGCCGACGCTGATGACCGGGACGGGACAAGGCGACGTCGTGACGACCGTCCTGAGTGACGGCACGCTGCTGCTGGTGTCCGACGACACCGCGTTGGGTGGCGGCAACCTGACCGGTGAGGAATACTCGCTGCCGGTTGTCACCGATACCGCCTGCTTCGCGGCCGGGACCAGGATCGCCACGACCCGCGGCCCGGTCGCGGTCGAATTCATTCAGCCGGGAGACCGGGTTTGCACGGTACTGGGCTCCGACACCGCCGAGGTGATCTGGGCCGGCCATCGCAAGGTTGATTGCGCGCGCCATCCGGAGCCGCGGAAGGTCTGGCCGGTCGTCGTCTCCGCGCACGCGTTCGGCCGGGGGATGCCGGCGACCGACCTGGTGTTGTCGCCGGATCACGCTGTCTATGTCGATCAGGTGCTGATCCCGATCCGTTTGCTGGTGAATGGCCGCACGGTTCGCCAGGTGCTGGTGGACCGTATCTCCTATCATCACATCGAACTGGCCGAGCACGACGTCGTGTTGGCGAACGGGATGCCGGCGGAATCCTACCTGGATACCGGCGACCGGTCGCGCTTCGCCAATGGCGGCGAGGTGATCGCGTTGCACCCCGACTTCTCCGCCCGCATGTGGGAAATGCGCGGTTGCGCCGAACTGGTACAGACCGGGCCGGTGCTGAACGCGGTGCGCAAACGGCTGGCCACCGACGCGGCGCGGCGCCGGCGTCCGGCGCGGGAGACCGTCATGCCCGAGACGAGGTGGCCGGGGTGATCTACTTCTGTCCGATTGAACATCGTGTCGGCGACGGGTGCTTTCTGCCCGTCATGGCTGGGCTCGGCCCAACCATCCACGTCTTGACTGGCGGCGCCAAAGACGTGGATGGCCGCCACACAGGCGGCCATGACGAGGTGCGACAGCCGGCCAGTGTTGCCTCGAGTGTTCCACCTGTGCTCCCCGATCACGCCGGGGGGATGACGGAAGCGCATTGATCCGCGAGCCTCGCTGATCGCTGGCGTCTCGCGCGCGGTCCCATTATGTGTGGCGGGCCGGAACCTTCACGGAGTTGCTTCATGCGCGTCCCCGCCCGCCTGGCGGCTGTCTGCTTGTTGATCGGTCCCGGTCTGGCCTGGGCCGCGACGCCTCCGCCGCCGCCGGCCCGGCCATCGGTGCCGCTCGCCGCGCATCGGGCGCTGTATGAACTGACCCTGAACTCAGCCCGCGGCGAGCGCCAGGTCGTCGCCGCGCATGGCACAATGGGATACGAGGTCGAGGACGTCTGCGACGGTTGGGCCACGCGGCAGCGCCTGCAAATGACCATCACCAATACCGAGGGTCAGGACACCGACATGGACTCCGACTACGCGACCTGGGAATCCAAGGACGGGCTGAGCTTCCGCTTTCACATGGTGCAAAAGTCGGACGGGGCGGTCACCAATCAGACCGACGGCGCGGCGCACCTGACCAAGACCGGCGGACCGGGCGACGTCGTTTACAAGCTGCCGAAGGACACCAAACTGGACCTTCCCGCCGGCACGCTGTTTCCGATGATGCACACTCTGACCATCATCAACGCGGCGCGGGACGGCAAGAAGTTCCTCGCGCTGCCGCTGTTCGACGGCACCGATGAGGACGGGTTCGAGGACAGCTCGATCGTGATCCTGGACTGGAAGCCGCCGGTGGCGTCGGATCGCCCTATGCTGGCGCCGCTGTCCAGCACGCGGGTGCGGATCGCGTTCTTCGATCATGCCAGTGGGGCGGCAACGCCGACGTACGAGGCGGCGATGCGCTACTGGGAGAACGGGGTCGCCGATGCCATGTTGATGGACTTCGGCGATTTCGTCATGGACGCGAAACTGAAGGACCTGACGCCGGTTCCGCGGAAGTGCTGAGGGGAAGGGACGTTCCTACATTTCCCATATGCCCGGCACTTCCGCGTCACGTCCTTGGCGCGTATTCCCCAAGAAAATCCCAGTGCTGCTTATCCGCCTTCAGATACGACCGCAGCGTGCTCGGCCAGCAATGCTTGCCGTCCAGCTTGATGAACAGGCGGTTGTTCTCATCGACCCGATCGCCGCTGATGCAGGCGAGCTGATAGGTCATGATCACGAGGTCCGAGCAATACACGTTCTTCACCAGACCCTGGTGCTCCTGTGAGGCCAGACGCTGGCGGTATTTCTCCAGCCTGGTCATCAGGCCAGACCCGGCCGAATGACTGCCGAACGTGCTCTGGAACGCGGCACGCGCAAGGCCGTATTCCGCCGACGCCATGATCTGCGTGGCGATTTTGACGACAGCGTCGGTCTCCGCCTTCGACAGTCCGGGCTTCGCGCGGAACATCTCGGCCTCGTTACCCCACATGTCGAGATCGTCTTTCTTGATGCCCTTGTTGGTGGCGTGAATCACGTCGAAATTCTCGACCACGACCCCGCAATGCGCCGGCTTGAATGTGCTTGTATTGATCAGGATGTCGCCCGCTTTGACTTTCGTCGCTCGTGGTGTGCCCCCGCCCGGTTTGTACCAAACAGCCATTTTCGCCCCTTATGGTTTATTCCTCAACTGGAACTCTTAACCCAAACCTCCCCTGACGAGGCGGTTCCGAGATTCGCCCGCGCCACGACCGTCGTTACCGCCATTCCCTGTACGCCACCAGTGAAATCGCCAATGCCGCCGGGAAAATCCGCCGCCGCTCATGGTCGCTCCAACGACGCCAACGTTCCGACCCAATCAGCAAAGTTATCCGGGCCATGACGCGCCGCCGTGTGTGCTCATAAGGAATCCTTACGAGTACAGACTCACAATCGGACCGTCACCGCGGAAACGCGTCTCTGCCTCAGTAGATTGGCGGATGAGTCAGGAGAGTCAGGCATGACGCCGCTCTCCGCCTGGTTTGTCGATTCAGCAAGTTTTGCGAGCAATGACTCCACTGCCTGCTTAAATGTAAGCGTCGCGGCGCGGCCACATTGTTTCTCTGACCGGCTTATGGTCCGCTTACGTCATGATGACGAGCACCGGAGCCTCGGTCTTCGACAGGGATAGTTGTCGGGTGTCGCCGGGGTTTCTCCCGCCGAGGCTACCCGGTGCCGGCGTTCGCCGCTTCCCTTTCCGCTTTCCGGTTCCACGGCAGCAACGTTTCGAGTTGATGTTGTTTGGTGCGGCCCGAGACGATGCGTTCCAGCACATCGGTCAGCCACGCCAACGGATCGACATCGTTCAACTTCGCCGTCTGGATCAGCGTCGCGATGATCGCCCAGTGCCGTGCTCCGGCGTCGGAGCCGGCAAACAAGGCGTTCTTCCGTCCCAGTGCGACCGGCCGCATCGCTCGCTCGACGGTATTGGTATCCAGTTCGAAGCGGCCGTCATCGAGGAACAGAATAAGCCCCTCCCAGTGGTTCAGAGCGTAACGGATCGCCTGAGCCAGCGCGGAGCGGCCGGATATCCGTTCAAGCTGTTCCGTCATCCAGGCATGCATCGCGTCCACGAGTGGGCGGCTGCTTTGCTGTCGCACACGCAGACGTTCCTCGGCCGCCTGGCCGTTGATGTCGATCTCGATCGCGTAAAGTGCCGCGATCCGGAGCAAAGCCTCCTCAGCGTGCGGCGACTTCGTGGCGGCGTGAATGTCATGAAATTTGCGCCGTGCATGGGCCCAGCAGAAGGCGAGCTTAATCGCGTCGTCCGGGGTCGCGAGGCGGATGAACCCGGTATAGCCATCGGTTTGCAGCAGTCCGCGGAACCCTTTCAAATGCACCGCCGGATGCTCCGCCTTGCGGTTCTCGCTGTAGACATAAGCCGCCGCCGGATGACCAGGCCCGCGCCATGGGCGGTTGTCCACCGCGTAGCACCACAGCCGTCCGGTCTTCGTGCGTCCCTTGCCAGGGTCCAGAACTGGCAATGTCGTGTCATCGGCGAACACTCTGGGCGAGGAGAGTACGGTGCTCAGCATCAATCCATGCAACGGCGCCAGCCACCAGCAGGCGCGGCCCACCCAGTTGCTGAGTGTGGAACGATCGGGCCGCGAAGCGGACCGATGCAGCGACAAGCGGTCAGCGCGCTCCAGTGTCACACCCTCGCGGGCGAAGATCTGGGACTGACGGTACAGCGGCAGGTGGTCGCTGTATTTGTTGACCAGGACATGAGCCAGCAGCGCTTCGGTCGCCATGCCGCCGTCGATCGGACGCTCCGGCGCGGGGGCCTGAACCACGGCTTCCTCGCAGTCCCGGCAGCCGTATCGCGGCCGGCGGATGACCCGCACCTGGAAGCGGGCCGGAATGTAATCCAGCATCTCGGCGCGATCTTCGCCGATCACATGCAGATCGCCGCCGCAACAGGGACAGGTCTTGTCCTCGATATCGACGATCACCTCGATCCTGGGCAGATGCGACGGGAGTGCGCCGCGGTTCCGCTTCGGTTGAGGCGCGGTCTCTGGTACCTGGGTTTCCCCCGGGGTCTTCAGGGCTGATGCCACCGCCTCCAGTTTGGCTGACTGCTCGGCCAGAGATTGTTCCAGTTCCTCGGATTCTTCCTGGAGCGCCGCGTCGCCGAGTTGTTCGGAGCGGCGGCCGAAGCGGGCGCGTTCCAGGCCCGCGATGCGAAGCCGCGGCCGCTCGATCTCGGCCATCGCTTCGAGCAGAAGCCGTTGCAAGATCGCCGGATCGTCCGGTAGAGGCGCGGGAGCGATGAACATACAACGCCCATGAATCGCCGCCGCGAATCGGGCCAAATGAATTTTTCGTTAGCATGCCGTGATCAACCCGCCAGCTCCGGATGACGCGCGCGTTTCGGCATCCGCCAATCGATGCCTTCCAGCAACATCGACAATTGCGCCGGCGTCAGCGAGACCCGGCCCGTATCGGTCACCGGCCAGACAAAGTGGCCGCGTTCCAGCCGCTTGCTGAACAGGCACATTCCCTGCCCATCAAACCACAGCAGTTTGACCAACCCGCCGCGTCTGCCGCGGAACGCGAACAACGCTCCGCCGAACGGGTTCTCATTCAATACCTGTTGCGCGAGCATCGCGAGACCATCCATGCCCTTGCGCATATCGGTTCACCCACACGCCAGCCAAACACGAATGCCGGGCGGCGGTCCAAGCGCGCTGACCGCCTGGCGCCGCCAAGGCTCGCTTCGCGAGAGGCGCGGTCCGCGCCCATCTCCTTGTCCGATGGCGCCGCGCTCTGGCGCGACGTGCGGCCCGATCATCCACCAAACGCCGCGAACACGCGGCGCAGGGCTGGCCCGTCCACACCGGTGTCCACCCGAACCGATGTCCCACCCGGCAGAACGATCTCAATCTGGCCAGTTGGCGCGGTGATCGGACCCGTGAGGCGAGGCTGTTCACCGGCCATCTCGACACGGGCGAAACATGCTGCTCCATCCGGACGCCGGGTCAGCAACTGATGGCGCCAGGAATACAGCAACCCGGTGCCGATCCCATGCTTCCGGGCAACCGCCGTCAGTGGGATATTCGACGACAGGCTTTCCAAAACGATCGCCTGCTTTTGCTCCGCCGATCAGCGCCGACGGCGTTCGCCGCGCGTGATCACCTCAATCCGTTGCGAACGAGCACTCATACGATCGCTCGTATGAGTGCTCGTAGTGTCGTTCGAAGTCGTGCCATTGGGGTCGGTCATATGACGTAAGGACATCATACCGCGGGACGGAAAAGCAATGTGGGGGCGCCGCGACGCTTACAATTTTAACGAGATGGCAGGCGTTCTTTCCTTACGTTCGACACAGAGAAGGACATCTTCTCCTTCGCTTGTTGTCACCACCAGATTTTTTGGAAATGTTGAGGTTTTCCACAATGCGGTATAATACTCTATAGTCGTAACGGCTGGATCATTGGCGTAAATCGACCATAGTAGGTGCACAATGATGGCCTCATATATTCCGGCGTACTGGACAATCTGGAACTTAATATGAGCGTGTACTTTTCGTCCGTCGCTGCAAGTGCTTCGCCAAGCCTGTAAATGTAACTCGCGGCATGGAACTTCGACTCAACCTTCTCCCTCAGATCCTGATCGGTCAGGAAGTCGAACATTTTAGCGACATCCTCTTTCGGTGGAAGGTCACGATCGCAGTAAGTCGAAACTGCCTCGCGCACCGTTTCCTCAAGTGGTATGTTTCCCTCCGAGTAAGAATATCCCCACTTACTCGGCCTTGCATAGCAGCATGATAGAATTTCAGCAAACCTATGCCGCGCTTCCTACGCACAATCGCCAACTGCATCGAACAAAAGGACACCGCACCGGTCAATACCTTTGAGAGCTTTACGGCCATTTGCGCGGTCGTGGTGCGCGACCATCGAGGTGCAGTCAAGGCAGAGATACCCAACAAAGACGAAAAGGGCTTTGGCAGCAACGCCCCGCTTGCCATCTACAAACCCACTGGGGCCAACCGCAAATTCCTCCCCACCGGCGCGGCGGTTGGGATGACCTGACGCTGGCGCTCGACCATCCGGCGCTCAAGCTCACGGGGAGCCTCGGGGCTATGCTGGCCGCGGGGATCGCGGCCCTGACGGCCATCATCAAGCTCTGACTGGACACTTCACATCGCAATCGCTACATGAGCCGACTCTCGGGGTGGCCTTCTTTTTGAGACTAATCCGAGACCAGGCGAATAGCGGAGCGATCGTAAGATACTGTAATCGTTGAATTAGGGGTGTAGCTCAATTGGCTAGAGCGCCGGTCTCCAAAACCGGAGGTTGGGGGTTCGAGACCCTCCACCCCTGCCAGCTTCCGCATGATCCGGGTTCGCGTGACGGCGGATTAGCGCTATGATGGGGCCCATCGGGGTCCGGCCGTCCGGACAAAGGGAGTGTTGTGAGCGTGGCGTTTGAACCGCTGAAATTCGCGCGGGAAGTCCGGATCGAGGTCACCAAGGTGACCTGGCCGTCGCGCAAGGAGACTCTGGTCACCACCGCTCTGGTATTCGCGATGGCGACACTGACGGCGATATTTTTCTTCGTGGTCGATCAGGTGATCGGCCTGAGCGTGCGCGGCATCTTCGGCGCGCATCTCTAAAAGGACTCAGGGTCATGACCAAACGCTGGTACGTCGTTCACGTCTATTCCGGCTTCGAGAAGAAGATCGCCCAGCAGATCAAGGAGCAAGCCGCGCAAAGCGGACTGGGCGAACAGTTCGAGGAAGTGCTCGTCCCGACCGAACAGGTCATGGAAGTGCGCCGCGGCCAGAAGGTGAACACCGAGCACAAGTTCTTCCCCGGCTATGTGCTGGTGAAGATGGACCTGACCGACGACGCCTGGCATCTGGTCAAGAACACCCCCAAGGTCACCGGTTTCCTGGGCTCCAAGACCAAGCCCAGTCCGATCAGCGAGGCCGAGGCCATCCGGATCCTGAAGCAAAGCCAGGAAGGCGTGGAACGCGCCCGTCCGGCGGTGCTGTTCGAAATCGGCGAGCAGGTGCGCGTGGCCGATGGTCCGTTCACCAGCTTCAACGGCACGGTCGAGGAAGTCGACGAAGACAAGGGCCGCCTGAAAGTCAGCGTCTCGATCTTCGGCCGCTCCACCCCGGTCGAACTGGAATACGGCCAGGTCGAAAAGGTCTGATCGCGTCCGGGTTGTCTGGACGCCCGGGTGAGAGAATGCGCAACCATGCCCCCAACAGCCGTGCTGATCACCGAGGAAGGCCCGCGCGAAGGCTTCCAGATTGAAAAGGGGCCGATCCCGACCGGGCGCAAAGTCGAGTTGATCGACGCGCTTTCGGAAACCGGCCTGCAGCGCATCCAGGTCGCGTCCTTCGTCAGCCGCAAGCAGGTGCCGGGCATGGCGGACGCGGACGACATCGCGCGGCGCATTCGGATCAAACCGGGCGTGGAATACACCGCGCTTTGGTTCAACGATGCCGGTTTGGAACGAGCGCGTGCCAGCGGACACCTGACGCTGGAGGGCAAGGTGCGCGTCTACCCCTCGGATGCGTTCCTGAAGCGAAACATCAACCGCACGCCGGAGCAGCACCTGGCGCACACGAACGCCGAAATCGCCCGCTTCAAGGAGCTTGGCATTCCGGTGCGCGATGCCTCGGTATCGAACGCGTTCGGTTGCAATTTTCAGGGCGACATTCCACTGGCGCGCGTGGTCGAGTGCGTCGGCCAGTTGCTCGATCTCGCCCATGAACACGCCATTCATTTCGAAAAAATATCCCTCGCCGACACCATGGCCTGGGCCACGCCGCATGCCATCAAACGCATGATCGGCGCGGTGCGCGAGGCGTATCCCGACGTGACGCTGAGTTTGCATCTGCACGACACGCGCGGCATGGGGATCGCCAACGCCTATGCCGGGCTGGAAATGGGCATCAGCAAATTCGATGCCGCCGTGGGCGGTCTGGGCGGCTGTCCGTTCGCCGCGCACAAAGGCGCCGCCGGCAATGTTTGCACCGAGGACCTCGTGTTCCTGTGCCAGGAAATGGGCATCGAAACCGGCGTCGATCTGGACGCTCTGATCGAATGCGCCCGCCTCGCCGAGGACATCGTCGGTCATCCGCTCCCCGGCTCGATCAAGCAGGGCGGCAACCTGGCCCGGCTGCGTGAGGCGGCGCGCGAAGGTGCTGTCGCATGATCGGCGAGGCGTTCTGATATGGCGTTGCCGCTGGCGGGTATTCGGGTGCTCGACCTGACCAATGTCATCGCCGGGCCACTGGCGTCGTATCAACTCGCGCTGATGGGCGCCGAGGTGATCAAAGTGGAAGTTCCCGGCGTCGGCGATCTGTCGCGCAAAATGGGTGCCGATATCGCGGCGGGCATTCGGCAAATGGGAACGTCGTATCTTGCGTTCAATTCCAACAAGAAATCGATCGCGCTCAATCTGAAAAGCGAGCGCGGCAAGGACGTGTTCCGGCGTCTGGCGGAACAATCCGATGTCGTGCTGGAAAATTTCCGGCCCGGCGCGATGGAACGCCTCGGCTTGTCGGCGGACTCATTGCGCGCGCTGAATCCGCGGCTGATCTACTGCGCCGTATCCGGTTTCGGCCAGACCGGCCCGCTGGCGGAACGCGCGAGTTATGACCAGATCATCCAGGGCTATTGCGGCCTGATGGCGTTGACCGGGGAACCGGAAACAGCGCCGGTGAAGGCTGGTCTGGTGGTTTGCGACACCACCGCCGCGATCACCGCGGCCTTCGCGATCGCGGCCGCCCTGGTCCGGCGCAACGCGACCGGCGAGGGCGAGACGATCGATGTCTCCATGCTCGATTGCGCGCTGTCCAGCATGACGTCGTGGGTCATCTCCAATTATCTCAATGGCGGGTACGAGGCGCGGCCGATCGGCAATCACAGTCAGACCTCGGCGCCGTCGGGAACGTTTCGCACCGGCGACGGGCCGCTGAATATCGTGAACAACGAGCAGAAGCAGTTCCAGGCGACCTGCGACGCGCTTGGATTGCCGGAACTGAAGACCGACAAGCGGTTCGTCGATCGCGACGACCGGATGCGTAATCAGGCTGTGCTACGGGAGCTTCTGGAGGCGCATCTGGCGACCGATACCGCCGCCGCGTGGGAAGCGAAGCTGGTCGCCGCCGGTGTTCCCGCCGGACCAGTGCTGTCGGCGGCGCAAATCGCCGAACACCCGCAAATGCGCGAGCGGGGACAGTTGCAGACCGTGCACGTTCCGGCATTGCAACGGGACGTTCAGGTCGTCGGGGCGGGATATCAATTGGGTGGCAAACCGGTGCCGATTACCGCTCCGCCGCCGGCGTTGGGACAGGATACGGATGCGGTACTGCGCGAGGCCGGGTTTAGTGACGACGAGGTCGCCGCACTGCGTGCCGAGGGCGTGGTCTGATTCAGGCGCAATGGGTCCGCGGCCCTGACCGCGAGAGTTCCGGCCGGCGTGAAAGGACACGAGACGCATGATCGAGATCGGCCTACAACCACAAACGCACGAGTCCGAACTCTTCACCCGCATTCCTGACTCGCTCGCGAAGCGCGCGGATGGCAAGCGCGCGGGCTTCCTGGAAGGTCCCTCGATCGATCGCGATGGCAACCTGCTTTGTGTCGACGTTCAGGCCGGCCGCGTCTATCGCATCACGCCCGGCAAACAATGGACGGTACTGATCGAATACGACGGCATCCCCAACGGTCTGAAACTCCACAAGGATGGCCGAGCCTTCATCGCCGATCGCAAAAATGGCCTGATGGTTCTCGATCCCGCCACCGGGAAAATCGAAACTCTGTTGTCCGGACCAGCAGCCGGGCAAAAATTCAAAGGCCTGAACGATCTCCATTTCGCCGCCAACGGCGATCTGTATTTCACCGATCAAGGCCGCACCGGCCTGCAGGATCCCAGCGGCCACGTTTATTGTTATACCGCCGCGGGCACATTGAACACGATCATCGCCAACGCGCCGAGCCCCAACGGCCTGGTGTTAAGCAAACGCGAAAATGCCCTCTACGTCGCGGTCACACGAGCCAATTCGATTTGGCGTATCGATCTCGACGACCAGGCGCGCCGGGCCGGTTTGTTCGTACAACTGCCTTGCGCGGGTCCGGATGGAGTCGCTCTCGACGACGATGGCAACGTTGTCGTCGCGCATCCGACCCTGGGTGCCGTCTGGGTATTCAGCCGCATCGGCCTGCCGCTGCACTATATCCGCACTTGCGCGGGCGAAATGACCACGAACATCGCGTTTGGTGGCGATGACAACAAAACGTTGTTCATCACTGAATCCCGTACCGGCTCGATCCTGTCGGTACGGCTCCCGTTGCCTGGCCGGACGATGTTCTCCCACACCTGAACTTCTCAGAGTCAGTCTTGAAACAAATGATACGGCGGCAAACGTTGGATGGATCCCGAAGTGGATCGAACCGCATTGACCCGTTCGCGTGCATCCTGGCTTATCCCTTGCTGATCCGCGCTGAATTCCTTTGCCGGTCCATACGTCAAAGGTTGGCCCGCGATAAGAATTTTAGCGCGGATAAGAAAGGCGATGACGCGGATTCACGCGGATGCTCTCGGACCATGCTCCGATCCGGGGTAATACCGATGGAACAAGCCGATTGACGGTGCGCTTAGCGGTGGCTGGCGCGGTTTGTGCGGCAAGGCGACCCGGGGATAATCTGGCCCGTCATGGCCTCGAACAAAACCCTGAACACCAGCAATCTGGAGGCCCTCGGGGCCGCGCGTCTCGCTGAGTTGCTGATGGAGATCAGCGAGGGCAACGCGGCCGCGAAGCGGCGTCTGCGTCTGGAACTGGCTGGTGCTCAAAGCCCCGCCGAACTGGTCAAGGAAATCCGCAAGCGCCTGGCGACGATCGGGCGGTCGCGCTCCTTCGTGGACTGGCAAAACCGCAAAGCCCTGTTTGACGATCTGGAAGCCCAACGCCGGGCCATCGCCGATCATGTGGCGAAGAGTATGCCCGCCGAGGGCCTGGATCTGATGTGGCGTTTTCTGGATCTGGCCAGCCCTGTCCTCGGGCGTTGCGATGACAGCAATGGGACGATCAGCGGCATTTTCCAAACCGCCGTTGGCGACCTCGGAGTAATCGCGCGGTCAACCAGGACCGACCCCAAGCAACTCGGGGATCAGGCATTCAACGCGTTGACCCGGAATGATAACGGCCAGTTCGACCATTTGATCCAGACGCTGAAGCCAGCGCTCGGGTCGGAGGGGCTGGAGTACCTGAAGCAGCGCATGATCGCCCTGTCGGCGGAGCCGGTTCGACGACCGGCGGAAAAGGAGCGGCGAGTCGCGGGCTACGGGTCGAGTGGGCCGATGTATGCTGATGAGATCGCGGAACGTTCCCGCGTCAGCACGATCCGGCTGGCGCTCCAGGAGATCGCCGACGCCCAGGGGGATGTCGACGCGTTCGTCGCTCAATATGATGAACGAACGAGAAAGGTTCCGAAAATCGCGGCTCAGATCACGCGACGGCTGCTCGCGGCGGGACGTGCCGAGGAAGCGTGGCGGACGATCGAAGCGGCCGAGCACCGCCAAAGCGGTTGGCCTGACTTTGATTGGGAGGACGCCCGGATCGATGCGCTGGAAGCTCTCGCGCGCGGCGATGAGGCGCAGGCCGCTCGATGGTCGTGCTTCGAGCGATCCCTCTCCGCACCGCATTTACGTGACTACCTGAAGCGGCTTCCTGACTTTGACGATTTCGAGGCGGAGGAGCGAGCCCTTGCTCACGCGGAACGGCACGGGAGCCTGCTTCAGGCCGTCTCGTTCCTGATCGCCTGGCCGTCATTGGACCGAGCGGCGCGGGCCGTGACCGAACGCGCGAAGGAGTTGGATGGTAATCACTATGAGATTCTGGCGCCGGCCGCGGACTCTCTCGCGGGCAAATACCCCCTCGCGGCGACGCTGCTGTCGCGGGCGATGATTGATTTCACGCTGACCCAGGCAAGGTTCAGCCGCTATGGTCACGCCGCTCGTCATCTGCGGACGTGTGGAAGCCTCGCGCCGGCGATCCCGGATTTCGGGATTTTCGAGACCCACGACGCTTATGTCAGCAGGCTGCGCCGGGAGCATGGACGAAAGACCGGTTTCTGGAGTCTTACTTCATGATGGGGCTTCGCGGACCGCGGTGCGGGCCGCTATTTGACCGATGGTTTCGGCGGCACGACCTCTGTTACCGTGCCTTCACCGGCCGGTTTCCGTGGCTGATCTGCGGTACACCACGGTTCAGCGACAGGTGGGAGTGCACGCCCAACCATGTGCCCCTCCGCTTATGGAACACGATCGTCGCGCGCCCAGGGCGATCGAACCGCGTGCCGTCTGGGTGGAAGCCCGTGCTGGTCCATGGCGCGACCACCACCGCCATCGATCCGTCGTCCGATGCCAGCACATGTGTCGCCGCCAGATCGAAGCAAAAATCGTCCGTTTTCGGCCAGACATTGTCCCACTGGCTGGTCACCCAGGCTTCCAGGCTCGGCAACACGTCACGATGCGTCCCGAAGGCCAGAATGTTCTCATGGAACAACGGTTTGGCGGACGCGTAATCGACATCGCGCACGAAACCAGAGAAGGTCTCGAGCCAGCGATGGAAGAAATCCCGGACCTCGGGTCCGGCCTCGGGCAATCCGTTCATGCGATCCAACTCCCTGATCCGGCCGAGCCGAGGTGCTCGGGTTGGTGAAGCCCTTCGTTCCGCCGCCTGTCAAGATCGGCGACGCTCGCCTTTCCTGGCGTGCCCGTGTCAGACTTCAGACCTTCTTCGGAGGAATTCAGAATGCGCCTCGCCGTCATTTCCGACATTCACGCCAACCTCGCCGCGCTGGAAGTGGTCCTGGACGATATCGCCGGTAAAAGCCCCGACGCCATCATCAATCTGGGCGATTGCGTGTCCGGTCCGCTGTGGCCGAAAGAAACGATGGAATTGCTCGAAGCCCGAGGCATTCCCTCGGTCCGCGGCAACCACGACCGCTGGCTGCGCGACCGTCCAATGGAACGCCTCGCCGCCTCCGACCGTTTCGCGCATGACTCACTGGGCGAGGCCTGGATCGGAAAGCTGTACGATTTGCCCGCGACCATTGACGTGAACGCCGAGGTCTACGCGGTGCACGGCACTCCCACCGACGACAACACCTACCTGCTGGAGGACACCGAGTCCGGCCGCATGGCGCCCTCGCCCCGAGCCGCCGTCATCGAGCGATTGGGCGCCGCGATGGACCGCGCGGTCGTGCTGTGCGGGCACAGCCATCGCCAGTCTCTGACCCAAATTCCGGGCGGCCCGCTGATCCTGAACCCGGGCACCGTGGGGTGTCCCGTGTCGCCGGACAATAAACTCGCCTTGTCGCTGGAGTTTCGCTCGCCGCACGCGCGGTATGCCATCCTGACCCGGCGCCGTGGCCGGTGGGGCGCGGAATTGTTCGCTTTGCCGTATGATTGGGAGCGGGCGGCGGCGCGGGCGGAGAAGGTTGCCTCCGCGGCGTGGCACGACGCCCTGACCGTCGGATCAGTCACATGACGGGGAACGCATCTACGCCACTGTTCGCACCGCGTTTGACGAAAACCAGGGACGGAACGGCGCGAAAACCGCCGACGTGGCATGGGTCCAGGGCGTGTAGGAAAATGAGTGGATTCCGGCTACAACACTGATTGAGGAAATCAGGGGACGGTCATGGCGTTGCTCATCGTTGATCTCGACAAGCATATCGGCAACACCCAGGCATGGCTGGACACGTTCGGGGAACAGCTTCCCGATCTGGAAGTCCGCGTTTGGCCTGAGACGGGGGAGTTGGCGGATATCGAATATCTCGCTTTCATGCATCCCGATTTCAATTCTCTTCCCGGTTTTCCGAATTTGAAAGCCATGTTCAGCCGCTCCGCCGGGGTCGAGTCGTTTATCGACCATCCCAGGCTGCCGAAGGCCCCGCTGTGCAAGGTCGAGCCGCCCGGCGGCGATCCGATGATGACGGAATACGTCGTCATGCATGTGCTTCGTTTTCATCGCGATATGCCCGGCTATCAGGCGGCGCAGGCCAGGCGGGAGTGGCGCCGCGTGACGATTACGCGGCCCGAACAAAGGCGTGTCGGATTCCTCGGCTTCGGCATGATGGCGAAAGCGCCGGCGCTGGTGTTGAAGTCGCTCGGGTTCAAGGTTTCGGCCTGGGTTCGCAATCCGAGAGACGAAGGTGATGTCCCGATTTATCACGGTGCGGACCAACTTGAGTCATTCCTTCAGCAGACCGACATCGCCGTCTGCCTGTTGCCGCTGACGAGGGAAACAGAGGGCATATTTTGCGCGCGCACCTTCGCCATGATGCCACGCGGGGCGATGCTGGTGAACGTCGGGCGCGGCAAGCACGTCGTGGAAAAGGATCTGATCGACGCGCTCGATTCGGGACAGTTGTCATACGCCGCGTTGGACGCGCTGTGGCCTGAGCCGCTGCCGCCAACAAGCCCGCTTTGGCTGCATCCCAAAGTGACCGTGATGCCGCACGTGGCACGGCGGCCGACTGTTGCTCAAATCGTGACGGAGATCGCGGCGAATATACGAAGCATCCAGGCAGGTGGGCGGCTTTTGCAGGAAGTCGACATCACGACCGGGTACTAAGCCCCACTATCGCTTAAACACGAGTCAGCGTCGCTCTCGTCTGTCATTGCGAGCGAAGCATACCCCCCGGCTTGACCGGGTGGGCGAAGCAATCTCCATCAGCGGGAACTGGGAGATTGCTTCGCTTCGCTCGCAATGACAGGTGTCGATGTGGCACTAATTCTGGGCACTGGCCCCGCTGGTGTATCGGCTGCCCTTGCTTCGGCGGCGCGTTTGAGTTTGATAGCGACTAACCCGTTCGTGGATTCAATCAACAACACCTGAGGTGCGACCATGCGACCGAATAAGATCAAGCAGATGTGGCGTGACGGTCAATGCGCGACCCTGGGCTGGCTGTCCGTGTCCCACGGGTTCACGGCCGAGGTCATGGCGCGTCAGGGCTTCGATGCGCTGTGCGTCGACCTGCAGCACGGCACCTCTGAAATGAGCGACGTCCTGCCCATGCTGCAGGCGATCTCGCAGACCGACACGGTCCCGGTCGTGCGGGTCGCGTGGAACGAGCCGGCGAAGATCATGAAGGCCCTGGACCTCGGCGCGATGTGCATCATCGTGCCATTGGTCAATACCGCCGAGGAAGCCGCGAAGGCGGTGGCCGCGTGCCGCTATCCGCCCGTCGGCATGCGCTCGTCGGGGCCCGTGCGCGCCGTGCACTACGGCGGCGCCGACTACCAGGCCAAAGCCAACGACGAGATCGTCCTCATGGCGATGATCGAGACCAAGGAAGGCATCGCCAACCTCGATGCCATCTGCGCCACGCCCGGCCTGGACGCGGTCTACATCGGGCCAGCCGACCTGTCGTTCGCGTTGGGTCTGGCCCCGCGCGGCGATAATCCCGATCCGCTGCATCTCGCCACCTGCGACAAGATCCGGGAGACAGCGCATAAACACGGTATCAAGTGCGTCATGCACTGTGCCGGCGCGGCGTTCGCGGCGGGCGCGGTGAAGCGCGGCTTCGACATGGTGATGTTGACGTCCGATGCGTCGTGCATGGTCGCCGGCGCGCGGATGCAGCTTGATGAACTGAAAGCGAAGACGGCCTGAGACCGGTACTGGGCAGTCCGCGTGGCGTCTGAACTGTTGACTTTCGCTACGCGCAAGATCTCGCGCTGGCCGAACGACGCCGGGCGAAAAGCGGATATCGCGTCCGGCCCAGGATGGCTGGCGGGGTTCGCCTGGCTTGACGCCGACGCGCCGTTCTCCGATCTCAGCGGGCAGGATCGCACCATTACGCTGCTGGATGGGCCTGGCTTCACGCTCGATTTCGCACCGCCTCACCCCGCGCTTGTGGTGCGATCCCGGCATGTTCCCAGCCAGTTCGATGGGGGATGGCCGGCGCGCTGCCGCATCCTCGGGCCGTGCCTGGTATTGAACGCGATGAGCGTGCGCGGCCAGTGGCGGCATGAGGTCCGAGTCCTGACCGCGCCGGCACGATTGCCGGATCTGACTCCGGGCGCGGTCGCGTTTCTGGTGGACCTGACCACTCTTGATACGCTGCGCCTGCACGGGGCGATCGAGACGGATGGCTTGCCCGCGGCGCACGTCTTGTTCACGCCGATGGTCTGAGCCGTGCGTCTTTGGCGCATGGGGGCAAATTTTGTTCTTGATTTGTTCTGTTGGTCTGTGTAACCTCGCTCTGATGATCCGACAGAGGAGCGACCACCATGCGTCCCAAATTGCCGTCGAAAATCGGCGCTGAACTCGTGCTGCTGGCTAAGAGCGCCGAAGTCCTTCGGTGGCTGAACTGGCACGGATTTGAGGTGTTCCATAACGATAATTCTGAATTGCGGCTCCGGCGATGGTGCAGATCGGGTGTGATGACACGGGAGGCGGAGCCGTATTGCCCCGCCGGCGCCGGGCGGCTGATCATCGCGGCTTAGGATGACCGAAGGCCAAATCCACCTATGCCTCGAAATTGCCTCACCATCCCGGCCTTGAATTTCGCGATGTCAAAATCGCCGCTATGGCTGGGTGCACATCGCAGTCCGGCCCCATACGGCCGCGAAACACGCGGCGCGAGGATAACCGCCGGGTCGGCAATGGTGAATATGTGGCCCGCCTCAGAACCGGCGCCAACTACCGGTTCGAGCCTGGGATTTTGCGGGGAAGCGAAACAGAGGCGCATCCTCCAATTGCAACCCTATAAAAAAGGGGACTAATCTACCGTACGAGAAGGAAAGCATCGGCGATGGTGGTGTCTCGCTCCTTAACACGGATACAGGAACGGCCCGAAGGCCAGGCAACGTTCGAAATGTCAAATCTGCGGCCGAAAACGACGAACTTACCATTCGTCGTCTGGGTGTCGCAGAAAGCAGGTGCACGTCACGATGTTCGTGTGAAAGTCGCCCACTCCGCCAAGGTCATCCCATCGCAAATGAGTGTTTACTCAGTCCGTCCCTTCGCGCATGTCGAAGGTCCCGGACTCAGTTCGGGAGATGAGAAGTTTCTGGAGGCCTGGCTCACGAAAAACGCAGACGCCCTTATCGGTTTCTGGGATGGAAACATTGAGTATACCGAAGAGCTGATCGAAATAATTAAACCCCTTTAACCGCCACTTTCGCGCGGATGCCGCGCGGCTTCCCATCCCTCGACCCCTGTCCCCACTCCTGGCACAGTCACGGACCTTTCGACAAAAGGCCCGTGCCGATGAAACGCTCCTGCTTCGCCATTGTGGCACTCCTGCTCGCGCTCAGCGCCAACGTCGCCGCCGCGCAGGACACACGAAAAATTCTCCGCGTCGTCCCAAGCGCCGACCCCGCCGTGCTCGACCCGACCCGGGGCATGAACCTCATCGCGCGTACCTTCGCGCAAACCGTGTTCGAGACGCTGTTCGCCCTGGACAGCCATCTTGTGCCGCGGCCGATGATGATCGAGCGCGAGCAGGTCAGTCCCGACGGCCTGACCTACACGTTTACTCTGCGCCCAGGCCTGACGTTTCATGACGGCAGTCCGGTCACCGCGCGCGACGTGGTCGCCTCGCTTGAGCGCTGGATGAATTTCGGTTCGATCGGCTTACAGTTCAAATCGCTGACGGCGTCTCTCGTGGTCACCGACGACCGGACCGTTACGCTGGTGACCAACCGGCGCTCGGGCCTTGTGGAGTTCATGCTCGCCGGCCCAGGGGCGCCGATCGCGGGGATCATGCGAGAGGCGGACGCGAAACGAGATCCGGCGATCCCGGTTACCGAGCCAATTGGCTCCGGCCCGTTCCGCTACATCGCGAGTGAGCGCGAGTCCGGTCACCGCGTCGTGTTCGAGAAATTCGCCGGCTACATTCCGCGTAACGAACCGCCCGACGGCGTGGCCGGTGCGCGCGTGGTGAAAGTCGACCGGATGGAATGGATCCTGATGCCGGATTCGACGACGGCGGCGAACGCCTTGGTCAAGAACGAGGTCGATTTCTGGGAACAAGTCACGCCCGACCTCGTGGCGATGCTGCGAAGCAAGGGCATCACCGTCCGAGGCATCGCGACGCTGCCGACCATGGCTTTCATTCGTCCTAACTTTAAGCTGCCGCCGTTCGACGATGTCAGGGCGCGGCAGGCGTTGGCTCTGCTGTTCGACCAAAGCGAAATGATGCAGGCGGCGGCGGGCGATGGCGTGAAATGGCGAGAATGCCACGCGTTCACCGTTTGCGGCGGCCCGTTGTCGACGGAAATCGGATCGGAACCATATCGAACGCCGAACATCGCCAGGGCAAAGGAACTCCTCGCCGCCGCCGGATATAAAGGCGAGCGCATCGTTTTACTGGGCACACCGCAGCTTCCGGCGATCAATGCCATGACGCTGGTCGCCGAACAGCGATTGAAGCAGGCCGGGATGAACGTCGATACGCAGATGACGGACTTCGCGGTGATGTTTCAGCGCATGCAGACGGCGAACAAGCCGCTCGATCAGGGTGGCTACAACCTGTTTGCCTATCATGCTGTCGGTGCCTCGTTTTTTCACCCACTCATGAACCTGCCGATCGACCTCTCCTGCACCGGCAAGAACTGGGCTGGCTTCCCGTGCGATCCGGAAGGCGAGGCACTGCGGCAGGCATTTCTCCAGGCGCCTGACGACGCCGCGCGCAAGGTGGCGTTCGAACGGCTGCAGACGCGGTTGTTTCAGTACTTGCCTTACATCCCTCTGGGCCAGTTCGATGTGGCCACCGGTTGGCGCAAGGAAGTCACCGGCGTGCTTGATGCCTACACAGTCGCGTACTGGAACATCGAGAAGCAGTAGGCTGTTCCCTCTGGCGGCATGGCCCTCCCCCCCTCCACGGCATGGCCCTCCTTTGCCATCCGTCATGGCCCGGCTCGTCCGGGCCACCTATCGCGGCACTGTGCTGGTTCAGGTGGCCCGGACGAGCCGAGCCATGACGTGGAGGGAGGGAGAGCGCCATCGGTCGATGGTCACATCGGCGGCCGGCTCGCGGGCCAGTCGTAAATTTGTTCCAACACCGAAGCGACATGCAGCAATCGTTGTTCGCCAAACCACGGCCCGATCAGTTGCAATCCCACCGGCAGCCCGTCCGCGGTGAACCCCGCCGGGACGGAGATCGCCGGATGCGACGAAAGGTTGAACGGATACAGCGGAGCGGCCCACTCACCGTATGCCTCCGTCGCGATCGATCCCTCGGCGTCCAGCGGCTTCGGCGGAGCGATCATCGTCGGCGTGGCGATCACATCGAACTGTGTGAACAGGGTTTGCACCGCGCGGAACAGGTTCGTCCGGGAGGTATGCGCGCGCATCCACTCGACGCCGGAGTAGCGCTCGCCATTGGCGATGCTGGCACGGATCGAAGCCGACATTCGGTCGCCCCAAACCGCCGGCAGATGACCGAAGCGCGTCGCGTGATTGGTCGTCGCCAGCACGACGTAATATTCGAAGACATCGTCGAAGCACGGCGGATGAATTGGCTCGACGATGGCCCCCTGCCCGTCGAGCGATATCATCGCCGCACGCATCAGTTCCGCGACGGAGGGATCAGTCCGATACCGGCCGAAGTGTTCGACCCAACCGATACGCAACCCCGCCATTTTCGTTTCGCTCAACGGTATGATTCCCAACCCTGGGCCGATACTGAATGGGTCGCCATCAACCGGACCCGCCATCACCGATAGCAGCAGCGCCGTGTCCGCCACCGTACGCGCCATCGGACCGACAAAGGAAAAGTTGGCGAAACCGTCCGGCGCCGTCTCCTGCGGGATCAACCCAAGCGTCGGCTTCAGACCCACAACGCCCGCGCAGGACGCCGGGCATCGGATCGAGCCTCCACCGTCGGTTCCAACCGCCAGAGGCGCGACCCCGGCCGCGAGCGCGGCACTCGCGCCACCACTGGAACCACCAGGCGTCCGCTCAAGGTTCCACGGATTGCGGGTCGTTCCGAACACGGGACTATCGGTGAGGACCTTGTGCGCGAACTCCGGCAGATTCGTCTTGCCAATGATGATCGCGCCCGCCTGGCGAATGCGCTGGACAACCGCGGCGTCAGCCGGCGGCACGGCATCGAGGAACGCGACGGAGCCATTGGCCAATGGCAGTCCCGCGATCGCGACATTGTCCTTGATCGTGATCGGAACGCCGTGCAACGGGCCGAGCGAGTCACCACGCATCACCGCGGCCTCGGCCTCGAGAGCGCCGGCGCGCGCAGAGTCCGTCATTTCGCGCGCGAAAATATTGAGCGTGGGATTGACCGCCGCGGCGCGCGCCAGCATGGCCTCGGTCACCGCGACGGGCGAAACTTCACGCGTCGCGATCAACCGCGCGAGCGTGGCGGCGGACGTGTAGCAAATTGGGTCGGTGGACATGTCGAAGGGCCATCCTGTCTGGGTCACCGCGAGTTCGGCGATTATTCCTTCGTGCGTCAAGGTCGAAACGCGGTTCCCTGGCTGTCCGCGCGGCGAAGCGATCCCGCGCTTGCGGAGGCGTTGACCCTCCCGCAGGATGCGCGGTGTCGGATGGAGTTGGTGAATTGGCGCTGATCGAGCTGTCGAATGTCGGCAAGACGTTTCGCTCGATGCGCGGATCGGACTATCAGGCGCTGAAGGACTTCGATCTTCAGATTGAAACGGGCGAATTCTTTTGCCTGCTTGGCACCAGCGGCTGCGGCAAGACGACCGTGCTGAACATGGTCGCCGGGTTCGAGCGGCAGACCGAAGGCCAGATCGTCGTGAACGGCAAGCCTCTGTCCGGCCCAGGGGCGGATCGCGGCGTGGTGTTTCAGGGCGACGACTCGCTTTATTCGTGGCTGTCGGCTCTGGGCAATATCGAGTTCGGGCCACGCGTCAAAGGCGTTGGCGCGCGAGAGCGGCGGGAACGGGCGCGGTATTATCTGGAACTCGTCGGTCTGCGCGGTCAGGAGCACAAGCATCCATCCGAACTCTCCGGCGGCATGAAGCAGCGTATCCAGATCGCGCGCGTGCTGGCGAATGAGCCGGAGATCCTGCTGATGGACGAACCGTTCGGCGCGCTGGACGCCCAGACGCGATCGGTGATGCAACAGGAACTGCTGACGATCTGGGGCGCCACGAAAAAGACGGTTCTGTTCATAACGCATGATATCGACGAAGCCGTCACGCTGGCGACCCGGATTGGGGTGATGCATGCGGGCCCGGAGTCGAAACTGAAAGCGGTCATCGACGTGACCCTGACGCCGGGAGAACGCAACCGCACCAGCGATGGTTACGTCGCGGTTTATCGTCAGGTCCACGCTCTGCTGCGCGACGAGGTCGCCATCGCGATGCGGCGCGCCGCCTGATGCCGGTGAAGCATGAAGCTCTGTTCCGCCTCGCCGGTTACGCGGCCGGGTTCGCCCTGCTGTTCGTCGTTTGGCACGTCGCGTCGGTGTATATTGTCGGGTCCATCCTGTTTCCGCCGCCGGCCCGCGTCATCGCCAAGGCGATCGAACTGATCGAGGACGGCACTCTGGGCGAGCAGGTCGCGATCAGCATGCGGCGCATCCTGACCGGCTTCCTGTGCGGATCGGCGATCGGCGTGCCACTGGGTCTCGCCATCGGATCGTTCCGCTTCGTGCGCTATTTGCTGGAGCCGTTCACCGAGTTTTTTCGCTTCATTCCGGCGACCGCGATGATCACCGTGGCGGTGATCTGGTTCGGCATCGGCGAAGGCTCGAAGATATTCCTGATCATTTACACGACGGTGTTCATCGTCACGTTGAACACCGCCGCCGGGGTCGGAGCGATCGCACCCAACAAAATCCGCGCCGCCCTTTCTCTGGGGGCGAACACGCGGCAGGTGTTCCTGTTCGTCGCATTGCCCGCGACCGCGCCGTACATTCTGACCGGGATGCGGCTGGCGATGGGTAACTCCTTCGTGACCATCGTCGCCGCGGAGCTGATCGCGGCCAACGCGGGGCTTGGTAAAATGATCTGGGATGCGCGATTGTATATGCTGGTGGACCAGATCTTCGTCGCGTTGCTGACGCTTGGCTTGCTCGGCTTCACCACCGACCGGTTGTTCCGGTGGGCAATTTACACATTCGCCGGGCGATTCTCCCCGGTCAGTTGAAACTCAGGAGGTTGAGCCGTGAAACGTTTCGTCGCCGCATGCATCGCCGTTTTGTTGACCGCACCTGCCTTCGCGCAGACCAAGATGACGATCGCGACGGGCGTCGATCCGGCGTTCTCGCAATTCTACGTCGCGAAGGAGGCCGGGATCTTCGCGAAGAACGGCCTGGACGTCAGCATTAACACCGGGCCGTCGGGTTCGGCGATGGTGCCGTTCCTGATCAATGATCAGGTCGACGCGGCGTACGGCAGCGACCTCGCGGGCGTGATCAACCACAACATCGATCCGAAAATCGTCGCTGTCGCGGACGGCACTGTTCTGATCAGGTGGGAATCGGTGATCAGCCGTAACGCGCCCGACTTCGCCTCATTGAAAGGCAAGAAGATCGGCGTCCCCAAAGGCACCGGCGCGGAAATCTTCTGGAACGGTGTCATGAAGAAATTCAATCTGACCCCGTCCGATTATACCGTCGTCGATATCGAGGCGCCGGAAATGGTCGCGGCGCTGGAACGCGGCGACATCAACGCCTTCGCGGTGTGGGAGCCTTGGCCGACCCGCGCGCTGATGTCGATCTCCGGCACCAAAGCGCTCGCGAACAATGAGGACATCGTGCAGAACCGCAATTTTGTCTATATGAACCGGGGCTGGATTGAGCGGAATCGCGACACCGCGACGCGGTTTGTGCGGGCGTTGTGCGAGGCCAACGATCTGATCCTGTCGGATCGCCCGGCGGCGGCGCAGATGGTGGCGAAGTTTCTGAATATGCCGCTGACGCTGGCGACGGAGCTGATGCCGAAGGTCGGATACGACATGTACTGGCACGACGAGTCGTTGCACGCGATCAAGGATTCCGAGGATCTGCTGCGGGCGCGCGGAAAGATGAAGGCGCCTCTGGATTACAACGACTACGTCTACACCGATCTGTTGAAGGCGGTGCGGCCGGAGGCGGTTCGGATCACCAAACTGCCTCCGGATTAGCCGGTCTCCTCGTGCTCAGGGCGGATGGGCGCTTGTTGTCCCCCTGGTCGCGCAACCCCCAATCCCATCATCCCCGGGCTTGATCCCGGGGATCAACACAACCACGGTGCCGCGACGGGTCCCCCGGACAAGCCGGGGAATGACGGGGGGCGGGGCGTGATCGAAAGTCGATTTACGTCGTCGCCGCCACCTTATCCTGTGTCTTCGTCTCAAAGTCGCTGGCGTCGTGACGTTCGTGCAACTGTTGCGCCGGATCGCCCTGCAGACGATTGACGATGCGGCCGCGCTTCACCGCCGGACGCGCGGCCAGCTGATCGGCCCAGCGAATGACGTTCTTGTATTCGTGAGCCGAAATGAACTCGGCGCCGCCATACTGATTGCTCCGCACGAGGCCGCCATACCAGGGCCAGCACGCCATGTCGGCGATGGTATAGTCGGGACCCGCGACGTATTCGCTTTCCGCCAGACGCCGATCCAGCACATCGAGCAGCCGTTTCGCTTCCATCGTGAAACGGTCGATCGCGTATTCGATCTTGATCGGCGCATAGGCATAGAAATGCCCGAAGCCGCCGCCGATATAGGGCGTGCTGCCCATCTGCCAGAACAGCCACGACAGGCACTCGGCGCGCTTCGCGGGGTCGGTCGGCAGGAACTCGCCGAACTTCTCCGCCAGATGCATCAGGATCGCGGCGGTCTCGAACACGCGGATCGGCGTGGGGCCGCTGCGGTCGCACAACGCCGGGATTTTCGAGTTCGGGTTGAGCGCGACGAAGCCGCTGCCGAACTGGTCGCCCTCGTTGATCTTGATCAGCCAGGCGTCGTATTCCGCGCCTTTGTGGCCGAGGGCCAGCAGTTCCTCGAACATGATCGTGACCTTCTGGCCGTTCGGGGTGCCCAGTGAATAGAGCTGGAACGGGTGGCGGCCGACGGGGAGTTCGCGCTCGTACTGGGCTCCGGCGGTCGGCTTGTTGATGTTGGCGAACCGGCCGAGGGCGGGCTTGGCGACCCAGACTTTCGGCGGCTCGTATTCGGTGGTGTCGTTCATGGTGGGGACCCTCCTGATCGTTTGGGGCGCAGACTGGCGAGGTCCGCCGGATGGCGCAAGCGGGCGCGGCCAGTTAGAATTTTTTGCTGAGCGGGAGGAAACCCATGCCAATCATCGACGTCCAGGTGCATCCCTACGAGCGAAATCATCCCGGCCGCCCCTGGGCCGGGGAGGCGCACGGCCTGCCGTCGGCCTCGGGCGAGGAGATGGTCGCCGCGATGGACAGCGTCGGCGTCGACCGCGCGATCATGGTATCGTCGTTCAATGTGTATCGTTACGATCCCAGTTACGCGCTGTCGGTCTACGCGGCTTACCCGGATCGGTTCCGCGTGGTGACGCCGGTGGACGCGACCGATCCCGCGATCGACGACGTGGTCGCCGCGTGGAAAGCGACGCGCGGCGCGGTGGGGATCCGGATCATCCTGCGTGACGGCATGCCGATGGACCCTTCGGACCCTGGGCTGACGCGGGCGTTCAGGGCGGCCGCTCGGCATGGGTTGCCGGTGAATTTTCTGTGCTGGGGGCGGTTGGATCTGGGGACGGAGTTCGTGCGGCGGTTCGCGGATACGGTGATCGTGATCGACCATCTCGGGATGCTGCAACCGGCGCGGCCGCCGGTGCCCGAGGACGTGTGGGGTGATCTGCCGTCGTTGTTGGCGCTGGCGGCGTATCCGAACGTGCGGGTGAAGGTCAGCGGGGCGTGCACGATGTCTTTGGCTGGATACCCGTATGACGATATCTGGGAACCGGTGCTGCGGGTGCTGGATGCGTTCGGGGTGGATCGGTGCATGTGGGGAACGGATTGGACGCGGACGATCGGGATGTTGAGTTATGCACAGGGGGTGACGCCGTTTCGGGAGACCGGGAGGTTGTCGGAGGGGGATAAGGCGATGTTGATGGGGGGGACGGTGGAGAGGGTTTATGGGTGGTAGGGGGAGAAACGCTTGGCGCCTAGTGGATGATTGACGAAAAGAAATGTGCCGGTATGCTTCGGCCGCGAAGGAGACTACGCAGTTGAAATCGAGCACTACAAACACAGAAAAAGGCGTCGAGTTCGAATTGTATATCCAATCCCTATACGAGGGACTTGGCTGGATCACTGAGCGGAACGTAAAAATCGGCGGACAACAAGTTGACATTGTTATCCGGAAGGCAGTTCCTGGTGTTGGCCTAATAAAATATCTGGTCGAATGCAAGTATTTGAGTTCCGGGACGGTTTCTAATCAGGAAGTCCATAATTTTTCCTCATACGTAATGGCCGTCAAGGATGAAGGTGGAATCATCGGCGGTCTATTGGTTACCAATCGAGATTTCACCGCAGATGCGAAGGTGGCGGCCGACAATCGACATTATATCGAATTGCGACGCCAGATTGACCTAGAGAAGGATCTGTTTGACGTTTCTGACATACTACGACTTTTTGTTCGGACCTTCGAGGCCGACGAGACCTTTAGTCACTATGTGAACCTGTCTGGAGTAATTTCTGTAGGTGGGAAAGATCGAAAGCGTTTAACAGACGTGCTTGGTTATCTTGAGACGTGGTCGGCTCGCGCGGACGGTGGGTTTATTACAGTACTCGGTGATTTCGGCTCTGGTAAAACTACCTTATTGCAGCGCTTGCATTATCGAGCAGCACTTGCAGCGCTAACCGCTCAATTCTCGGCAAGAACCCCGATCTTTTTCATGCTGCGAGATCGCCAACGATACAGATCCCTTGAAGCGTTCATAGAGACATCAATACAGACGCAATTCGAGACAAAGATCCCGTTGAAGCTCTTTTGGCAGCAGCTGAAGGCTGGGCGATTTATCATAATCCTGGATGGTTTTGACGAAGTATCGACGCAAGTCACCGCTCAACGGCGTGCCCAATTATTTTATGACCTGTGCCCGCTCTTAACCACGCGATCACCCGCGCTAATGAGTTGTAGGCCGTCGTACTTTGTTTCAAGATCAGAGTTCGCTCAATTGATGCATCATCTAGAATCAAACTCACAGAAATTGTTGGGCGCGGAGCGCAGAGCCGTTGAGATCTCTGATAAAATGATGCGAAAATACACGGAAAAACCTGAATATCTTGAACTCACCGGCGTTCCCACCAAAAATATTGACCTGGACCCTTTGGATAACAACAAGATAGACACCTTTTTAAGAAATCGCGAGACTGAATTTAATACTCCGTGGCCAGAGGTTAAGAGGTTTTTATTGTCGATTTATGATCTCAAAGATCTGATGTCTCGGCCTATCCTTTTGTCTATGATTACCGACACGGTCATTGAAGGGAAGATCGATGTTAGGAACGCATCTTCAATAGTTGGTCCTTCTGGTCTTTATGAGACCTACACGGATCTTCAATTCGGCAGGGATACTTTTAAAGGAGAGCCGCGGCGCTTTCTAACACCTGATCAACGAAGATATTTTTCGCAAGCCACCGCGATTGCCATGCTTGAGGATGGAGCTCTATCCGTCTCGTACGGAAGAATTCTCGACTTAATCGATGCGGGCATTAGGGACGTTAGGTCTACTGCATTGCCTCGTGATGCTAATAAGGAAGAGATCGCTACGGATGTGTCCGTGTGCGCATTTTTGATCAGGACGAGCGATGATCGGTTCAGGTTTGCTCACAAATCATTTATGGAATTCTTTGTCGCTCAATTCTTAAAGAAGGGCATCGACCAATCATTTGACGGTACCGGCGGACAGAACCCATCAGCAGCAACAAGGCTATTGAACCGATCTTTACCCGCCGAAGTGTTAATGTTCTTGTCCATGTATTCATTCCTTAATAAAGACATCATCGACAAAATGGAAAAGACCCTGAATTTTATATTGGCTGGAGACTCTAATGAGATCACCGCACTCAAAAACATAAACCAAATCCTGATTAACGTTGCCGGTTCCTGGTCCGGTATTGCTCATCGTAAGGGTTTGTTCCGAGAGCTCCGCTTTATTAAGGGTAGTTGGAAGGGACATACATTCAATAATTGTGAGTTTTCTCATTGCTCATTCACTAATATGAAAATGCGCGGTTTAAAGCTTCAGCAATGTGTGGTGGAAGCATCCGATTTCATGCACAGCGAGTGGCATTCCTGTCAGTTTGAGGCGACAGCTCGAGTGACCCGCTTTGAGACCACCGAATGGACGGATTCGAGCATCAGAATATCATCTGTCAGTACTGATATTGCCCAATCGAAATTCAACAATTCGAGCCTCATGATGCGGGGCAGAATTGGGATGCGCCACTGCGACATTTCGGGTGGCAATATCATAGCCTCGGGCGAGGAATTGTGCTTGACGATGGATCATATGAACTTCCTCCGCTGCTCGATAATGTCCCAGGACAATTCAGATGGCAAGACATTGAAAGATAATATCCTGTGGATGATCCTGTCTCAATCAACCCTGGATGATTGCTTCTTGTTTGACATCTGGATAAATGATGAAGCGAGCCTCAACGTTGTTCGAGAAAACCTAAAGAATGGCTTGATGGGTCTCGTTAATGTGAAACTTAACACTTATGAGCGGTTACGGAGGTCGACCCCTGATTCTGGCCGAATCGAAATGCTAGCACCCGGTTTCTTTCTTGCTATCCACGGGCAGCGTCGGCTCCCATCAACTGAAATAGCAGATTTTATAAATAACAGCACCAATCCAACGCCTGGTCTGGCGATCGAACCCTCCGCTGTCCAAGCCAGTGTTGCATGGAAGAAATACGTTCCCTGGTTACGGAAGCGAGGTAGCCGTTTATTGGATTTGCCAAATCTGACGTCCTCTTAACGACTAGGGCTGGAGTTACGATTACTGCGTGGCGCAGGCCCTTCGTGCAAGGTTAGGCGCTCGGAAGGCTCCTGGTCATCCCATCGCTTCACTCGTCCGCCAGCAAGTCTGTAACCTTGGTCCTGAGTACTTCGGCCAGATTGGCATAAGTCTCCGCTTTCAATCCCCGCCGGCCCGTTTCGGCCCGCGCCAAACGGGATCGTGCAATCCCCACCTGCGCCGCGAGCGCCGCCTGCATCAAACCCCTGTGCCGCCGCCAGAACGCCAGAGGCGTAGGCGCCGCCAGGCACGCGTCGACCTCGGCATCCGTCAGCGCGTCGAGAAACCGGCACACGTCGCCCGCGATGGCCGCGCGCGACGAGGCCGTGACGCGGCCAAACCGCCGGCCGATCAGGCCAACATTCAACGTGACCACTTTGTCCGTGCGCACCCAGCTTGTCAGCGGCAGAGCGCCCTCCGCCACATCGCCCGCCAGCAAAGCGCGACCGTGAGCCCAGCCGGCGCGTGACGTTATGGGGCATGCCACGAAATCGCCCTGGGCGTCGGGGCCAGTAAGCAACAGCACGGGACGCCGCTTCGTGCTGCTCAGGTCCGAGAAGGGAACCGGGATAAGGACGAGGTCTCCGGCTTCAAACATGATCCCAGGCCTTGTCCTCCTCATTGTCCCACACCCCGGCGAGCACGTCCGATTGCGCGTTCATCAGATCGCGCCATTCCCCTCGATCCTGCCTGGCCCGCAGGAACAACACGAAGTCCAGGGCTTCCTGCGCCAGGGGCTGGGGCAACAGTTTGGCCTGCTCGAAAAGTTGCTCGGCGACGGTCATGCGCTGCTCCGTGATCGCGATGTCTCAGTCGAGGATAACAGAACCAAACGGGAAAAACGAGAAATGGCCCGCACCGGCCGCCCTGAACCCGGCGGGATCGGGGTCGCGGGATTACTTGTCCGCCCAGGCAATCCTCCACGACTCTGTGTGGGGAACCCCGCTTCCCCCACCCCCAAAATCATCCCAGAATACCCGCACCCCCTCCCCGGACCCCCGCCCATGCCCCTCGACTCCGCCCGCATCCACGACATCCCCGGCGATCTCCTCGCCGCCATCGACTACTGCTACGAGCAAGGCTGGACCGACGGCCTCCCCGTCATCCCGCCGGTGCCGGAACGCGTCCACGCCATGCTCGCCTTCGAGGGCCGCCCGCCCGAGGCCGTGATCGCCACCCACCCCGCCACCGGCCTGCAACTCACCGTCCACGCCGCCGCCGTCAACGCGGTCATGGCCGGCTGCCTGCCCGACTATTTCCCCGTCCTGGTCGCGGCGTTCGAGGCGATGGACAAGCCGGACTTCAACTTCCACGGCTCGACCGCCAGCACCGGCGGCTCGGCACCGCTGTTGATCGTCAGCGGCCCGGTCGCCGACGACATCGGCATGAACGCCGACGTCAACCTGTTCGGCCCAGGAAATCGGGCGAACGCGACCATCGGGCGGGCGACGCGGCTGATCCTGAGGAACGTGTTCCAGATGATCCCGGGCATTTCCGACAAATCCACCCAGGGCAATCCCGGCAAATACAGCCTCTGCATCGCGGAGCGCTCGCGCGGCAATCCGTGGCCGCTGTTGTGCGAAACGCAGGACTATCCGCCCGGCGTCTCCAGCGTCACCGTGTTCGCCGCCGGCGGCTTCTGCAACGTGGAGAACCACGGCGGCAACACCCCCGAGCACATCCTCCTCAGTGTCGCCGACGCCATGGCCAATTACGGCTGCATCACACTGGGCCAGTCCGTCGTCATCCTCTCGCCCGAGCACATGCATATCGTCGCCGGCGCCGGCTGGAGCCGTCAGGACGCCCAGCGCTTCCTGTTCACGCACGCGAAACGATCCGCCAACGGAATGAAGTCGGTCGGCAAATACCGCGACAGCGAATACGACCACCAGCACGGCGCCGGCGCCCACCCCCTCACCGAGCCCGGCCAGATCCACCGCGGCCTCTCGCCCGGCGACATCCTGATCACGATGGGTGGAGGCGACGCCGGCGGCCACTCCTGCTTCCTGCCGTCATGGAGCCGCGGCCGAGGCTCCATCATGCAGCACAAACCGATCGGCGTGTGCATCGATTGCGCGTAACATGCACAATCGCCACTCCCCTCCCCCGTCATGGCCCGGCTTGTCCGGGCCACCCGACACGAAACCATGCGGCGCGAGGTGGCCTGGACAAGCCGGGCCATGACGGGCGCGGATGGATGGATCGCGTTTCAACGACTCAAGGTACCAGCAACAGGAGACACCAAACCCATGCGACTCTACGACCCGACATCGTCCGGGCCGGACCGAAATCTGCTCCGGGCGCCCCCGCTGGCCGCGCTGCAAGGCAAGACCATCGGCATCCTGGAAAACGGCAAACTGAACGCGGTCGAAATGCTGCGAGAACTCGCCGCTCTGTTCGAAACCCGGCATGGTTGCACCGTTCGCCAGGTCTGGCACAAGTCCAACGCCTCCGCCCCCGCGCCGGAGGGCGTGCTGGCCGAAGCCGCCGCGCAAACAGACTTCCTGATCACCGGGCTTGGCGACTGAGGCTCTTGTTCAACGTGCAGTTTGCATGACGGCATTAGCTTCGAGCAACTAGGCAAACGAGCGGTGGTGCTGTGCACCGAACCGTTCGAGGTGACCGCGAAAAACATCGCCCGGATCATGGGACTGCCGACGTATCCCTTCCTGATGGTCCAGCATCCCATCGGCAGTTGCACCTTGCCCGAACTCAAACAACGGGCGGAGGCCGCGTATCAACAGGCCCTGCCGATCCTGTTGAACGAATAACCGACCGGTGCGGCGAATTGATTTCGCCCGCCGGCGGCTTACCCTGCCAGGCGCCAGCCACCCCGAGGAGGCCACGATGGCCGATCAAATCGATCCACGCCGCGCGGCGCTGATCGCTTACGACGTCTGCCGGCGCGCGCTGACCCCATCGGATCCCGCGCGAGCGGCGGCGATGCGGCCCGTGCTCGACGCCTGGGTGCGCGTGATCGCGGTCGCGCGCGCGGCGGGCCTGCCGGTGATCTACACCACGCCCGTCAGCCGCGCCGACGGCGCCGATGTCGTCATGCTGCCGACCGACCTGTCGGCGGAAACCGGAATCCCGCCGCTCACCAACGGGATCGAGGGCACTCCGGAAGCCGGCTTCCCCGATGAAATCGCGCCGCGTCCCGAGGACTACGTGTTCCTCAAACGCCGGCCCAGTGCGTTTTACGGCACCGGCGTCGCGGAACTGCTGCACATGCTCCGGCGCGACGTCATCATCATCGGCGGCGGCGCCACCAATCGCGGAGTCGAGACCAGCGTGCGCGAGGCCTTCAACCTCGACATCGCCTCCGTCGTGGTGCGCGAGTGCTGCTGGGGCGGCGACGCGGCGGCGCACGCTTACAGCCTCGACAAGGCGATGAAGATGTACGCGCGCGTCCGTCACGTTGACCAGGTCGCGGCGATGCTTCGGGAATAGCGGCGCGAATTTTCTCCAGGGGACGAACGATGTCGGATTGGACCGAGACTTATCGCGGCACCGTGCCGCCGTGGCAGTGCGATGTGACCGAGCATTTCACGATCGCCTATTACTTCGACCGGTTGGAGGAGGCGGAAGCCAATCTCGCCGACACACTCGGCCTGAACGACGCGCAACGCCGAGGCGACCTGCCCCGCCGGCTCGATGTCCGTTTTGCGCGCGAACTTCGCGAAGGCGCCAGCTTTCATGTCGAAAGCGCACCGCTCGGCATTCAGAACGGAATTCGACTGGGCCATCGTTTCGTCGACTCGGGTAACGGAGACGTCGTCACCTGGTTCGACGAGCATTGGGACCTGTCCACCGCGCCATTGACGCCGCGCCAGCGTGGCGCGATCGAAGCACGGCTCGCGGTCTGGAACGGCCCCGAGGGCGAGCAACGGCCCGAGCCGACCGCCTTCGCTGGCTTCATTCCCACCGCGCGCGGGCGGGTCAAACCCAGCGATCTTGATGCCTCCGGTCATTTCGCTCTCGGCGCGATCGTGCATCGCTTTTCCAATGCGTCCGGTCAGCTTGGCGCGGCGGTCGGCATGGATGCCGCCTTCATGGAAAAACACCGGCGCGGATTTTCGACTTTTGAACTGACGATGCACGTCTCCGGCGTCTTGCCGCTCGACGCGCCGTATTTGATCGAGACCGGGGTCGGCCATCTCGGCAATTCTTCTTTGCGCATGATCCATCGCATGACGGACCCGCGGAATGGCACCGAGATCACACGGCTCAGCCAGTTTGGCGTCAATCTCGATCTGGATGCTCGCCGTCCCGCCCGCTGGCCTGACGACATCCGCGCTCGCGCCGCCGCGCTGGTCGTACCGGTCGCGTAAGGCCCGCGGCGAAGAGCCGCGCGGCCCCGTCACCGCCTACGGTTCGATGTCTCAGGAAACCTGTGCGGCCCAGGCGATGGCCGCGCGACGCCCTCGGCCAATCGGCTGACGCGGGCCGCACCGCTTAACCGTTAATTAATCAAATGCGCGCACATTCGCCGCATGCCGCGTTTGGCGTTGGCGTCACGTGGCCTGACCGGATCACAGTGACGTTCAGTCGCTCGAAACGCGGCGGCGTTTGGTGACACCGGCACACAGGAACTCGGGATTTTCAGTGGAAAGCACTGTCCAACCGACATTCAGACCCTTCCGTCCGGTCAGTGGCGGCTCGGGACCAGTGCTGCGTCCAAGCCGTGTCATCGCCGCTCTGGGCATTCTGATGGTCCTGGTGGTTCTTGGCGGCGTGGCGTTGTTTCTCGCCGAGAAACGCGAGGCCGTGCTGCATGACGCGAGACGCGAAACCGACAACCTCGCGCTCGCGCTCTCCATGGAGACCTCACGTTCGCTTGAGGCCGTCGATCTTCTCGTGCGCCAGCACATCGCGGCGATTCATGCAGCTGGCGTAACGACACCCGAGGCCTACCAGGCCTACGCGTCGACCCAGGCGGTTCATGAGGCTCTGGAGGCGGATGCGGCGAGGCTGCCTCAACTCGATCTTCTCAGTCTCGTGAGTGCTGACGGCAGCGTCATTAATTTCAATCGATACTGGCCGATTCCGCAAATCAGCCTCATGGATCGTGACTACTATCAGGCGCTGGCACGGGGCGGTGAACGCGAGCCCTTCATCAGCACCCCTGTGAAAAATCGTGGCAACGGCACCTGGACGATCTATCTCGCGCGCCGCGTCGAGGGGCCGAACGGGGAATTTCTCGGACTGGTACTGGGTGGAATGACGACCCAATATCTCGCTGATCTCTATGAAGGACTGTCGCTGGATGCCGACAGCGCCATCGTCATCCTGCGTCAGGATGGCATCCTTTTGCTGCGTCGGCCCAACATTGAGGGTCAGATCGGCCGCAGTCTTGTCGGTGGCCTGGTGTTCAAGGCTCTCGCCCAGGGTGGCGGGCAGGCAGGCTTCGCGGAGGATCGTAGCCTGGTCGACAATGTGTTTCGTATGAGCTCAGCCCGTGCGTTAAAGGGATTTCCGGTCATCGTGGCGATTACCCGCGGTGAGGACGCGGTCCTGCGCGACTGGTGGAACGAAGCAAGGAGCTTCGCGGCCGGCGCGGCATTGCTCGCCCTTGGCCTGGCCATCGTCATTCCCGTCCTGGTCCGCCGCGAGCGGAGAAGCGAGGTCAACGCGGCCGCTCTGGCGGACAGTGAAGCCAGCAAACGCGCCATCTTCGAAAGCGCCATTCATGGCATCTTCACCTTGGACGAGGACGGCCTGTTCATTGAATTCAATCCGGCGGCGGAGCGGATGTTCGGCCGCCGGCGTCAGGACGTGCTTGGCTGCGCCATGGTCGATCTGTTGGTCCCGCCACCGCGACGGCGCCTTTATCTCAAGGCGATGCGCGGCTGGATCAAACGCCGCGATTCGACGATGTTCAACAGACTGGTTCAGACCGACGCGATGCATGCCAACGGCACGATCTTTCCGGTCGAGGTCGGTGTCTCGCCGATCGAATTCGCCGGCCATGTGCGCTTTATCGCCCATGTCCGCGATATCACCGCACGCATCGAAACCGAACGCCAGCTTCTGCAACGTGAGGAACAGGCGATGTCCGCCAAGGCCGAGGCGGAAGCCGCCGGGCGGGCCAAGTCGGATTTCCTCGCGACCATGAGCCACGAGATTCGCACGCCGCTCAACGGTGTCATCGGCTGCGCCGGTCTTCTGCTGGAAACAAGACTGGACGACACGCAACACGAATACGCGCTCGCGATCAAAGGGTCGGCGGACCATCTTCTCCAACTCTTGTGCGATATTCTTGATTTCAGCAAACTTGACGCCGGCAAAATGGTGCTGGAGGAGACGCCGTTCGATCTGCGGCAGGCGATTTCCAGTGCCGTTCTGATACTGGCGCCACGTGCCGATGCCAAGAACCTGTCGCTCGAGGTCGCGGTGGACGCGGATGTCCCGGCGCGATTGCTGGGAGATGCGTCCCGCATAAGACAGATCATCCTCAACATCGTCGGGAATGCGTTGAAATTCACCGACACCGGCGGTGTTTCGATACGGGCTCAAACGCTGTCCGAAGAAGCGGACCGGGTCCATCTCGGCATCGACGTTCGCGATACCGGAATCGGTATCTCCGAAAGTGCCAGGACCGGATTGTTCAAAGAGTTCTCGCAGGTCGGCGGGCCGGCGGCCAGCCGCCAGGGCGGCACCGGCCTTGGCCTTGTCATCAGTCAGCGCCTCGCTCTCTCCATGGGTGGCGGCATCGAGATCGAGAGCGAGCCGGGGCACGGCAGTGTCTTCAGGATCCACCTCGCATTGCGCCGTAACCTGGGTGCGGAACCGGTGGACCCGGAAGCGGCGGCCGCTCATTCGGTTTCCGAAATTACCGAGTTCGCTCAGACCCACTTCGGCCGGCCATTACGCGTACTTCTGGCCGAAGACAATCGCACCAATCAGTTCGTCGGCATGGCGATGTTGAAGCGCATGGGCTGTGTGGTCGACGTCGCGTCGAACGGTATCGAGGCCACCCAAATCCTGCGGGACCGGGCCTATGACGTTGTTCTCATGGACATGATGATGCCGGAGATGAATGGTATCGAAGCCTCCCGGATCATTCGCGACACGGACGGACCAAACAAGATGGTTCCGATCGTCGCCGTCACGGCGAACGCGTTTTCGCAGGATCGCCGGGACTGCCTGGACGCCGGCATGAATGGCTTTCTGGCGAAGCCAATGACCAGGGAGGGGCTTGCCGAGGCGATCCTCACGGTCCTGAAGATTGATGCGAAACCGGCCGACTCGGACGTGCGGACAGATGCGGCCACGGACCAATCGCCTGATGACGCCACCAAACAGACCAACTTTGAACAGGCGTCCGAGTGGCGCCAGGTACCGGCATAAAGTTCCCGTCGCCAGGACCGCGATGGAGTTCAGTTCGGCACCGTGGTATCCGGTCTCCGTTCAACGAACAGGAGTGCCGCCATGGCCGCCGTCCTGACCGATTGGGGTGAGTTCACGGTCGCGGCCAGCAACGGCCTGTGCGTATCACCCATCGACGCTGAAATCGTCACCGGATGGACCCGGAAGCCCGAAGGCATGTGCCGCGGCGAACTCTGCGTACCCCTCGCCAAGGACAACCCTCCCGACGGTAGTATCGATCTCGCCGCCTTCTGGCGCACGCTGGGTCATCCCGTCGTTTCCGATCAACGCGGCGACGTTTGGGTGCCAGGCACCGCGGCCGAAAGCCGCGCCACCGCGCTCACCGGCGCTGAGGCCCCGGACTTCACCCTGCCCGACCTGGCCGGCGTGCCGCACCGCCTCTCCGACCTCCGCGGCAAGAAAGTCTTTCTCACCACCTGGGCGTCCTGGTGAGGCTGTCGCTTTGACCTGTCCGTGTGGCAGGACCTCGCCGACAGCCTGAAGACCGAAAATTTCGCCGTCGTCGCCGTCGCGGAAGAAAGCCGAGGCGCCGAGCACGCCCGCCAATGGATCGAGCAGGCCAAAGCCTCCTACTGGTGCCTGATCGACGTCGACCATCGCGTCGCCTCGCTGTACGGCATGGTGAACGTTCCGCAATGCGTATGGATCGACGAAGCCGGGCACATCGTCCGGCCACCCGAGACGGCGGGATCGACGGATCATTTCCGCGGCATGGATCTGACCACTCGCACAATGTCGCCCGAGGCTCAGGCCGCGCGGCTTGCCACGCGCGCCGCCTATCTGAATGCGGTCGCCGACTGGGTCCGCACCGGGCGCCACGCGTTGGCCGCCTCAGAAGTCAGCGCGACGCTGCCCACGATCACGCCTGACATGGCGCTCGCCGACGCGTATTTCCGCCTCGGCGTCTGGCTGCGCCGTCACGGCCGGGACACTGATGCCATCCCGTATCTGGAGCAGGCGAGCAAATTGCATCCGGCGTCCTGGAACATCTGGCGCCAGGCCGCCGACCTCGACGAGGTTGGCAAAGCTTCCGGGCCGGAGTTCTGGGCTCGCGTGCGCGCGCTTGGCGATCGGCCTTACTACAAACAGCCGGACCTGCCAGGCTTCTGACGCTCGCCTCGCGACGCCGCGTCCACTGACCCGCCAGTTCTGATTATGGCCGCCAGACACCCCACGCCGTCATCCCCCGGCCTGGCCCCATAGGCGCTAAAACAGGCGAGAGAGCGCCCCCGCTTCATCGTCATGGACGGGCTTGTCCCGTCCATCCACGTCTTTGCTGGTCGCGCCAAAGACGTGGATGGCCGCCACACGGGCGGCCATGACGACGGAGAAACGGCCACCCCCGCCTGTCTTAGCGCGTATGGGGCCTGGCGCGAGCATGACGTGGAGGGGGCAACAACCCGCCAAAATTAGAACTGCCGCCACTGAGCGCTCACCGTCGACAGCGCCACCCGGCTGCCGCAGAATGCACCACAATCCACGCGAGGGAAGGAAACCGACAATGCCCGATACACCAACCTTTGGCCGTTACGCCGAAATCCCCTATGACCAAATGACGCCGGAACAGCAGGAGGGCTATCGCTCTCTGATCGAGACCCGCGGCGGTCTCCCTGGGCCGAGCAAGATCTGGGTGCACAATCCGAAACTGGCGAAAGTCGCCGGCCCATTTGGGGCGCATTTCCACGCCGGCCGCTACTCGCTGACCGAACGCGAGCGCGAGATCGCCGTTTGCGTCATCACCAGCAGGTTCCATTCCGCCTATCCGACCAACGCGCATGAACGCCGCGGCAAGGAAGTTGGCTTGCCGGCTGAGAAGGTCGAGGCAATCGTCTCCGGACTGCCGACGTCATTCACCGACGAGCGCGAGCAGGTCGTCTATGAAATGGCGGTGACTCTGGCCAACGCGCGCTGGGTTCCACGCGGTCTTTACGATCGCGCGGTCAAGGCACTTGACCATGTCGGCATCACCGACGTGATCACGTTGATGGGCCACTACAGCAGCGTCTCGATGACCCTGGCCTTTTACGACGTGCCTGTCGGGGCGACCGGCATGCCGCGCTGACGAAAGCGCGCCACGACGGCGGCGGAGAAGGGACACACGCGATGCGATCGCTGACCCGAAGAGCGGCAATCGTGGCGGCCGCCGGCCTGGCGGCTCGCCCGGCGGTGGCGGACGTCACGCGTCTTCGTGTCTCACACGGCTACAGCACCGGCTATCTGCCGCTGATGGTCATTCGCGAACAGAAACTTCTCGAAAAACACGCGGCGCGAATGGGTATGGGCTCGTTGACGGTCGAATGGTCGATCGTCGACGGCGGCAACAACATCAACGACGCGATGCTGGCGGGCGCGCTGGATATCGCGGGGATCGGCATCCCCGGGTTTTTGGTGCTGCGCGATCGCACACTTGGCCGGCCACAGGAGATGGTCGGGATCAGCGCGATGGACAGAGGGTCTCTCTGGCTGAACACGATCAACCCGCGGATCCGGACGTTGGCCGACTACACGTCCAACGATCGCATCGCGGTTCCGGGAATCAAGACATCCTACGCGGCTGTGGTTCTGGAAATGGTGGTCGCCAAACAATTCGGCATGGAGAATTTCGCCCGGCTGGACCCGATGACAGTGGGACTGCCGCATCCGGAAGCGTACGCCGTGATGATGTCGGGCAAAACCGAGATCACGTCGCACCTGGCCTCGGCCCCATTTTCTTACCTGGAAGTCCGCAATCCGGCGGTCTACCGCGTCCTGAGCACATCCGAACAACTCGGGCCGATGAGTATCCTGCTGAACATGACGCAACGGCGTTTCGCCGAGGCCAACCCCGGCCTGATGCAAGCCTTCCTGGCGGCGCATGAGGAAGCCAATACGGTCATCGCCAACGATCGGAATGCCGCGGTCGCGGCTTACCTCGCCGCCACCCAATTGAAGACGCCGGCGGACCAGTTACTGACGCTGCTCGCGGACCCGGAGAATAGTTACAACACGGCACCCGCCGGTAGCCTGACCTACGCCACGTTCCTGGCGAATACCGGTGTTGTAAAGACCAAGCCGGCGGCCTGGACCGATCTGTTTTTGCCGGCGCTACACGACCGGAATGGCAGTTGAAACCTTCATCCGCCGACCCACGAACGCCGGACGGCGGGACAGCGCCGGTACGCACGCCGCCGATCCGGATCGAGGTCGATAAGACACAGACCGTGTCGGGAATTTTGTTGACGCCCGAGAAACCGTTCACCTGTTACGTGCTGGCTCATGGCGCCGGTGCCGGCATGACGCACCCGTTCATGGCCGCGGTGGCGAATGGCCTGTTCGCTCGCGGCGTGGCGACGTTACGCTATCAGTTTCCCTATATGGAAAACGGATCGAAACGACCCGACCGGCCTGCCCTGGCGCATGAAGCGGTGCGCGCGGCGGTCGTCGCGGCCGGCCGTCTTGCCCCGGATCTGCCGCTTCTCGCCGGCGGCAAATCGTTCGGCGCGCGCATGACGTCCCAGGCGCAGGCCGAGGCGCCGCTGCCTGGCGTCGTGGGACTTGCCTTCATAGGCTTTCCGCTCCACCCGGCCGGAAAGCCTTCGACCGAGCGCGCGACGCATCTGACGAACGTGGATATCCCGATGTTTTTTGCCCAGGGAACGCGTGACGCACTGGCCGAGCCGCCGTTGCTGCGCACTGTCCTGGAACAATTGCCCAACGCGACATCGTACCTGATCGAGCATGCCGATCACTCGTTCCACGTGCCGGCGCGATCGGGGACCACGGACCGGCAAGTGCTCGACAAGCTGCTCGACGCACTTACCAACTGGGCTCAGGGCATATGCCGGACCCGCCGCCGGTGATACGAATCGCGAGACCGCGAGGGCGAAGTCGCGTTCCGCGGGCATGGCGCATTGCTACCGGCACCGAAATGACAGGACTGAGCCATGGCGAAGCCACCTGACAACACCAGCGCCGAATTCATGCGGGGCTGGAACGCCGCCATCGCCGCCGCGAAGGACTGGCACGAGGCGAGAGCCAAACAGACGATGGTGCAGTCACGCCGGACGCGGTTCCCGAAGGCGTTGGAACGCGATGCCGAGGTTCACCGGCACTCCGCCGAAATGATGTTGACGTTGAGTCCGGACGACGTGTGAGCAGCCGGCCTCGTCCGCTCACCCGTCATGGTCACACCCATCATCCGTAACATCCGTCATGGCCCTGCTCGCCGCTTTAATATGCACACATCCCGTCGCGGACGCCCACGGCTCGATGATGGAGCCGGGTGCCCGAATGACGGCAGGTAAGCAAGGCTTTAACACGGAGGACGCTGAGAACCACGGAGGGCCACGGAGCAGAATGTCATTGGGCGCTCCGCGCGGTGTCCGATCATACACCGCGCGAAGCGCCATATCATCTTGCTGCTCCGTGGCCCTCCGTGGTTCTCTGTTTTCTCCGTGTTAAAGTCTTTTTAGCTGGTTGCCGCACCGCCACCGCGTGAAAGTCGGTGTGTGCAAAAAACAAAGTAATTCGAACACCAAATTTTAATCTTTCCGCGTACGATGACTGAGAAGTGCGCTTCCTGTACCGCTTGCCCGTGCTACCCGTTCCATCGCCGTGCGCAACAAGTGGCCCGGACGAGCCGGGCCACGACGGAACAGTAGCGAGCGTTCGCCCCCCTCATCCCCGCCCGCGCCGGTACCGCCTGATCAGCGCATTGGTGGACGCATCATGCGCGAGCTTTGGTTCCGCGCCCCGATCCAGCTCCGGAATAATACGGCCGGCGAGAACCTTGCCCAGTTCGACACCCCACTGATCGAAGCTGTCGATGGCCCAGATCGCACCCTGAGTGAACACACTGTGCTCGTATAGCGCCACCAGGCTTCCAAGCGTCGCGGGATCCAGTTTGTCCGCCAGGATCATGTTGGTTGGCCGGTTACCCTCGGTCACCCGGAACGGTGTCTGAAAATCGGGCGAGCCTTCCGCCTTCAGTTCCCCTTCCGTCTTGCCGAATCCCAACGCCTCCGCCTGGGCGAACAGATTGGCCATCAGCAAATCATGTTGATCGGTAAACGGGCTCAGCGGCTTGCAGAAACCAATCATATCGCACGGCACCAGCTTCGTGCCCTGGTGCAGCAATTGGTAGAACGAGTGCTGACCGTCGGTGCCGGGTTCACCCCAGATGATCGGGCCGGTCTGGTAATCGACAACGTGACCGTCCAGATCGACGTGCTTACCGTTGCTCTCCATCTGCAATTGCTGAAGGTAGGCCGGGAACCGCGCGAGATGCGCCGCGTACGGCATGATGCCGATGGTCTGCGTGCCGAAGAAGTTGTTGTACCAGACCGTCAACAACCCAAGCAACAGCGGCAGGTTGCGCTCCGCCGGAGCGGCGCGGAAATGCTCGTCCATCGCATGGAAGCCCGCCAGCATGGCGTTGAAATTGTCTGCACCAATCGCGATCATCGTGGACAAGCCAATCGCGCTGTCCATCGAGTATCGGCCGCCGACCCAATCCCAGAAACCAAACGTATTCGCCGGATCGATGCCGAACGCCGTCACGCCCGGGATGTTGGTCGATACTGCCGCGAAATGTTTCGCCACCGCGGCATCCGAACCCAGTTTCTTCACGGTCCAATCGCGCGCCGTCGCGGCGTTGGTCATCGTTTCCAGGGTCGTAAAGGTTTTCGAGGAAATGATGAACAGCGTCTCCGCCGCGTCCAGATCCTGCGTCGCCTCATTGAAATCAGCGCCATCGACATTGGCGACGAAGCGAAACGTCATCGACCGGTCGCTGAACGGACGCAGCGCGCGATACGCCATCTCGGGTCCCAGATAGGACCCGCCAATGCCGATGTTTATGACATTGCGGATCCGCTTGCCGGTATGCCCGGTGAATGTGCCGTCGCGCAGCCGCGTGGCGAAAGCCGCCATCGCGTCGAGCACTTTGTGGACATCGGCGACGACATCGGCGCCATCGACCTCGATCCGAGCCCCCCGCGGCGCGCGCAGAGCCACGTGCAACACCGCGCGGCGTTCCGTCGTGTTGATGATCTCGCCCGCGAACATCGCGTCGCGCCGTTTCGCTACCCCGCGGTCCTCCGCCAGACGCAGCAACAGCCGGATCGTCTCGTCGGTGATGCGGTTCTTGGAATAATCCAGAAACAGGCCGCCGCCTTCGACCGAGAATCGCTCCGCCCGCCCAGGATCGTCGGCGAACAAAGCGCGGAGATGCAGGTCCTTGATCTCGTCGTGGTGCACCTTGAGGGCCTGCCACGCCGGTGAGGCGGTAAGAGCGGTCATCCGCGGTCTCCCGGGTTCAGGTCAGCACTTTGCTCTTGGCGTCGATCGCGCCAAGCAGTTCATTCCACGATTTCACAAAACTCTTCGCGCCGTCGGACTGCAACTGAGCCGCCAGGGCGGTCAGATCGATGCCGGCGTTGACGAACGCGCCGATCACCGCCTCGGCGTCGCCGCCGTCACGTGGCACCGCGCTTCCAATCGCGCCGTGATCGGCGAGGGCGAGCAGCGTTTCTTCCGGCATCGTATTCACCGTGTTCGGCGCCGCGAGCCCGGTGATGTAAAGCGTGTCGGACGCGGTCTTGTCCTTGGTCCCGGTGCTGGCGAACAGGAAGCGTTGCGGCCGCGCGCCGACATTTTCCAGACGTTGGAAACGGTCGCTTTCCAGAATGTCGCGATAGGCCTTGTACGCCTGCTTGCTGACCGCCATCCCAAGGGAGTTGCGCAGTTCCACCGCCACCTTGCCGCTGACCGCGACGTCCCAGCGGCTGACGAACAGCGAGGCGACCGAACGCACATCCGCTGACAAACCCGCCTCCACGCGCCGTTCCAGACCCTTCATGTAGGCATCCGCCGCGGCCTTATACTGGTCGGTGGAGAACAGCAGCGTGACGTTGATCGAAATACCGGCGAAGATCGCTTCCTCGATGGCCGGCAATCCCTCCTTGGTGCCAGGGATTTTGATGAACAGGTTGGGTTTGTTGGCTTTGGCGTACAGCGCCTTGGCCTGCGCCACTGTCGCCGCGGTATCGTAAGCGAGCGCTGGCGACACTTCCAACGAAACGAAGCCGTCCACCGTACCGGTGCGGTGCCAGGCCGGCAGAAACAGATCGGCGGCCCGGCTCAGGTCCTGAATGGCGAGGGTGAAAAACAGCTCCTCACCCGATAGGCCGGCGTCCAGTTGTTTGCGAATTTCCTTGTCGTACCAGGAACTGCGGGAAATCGCGTTGTCGAAGATCGTCGGGTTCGATGTCAGACCGGTAACCGAAAGTTCATCGATGTAACGTTTCAGCGTCCCGCTATCCAGCAGGTCGCGAGTGATATTATCCAGCCACAGGCTTTGGCCGAGCCGGTTCAGCATTTTGGGTGCGTTGGAGGCCATGATTTGGTTCCTTTATCGCCTGGCCAGAGCCGCGAGGTCATGCTCCAGCAAATCGCCAATACGATCCACCGTGACATCCGCCGGTGGGAATTCCGCCAGTATGGCGGCGTCGGTCGCGTAGTGGCCCTGCCGCGGAAACACCGTCGTGACCCGGTCGCCCCAGGCCCGTTTGATCGCGTCCAGGATGCGCAGTTTATCGTCGATCATGACATAGTGCCTGGCGGGAAAATGGTACTCCACGTCCTCCAGTTCCAGTTCCTTGTGCACATAGATCAGCACGTTGTCGCCGAACACCGGCCACAACCCGGACCGTTCCACCTTTCTGGGCTGAAACACCGCGTCACCGTCCGACAGGATCGCCGTGACACCGGCGCGCTGAGCCGCCCGCACGACGTCGATGGCGTTCGGATAGAGACGCTCCTGGAACGGATAATCCACCAGCCAGTTGGCGACCCGCAGCACTTTCGGATGATGCATCGCCTCGATCCGGTACAGTTCCAGAGCGCCAAGATAGTCGGAATAGCCAAGTTCAGACCGCAAATTCTCAAAGATTTCCCAGTAGCGGTCACGTGCCTCGTCGCCGTAGCACAGCGCCAGATGCTGGCCCAGATCGGCCTGCACCCGATCATTGTCGAGCAACGTGTTATCCACGTCGAACAGGAAGACCGTATCCGCCACGTCCGTCATGCGGCGCGCCTTTTCATTCCGCCAACGCCTTCATTCCGCCAACGCCTTCATTCTGAGGGCATCTTCGCTTCGGCCTGGGTCACCGTGGGATCGCGCCAGGGTCCGTCGCCGCCAATCAGTTGGCTTGCCTCATCCGGACCCCAGCTTCCCGGCTGATAGGTATAGAGCGGCGTCGCGTCGTCGAGAATGGGCTGCACGATGCGCCACTGCGCGTCGACGATGTCCTCGCGTCCGAACAGGACGCCATTGCCGTGCATCGCGTCCCCCAGAAGCCGCTGGTACGGCGGACGGTATGACGCCGCCTGTTCTGTGAGCATCAGTTCCACGTCGTCGCCAACCATGAGTTCACCGGGTTGCTTCACCCGCAGGCCCATGCCGATGGCCATGTCGGGACTCAGCCGAAACCGCATATGGGCCGATCCGGCCGGCACCAGTTCGCCAAAACTCTCGCGCGGCGGACGGCGGAAGTCCACCGAGATTTCGGTGGCCGTCACCGGCAGGGTCTTGCCGGCACGGATGTAGATCGGCACGCCTTCCCAGCGCCAGCTTTCGATGAACAGCCGGACCGCGATGTAGGTTTCCACGCTGGACCTGGGCCGTACGTCGGCCAGGCCGCGATAGCCGGCGAATTGCCCGCGCACGGCATCGACCGGTTCGATCGGCCGGACCGCCTTCAGAAGGCTTGCTTTCTGGTCGCGCAACGCCTCGTGTTCCTCGCCCGTGGGCGGATCCATGGCGAGGTGTGCCAGGACCTGCAGCAAATGGTTCTGCAACACGTCGCGGGTCGCGCCGGTCGCGTCGTAGAATGCGGCACGGTCTTCGACGCCGAAATCCTCGGCCATGGTGATCTGGATGCATCGCACGTGATCGCGGTTCCAGATCGGCTCGAACATTGGATTGGCGAAGCGCATATAGAGCAGGTTCTGCACCGGCTCCTTGCCCAGAAAATGGTCGATGCGGAAGATGTTCTCTTCCGGGAAGTTCTGTCGTAGCATCGCGTTGAGTTGTTTGGCCGAGGCTCGGTCATGGCCAAACGGTTTCTCGATCACCAGCCGCGCTTCCGTCGGGGTCGCCGACTTCGCGATCCCGTCCGCGACGGTGCCGAACAGCACGGGCGGCACCGCCAGATAATTCAGCGGCCGTTTGGCGTCGCCGAGTTCACTGGAAAGTTTCGCGAAGGTCGCCGGATCGGCGTAATCGCCGTCGACATAGCGCAGCAACGACAGCAGTTTGTCCTGTGCCTTCGGATCGACCGGGCCGTGGTGGGCCAGGCTGGCCTTCGCCCGTTCTTTCAACTGATCGAGTCCCCAGCCGGCTTTGGCGATGCCGATGATCGGCATGTTCAGGCCCTCATCACGCACCAGGCCAAGTAACGACGGAAAGATTTGCTTGTAAGCAAGATCTCCGGTCGCACCGAAGAACACGAGCGCGTCGGACGGCGCCCCCATCAGCGCTGCTCCTCTGGCCGGCTCGGTCGACTGAAATTCCTGGGCATTTGCTTTCCTGGCTCCTGAAAGTCCCGGCAGATTAAACCTGGCCAGCCGGGTCAGTTCCCGGCCTGCCCGACGACCCGATCACCGTATCACCGCCTGCGGCACGTCGTATTCCCGCAACGCACGCCAGTGGCGCTCCAGGTCGCCTTCGAACAACCCACGCGTCAGTCCCAGGACCAGCTTCGGCACCGAAGTCGTCATCGCGTTGATCGACGCGCCGGACGGGCCGAAGCTCATCGTGGATGCGATGTTGAACATGTGGATGTCCGTCATCCAATCGGTAAGGCCCGGTTCGCGCGGCGAGAGGGAAAAATCCGCCGCCAGATAAGGGAATCGGGCCAGCCGGTCATCGCGTTCCCCCGGCGGCGGTGTGTAGCGATCCGCCCATCGGGCGATATTGCCGGCCAGCCTGGACAGTTCCGGCCGTTGGAAAAAATCCATTTCCACGCCGGTGCCACAGATCAGGAAATCCGCGGTATGCGGCCCAGGTGGAGTCTCGACGACCACCGCATCTCCCTCCACCCGAGCCGCCGTCCAGGGCGCCGCTGTCTGTATCCGGAACGCCGGATGAACCGCGCAGCGGTCGTAGGTCTCCTGCGGAAAGCCTTCGCGCAGACCCAGAATGTGGCTCATGAAACGCCAACGCCAGGCGTCGTCCAGATCGGACAGGTGGCGCAGGAAGCCGGCGAAAGTCAGCCACCGGTAGGGCTGCACCACCTGAGGTTGGGAACGGCGGCAAAACAGCACGACCTCCGACGCGCCCGCCTCCAGCGCCATCGCGGCGTTGTCGAACGCCGAGGCCCCCGCGCCAAGCACCGCCACTCGCCGCCCGCGCAGCGCGGCGAAATCGATCGGATCGGCGGCATGGGCGCGGAACCGCTCGGGCAGCGCCGCCACGAAGCCGGGCAGCCACCACATCCCCGCGCCGTCCTGCCCGGTCGCCAGAACCACCTTGCGCGCGAACCGCACGGTGCCGTCCTTGAAAGTCACGCCGAGAAGCCCGTCGGGTGCGGGCGCGATATCCACGACCTCGGTGTCGTTGTGGACCGGGACACCGACGGTTTCGCGCACCCAGTCCAGATAGGCGGCCCAATCCCCACGCGGGATCAGCTCCAGCGCCCGCCACGACGCCGCTCCGTACCTCGCCTCGTGCCACGCCTGATACCCCAGACTGGGCAGATCGAGGTCGGGACCGGTGTAGTCCTTCGGCGATCGCAAGGTCCGCATCCGGGCGTACGTCAGCCAAGGGCCCTCCCGCCCATGCGGCGCCCGATCCACCACCAGGATGTTCGTGACCGTCGTGCGCAGCAGCCCCGACGCGATGGCGATGCCGGACTGCCCGCCACCGACGATCAACACGTCCAGCGCCGGTTGCCCATCCGGCCCGACCCGCGGCTCCAGCCATTGCATCCGAGGATGCGCGATCCGGGCGAGGTCATCACGCGCCCGGCTGGTCAGCGCTGCCAGGTCTTCCTCATGCGGCAACGGCGCCACTCCCGGTCTTCGGCTTAAGGCGACAGCGAACAATAATCGAATCGGGTGGAACGCTCCCATTATCGTCATCCCCGGGGATGACGACTGAGGGAAAGCCCAACCGAAGCGGTTTTTCTCACCCGTTGCCTAAGAAGCGGGATAGCGTCCGGCGACGCGCGCGTATAGGCACGGGATGCTGAGGCGCGGATCGGCCCGCTCCCTTCAGCGCGACGGAAATTCAGGCGGCGGCAACCGTCGCGAGGAAGGTCTCGACACGCGCTTTCAGTGCCGCCGAATCTCCGGCGAGCTGCTCGGCGCAGCGCAGGACGTGCGTGGCCGCGGCACCGGCGTCGCCGGAGGCCTGGCTCATGCCCGCCATGCTCGCGCTCATCTCATTGGTGCCCACGGATGCGTCGTGGACGCTCCCGGCGATCGCGCGTGTCGCCGCGCCCTGCTGTTCAACCGCGGCGGCGATCGCGGCCGAGATCTGGTCGATCTCCGAAATGGTGGCGCCGATCGCGCGGATTGCCTCGACAGCGGCACCGGTAGCCGATTGGATCGCCCCGATCTGGCCTGAGATCTCCTCGGTGGCGCGTCCGGTTTGCCCGGCCAGGTGTTTCACTTCAGAGGCGACCACGGCGAAACCCTTGCCGTGCTCGCCGGCACGCGCCGCCTCGATCGTGGCGTTGAGAGCGAGCAGATTGGTCTGACCGGCGATCGACTGGATCAGCACCACCACATCGCCAATCTTCTGAGCCGCGATCGCGAGACCACCAACCGCCTCATCCGTGCGCCTCGCCTGACCCACCGCATCCTGGGCAATCGTGGACGACCGAGCGACCTGACCCGCGATCCCGGCGATCGACGCGGCCAGTTCCCCGGCCGCCGCGGTCACGGTCCGCACGTTCGCGCTGGTCTGGTTGGCGACGGCGAGGATCGCCGAACTTCGTTCCGTCGTCTCCGTCGCACGCGCGGACATTGATCGCGCGGCCCCATCCAGCTCAGCGGCGGCGGTTGAGAATGTGGTCAAAATCGTCGCCACCTCCCGCTCGAACTCTTTCACCCCGGCCTCCAGCACCTGGCCGCGGGCGAGGCGAGCCTCTCGCTCGGCCTCCTGCTCGCGCAGCAGGCGAGCGCGCTCCGCCCCGTTCTCCTTGAAGACCTCAAGCGCACGCGCCATCGCCCCAGGTTCATCGCGGCGCTCACAGCCGGCGATCGCGACGTCGCTTTCCCCTTCCGCCATTCGGGTCATGGTGGCGGTCAGAGCGGTGATCGGGCGGCTGATCGCGCGGGACGCCGCGGCCGTGGCGATGATCGCGAGCAATGTCATCAGGATGGTGCCGCCCAACAGGCCACCTCGCGCCCGCCCGATCGAGACCAAGGCGTCCTCATAGGTCGCGGCGCGGTCATGATCGACGGCATCGACCAGCGCGTCGAGCTGTCCATTCAACCTGACGAAATCGTCCTGGACCGAGCTCATCAGAATCAGCGCCATCCCGGCATCCACCGAGGTCATGTCGAGCATGTCGTGGGCGCTCTTCGCATAGGCGGCGAATGATGTGGCGATTGCCTGACGATCCGTGCCACCGCCGGCCAGTTGAGACATCTGGTTCGCGGTGTGACGAAGCTCTTCCACGCGTTTCAGCACCGCGGCGGTCTGGGCCGCGACCTGGCCGGTGTCGGTCGAGTTGGCCGCCAGCGAGCTGATCGCGTAAAGTTCGGCATTGACCTGCAGAACCTCACGTTCAAATCGCGCCGCCTCCACGAAGCGGACGAAAGACGTCTCGTTGGGCGAACGGAAATCCTGAGTCAGCCGTTCAAAGACCAGCATCGAACAGAGCGCGACGGCGATCAGCCCGATGATGGCGAGTGAGGGCGCCAACGCGCTTTTGGCTTCGATCCGGAGATTCGCGAACCACGCGGTCATTCGGATCACCTCAATTTGTCACCGTCGGCGTTTCGCGGGCCGCTCGGCAGCCACGGTTACTTGTACGCGCCGACGCCGATGCGATAATCGCCCACGCGCACCACGTAAGTCGTCTTCGGCTCGATTTTCTTGGTCGTCGGACGTGGCCATTTATAATCGACCCAATCCGTGTCCTGGACGGCGACGAGGTCCTTGATGAGATATTTGCCGTCGGTGTCCTTGAGGTCGATCAAGGACTTCCCGATCAGCGCCGGGTTGGCGCCGTGCGCCACGCACTTGCCGGACGCGTCGTAGACCATGACGTAAAGATCGCGGTCGTGAAAATCGGCGCCGTTATTGAATTCGGGAAAAGCCTTTTCCGGACCGTCGTTCTTCAGCAGAGCGGCGGCGCGCATCGCCATCGCTTTCGCCTCCTCCGGCGTGCCGCTGTCGCCCGCCGCGAATGCCGCTGGTGCGATGATCAGCGACAGGAGAACGACGATGCGTGAAATCAACCTGATCATGCGATGAACCCCGTTCCGATGAAGCGCGCCGGCGGAGACCCGTCCGCCAGCGCTCATCTTGCCCAGGGTTCATGAACAATCGATTAAGGAAGGCGCCCACGGGCGATCAGGTCGGCTCAAGCCCTTCAAAATCATATCCGGCGGCGGAGAGGCCTTCCACGAGGTACTCCGCGAGCGTCGGAATACCCATCAGGTAACGCGACGATGATCCTTGATGACGCTCCCGCGCCAGCTCGCGCGCCTCCCCGAGTTCGTCGATTCCGAAGTCGCCGCGGCCGATCCAGACCAATGCGATGAGGTCGACGACTTCCTCGTCGTTAAGGTCGTCGATCAGTGCGCGCAATTCCGCTTCGGTCGGGTCGTCACCCTCGTCCAGACGCTCCTCGCGGTCCTCGGCGGCGTCGGGGTCGCCGCCTGGATCGGGTTCGTCCGGGAAATCCTCCAGATCGAACTCGCGGGCTTTCAGAACGATATCCTGAATCTTGTCGAGACCAAGATTCAGTTCGGCCGGCTCATCGCCTTCGTCGGCCACAGGACGTTGTGCCATGGGTTTGAATGCTCCGTGACAGGACCGGCCTCGCCGATTTTGGGGGCCGCCGGGCTGGCCTGTTCATTCGGTGTTATCCGGGGATACGTCAAGCGGAAGCTCCGCTGGCCGGTGAGCCGGACGGCTCTATGCTTCAGCGCAGGACTGCTGGAAGATGCGCCAACGCCATATCCCCGCGCGAGGAGTTTTCCGATGCCCCAACTTCCGTTGTCCGGTCTTTCGGTACTGGACCTCACCGCCCACCGGGCCGGCCCCACCGCGGTGCGGCAACTGGCCGACTGGGGCGCCGGCGTGATCAAGATCGAACCGCCGGGAGAGGCCAAGGGCGACGTGGTCGGCGGCAACCGGCATGGCTTCGACTTTCAGAACCTGCACCGCAACAAGCGCGGCATGACGCTGAACCTGAAAACGCCGGAGGCGCACGCGATCTTCATGAAGCTGGCGGAGAAAGCCGATGTGGTGGTGGAGAATTACCGCTCCGACGTGAAGTACCGGCTGAAGGTGGATTACGAGACGATCGCGGCGGTGAACCCTCGGATTGTTTACGGCAGCATTTCCGGGTTCGGGCAGAGCGGGCCGGACGCGACCAGGCCGGGGGTGGATCAGATCGCCCAGGGAATGGGGGGGTTGATGTCGATTACGGGGTTGCCGGGACAGGGACCGGTGCGGGTGGGTATTCCGATCGCCGACCTGACCTCGGGCATTTTCCTGTCGCAGGCGATCCTGCTGGCACTGATGGAGCGCGAGCGAACCGGCCGCGGCCAGTGGGTGCACACGTCGTTGCTGGAGGCGCAGATTTTCATGCTGGATTTCCAGGCCTCGCGCTGGCTGATCGCGCATGAGGTGCCGGGTCAGGCCGGCAACGATCATCCCACGGGGATTCCGACGGGCGTGTTTCCGACGGCGGATGGACACATCAACATCGCCGCGTCGGGCCAGGGGCTGTGGGAGCGGTTCTGCAAGGCGATCGGCTGGGAGGAGGCGTTGTCGATCCCGGATTACGCCAACGGCGGGCTGCGTTCGAAGAACCGGCGGGAGCTGAACGAGCGGATTGGCGCGATTACTCGGACGAAGCCGAGTGCGTACTGGCTGGAGACGATTAATAAAGCGGGCGTGCCGTGCGGGCCGATCAACGATATCGCGGGCGTGTTCGCGGAACCGCAGACACAGCATCTGGGGATTGCCCGGGCGGTGCATCATCCGAAGCTGGGGGATATCCGGGTGGTGGGGCAGCCGATCAGCATGTCCGCCAATCCGCAGCCGGAAGTATTGGGTGCGACGCCGGAACTGGGCGAGCACACGGACAGTATTTTGTTGGGGTTGGGATATGACGCGGCGGCGATCGGGGATTTCAGGAAGAGGGGGGTGATTTGAGGAGCGTAGACCTGGTGAGGGCGGGGTGGCAGGAACTCTTCAGAAAATCTGTCGTCAAGAGTAGAAACCGAGGCGGCGCGAAGCACGGGCCGAAAAGGATACCGTTCCATTGAACATGCTAGAGAACGAAACACGCAATCAGCACTTCCTTACCAGGGTGGAGCAGAAGCTTAATGCCATAAACCCGCGGGCTGGTGCCCGCAAATTGCGGATCTACTCCTTCGAGGTTGTCGATCGGGAGAACTACACGCTCGCACTCGAAATCCAGAACGGTAGGCTAATCGGCAGCAACCTGTCGCTCTTCGACCTTTTCAGCTTCGACATTCCGGGCGGCAGTTCTCTGCGACTCAACTTCGAGTCGCTGTTCCACAAATACGAAGCGGATATCGAGGCCCATACAAAGAACTTGCTCGCCAAACTCAATGCGGGCAGTGGTGACATCAAGGCCGAGATCATCGACCTGTTCGCGGCGAAGCTGCTCAATTTCGTGAGGAACCCGTTTTCCATCGTCAAGGTCCTTAATAGCTTTCCCGGTATCGCCAGCTACGATCCGACCGACCCGGTCCTGCTCGCGAATTACCGCCGCATTGTGAATGGCAGGAAGCCGCACCAAGCGCATCTATGCGCCCAGCTTGGTATCAGCGACGCACAGTATGTCGAGTGGTTGCGCCTACTGTTTCTGCTGCTGGTGCCCCTGGCCGATGGCCACCCCAATTTTTTCGAGCAGATGATCAAAAACCTGCTGGAAAACAGGAAAATGCACGTCGCCGCATTTGTCTGCGAGTATGATAGGGCGGGCTGCTTGCTCTCAGACCGAGGATTCAGCCAGCCGATCGAGGACGGCCCGCACATGGCGTTCTCATTCAACCTCTGCGCTACTGCCTTCATTCACTACCACTTTTCTGACCCTGCTACGCTCTTGCAGGGGAAGGCGTCACCGGAATTCCTGGCGAACGCCCTTGCCAACTGGGAACGCCTCCCACAGAAACAGATCGATGTGACCTTCTTGCGCAACAACCTCGATATGCTCGCGCGCTACAACCGGCGCGTGGTCGAGCAGTGCTACAAGCGTGTATATTGCTCGGTGAACGACGGCTTGGTGCTGTCGGAACCGCGTTTTGATGCAGGAGGCACGGTCACCCCGCCCCCATAGAGAGACTGACTTTTGAGATTCGTAAGTCTTTCTTTTCAGGGTGGTTTTTTGGCGCCTCAAAAGCTACCCTTTGCGGGATGGGTCCCGCGAACCGCTTCGGCCTAGCCGTCGCAGCGCGTCCCAAAACCGAGTCAATCTCAGGCTGCCAAAAAAATCGCGTGAGGCCTGGTAACTCTTCAATGTCACAGAAGGCGGCCGTTGCGTCTGTCGTAAGTCACCAATCTTGCTGCGTGTCATCGTGACGTCGCTTTGCAGTCTAGCATTGACAGACTCCGATTGCGTCAGAGGGTCAAAAATATCGTGCGGGATCTGGTAGCTTCTCAACGCCGCAAAAGGATTACCCTGCACCCTCTGCTCGTCGCCGGTCTTGCCATGGGACGCGGCGAGGTGGCTCTGCCAACCGATGTTACCAAGATCCAATTGCCCCGAACCATTGCGAACCGCGTGCGGGGCCTGAGACTTCGTCAACGTCGCTGGCAGTTCAACTTGGTTAAGGTCCGCGTCGCCGCTCTTTGGGCCTAGCGCAGCTATTTTGACGTCTTCGATCCAAAAGGCATACGAGGTATTCGCGGCTGCGGAAGTAACGGGCTGTAGCGCAGCATCATAAACCTCAGTCCAATCCTCTCCAGGTACCCAGAAGTTCAAATGCAATGACACAGGCTGCACTAATTTGGCGTCTAGATTGACCGATCGAACCAACTCCCCATCCACAAACCATTTCAGACAGTCGGGAAGAATCTCAATTCGATACCGGTGCGATATCCTCGAATCAAGATTGGGAATAGGTTGACGGGCTGTGGGAATGTAACCAGCAGTCGACGGTTCGCGGACAAGTAAATGAGTGAATACCTGACCTTCACCTGAAGCGCCATCTGATCCAAGTTGAAAACTTACTTCGCTGTGAATATTTGAGGCGAAGTAGTGATAAAGTCCAAAAATATTGCCGATCATTCCCGAGGTAGACTGGCCCAGACGTGCAACCACTTCGAACGATATACCCTCCTCCGGGGAGAACGTTTGGGTCGTAAAAATTCCTGTTCCCAGAAAACTAGGGTATCCAGCCGTCGGATTGTATGTGTCCAGTTTCAAGTACAAGCGGCCATTGGAGACCTCTGGAAGATACGGCCTCAATTGCGTCCTTGGAAAAATGAAGGAAGAGTTGCCAGTGGGAAAGCCCCACTCTGAACTTAGTGATCTTTCGTTATCAAACGTTTGCCGTAACAACACCCGGGATTCAGCGCTAGTGCTATCTTGTCTGAGCAAACATGTAAATTCTCCTGTCTTCGGGCGGTCAATTCGTGGCGCATACCCAGGCGGCCAAAGTGTGCCATCGGTTTTCGCGCCATGAAATAGGGCCCACTCTATCCCACGGGCTTTTGACAGGTTTGCCTCAGTCAAGTCTGTCTCAGAGAAGTCGTAGCCTGAAATATCATCGCTGCCGAAATCCACGAGCCGGAGATCGGCACCGCGAAATGACGTCGCTGGCTCAAGACCTCCGAGTATGGCCAGAGTCGTGAAGCTATCAGTGTCTGCGGCTAGCACGGTATGGATACGGCGAAGGTGGCTGAGGGGCAGAGTCATTTCGGGACGTTACGACGCATGGTCGCGACCGCAAGGCTGAGACGTCCGGTAGCCGGATCGCGGCAACTGGCGAGGGCGTCGCCGTAAATCAGGTTGAGAATGGCATCCTTGGCGGGACTCACGGCGGGAATGTCGGCGGCGCTATCGTCGTCAAGCAGGGCGAAGCTGAAGCTGCGTCGTGCTGCGTGCAGAGTCACGGTGACGGTAACCGTGGAATCTGTGGTTCCGACAGGTTCGACGACGGCAAAATAGTGCTCACCGAGAGGGTTGCCCGCGAGCATAGCGTTGTTGGACAAGCTGACAACGGTGATGCCGTTGCCGGTAACGGTAACTCCGTGGAGCGGCCGAGCGGCGTCACCGAGTAGCGACATATGGGCGATCTGATACGCGGACGAAGCAAGACTAAGGGTGGCCTCACGGACGCCGATAACAACAGCGTGATTGCCTACGGCGTATTCGGCAGGCGCGAAGCGGAGAGAAGCGTCAAGATAATAACAGTCCGGACGGCTGTTTAGGGCGCGCGGTGGATGGAGTTGTGCAGAAGCAAGGTCAGTGAACGCCTCGGAGCGGTCGGGAACCCAGTCTGTGCTGGGAAGTACCAGGGCGTCATCGTCACACGACGAGACCGCCGACGGGACAGAGGAGGTTGGGTAAGTACTTGTAAGATAGGAAACGAAAGACATGTAATCTAAGTAGAAGGTCTCGACGGTAAGGGGCACGCCATCCTGCGTGAATACGCGTGCAATGGCGCCGAGGGTCTTTTCGCTGATGCCATTTTCGGCTTGCGCTTCAGAAAAGCCAAAAAGCTGGGAGAGGCGGCCCCCTGATCTACCAACGGCGTCCGCTACAGCACCAAAGGTGGTCAGGGATCCGCCACGGCGCTCAGATTCGGCGCAGAGACGCTTGAGCTTGGCATTGGCGGAGGAAACGCCATGGGGCCTGGGCTGCATATAGGGATCTCCCGATGGAACGATCTCACTGTAACGCAGGGCGAGCGGATATGCGATATTCAGAGGTGTAAAAAAAACTAAATCAAGGCGATAATCTGAATATAAAGAAGACTGATAATAATATATCCTGGAAAAGGCAATATTATATAGTATATTACAGATGTAACTAGCAGATCCAATCGCCTCTTATGTCCTAGCAAATGACAATAGGAGACCATGAAAATGATGGACCCATTGGTGAGGATCGCCGCCGCATCAGATATCGCGCTCAACATTGCTCGCGAGACCGGCGCTGCACACGGCCTGCCCGTGCCGCAGGGTGGATTAGCGCAATTCGGTCTGTTTGTTGGCAGCGCGTATCTTCTGCACGAAGCCTGCGGCGGCGTTGCTGGAGTCGCGCAGGCCATGCGGCGGTGGTGGCGGAAGCAGCGGTAGTGCCCGGTCGCCGCAAGATGCAGTCGAGTGCCAGGGGCTAGGCCGTTGTCAATCCATCACATTCCCTGGCATCGAGACGGCTCGGTATGCCCCAAGCGGCTTTACTGTCCACTCAAGGACCCTTTGCGAGACAGATTCTCGATCCCGATCCTCTCATGACCGTTTCGTTGGATCATGGTCCGGCCCGAAGAAATCCGGAGAGTTCCGTTCAGGCGCCGAACCGCGTGGCGGGACCTCGAGATCGACGCCGTGCTCCGGACCAAACAGGCGCCTGGCAAGGCTGGCCAAATTTTCTCGAGCGGTCATCTGCCGGCGAGCCATGTCACGCAGCAGTTCGCGGGCTTCCTCCTCGAGAGACCTCCGATGCGCCGCGGCTCTCGCCGCGAGGAGAGAATGCAACTCCGGCTCGACGTCTGGAATCAAAAGGTCAGGCATACGGTCCTTCGAAGACAGAGCAAACTGACCCACCACAGGGTTCAGCAGGCTCCCGGTAGACTGCCGTCCGGTTATCGACAAGCCCGAGTCGCTTGAAATCCGCCTGCCGGAGCGTTACGCGTAACGCATGGACGCCCGAGCATCCTCACGCGGTCGTATCGCGCGATACCGCACAGCCCAAAGAGAACGATGGTTGCGGCCGTTGGTGCCATGGCTGCCCGATGTGAATGACCCCGAATACCGGGCTCGCATCGCGGACGAATGCCGGCGGCCGGCTCGTCTCACGCCTGATGAAGAAGCGATCGCGACTGGCTTCGCGCGCCTTTCCAGGCAGACCGAGGGATGAGTTTAGCACCAGAAACCGTCCGGCGAGGCACCGTCGTCCCACCGAAGAAGCGTGCGGCTATCGGCCGGCGGCGGCTGAACGATTGTAATCGGACGCAACGCGCCTAAAATTGACGGCACAGGCGGACACAAGCGATGAAAACCACCCTGGACATAGACGAAGAGCTATTGACGCGCGCCCAGGGCGTCTGTGGCACGCGCAGCCGGAAAGCCACGGTCGAGGAAGCATTGCGGACCCTCATTCGCCTGCGTGAACAGGAGGAAATCCTCGGACTGGCCGGGAAGGTCCGCTGGGAGGGCAACCTCGACGAGAGCAGGCTCGGTCGCACCACCGAGTGATTCTCGTTGATACCACGTTCTGGCCAGGCCATCTGAACGATAACCCGACGCCCCAGGTGGTTTGGTTGCGTGAGACGATCATTGGCCGGCAGGCGTTGCTGCTCGTCGGAGACCTGGTGCTTTCCGAGGTATTGCAAGGGCTTTCCTCCGAGCGCGAGGCAGCCCAGGTGGAGCAAGCGTTACGCCGCTTTCAGTTGGTGAGCCTCGCCGGTCCGGATATCGCGATCCGATCCGCGGCAAATTACCGAGACCGACGCCGGCGTGGTGTCACCGTCCGCAAAACGATCGACATGCTGATCGGAACATGGTGCATCGAGCAGCGGCATACCCTGCTGCACAGCGATCGCGATTTCGATCATTTGGAACGCCACCTTGGGCTGGACGTGATTCACCCGTGACGGCCATTTCGAAAAATGACAGCCGACTGAAACTGTGACAGCTTTGGCGCCATGAATCTGACAGTCCATCTCCCCGACGATCTCGCCCAACGACTGAGCGCCGATGGCGTTGACCTGGCGCGCCGCGCGCTCGAAGCTCTCGCGTCCAAAGAGTTCCGTGCTGGCCGCCTGACCAAACACGAACTGCGCCAGTTACTGGGCTTTGAGACACGCGCCGAACTGGATTGTTTCCTCAAACAGCACAGCGTGTTCGAACCATACACGCTGGCCGATCTGGCGCGCGAGCGGAGCGACCTCGACCGCCTCGGCCTCCGAGACGGCGTGCCGGTCACAAGGAAGGGTTTAGCGCAGATATAGTAAGGGATTCACGCTGAACACGCAGATGGTTCGGGGTGGTTCACAGGCCGTTGGCCACGCGTTTGATTTCGCGACGCGATTTGCCGAAATTAAGCAACAGGCAGAGCCGTAGACCCGTCGCTTTGAGAGGAATTGGTACATTGCATTCTATGACTGTCGTCGAATGCTTTGACAGTCCTCGGCTCGACCAGAAGCACGTCCTCGACCAAGAGGTCCGGGAAATACTCGCCGACCACCAT
>Ga0182018_10000319_pt1 | contig 62937 bp, 57 predicted proteins | sample 812P2MmetaG_FD_120490 | JGI IMG/M metagenome (GOLD analysis project Ga0182018, IMG submission 120490) | Permafrost microbial communities from Stordalen Mire, Sweden - 812P2M metaG | ecosystem: Environmental > Terrestrial > Soil > Wetlands > Permafrost | place: Sweden: Stordalen | collected... | reverse complement strand
CGCTGGGTAAACAACATCATTTACAACTGGAACTACTACGCGAACGAGTGGCTTGGCGCGGAGCAGATCGACGACATCAACAACAAATTCATCACCGGCAACCTGAACTCGGGTGCGCAGGCATATCCGATTCACTTCACGACCAATAGCCCGGAAATGAGCGGGGATCCATCGGTTTACGTCGATGGAAATATCTTTGGACCTCCGGGCACGAACACCGTGAATTCCGACCAATACGGTGAATTGGTCAACCAAATTACCGGGGAGAACGGGGACGAGACTGGCCCAATTCCGAGTGGCTGGGAGCGGGCAAGCCCGATGGCCCCAAGCAATGGTTTTCCTATCGTTCCGGACCCGGCCACCAGCCTGGACAACATCTTGCTGGCGACGGTGGGCAATTCGCAGCACCTGGACTGCAACGGTAACTGGGTCTCGCACCGCGACTCGGCCGACCAGCGCATCGTCAGCCAGTATCAGAACGGAGGAAGCGGCGGATTCTGGCCGAATGCCGTAACTTTCTCCGGGGTGGCGCTGACTTCGTCGAATACGCCGACATCCGACTGGCAAGATAACCCGGTGACGAACTTCACCGCTTGCCAGGAATCGCAGCACGATGGCATACCGGATCAGTGGAAGGCGCTGAAGGGCCTGAGCACCAGCGATCCGAATCTATACAATGAAATCGCACCGAACGGCTACACCTGGCTGGAGAACTATCTGAGCGGCCAGTAAGATCATCTGACGTTGTAAGTTCACTTCTGGGGAAATGAGCGAAAGCTTGTTTCCCCAGAACTGCGTTCGGCCTGCCGGTGCCGTACCTGACGAACTGGGCGGTCGACCTCCCGCACGTCGCAATGACGCAGGGGAATTTGCGTCTAAACCCCGCCCTCTTAAGGAGGGTGGGTACAGCGCGATTGTGCTGACGGAATGCCTACCGGGTTCGCTTGTCTTGCAGCGACATTATAAATCCGAGCGGCATGGAGACCGCGACCAGGAATTTTGCGGTTGCGGACCGGACTTCCTTGATTTGGGATAACGGTCCTATTCCCAGGCCGAACGAGTAGCGGCTGAAGTTGATCGCGGAACGCAAGATACTTCGTGGCGTGCGATACAACCAGTCGATCAACTCGTTCAAGACGAATCGATGAAGATACGCGCGGCCTGAGAGGGCATCCGGACTCAGAGTCGATAGATGGTCAGCGGCGCCGTCGTTTATGTGACTGATTCGGAGCACTTCGTTGACGTACCGCGTCTTGTACTTACGGGATAGGGCAAACCACACGACGCTTTCGGAGATGAACTTCGCGTTTGGAACCGATGGAAACGGAAACTGCTTGAGCACGTCGGTTCGTTGAAAACCCCATTTCTCGCCGGTGACCCCGAATTTGAAGGTCACCTCGATGGTGTCGGAGTCCAGTACGTCGCGTGGAAACCTGTCGCCGGCCATGTTTCCGCTTTGGTCTTCGCATAAGACCGTTACCGCGGAAAATTTATCTTTTTCAGGTGCTGGGATGCTGTCCCAATGATATTTGAACCGCTCTAGCGCTTCGGGGACGCATTCGTCGTCGGAATCCAACGTGAGAAACAGCTCGCCTCTAGCTTCGCGCACGCCGTGGTTGAAGGCCGCCGGTTTGCCCTGGTTCTCCTGAAAAATATAGCGGATAGGGAAATTGGATTGGGCTTGCCACTGCGTAATGAGCGCCCTGGTACCGTCGGTCGAGCCGTCGTCAACGACGAGCCATTCGAAATTGCGACACGTTTGCCGCTGCAGGCTCTCGTAGACGCGGGAGAGTGTTCGCGCCCGGTTGAAGGAAGGCGTAAACACCGTGAACAGGTATTCACCGCTCATGTCGTTTTCGCGGCGGCTGTCGAGCCGGGATTCCGCGGCGAGTTGCAAGGGCGTCTCCTAGCCGTTCGCTCATCGAGCTGACTGGACCAAGCAAAGGAAGTTGAAGCAAGAAAGATCTCCGTGCGCGATGGCTCCACTTTACTTGGGATCTGGGCGAAGCCGCTAAACGCTTCGCTTGTCTCTCAGGGACATAACGAAACCAAGCGGCAGTGAGAGCGCCACCAAGAATCGGGCCGTCAGGGAGTGCAAATCTTTCATTTGCGATGATGGACCTTTTCCCAATCCAAATGAGTAGCGACTGAAGTTGATCGCCGACCGGAAGATGCTAGCAGGTGATACAGGCAGCCACGATATGAGTTCGTTCAAGACATAGCTGTGAAAAATCAGCCGGCCTGCGATCGTGGTTGGGCTCAGCCAAGATAAGTGTTGGCCGCTGGCTTGGTCAAAATAGACGATCAGCAATACCTCGTTGACGTATCGCGTCTTATATTTGCGAGAAAGGGCGAACCACGTCAAACTCTCGGGGACAAACTTTCCATCGCGTTCAACGGCAAACGGGAATTGTTTTAAAACGTCAGTCCGCTGGAAGCCCCATTTGTCGCCGGTAATCTTGTATTTTAACGTGACCTCGATGGTGTCGGAATCCAGGACATCCCGTGGGAATTTGTTGCCTAAGAGCTTGCCATCCTGGTACCGGCACAAGGCCGTGACCGCGGAAAAGCGGTCTTTCTCGCCTGCGGGAATCGTGTTCCAGTGATACTGAAAGCGCTCCAGCGCGTTTGGCACGAAAGCGTCATCGGAATCCACGGTGAGGAACAACTCACCCTGGGCTTCCTGGACGCCGCGGTTAAGGGCCGCAGGTTTGCCGCGATTCTCCTGGTAGATGTAACGGATGGGAATCTTTGACTCTGCTTGCCACCCTTCCACCAACTGTCGGGTGTCATCGCTCGAGCCGTCATCGACAATCAGCCATTCGAAATCGCGATAGGTTTGAGCGATAAGGCTCTCGTAGACGCGCGGCAGGGTTCGGGCGCGGTTGTACGTAGCAGTGAACACCGTAAAGGTATATGGATAGCTCATACGGTCTTAGTGCGCATGACCCTGCGGATCAGGAAAGCTCGGCTCAGCGTGCAATCGCGCCACTTATCGCAGGACCGGGCGGAGCTCGGAAGCCGAGATTTCGCTTACCGGTGGTTCGCCGGTCTGGCGCCTCGGAAGTGATGTCGAGACCGGGAGCGTGGATAAGCGAACGGCGATTACCAGCGCCACGGGAATTACCACGAAGAGCACCGCGGTGTAGCGCTGATCGCCATTCGGGTAGAGCGCGTAACTGACCGCGCGAGCGGCTAGAACCGCAGCAACTATGTCGGAATACAGAGAGGCTCGATTGAGCCAAACCGCCAAGCCTCCGAGCAAAAGGTAAAGGCCGAAGCTGCCGGAGATCAGCCAGAGGTAGGCTCCACGGACGAGTTGGCGGACGTAGGCAGAGCGCGAGAAATGTACAAGCGTCTCGCCAGGCGAGGTCAGGCCGCCGAGGAATGAGTTGTAGAACAATGCCGGCCAGCCATAGTTGCCCGCGAAATGGTTGATGGTGAAATAGCTGGCCAGGCTCAACAGCGAGAGCGCTGCGAATTGCGCGAAATCGAGTTTGCCGCGAAGCAGTAGAGCCAGGAAGACAATTCCGGCCAAGACCAACACATCCGTGCGAACCCAGATATCCAGAATTAGAAACGAGCATCCCCAGAAATACAGTTTTCGCTCGAGGACCAAGTAGAGGCCGAGCGCAGCCACAAACATGGCCAGACAATCGGGAGTCGCCCACCTGGATAGCTCCAGAATGTTGGGAGAAAGCATGATCAGTGTGCACGACGCGGCGAGCGGAAGGCCGCTAAGGTAGGAGGAAAGCCAGTACCACAAGAGCAAAGCCAGTAGGAAATTGGATACAGCGGAAATGGCGACGGCCGCCCTGGGGAAGGGCATTCCCAAGCGGTGTTCACCCTTGATCAAGGCGACGTAGACCGGTTTTATGGAATAGAACGGGAGCTGTTCCGCGAAGTGATAGGGGTTCGCTGCAACGTCTACCCGGTAAGGATTATCGACCTGGATGTCTTTTTTTTCCGCGAACGGCCGGATGGCGCTGAACGCGGCGTCATGAATCGTGCGGGCATCGGTGCTGTCCACCGAAGTGCCGATATAGCCGAGCAAGTCCCACGTGTACTCTGGCTGCAAAACGGCGTAAGCCGAGAGCAGGAGGAAGAAGCACACGTAGGGGATTACGGCAAAACGCGAAAGCTTAGACATTTCGGTGGTCATGCGATTCCGGCAAAATCTGATCTAGATCGCTCGCGCATGCTGGCACACATCCGGTCCGCGTCACCAGCACCCTATTGCTTTTCTGCTTGGTGCTGGTCTGCCGGGATTTGGAACACGTACAGAGAATGATCGAGGATGGCTACTCGCGGGAATTGAAAGAGCCAGTGGAAGCTATTGGGATCCTTTAGAAGCTGGCCCGAAAGGTACGTCGCGCTGACGACCACGGTTCCGGAAACGCGTTCATTCTGAGGCAAAGGAATGTAGCGAATTCCGTAAAGGGAGGGATCCATAGTGCCGAAGTAATCTAAGTGAATGGGGTCGTTGGGGTGTTCGGCCTGGTATTTGCGGAGCGCGAGCAAGCCCTGGCCCCAGTCGAGATTGCTGTCGGACAGGAGCTTGTAGCTGGTGGCAGGATTTACAAAGGGCGTGAAATAGGAAAGATAGCCGGGCGCGTACCGCAGCGTGTCGACGGCATTCACGACCACCAGTGCCAACAACAGAACCATTATGGCGCGGCTCCGTCGGGCGAACTGCCAGAGAGATGCCACGAACAACAGGGCGAACGGATAGACCAGGAGGATGTGCCGTTCTCCAAGGTCAACTTTAGAAAAAATGGCGGTAAGGAAATAGAGGCCGGGAAAGAGCGAAAACAGGAGCAAGTCAGACGGAAAACGAATGCGCCTAAGAAGTCCCAGGATCACAGCCGTCAGAAAGAGCGCGAGAACTACGATCGGCCACTTCAGGAGCACGACGACGGGAAAGTAGGCCTTCCAACCTTTGTCGGTGGAAACCTGTCCGAGAAAAAAGCTGGGGTGTCCGATGTCCAAGTGGCGGCCTACGCGGCCCATGCCTTCCACGTACTCGCCGGCGGGTAGATAGAGCGTGAGGTTCAAGGGGCGGTGCAGGTCTCCAGTAGCGGCTTTGGTGCGATTCGGCGAGGTAACCGTTACCAAGCCATTCTTCACCGACACCTTCGTCCAGTGGAAGAAATACACTCCCCACACGAACAGGAAGGCGATGCCGACCAGCGCGAACGCTTTCCGCCAGTTCCACTCGCGCGGGTCAAACATCGCGCCATCGGGTTTGAGGATCAATACAAGCACTAACGCGATCGCGAAGATTAGAGGAGTACTGAACTTGGTAGCGATCAGGGCGCCCAGAATCAAGCCAAGAGCGATCGTTCGGCGCCAGGACTGGGTACGCCGCCAATAGACGACCTGCATGGCGGTGACGAAGGTGATCAACGCCACAGCGCCGTCGTTGCAAGAGACGGAGAAATGGGCGATCAGGGAAGGGGAGAAGGCGAACAAAGCCAGCGCAAAATTTGCCGCACCCTCGGAGAACAGACGTCTTGCGGTGATCCATAACAGCACGCCGAGGAGGACGCCTAGCAGGGCAATGATGGATCGCGCACCCCAAGCCACCGCTTCCGGGCTGGGCGTGATTCCATCCATGTAGCGGGCATCGGCCACATAGTGAATGTCAGCGTGGTTTAACAGCAGCGGGAGCGTGGACAGGAGGAAGACCAGCGGAGGATGATCATTCCAGCGTTCGAAGCGGTGATATTTCCACGCGTCTAAGCCGGCGATGATGTGGAGCGGCTCATCGTTGGTGAGAGATTGGGTGTTGATGAACCATGCGCATTGGCCGACGAATAGCAGGCAAAGCAACGTGGGGATGATCCATCTCGTTTTGGATGTTTGGCTGGCCGGCGGCGCCTGATCTGCAGGAGCATTGGAGCCGTTCGATTCGACATTGAGGTCGAAGGCGGGATTGATGGTCGTTTCGGCCATAGTGGTTTGAAAGAGTTGCGTTCCTTGTATAATTTTCGGATATGGCGTCGCGGTTCCAGCCGTTAAGTGCGCTTGATCCAGATTCGCTGATTGAATATCTCGGCCGAGAAGGCCACGCTGCGGAAGCGGTACGCTGGAAGTATTTTGATTCCCGCTTCAATCGCAACCGTGAGCGGGGCTACGCCTGGGTCAAAGACGGAAAGATCGGCGGATTCCTCGGCCTGGTTCCGTTCCTGGTGGCGGCGCCGAATCGCGTCATTGATGCGGCGTGGACCTGTGACTGGTCCGTACAGGATCCGACGGCTCGCGGAATCGGAATTTTGTTGATACGGCAGGCGCAGGAAAAATATGAGTTCCTGACGCAGCTGGGAGGAAATGACGCGACCCAGCGCATCATTTCGCGTCTTTCTTCAAAGACTGTGAACGACGCCGGTATCGTTTTTCACTTGCCGCTGCGCGTGGGGGCAATGCTGCGTGTCGCCCGGCGTAAGGTGCCTAAGCTTCCCGTGGATGCTTTGGGTTTCGTGAACCGGATTCCTGTGCGGTGGCCGCCGCGTCCGCCGGCGGCTGCGCCGGTGATCGTCGAATCCGGAGTCTCGCAAGTCCTAAGCCAACTGCTCGAGCCAGCGCACCACGGAGATATTTATTCCCGGTACGATTTCGAATACATGCGATGGCAGGTCGGCGATTGTCCCTTTTTGGATTCTGAGACCTGCTACATCGCGGAGGGAGCCACGCCGCGAGCCGCGGCGCTTGTCTGGAGAGAAAAAGCTTCCACCGATTTCTGGCGGTTCGCGGTTTGGTCGCGCGGAGACGCCGAGAAAGAGCTGGAAATTCTTGTTTCCAGCGTGATCCGGCGCGTGTACGAGGCTAACGGCTTTCTGCTTTCGTTTGTGGTCTCGCGGCTCGATCAACGTTTGATTGCGTTGCTGCGCAGGAAGAATTTCGTGGCTGCGCCGCGACGCCGTCCGTTGCATATCATCGCCAGCAAAAAGACGGGTGAGCCCGTCCCTGAGCTGTGGCCGTTGAGCTATCTCGATACCGACTACGCCTACCGCTTCTGAACCTACAGAAATCTGAGGCTCAGTCTCCGGCAGCTCCCTTTGTGAGATGGATCGTTTCGGTGTGTCCGTTGGGTTTATTCAAGACGATTTTTTCGGACGGAGTCAGACCTTTGGGTGCACTGGCGAAAGCCGCCATCAAGTGTTCGTCGAGCAAGTTGCGCGACGGGCTGCCCGCGATCTTGAGGAATTTCTGGTTGTAGTAGCGCGTGTCGGTGTAGTCCGTGATTTCCTTGTCCTCGAAGGCCTGGCGCAGCTGGCGCATGCCGTCTTCGAGTTGCCAGGAAGCGGTGAAACCAAGTTGGGTCTGGATTTTGTCGAACGAAACGCGATAGTTGCGGCGGTCGGTGTCTTCAATGTGCTGTACGCGCGTTTCGGGGAACATCTTGAGAATCATTTGCGAAACTTGCGTGAGCGTGTAGTTGAGGCGGGTGTCGCCCAGGTTGAAGATCTGGCCGCTTACGATCGGCAGGGGGGCGTTGAGGCTGCGGATGATACCCGCGGCCACGTCGTGAACGTGAATGAAGGGGCGCCACTGTTCTCCGTTGAAGATGGTGATCACGCCCTCGTTGTAGGCTTTGGCCATCAGGAGATTCACTACCAAGTCAAAGCGCGGGCGATACGAAAGCCCAAAAACCGTGGCCAAGCGAAGAATCGTCGGATGGAAGGTTTCGGAGCACGCGTGCAGCAGGGCGTGCTCGGAGTCGAGCTTGGTCTGGCCGTATAGAGAAATGGGACGGACGGCGGAGTTTTCGTCCATCATCACGTCGGTAGCGCCATACACGCTGCAACTAGAGGCAAAGATGAAGCGCTGGATGCCGTGGCCTTTGGCCACTTCAATCAACATGCGCGTTGCCGCGTAGTTGATTTCGAGCGCGGTCTGCTTGTCTTGTTCGCAGGCAGGATCGCCGACGATTGCGGCGAGGTCGATGATGGAATCGACTCCGCGGACAGCCGCCACCATGTCTTGAATGTTGCGGCAGTCGCCAATGCGCATTTCGAGGTTGGGATGGCCGAAGACGCCGCGCAGCGGCTCATCGCCATAAACCAGGCTGTCCACGACGCGAACTTTGCGTCCGGATTCCAGGAGCTTTCGAACCAGGCTCGATCCAATATATCCAGCGCCGCCGAGCACCAGAACGGTGCCTTCGGTGTTCTGGTTGTCCCGCGCGCGGATTTCATAACGCTCGGTGAGCAAGGCCTTGGCCAACCGGCTCAGCGAAAGCGCGAGCACTGTGAGAACCGCGAAGAACAGCAGCGCAAGGCGAGGAACAAGGTTGCCGCGGAAGAACAGATAGTTGACGGCGAGGAGGGTCAGAATGCCTACCCCCGCACCGCGCATCACGACAACCATCTTGTAGCGGCCGCTGTACGCGCGTGAACGCGTGTAGAAGCCGTTCAAGAGAAATACCAGGGGAAACACGACCGAGATGCACAGGAAGTAAGGAACGTAGTAAGACAGCGCTTCCTCAAGACGCGCGGTGGCCGCGGTCGAATCGCCGCGCGAAAGAAGGAAAACCACCGGAATGCCGAGCGCCATGATCATGCAGACCTGAACCAAAGCGAAATCGGCCAACATGCGCGGCAGGGCTTGCGATGTTTTGAAGTTTCGAACGGACGTCAACATTACTGCCTCCCCGAGAGTGATACTTCCTTACGTGTGGCGGCTGACTGGGCCAACCGGTGAATTGCGCGTGAGACGGTTTCGATGGTGGAGTCCGGAAGTGATTCGTAGATGGGCAAGCTGAGGATTCCGCCGGTGACCTCTTCGGTGGTCTTCAGATCGTTCCGTTTGGCATCGTGGAAAGACTGGTAGAGTTTTTGCATATGCATTGGCGGATAGAAATATTTCTTGGTTTCGATATTTTCCGCCAGCAGCCCTTCGGCGAGTTCGTCGCGAGTCATGCCGAATTGGCTCGGCGTGACATGGATCGAATAATCCTTGTAGGTGTTCACATCACTGGGATGCACGGATTGGAAGCGAAGTCCCGGCAGGGAGGCGAGTTGCTCCGTGTACATCTTCGCAACCTGGTTTCTGCGGCGCACGCGTTCGTCGACATCCGACAGGCCAGCGAGGCCTAACGCGGCGTTGAACTCGGACATGCGCGCGTTCATACCCAGCCATTCCGGGTCGTAGGAGCCGGTGTCGCCATAGTTGCGCATTCCGCGTATGGCTTTTGCCAAGGTGGCGTCGTTGGTGGTGACCAGACCGCCTTCTCCGGCGACCAATAGCTTGGTCGGAGACAGGGAGAAGACTTCGGCGTCGCCGAACTGCCCGATGGGACGGCCGCGATATTGGCTGCCAAAAGCGTGGGCGCCGTCGAAGATCAGCTTGAGGTTGTGGCGTTTCGCAACCTGCGAGAGCGCCTCAACGTTGGCCGGGTTGCCGTACAGGTGCACGATCAGCAAGGCAGTCGTGCGCTCGGTGATCTTGCGCTCGACGTCCGAGGGATCGACGTTCCAGGTGTCTGGCAGACAGTCGGCGAAGACGGGCGTCAGGCCGTTCCAGCGGGCAGCGTGCCCAGTGGCGAAGAAAGTGAAGCTCGGAATGATAATTTCACCGGTGAGTCCGAGGGCCCGGAGCACCATCATGAGGCCGCTCGTGCAACTCGAAACGGCGATGCAATGTTTCACCTCGAGGCGCTCGGCGACAGCCGCCTCGAACCTTCCGACGATGTCGGCGTTGGTGATCAAGCCATTTTCGTACGCCGCGCGATAGTTCCCCAGCACGGTGTCGAGCGACGGAAGCGAGGGCCGGATGAAGCGGAAGCGCTGAGAGAAGAGAGCGCGACCTCCGTGAATTGCAGGCAGGTCATTCTCTCCCAGTCTTTCACTCGGTGACATGAGTTCTCCTTTTGATGTGGTCGCAGAAAAACGCGGGCGGGGCTTCCCGTGTAAGTTCTGCAAGTATTTGATGCTGATTGCTAAAGGGTTTCCTGGCTGCCGCGTTGAGCTACTGCGTTGGAAGCTGGTGAAATCATTTTGTATTGGCGGACCTTGCCGTAGGGGACCAGTTCGCGCGGAGTCCAATCCTCGATCAGTAATTTACAGAATGTATGGCACAGGATCTTGATGTCGGTGCCGGGAGAATGATTACGGGCATAAAACAGCTGAAGAGCCAGTTTTGTTGGCCGAATCAATTCTTCGTATGTCTTCTCCGGGTCTTTACTGCCTTCCAGTACTGCTGCTTCATTCGAATTCCAGATCGATGCCCAGTCGGTGATTCCCGGCCGTAGTTCTACAATTTCGCGCTCTTCGAGCGTATACATGTCCACATACTTCTGCACTTCCGGGCGAGGGCCGACCATGCTCATGTCACCGACCAGAACGTTCAGAAATTGCGGAAGTTCGTCCAGTTTGTGGCGCCGGAGGAACTTGCCGATCGGTGTGATCCTTGGGTCGTCTTCGGCAGTTGCCGAGCCACCTAGTTTCTCGGCGTCGACCACCATCGTTCGGAATTTGTAAATGCGGAACGGTTTTCCGCGCAGGCCGATGCGTACTCCGCGATAGAAAACGGGTCCCGGAGATCCAACTTTGATAATCAGTGCGACGACGAGCAAGACCGGGGACAGCAGGAGCACGGCTGTCAGCGCGACAAGAAAGTCGAAGCCGCGCTTGAGGCTATCCGAGAAGGTAGTGGCTCGCTCGCTCATCTTGCTTGTTGCTCCACAACGTTAAGTTCGCGGGAACTCCTGGAACCGTTCGCGAGCAGGTCGCGATAGACTCCCAGTGTTTCCCGCACCACGCGTTCGATCGAGAATTCCTGTACGGCGATGTCGCGCCCCTTGAGACCCATACCGGCACGGAGCGGGGCGTTTTCAATCAGCAAGCGAAGGGCTTCGGCCAGCGCGCGACTATCGCGCACGGGCACAAGCAGGCCATTTTCGCCGTTACGCACGATTTCGCGGCAGCCGGGAGCGTCCGTTGTTACGATCGCGCGTCCGCAGGCGGCTGCTTCGATCAAAACTTTTGGTACCCCTTCCCGCAGGGAAGGAAGACAAACGACGTGAGCCTGTGCCAGCACGTCCTTCATATTGGCCTGGTGACCCCACCATTCGACGACACCACTGTCGGCCCACTGCCGCAGTTGTTCGGCGGTGATGGCGGTCGGGTTGCCCGGGTCGGTCTCACCGACGAGTACGAAACGGGCAGTCACACGCACGGCTCGAAGGTTGCGCGCGGCTTCCACAAATTCATCGACGCCCTTATCACGCAGCATTCGCGACGCAAGCACAACCACAGGCACGCCACCGCGCTCTGGTGTCGGCAGATATTCATTTACGTCGACGCCGGAGCCTTTAATGAGCACTGTCTGACGTGCTGGCAGAATCTTGTTTTGAACGAAGACCAGCTGGTCGTCCGGGTTTTGAAAAATGATGCGCTGATTGGCGTGACGGAACGCCACCTTGCAGCTCAACGTCACGAGCTTGCGAATCACCGCGGCTTTGCGAGTCTCGGCGATGAATACGTAGCCCAAACCGGTAAGCAATCCGGCCACGGCGGGAACCCGCGCGCCATAGGCGGCCAGCCCTCCGTAGAGAACGGGTTTCAAGCGAAGGTGGTGCACGAGATCAGGCCGGAGTTTTCGATACAGCCGGAACAGAGCGGCGATCGTCGCCAATTCCTTCCAGGGATGCAAGCCGCTCCGCGTCATGGGCACGGCGTGAAAACGAAAACCCTCATTCACGAGAGTTTCTGCGGCTTTTCCTTCGGGAGCCGCGATGTGAACTTCGAAGCCGGCATCCCGGGCGGCTCGGGCCATCTCGATGCGGTACGAGAAGAACGAGTTGACGTCGTTGTCGACAAATAGCACCCGGGCTCGAGGATGCAGGGAGTTTTTCAATCCTGCGTTCGGAGTTTGTTGTGGGCGTTCGGTTATGCTGCGAGCGCGGCGGGGACCTTTCGCCGAGGTTTCTTGGGAAACCTGAGCATACAAGTCTTGATATTGGCCAATCACGGCGGCCAATCCGAAGTTTTGTTCGACGCGTTCCCGCGCGGCAAACCCGAGATCCCTCCGAACCTCTGAACCTGCCTCCAACAACTCCTTCCAACCTTGCGCCAGGGCTGACGGGTCCCTGGGGGCCACGACGCGACCCGTTTGGTCCACGATAAAACCAGAATCTCCAACGTCGGTGACCACGCACGGGACACCACAGGCCATCGCTTCGGCCACTGCGTTCGGAAACGCTTCTCCCGAGGAGGAGGATGTCGCAATGTCGAATGCATTGAGGATTCGTGGGACATCGTCGCGTTGGCCAAGCAGATGGCAGACGTCTTGAATTCCGGAGGACTGAGCCCATGCCAGGAGTTCCGGATCGGAGAACGCAACGCCCTCGCCGCAGAGCACGAACTGGACTTCGGGAAATTCACGATGCAGGAGGCCGGCCGCCTGCATGAAATTTCGATGGTCTTTGACCGGGTGTTTGCGAGCAATCAAGCCGATAACGGGCGCCGATTGCGGAATGCCCAACGCTTCACGAACCTCGGCGCGTTGTCTGGGATTGGATCTGAAACGATGCAAGTCAAAACCATTGAGAATGACTTGCATTCGATCTGCTGCATAACCGAACTTCGAGTGGAACTTCCGCGAGGTTTCCGAGCAGCAAACGATTCGCCTGGGCAACTGCCGTGACAGGCGGGCGCACATCCGACCAGTCCAGACGGTGGAACGCTTATCGGTTTCCGGATGCAATTCGCTGTGACGGATATTCCAAACAACGCCGGAACGCCCCGCAAGTCTTGCCGCAAGTCCGCCGACCAGGTCGGCATGGTACATCCAGGTCTGAATTACTTGCGGTTGCGATTTCCGCAGCCATGCCGCGAGCCTCAACAGATAGAAAGGATTGGCGCTGCCGCGCTTCATTCCCAGCGCGCGCACGCGCACGCCGCAGGCCTCGATCTGTCGAGCCATAGGCCCCAAATCGGTCAGGGATATCACTTCGTTCTCGAAGCGACTGGAATCCATGCCAGCGATCAGGCGCTGCAGCATCTTTTCCGCGCCGTCCGAGTCTAGTCCGGCGATGATGTGCGTTACGCGAATCACAATACCTGCTCCCACGCGGAGGTGGTGTTCGAATCTTCAGATGATATTTCCTGGGCCTCGTCTGCGCTGGACACCAACGACGCTACTTCGGCCATGTTGAGCGATTTCATTCCGTGCGTCTGGCGGCAGCTTGCGAAGACTTCCAGGACGCTCCGCAGGAATTCCAAATTCTCGGCGGTGTCGGCGCCGAAATTGTGAGGGTGCCACCAGAGATGGAAAATCCCACGCTGCTCGGCAGCTGCACGAATACCGCCAGCGATACGGCGGAGGCGAATGGATTCCAGACTCTTCCGCTGCGTCGAATACGGCCGCAGGAACATGCTTGAACGGACATCGCAAAGACCGTTCGGTTGCAGAATCTCATCCCAGCGAACAACCTTCGCCCCGGAGAGAGAAACGTAATGGTCCAGAAGGCGCGGCGCGCGAACTGCCAGCGTTTCCTGGCTACGCGGGCGCGGGCGGTACATCCAATGCGGCTCGTTTCCGCGATAGCAAACCACGCCAGCTTCCTTCAGCAGATCCTCGTAACCGGGCCGAAATTGGTTGCGAGGGAACACGATCGAACCCACGTTGAGTCCACGGCGTTGCGCTATGGCGACCGCGCTGGCCAAGTCCGCGGCGAAGGCCTCACGTGTCTCGCCGGGCTCCTGGCAGTAGTAGTGCGAAAACGTATGCGTAGCGATTTCCTGTTTTGGGCGCTTCGCAATCTGAGCAATCAGGCTCGCCGCGTAGTGCACAGGGTCATCGTCCTCGTTTTCACCGGTCGGCTCCGAATAAGGATCGAGACGTGTATCGACATATCGCGGACGAATGGCGGGATAGAACTGTTCCCGCTCACGGCGCGACTCCGCGAAGAGAAATCCGACGGTTGCCCAAGTGGCCGCGACTTCGAACTCCTCGAACAAATCGAGGATCATAGGAATGGCTTTGCGAGCGCCGAGGAGGTTTTCGCGGTACGGCCCGTTCGGGGCGCACTTGTCCCGAACGCCCCAGTGCAGCTCAAAGTCGAGCGAAATAACCAGTGCGCCGAAGTCGGGCTTTCGGTGAAGTTCCCGGTTTGTGTCGAATGATTTCAGCACGGCGATCCGATGCATCTTGAGGGCAGGTGACAGTGGTACGACGTGACCCTACAGAGCCGCTTTGAGCCGCTGCCTTGCTTCGGCTTCGGCATTCGCCTCGAGAGCCGCTGCGGTCACCGGGGAGTTTCTCGCCGCCAGCGCTACTTTGGCGCGAATCGCCAGATGCCACAGCTCGCCAAAAACACGATCCGTCCAGCTACTTTTCCGGCGCGCGTAGGCTTCCGCCATGGCGGGAAGGCTTGTGATGGAATGCTTATATTCCCGGATGCGTTGCCGGAAATGTTCGGAATTGAGGTAAAGATCGTCTTTGGAGTGAATACACACGGTCCACACTCCGAACGGCACAGCGCGGAACCTCCACAGCTGTTGCGGAACCCACATCACATTTTGGGAATCGCGGTGCGGATACAGAGCCAGCCCGTCGCTGATCGTGCGGACACCCAAGCTCGCCAGGGTCTGAACCGTATTTTCGTCGAAGGAATGCGCTGGTGCGACCCAACAATCGGCCCGCACTCCCTCGCGGGCAAAGATTTGCAGTGCTTGTTTCAGCTTGGCCTGCTGTTCCGCCATGGGAACGCCGGCAAACTCGCTGTAGGGTTTTAGCCCGACGATGCCAGCGTTCTTGCTGACGTATCGATGCTGATATCCGTGCAGGCCGATCGTCCATCCGCGCGCTTGCCAGGCGCGCACCTTCTCCCAAAAGCGCTCGTTTGGTTCGCCCTCGTGAAGAGTCGGGTCCTGATTGTCAGGGATGACCGACAAAATCGGCCGAACGCCTTCTTCAATCATGACGTCTTCGAGTTTTTGCCAGACTGCCCAATTGATCGTCGGGCACATGTCGTCGAATCGCAGCAAGAACTTGACACTCATCTTCGAGCCCTGCCTTTTTTCTTGAAGTCGGTTATCAGCACAGCGTCCGGGATCAGGTCGAATTACGAAAACATGGTTCTGTAAGTTATGTTGTGCTCGGCTGGATCGGCTGCGATCCAGTCATGCGAGTGGGGATACCCGCAACTTGCGTATCCAAAACGACGTCATCTACTTTGGTGGAAACCAGGGTTTTGTGCTCTTCAAGCCAGGCCTGGAACATGAGCACGCCCCACATCTGCGCTTGCCAGTTGCGCCGACCGCTGACGTGTTCCGACCATTTCTGACGAATCGGGGCCGCGGAAAAGAAGCCCTCGTGCTTCAATCGCGACTCACTCAGCAGTTCTTCAGCCCACGGACGCATTGGCCCCCGCAACCATTCATGAATGGGCACGCCGAACCCCTGTTTGGGCCGCTCGACCAGTTCCTTGGGAACGTAACGATGGAGCAGCTGGCGGAGCGGGCGTTTGCCGGTATTTCCTTTGACCTTCATTGCCAGCGGCAGCCTCCAAGCGAACTCGATCACACGATGATCGAGTAGCGGAACGCGTGATTCCAGGCTGACGCCCATGGAGGCGCGATCGACCTTGACCAGAATGTCGTCGGGCAAGTACATCAGCGTGTCAAGGTACATCATGACGAGCATGAATTCCTTGATCTGAGCCCACTTGCTCGGATCGGTGAGAGCTGTCAGAGGTTCTTTCCCGCCGACAACCACGGAAGCCGGTTCCATCCAGTAAGAGCAGAGGACCCAGTACAGCGCTTCACGTTGATTCACCTTTAGAATTCCGGCGAGCTTTTGCAAAACCTTGTTTAGATCCTTGCGCCGCAGACTTTGGGGAAGGAAGGATTGAGTTCCGGCCAAGACTGCGTTCCAATCGAATCGCGACAGTGGGTTCAGCGATTTTGCCAGTCCCGTCTTCAAGGCGTTGGGCATCCAGCCGATGTTTTGCTGAACGCTTCGCCCCCAAAGATAGGTGTTGTAGCCGCCGAATAGTTCGTCTCCGCCATCGCCCGAGAGGCTGACCGTGACCTTGCGCCGCGCGAGTTGAGATACCAGAAATGTCGGAATTTGCGAAGAGTCGGCGAATGGTTCGTCATACAAAGCAGGAAGCCGCGGGATGACGCCCATCGCTTCTTCGGGAGTGACATACAACTCGGTATGATCAGTTCCCAGATGCTTCGCGACAGCCTTCGCGGATTCGGCCTCATTGAACTCAGAGTTGTCAAACCCGATCGTGAATGTTTTCACAGGCCTGCTGCTATTGGCCTGCATGATAGCGACGACCAGCGACGAATCGATTCCGCCCGACAAAAACGCACCCAGCGGTACATCGGCTTCCATGCGCATGCTGACGGCGTCGTTGAGCAGAGAATCGAGCTGGTCGACCGCCTCTGCATCGCTGCCGACAAACGGATCACTCAGCCCGTCTTCAGCGGCGCGTTTTGCAGACCAGAACGGTTTGGGGGAAGCATCACTGCCGAAACCCCGAATCGTCAGCAAGGTTCCGGCCGGCAGCTTGTAAATGCCTTTATAAATGGAATGGGGTGCGGGAATGTAATTGTGGCGGAGATAGACAGTGAGCGCTCCCCGGTCAATCTCGCCCCGAAAATCCGGATGCTGGTGGAAAGCTTTCAGCTCAGAGCCGAAAAGAAGTGTGTGACCAGCCCAGCCGTAATACAGTGGTTTCTCGCCCGCACGGTCGCGTGACAAATAGAGCGTTCTCTCCTGCCGGTCCCACACGGCGAACGCGAACATGCCGTTGAACTTCTTCAGCGCAGGTTCGACACCCCAGTGAGCAATTGCAGCGAGCATCACCTCGGTGTCCGAATGTCCCCGGAAGGCTTGCCCAAGAGCCTCAAGCTCTTCTCTGAGGGCCTTGAAATTGTATATCTCCCCGTTATAGGTGATGACGTAGCGCCCGCAGGACGAGTGCATCGGCTGATGTCCAGCTGGAGACAGGTCGATAATCGACAAGCGCCGATGGCCAAACGCAATTCCGCTGGCCGGATCGACCCAGGTACCTTCGTCTTCCGGGCCGCGATGGCGCAAACTGGTGGCCATGCGGTACACCGTAGCCGCAAGCTCTTCGTGCCCTTTGCTTTGCCTCGTATCCAGAAATCCGGTTATTCCACACATACCAACTATCTCCCGACTACTTTTCTAACTTGTTCCGCCCTGCGTGGGGGTTGTTACATTACATCAAAAATCAGGCGTCTATCGGCGGGTGAACTTCTTCCACGCGCCTCAGTGATGGCGCCATGCGTTTGTGGTCGCGCTCCAGGGACTGAATGAGCACCCGTTCGGTCTTGTCGCCGAGATGGGCGACTGTGAAATTCTCCAGAATGCGCTGGCGGGCTCGCAGGTTCAAGGCGTTGCTGTCCAACGTCTCCCGCAGGGCCGCTACCAGTGCTTCAACGTCATCTGACGGGACGGAGATTCCGGTTCTTCCCACCACTAACTTGGAATCTCCCACGTCGGTAACCACGCAGTGCCGCGCGCACGCCATCGCTTCCCCAATCACGTTGGGGAAGCCCTCGCTAGAAGAGGTGGAGCAAAAAATATCGAGCGCGTTGTATACCGCCCGCACGTCCGGGCGAGCATTCACCCACAAAACTTTGTCTTGAATCCCCAGCGACTGTGTCAAGTCCTGGAGTTGCTTCAAATAGGAAGCGTTCCCGTGGCCTATACATACGAAGCGCACGTCCGGTCGCTCGGCGGCAATGCGCGCGGCAGCCTTAAGGAACAACGGGTGGTTCTTGATCGGATCGAATCGCGCGACCTTGCCAATTACCTTTTCGCCTTCGCCAATACCCCACTCGGCGCGGACTCGCTTGCCTTCTGTTTCAGCCGGATAGAACACGTTGGTATCGATGCCATTGGGGATAAACACCATCTTCTCGCGAGCGATACCTTTTGAAACGGCGTACTCCAAGCCGGCGACGGAATTCACGACGATACAGTCGGCAAAGATCGACAACCGTGTCTGCAGCCAGACCATAATGGTTTCGACCGGGTCAAGAACCATATCGAGGTTGGAACTCCGCACGCACCAGAAGAGTTTGACCTTCGGATGAAAAATCCGAAACATCGTGGCGATGACGTTTTGCGTGTGCATCCAGCCGTGCAAAACATCGGGTCGCTCTTGTCCTATGACGCGCAAGACCCTGACACATAGCGACAACAGATCCCAGCGCGAACGCTTTTCCATGGAAATCAAACGAACGCGGTGGGAGTCGAGTTGCTTTGACAGAACGCCCCCGGGATAGAACGAGGCAATCACCACCTCGTGTCCGCGCGAGGCCAACTCATTCGCCACAATCACCAGCTGGCGTTCGGCGCCTCCGATATTCAGCTGGCGCGCAAGAAATAAGATTTTCACGAGCGCTTCCTGTTCTTGTCGTGAACCGGTTTCACGGGGATAGCGCTCAGATAGTGCTCCAAAACGGTATAACCATCGGGCGCCACAGACTTGTAAAGCTCGCGTTCCGTTGTGCTCAAACCTTGCAACTTCTTCCACTGATCTGGGATTCCGTCATGAAGTGACTCTGAACAAGCTTCACCGTTTACGACAGGCCGATCTTGCCATTGCGGTGCGGGCGTTGGCAGCGGAAGCGCCGCTCTACCCGTTACTGTAATGCCGTTGGGCCAAAAACCTCCGGGCCCTTTTGATTGGTATTGCTCGAGGATCCGCGTGTCTGCACCATCGCGGTGGTTGACCCACCGCCCGTTACAATCGAGATGTTGCGAATTGCCTACGGTGGGCAAGAGGATTGCGTCCAGGCCTGTAGCGGGATCTGTGATGATCGGAAAATCTGTTGCTGGAAGCGGCGCCGTTCGCTTCCAGATGTCCGGTATCGGTCCATTCTCGTGGCCGTTTTCTCCACTGATGTGCGACACCATCAAGTATTGGTCGCCATTAGGATCGGATTGATTCGGGCCTACGTTACCTGCAACGAATACGGAAGGGTTGCCCAGAACTTCCGGACTTTTTTCCGTCACGTGAATTTCGTGCGCCTGGGCGGAAGAATTCAGATTGCCGCGGACCCATTTGTTGCCGATGATGTCCAGAGCCTCGCCGCCGAGGCCGGCGAATGCGTAGAACGCCCAATTGAACGTCAGGTTGTTTACCCAGCGTACCGATTTGTTGTCGGTCTCCGGGATTCGATGGCTGATATTGACAAACATGTTGTGATGAAAATCGATGTCTGTTTCGAGCGAGCTGAAACAGGGATTCGCCAATGAAGCGTCAGGCCCGGCATTAGGACACCCGACCGGATTACCCGCCGTGCCCGGACCCACAGGATGCCCCGCATGTGGCTCGTAAAATAAGCTCCAGGATGTCGTGATGGAGCGGTTCGGGCCTACGTAATTGCTTCCCGTGATCCATAATTTGTTTCCCGCCCAGCGTGAACTCACGTGGTCCAGGATGATGTTGTAGTTGTTGCCGTTTATTACGGCGAACCCAACCGTGCCAGTTGACGGACCTGAGGGTGTCTCCAAGTCATCCGGGCTAATCGTGATGTAGCGGATCACGACGTCGTGTGTTGAGACCCTTAACGTAAAACCTTTGTTTCCCGGCCCTCCGAGGATGATTTCGCCTGGCGCCGTTTGTCCGGCAATGGTGAGGAAAGGATTATTGACGGTAACATCCGAGTGCTGCGTAATTAGTCCGGCAACGCGGAAGATGCACGTCCGCGGACCCTTGGCCTCAACGCAGGCACGAAAGCTGCCGGCGCCCGAGTCCTCCAGACTCGTCACTTCTTTGACGACACCACCGCGTCCTCCGAGAGAAGCCGCACCGCCGCCCTGTGCTTCCGGAAAGGCTGGCTTTTGCGCTCGGCATGGCGCCAAGCTGCCCATTGCTATCAAGCTGGCTCCAATGGCTACGCGCATACAGTACGTCCTCGCCGCAGTCGATATGCTCGCAATCGCTACCTTCATTCCAGAATCGATCGAAACAAAATGGTCAGCTCAGACGTTGCTTAAAACTTTTCGAGGCCCGACTTTGTGAACGAGTATTCGTCGCACCCGGCGCCCAGGAGGCCAATACTCGGACAAACGAAGGACCTGATCGGTTCGAATCCCAACTTCTGCATGTAGGTCATTGCCTCGTGCGGGGAAATCGACTCGTACGGATAGCCGCCAAGCCAATCCCGCGTGTCGTGGTACATATCCATCCCGCGCTGCTGAAAATAGGTCTCCTCGCGTTTCTTGAGGCTTTCCCCTTTGAGGGCCAGCCGCGCGCTAACTACGGCGCGATATACGATTTCAATCGCGCGCTGGACGAACCTCGGAGAACGGGAATAGATTCTCTTCTCGATCCGCCACATACCGCAGAAAGGCGTCTTTCCGTACAACGCAAGCGCCAGCGTACCTCGTGTGGCGACCATGGCAGCAGCCTTTGTAATCGCCTTATACATGTCGCCGGTGTGATGCAATACGCCCCACGAATAGACGACGTCGAAGGTACCCATCTTGCTAGGATCTAGGTCGAATACACTCAAACGCTGGCAATCCCAGTCTGCGTCCGAAGGAGCGTAGCGCTCCAACGTCTTGCGCGTGGTCTGCACACTGTTCGGGTCCAAATCCACTGCCAGAAGGCGCCGGCAACCAAGTCGGACCGCCGCCAGGGAAAACAGCCCCGAGCCGCAGCCGATATCCAGGAAAGTGCGTCCCGCGATCGATTCGCGGCCCACCAGCCGAATCAAGGATTTCTCCGCTTCCTCAATCCTTGTTTCGTCAATTTTCTCGGCGTACTGCGCCCAGTTCTCGCCGAAAGAAAAGTGGCTCTCGAGTTCGAGTAGGTTTTGATTCATGCTTTCCTGAATCCTTCCTGACAAAATCTTGCGGAATCAAAGGCCGGATGGCGTAGTCGCCTTCAGGCCTGTGCTGCTACCGGCCGGTTCACATTGCTGAGCACGTACCACAGCAGCACCACCTCGCCTGCTCCGAGTACGGTCGAAGTGATAATGACCGAGAAGGCCGCCCCCAAAAGCCCGTGAGCTGGCACCAGAAGCCAGCTCGAAAGCGCGGCGGCCCCGACAGCGGTCGCCAGCACTGGTATCTGGCGGACAAAGCATCGCGCTGCCGTCACCGCCGATGCCATCAAGCCCGCCACGTAAGTAATGGCGCCTCCGACCATCATGGCGATCAGCACGTTGGTGTGATCGGCATATTCGGGACGGTAGAGCAAGGTCAGCAGCATGTGCCCGAAAAATACGGCGACACCTATGCCTCCCACGCCTAAAACTCCGGCGATCCCCACGAGCTTTAGCAGCAGGGAATTGAATCCTGCGACATCCCCAGCCCCATAATGTTTGGCCAGTCTTACAAATGCCGATTGTCCGAGCGCGTTTACGATCAAGCCGCCCGACGAAACCAGGAAAGCAGTGGCGGTGAAGATTCCGAGCGCCCGCTCGCCGAGCGTTCCCTGAATGAAGTACCTCGGAACATTAGGAAGCAGCGAAACGAGCATCGCGATTACGCCGAGAGTAATCGAGGTCCGCAGCAATTCGGTCTGCGTACTTAGATTCCAACGGGGACGCAGTGTCCGGCTTTTTGAATTGAGAATGCGCTCGGCCTCCGGACGGTCTACATGTCGCGGCAAAAGTTGCGTGCGTTTGCTGATGTCGTACCCTACCAGGACTACCGCTCGTGCCACGACCAGGCCCAAAGCTCCCCAGACCACGCTCTTGGTGAGGTAAACGATCGTGCCCAGCGCTCCCAACCCGAGAACGGCTCTCATGATCATGGACTTGGCGATGCGGTCCATGTGATCGTAAAATTGCATTCGCGCCCAATACAAATCGCTGAGCGTCTCCAGCGCTTGTCCAAGCCCGATGATCAGAACCACCAAGGTTGATTCCCGGCGGTAGTGCATCACGAAGGGAATACAAGCAATGATGATTAGAGAAATAAGCGTGGTCGCGAGCCGGAATCCCAAGTACTCGCCGAAGGGGACGCGTTCCCGAACGTCGGTAGTCAGTACGGCTCTGAGCTGCAGGCTTGACAAAGCCAGGATCGGCGTGGCGACCGCCATCGCCAGCCCGTACTGTCCAACCATTTCCGGGTTCCCGATCTTTGCGAGCACCACCAGCATGCCCCACTGGCAAGCGGAATAGATAATATTGCCGACAAAGGTCCAGCTGAAATTCCAACGCAGGGAAGCGCCAAGCGCCGGCGTCTTCGCGGCTGTGGTCGAGAAACTCGCGGATTCCGCGGAATTCATTCGGTTTCCTTCGCTCAATTCCTGCTGAGCCTCGCCACTGACGACGGGCGGCCCCGCGAGGCCAGGTTGAAGTGAAGATACGGGGTCGGACACGGAGCTCATCGGCGCCCCCACGTTTGTGCGCCCGGCTTTTCTAGTCCAGCTTTTTGCATTTTCGCGTGCAACTCACGAAGCATTCTCGATCGCGCCGGCGTTAGAGCCGCCTGCCCCGCCGCGGCGGAATTGAAGGCGCGCGCAGGGGAGTAGCGTTTCGCGGCTGCGATCTGGACAGCAGCGGTATCCGCCGCCATCAAGCCAAAAAGTAACCATGTCGGCTTGGTGTTTTCCCAGGTCATCGCCGCAGCGCCCAAACCCCAGGTGAGCAGCATCACCAGCCACAAACTGCGCCCGAGCACGGGCAGCTTTAGCGCCGAATAAAACAGCATCACCAGCAAGAGAACAAAGATTGCAAATCCAACAACACCTAATTCCACCAATATCGACAGGAAGGTATTGTGAGCCACCCATGCAGTCACCACGTTTCGTTCAATGGCTGTGGGAAAAGCCCCGGCTCCTACCCCGATGAAAGGATGCTCTGAGAAGACATCGATGCCGGCGCGCCAGATCACCGTCCGGGCGTCCATTGTCCCCGAGCTAATTTCCGATCCGGTCGTGCTCATGCGCTCCCAGGTAGAGGCGGGCACCATGGCCACCGCCACCATCGCCGCCGCCGCCGCCACGACGGCCATAACCGCTTTCTGGCGGAACGACCACTTCCGGAACGTCAAGGGAATCATCAACAAGGCTCCGCAGAGCGCGATAAGAGCACCCCGCGATGCTGTCATGAACAGTGCACAAACCGCCAAAACCATCTGCAGGCGATAGAGCCACACCCGGAAGTCCTGCTTTTCCGACGCCGCCAAATACAACGCCATCGGAACGCTCAAAGCGAGGCGCAATCCAATGTCGTTCGGGTTCATGTTGAAAGTGGAATTACGCGTCTCCCCGACCGCGGCCCCGATGTGTAGAAGTGCAGCTACCGCGGAAACGCCTGTTCCTAGAAGATAAGCTTGCATCAAGTTGACACGTTGGCGGGGCAGCGGGGCTAGCTCCCAAATCAGCCACATCATGGCGAAAAACTGGAAGTAGCTCAGGATCTCTTCTACCGTGGCATCGGGCGCCTCGGTCCAGAAGTAGCTCAGACTTGCCCAGATCATGAATGCCAGCATCACGAGATGTGCCGGCGAGGGTGGCCTTACCTTACCGCGTTCCGCTACCGCCAGTATCGCAACAGCAAACGCCGCCAGGCCCACTAGCCGACCGAACGTGCCAATGCCGGGCAGGACGAGCGCGTTTTCCAACGGAATGGCGGCCACGAAAAGGAAAAGAAATGCAAACGCAACCGATGTGAGCAGCTGGCCCTTCTCGGGCGCAGCGGACCGCAGGGTGCGAAACACACCCCTGGCGGAACCTGGCATTTCCTGCCTCAGTCCTCTTCCAGAGTTCATTGTGGGGAAATCACCCGTTTATTGCTGAGCCTTAGCTCAGGACGATTCCGAAACCTGCGTCAGGCGTTCGGCGTTGGAGGATGTTTTGCGTCGGCGGTCTGGCCATAACCATATCCGTATCCGTAGCCATAACCGTAACCATACGTACGGCCTGGAGTTTTACGAGGATCCCAGCTATTCAGCACCGTGCCCAGGATTCGCGTGCCGTCTTCGGACAAGCGTTGCGTGGCAATCAAAGCAGCTTCGCGCATGGTGTGGCCTGCGCGGACCACGAGAATCACCCCGTCGGAAAGGCCTCCGAGCAATCGCGCGTCAGCCAAATGCATCATCGGCGGCGCGTCAATGATGATCATGTCGAATTCGGTGCGCATCCGCGCCATGAGTGCCTCAACACGCGGCGAGTGGAGCAGTTGTGAAATGTTCGTCGTGCGAGTGCCACTAGGAAGCAGGGAGACACCCGCAATACGCGTTTCCACCACCAGTTGCGACAGTGGAACGGTTTCGAGCGGCGCCTCGGACAAAAGGACGTCGCTCACGCCACGTGTGTTTGCCGCTCCGAAAATCTTGTGCAACTTCGGCTGACGGAGATCGCCGTCGATCAACAGTACTCGACGTCCCATTTCCGCGATGGCGATGCTGAGGTTGCTGGCCACGGTCGTCTTGCCCTCTGCCGGGCCGGGGCTGGTGACCACGAGCACTTGAGGCCCTTCGGAGTTTTGACCGGGCAGCAAAATAGAAGTCAGCATGGCTCGGAAAGATTCCGCTACCGCCGACGGTTTGTGCTTCCAGGTTACCAGCTCCAAGCAATCGGAAGGATCGGCAGGACTCAGCGCGCGTTGGCTGCGAACCGCGGGGGTGTCACAAACCTGCGCCATCGGAATTACGCCGAGCTCCGGCAGATTCAGGTAAACCTGCATGTCGCCAGGCGCTTGAATGCTGCGATCGAATCGCGTGCGGAACACCACGAAACCCAACCCCAGGAATATGCCGCAAAACAAGCCCAGCGCCGAATTCACTGGCACGTTCGGCTTGGCGGGCAGGAAGGGCGGTTTGGCCTCGTCCACGACCAGAACGTTGCTCGCACGCATCGCGGACGCTAACGACGCCTGCTTGACTCGGTTCAGCAGCGTGTCATAGAGCTGCCGGCTCGATTCCACTTCTCTGCGCAGCGTGTCGTAGTGGATAGCCTTGTCGGATTGATTGGCCACGGTCTTTTGCTGTTCGATATAGGATTGCTGCAACAATTTCTCACGACGGGCGGCGGCGGCATATTCGTTGCCAACGCGGCGCAGCACGTTCGTGCGCTGCTTCTCGAGAGCGCTTTGCAACTCGTTGATCTGCGCCTGTACCCGCATAACCTTATAATGTTCCGGTGTCAGCGTGGCACTGAGTTCCACGAGTTGCCGCTGCAAGTCCGTCAACCTGAGACGATATTCGCGCAACGTGGGGTCGTCGATTGTTTCCGGCAGCGATTCCGCCGGTTTGCTCTTCGCCTCTTCGAATTTCGCTTGCTTGTCCACGCGATCGGCCTGCGCTTTGTCCAACTCATCCTGAAGTTCCTTGAGTCTGCCTTCGGTGACGTTTTCCTTGTCGGTCATGGTCAGGCCGGAAGAGCGCGCATAGGCCTGCAGTTGCGCTTCGGATTTCTCCAGGTCCGCCTTCATCTGGCTCAAATGGCCTGTCAACCACTCACCGGTCCGTTGGCTCGACTTCCAACGCATTTCCTGACTTTGTTCGATGAATTCGGAAACCAAAGTATTGGCAAACAGCGCGGCAAACTTAGGATCTTCCGAGTCATACATCACTTCCACGAGTCGCGTTTGGCCGGAAGCGCGGACGGTCAGATTGCCTCTGGCTTGCGCGACGAAGGCCTCTTTGTTTGGTTCTTGTTTGGACTCCGGGAAACCCAACATCCGCTGCACGCGCGACGCGAACGCACCCCAACCACTGGTCGGCGGCTCTTGCTGGAGATCGATCTTGTTGGCTATACGTTCCAGCAGGGAATCGCTCTGTAGGATCTTGATCTGGGTCTGAAAATACGAGTCCGTGGCACCCCCCGGCCCGGAATTGGTCGGATCTACGTTTTTTAGATCCATAAACTCCGAATTAAAGTCCTGAATTTCCAATGAGGTCCGCGCTCGGTAGATCGGCGTCTGCAGCAAGCTGAATAGAACGGCCACAGCCAGTCCTGCTAGTGCGAAGCACAATAGCGTGACCTTATTCCGAACGAGGATGTGCCAATAACCGAGCAAGCTGTCATAAGCTTGCGTTTCCCCGTTATCCGCATGAACCGGCTCGTCCATCCTGTATACCGTGGGCCGATTTTCCGTATACGTACTCAGTTGCACGGCTCGCGTCCGGTTATTCACTCGATCGAAATGCTTAGACATTTATTACCTGCCGTTCCGCCCTGCGGCTCAAAATTGACAGCTTCCTAGATCGCGTTCTGTTGCTTTGCGTTCTGTGTCCTTGAACGGTCTTTACGGGCGATAAATCGCGAGACCCGTGCCGGTCGATATCGCTGCTTCCATGACACGCAGCGCCACTTTCTTACCCGTACTATCGGGGACGAAAAGGATATCGTTGCCCTGCAGCGGGACATCTCCGCCTTTTCCCTGCAAGATCTTTTTCAAGTCCACAGGAATTTCCGTTCGCTGGTCCTGGCCCGGATTCAACCGCAGAATCTTTGCGTGCCGCGGGTCGGGTGCCGGTCCCAAACCTTCCGCAAGGGAAACCGCTTGCAGCACCGACATGGTTTGCCGCTCGCCCAAAATGTATCCGCCCGATTTCTTCACGTCGCCCGTCACGTATACCAGCTCCGCTTTGGGCACCGAGATGACGTCATGCGGGAAGATCTGTATGTTTTCCTGTGGGGTCTTCGCTTCCATGATGTCCTGCAGATTCACTTGCGCGACCGTGAAGCGCCCAGAGGCGTCTAACGTCGCTCCCGGCAACGGAATGCAACCCCACTCCACTTGCCGCGTGATTCGAATACTGTAACCCGCGTCGGGCCGTACGCCTCCGGCTAGCGAGATCATCTCGAGCAGCGTCTTGTGTCCTTCTACCTGGTGAACACCAGGAGAGTTGACCGCCCCAAGAATGGAAGCGGGCTGGCTGCGCAACTCTTTAACGTCAACAGCAGCCTGCGGGTGCTTGATGTATGTGGTTAGCCTCTTGTTCAATTCTTGCTCGGCTTGTTGCACCGTTAATCCGGCGACGTGGACACGACCCACCAGTGGCACCTGCAGATCGCCTTCACCGTCGACGCGTACCGTTTTGTTTGACAGTTCGTCCAACTCCGGTCCTGATATCTGGAGTTCGTCTTCCGGGCCGAGCAGGTATGTCGAGCGAACCTGGCTGTCGCAGCTTGCCTTCTGAGAGTTTATCGCAGCCGGTGAAGTGGCTTGTCCCGTGCTATTGACGGCTAGAAAAACAATCGCCAGGCCGATCGACAAGCCTCTTAGAGTAGTCATCGACCCTCCTCCCCGCTCCCTCTTCTCTGTATTCATTTCGGTTTTCACTTGCTGACCTCATAATCCTTGCTTCTGTACAGGGCCCGGAATCCAGGCTTCAGGCTTCCGATGAGAAATTCGAATTTGGCGCCGAATCCTTGGCCGCATCAATCGGATGAATCCATTCAGGCGCTACTTCGACCGAGATCGATCGCTTCAGAAGGGTAACCGACACATACATCCGGTGCTGATTAGCGATCTTCGTCAAGACGCCTTCCAACCCGCGCAAAGGTCCATGCCTTAATTGTACTCGCTGGCCGACCACTAGAGACGGCCACGGTGTAACTACCAGACCGGAGCGCAAGACGCATTGTATCGCCGCAATCTCGCTTTCATCCACAGGCTCGGGATTCTTGCCGACACCCACCAGGTACAGAAATCCAGGAGTGGTCAGCAGCGGCATGCGCTCTTCCAGATTCAGCCGGCAGAACAAATAGCCCGGAAAAAGTGGGAGATCCATTACCTTCACGCGGTCAGACCACTGCCTGCGGCGCTGCACTAATGGCAGAAACTCTCGAAATCCCTTACCTCGAAGCGCCGCCGCCACGGGTTTTTCATAATTAGGACGCACCCGCAGAGCGTACCAAGGTGCAAGAGCCACCGTACCTTCAACCCCCAAGGTCGGTTGGAGTTGTTCAGGTTCCGATTGCCGAGTCGTTTCACGATCAGATTCTTCAGTGCACTCGTGAGGCTCGAGCTCTAGTTCGCATTTACAAGTTTTCATCAGAATCGGCTCAATCTCGTTTCGAGGCAAGCTACCGCCCTTTAAGTCCCATTTGCCCTTCAAATCCGCTAACTGATCGGCCAGCCGGTGCCTTGCGAGCGCCGGATCTAGCCGTTTGCTCAATAAGATCCGCGCGTCTGGAAAGCGCAAACATCAACTGACGGCAGGGTAAGCTTGACAGCACAATCTTGCCAGCACCTGTCCTTTCGGCCAATGGACCTCACGTTCCTCGATCGCAGTACCGAAGTACCTTCCTGGGAAGGGGCTACGTCCATCTCATCCAGATAGTCCGGCAGTACCATTGACGAGGGTTGGTCCCCTTTTCCAAAAGCTTGTATCCGCGTCACCGGAGCTAGGACACTCACTCGTTTGTCCTTCCGCCATCGTCTCCAGCTTCTTCGAGTCCGATTTCGTCCAACGCGGAGGACTCTTCCACATCAGCCTTCTGGTTGCGCGTTTCCCGCAAACGGGTTGTGTGATTCATTGCCGCGAATCCGCAGTTTTCGGACGCTGGAGCCGGGTGCTCCGATCGGACCACCCTGCCAATCGCGTGAATCTCCGACGGCCTGGCCGAATGCTCCGGCCGGGGCAGAAAAACATTCATCTCGACAGATACCCCTAACGGTGGCACGAGTTCTGCTTGGACGTAAATCCCGCGGCTACCCAGGTCACGACAATACCCGTCGCATCCGTGAACCCGCCCCGCGTCGTCCTGCCACGAAAATACGACGGGAAGCCGCAACGGATAACGCAATGCGGTTCTTCGTTCCGCAACGCGGCTCGATGCACTTGGACGCGCGAACATCTGAGACCTCCCACCAGCGCATGGGGTGAACTTGTTAACCTGCAACACCCATCCGTCATAACCAAATCTACTCGCAGACGTGTGGAAGTAAAGAGGCCGACTGTCGGCGGTCCGCCGGGGTCCCAAGGCCTTGCCATTGGACTGTACCTTCTAGGGCCAAAGGACTCTAAGTATAGAGACTATAGTCTCTATTTTAAGCTACACATCGTGTTCAAATCGTGCTCAAGGAGATGCAAGGCTGAGCCAGGCGTACCTCCAAGCCCATTCGGCGCTCGAATCCCAAACGAGCGGGTCTCCGGGTTTCCGTATGGCGAGGAAGGTCTGCGCCCTACTTAGGACAGGATAGGTTCTAGAACCGGATAGGCAAGCACAACCATTCTACGTATCCTTAAACAATTGCCGGAGCAGCAACATCAGAGGGTAGGAAACAAACTCAGGGGTAACAGCGTGGCCAACACATGCAACGCGCCGTCGTGGGGACAAACTCCCTGGGTCATCGATTTTCACCCCCGAACGGCCCCTCTCCCGGAAGCCGTCGACTTTGCGATAATCGGTGGCGGGTTCACAGGGCTGTCCGCCGCCGCTGCGATCCGCAGTCTCAACCCGGAAAAGACCGTGGCTGTTTTTGAAGCGGAAACCATCGGTGCCCGTTCGAGCGGCTACACAGGGGGCTTGACGTTGAGCGAAACCGCCGCCGGCGACCTTCCAGGGCTCGGTGACGTTTTGGCGGGACTCTCGGAGATTACCAGGCAGCTCAATGTCACCTGTGAGCTTATGCTTCCGGGCGCCTGGGAACTGGACCGGACCGCGAAAACCGTGGAGTCGCTAATTTGCTGGAGCGATTCGGGACAACTGCGCGTCGCTCGCGAAGTTCCAGGCGGCACAGTCGATCCGGGCAAGCTTGTTAGTGGTCTGGGGCGCGCCGCTGCGGAACGCGGAGCGCTCATTTTCGAAGGTGCACGGGTTGAGCACATGAACTTTGCCGATCCACTCACGCTCGAGGTCGGTGGGAGGCAAGTCCGAGCCCAGCGCGCGCTCGTCGCTACGAACTCGGAATCACTCGAGTTAAGCGACCTAGCCGGGCGGGCGGAACCCAAACTGACGCTCGCTTTGGCTACAGAATCGCTCAGCGACGCGCAATTGACTGCGCTTGGCCTGGCTTCTGGCAAGCCGTTCTATACCACCGATTTGCCCTATCTATGGGGGCGCCTTCTGCGCGGCAACCGAATCATCTTTGGCAGCGGATTGGTGCCTGTCTCCCAGTGGCGCGAATTGAAATCGATCGATATTCGCTCTGGCGACGCGGCCGCGATGCTTACGCGCTTGGAGAAGCGGGTAGCCAAACTCCATCCCGCGCTGGCAGATGTTGCTTTCAGTCATCGGTGGGGTGGACCAATTTTGATCGCGGACCAATGGCGGCCCGTTTTTGCCCGTCACCTGCGGAGTGAGCGGGTCATCGTGCTAGGTGCCTACAGCGGGCACGGAGTCGCGCTATCCGTCTACCTTGGGGCGTGGGCCGCTGAAGCGCTACTGGACAGACGGGAACCCCCGGCGTGGCACTCCGACTAGAGTTCGTCAGTAGAGTTCGTCACTTAGTTCCGGTGATTTAGTGCGTCTTTCCGCCGCCGCCCGGATGCCCGCATCGGCAATCGATATCCGGGGTCTTCTCCATTGCTGCGCACTCGGTACTGCAATACTTGGCTCCTGGCCCTGCCTGGCACGTACAGGAAGGATGCGCACACCGCTTGCTGTTGTCTGCCATAAGAGTCCCCCTTGAATTAGAGTTCAACCGGAAAATTTGCGCCCAGACCAAGACGAAACGAAAGAGGCGGGGCGTGCCGATCTTCTCCGACCTGTTCCGCGAATTACCTCGCGGCTTGCGAGCGCGCTTTCCGTTCCCCAAATAAGGCCAACATTTCCCGATCGAATGCTGGAATATCGGAGGGCTGCCTGCTGCTCACCCAATTGCTGTCGCGGATGACTTCTTTATCGTCCCATTTCCCGCCGGCGTTTCTGACGTCGTCCTGAATCGTGTGATAGCTCGTCAACCTTCGTGCTTTCACCAGCCCAGCGGAAATCAGTAGCCAGGGTCCGTGACAAATCACCGCGATCGGCTTGCCAGTGCGGTCGATTTCTCGAACGAACTCCTGCGCTGCTTTTTCTACTCGCAGGGCGTCGGCGTTAAGCGCCCCTCCGGGCAGAACAACTGCGTCGAAGTCTCCCGGCCTGGCATTCGCAAGCTCCAAATCCACCTTCACTTGCCCGACTTTATCGTGGTGTTTCATCCCATAGATCGTGCCGCTTTTCGGCGCGATCACCGTAGTCTTGGCTCCTACCTCGTCAAGCGCCCTTCGAGGCGCTACGAGTTCGATTTCTTCGAACCCGTCAGTCGCCACTATTGCCACGCGGATACCTTTTAAGCTGTGTTCGGTCATAACTCAACCTTTCAGATCGCGAATGGATTCAAAACAGACCGCTTGCGACTGGTGGCGGGACAGCGCAAACGTGCTCATCGCCATATGGCAAGAAAATGGCGGTGGCTGCAATCGGGGAAACACTCTACCCATCCTCACTCGAATCGTCCTTCGACAGTCGCGAAGGATCCGTCCTCCTCCGTACGTTTTTACCAACTCCATAGATAGGTCGATCCATGTATGGACTGGCTTTCGCTTAGCCCGTAACGTCGCACGCAGCCTAGCGAAGGCGACGGCTGACGATTTCTTAGGAAGCGGAAAGGACCACCAAATGGAGCACAGCGAACTGAGGGAACTTTACATTGATGAATTGCGAGATCTGTACGACGCCGAAAATAAGTTGGTTAAGGCTTTGCCGAAACTTGCCAAAGCCTCCAGCTCGGACAAACTTCGCGCCGGGTTCGAGGAGCACCTCGAGCAAACTCGGGGTCACGTCGAGCGACTCGAGGAAATCTTCGAAGCTCTAGGCGAGAAGCCCACCGGAAAGAAATGCGCGGGCATGGCCGGTCTAGTCAAAGAGGGCGAAGAAATGATGGCCGAGGACTTCAGTGAAGAAGTGATGGATGCGGGACTGATCTCCGCCGCGCAGCGTGTCGAGCACTACGAAATCGCCGCGTACGGCTGCGTCAGCACTTGGGCGCAATTGCTCGGCGAATCAGAGGCCAACGCGCTGCTGGAGAAGACGCTCGAAGAAGAAAAGGAAACTGACCAGAAGCTAACCGAGCTCTCGGAACAGATCAACGTCGAAGCGAAGGGCTCTGGCGGAGAAGAAAAGGAAGAAGCAGAGGAGGGCACTCGGAGTCGCAAGGCGAAGAGCGCACGCGCCTAACCAGCCCTCCATTTCGACCAGGTCAACCCGGCGGCGGCGTCCGACTTGGCCGCTCTCGCCGGGTTTTATGCCTCGAGGGGCTGCCGGTATCGGTCGAGGCGGTTTCCTGTTCGCGACCAAAATCGGCGATCGGATCTAATCGGAGCGGAGCCGTTTGGCACGGAACGAAAATCCCCAACTCCGTGATTGTGGGTATGTACGAGGCAGGGCTGGTATATCTATGCTAGCGAAAGAGGTGCCACGATGGACACGAGAATCGTTATAGAAGGCGTTGTACTCGCCGTGCTAGTCATTGCCGCGGTGTCACTGCTTCCAGACTTTATTCGCTACATGAAGATTCGTTCCATGTAGGTAGTTTTCATCGGGGCCCGTCGACCGAGCGCCAACGCCGTCACAACGGTTGAGTTCTCGCGCTTTCCGGGCGGCAACTTAAGGTGTCCTGAAAGCCCCTGCGCAATGCATGGCGCAAACAGCGGGAATTGGTTAGAATCCGCGCTGTTCGACCGTTCGTGACAAGCACGCACAAAAATGAGCTTCCTTGCGCCAAGAGGCAGAGGCACCGGGTTGGAAGCGCTCCCGGTCCCGGAAATTGACGTACTGTGGATGACTGCCGGCTTGGGTTGCGACGGGGACACGATCGCCGTTACCGCAGCGACGCAGCCGAGCATCGAAGATCTCATCCTGGGCGCGTTCCCCTGGATCCCGAGAATCAATTTTCACAATCCCTTTCTCGCTTATGAAAACGGAGACGAATTCGTCCGATTTTTCCGGGAAGCAGCGGAAGGGAAACGCGGCCCTTTTATCCTGGTGTTTGAGGGCTCCATTCCAGATGAAAAGAACAAAGAAGAAGGATACTGGGCCAGCTTCGGCACGGATGCGAAATCCGGGCAGCCGATTACCACGTGCGATTGGATTGACCGCCTGGCCCCAAAGGCGTGGGCCGTGGTTGCCGCCGGAACATGTGCCACTTACGGGGGGATTCACGCGATGCAAGGAAACCCCACCGGGTGCATGGGCTTACCCGATTACCTCGGCTGGGATTGGAAGTCGGTCGCAGACATTCCCATCGTCTGCGTTCCGGGGTGCCCGGTCCAGCCCGATAATTTCACCGAAGTTCTTCTCTATCTGCTAAATATGGCCGCTGGGCGCGCGCCCCTGATTCCACTGGACGACGCCTTACGGCCTACTTGGCTGTTCGGCTCAACCGTACACGAGGGATGCGATCGCGGCGGATATTACGAGCAAGCTCAGTTCGCGGAAGAATATGGCTCGCCGACGTGCATCGTGAAGCTTGGGTGCTGGGGCCCGGTAGTGCAATGCAACGTCGGCAAGCGTGGATGGATGGGAGGAATTGGCGGATGCCCCAACGTCGGTGGGATCTGCATCGGCTGCACGATGCCAGGCTTTCCAGATAAATTCATGCCGTTCATGAATCAACCGCCCGGTTCGCTGCTTTCGTCGAGTGCGGTGATGACCTATGGTCGCGCGATTCACGCCTTGCGCCGGTTCACGCAAGCGTCGCTCAACAAAGAGCCGTCCTGGAGACGGCGTACCAAGGACTGAACGCGCGCTGAGGAGGTAACACGAATAGCAAACATGGGGAATCTATTCTTTGTCTAACGCTCCGATAGACGCAAGAGGTGGGAAATGGATTTTGTGACCGAAGTGAACTGGGAAGGCGACGCTTCGCAAACCCCTTCAGTGGATCGGGAAGCTGGGAATCTCTCAGAAGCGGAGAGAGCCCTACACGAATTGGCAGAAGTTTTTCTGCAGCAATCTTTAACTTCTAGCGATCATCCGGATCCTGCGGAACGAGCTGACTCGCGATCGGTGGCCGAAGCGCCTTTGCTGAATATGGAAGCGAAGTATCGCGCTTTGGTCGAGCAAATTCCCGCGATCGTTTTCATGGCATACCTGGACAAGGGGATCGGCGAAGCGTACGTCAGCCCGCAGATTGAAGCGGCACTGGGGTTTTCTCAGAGCGAATGGTTGGAAGACCCGGTGCGCTGGTATCAGCAGATTCATCCCGACGACAAGATGCGCTGGAGTGTAGAGGCAGCCGAAATGTTCCTTTCCGGCAGGCCGCTGCGATCTTCTTATCGCGTCATCGCTCGTGATGGAAAAACTCTCTGGTTTCAGTGCGAAGCGAAGATGATTCGCCGCGAGGATGGTCGCCCCTGGTTCATCCACGGGGTCGGCTTCGACATCACCGAACGCAAAGGGCTCGAGGAAGCCATCCTGGAAATCAGCGCTAGGGAGCAACGGCGCATCGCTCAGGATTTGCACGATGGTCTGGGACAGCATCTCACCGGCATCGCATTTATGAGCAAGGTCCTGGAGGAGAAACTGTCCGATAAGTCGCTACCTGAAGCGGTGGAAGCGGCGAAGATCGTACGAATGGTGAATCAAGCAATCGACAATACGCGTGAACTTGCGCGGGGCCTGCACCCCGTACCCGCGGAGCCATTGGGATTGATGTCTGCTCTAAGGCGATGGGCGAGCGACGTGGAGGAACTGTTTCATATCCGATGTCTTTTCCAATGTCCGAGACCGCTGTTCATTCGCGATGCAAATCTGGCGACGCATCTTTATCGTATTGCCCAAGAGGCGGTCCACAATGCGATTCGTCACGGAAAGTCGCGAAACATCGTCGTCAGCCTATCGGGCAAGAATGGGACAGGCACGCTTACAATTCGAGACGACGGTGATGGATTTCAGAAGAAACAGGAAGGCCACCCTGGGGTGGGCCTGAGCATCATGAACTATCGTGCCGACATGGTGGGCGGTTCGCTGAAAGTGCAGCCGAATGAAGACCGTGGGATAACCGTGACGTGCGCGTTTCCGATTCGCAGGGTCGAATAGGAGCAACTTTCCATGGCCACCAAACCCGCAATCAGCCTGACCAAGAAAAGTCGAGTGTTGCTCATCGACGACCATCCCATCGTTCGGCAAGGGCTTGCCTTATTGATTGATCGCGAGACCGATCTATCCGTCTGTGGAGAAGCTGAGGGGTCGCAGACCGCTTTTCATGCGGTCGCAACATTTCATCCGGACATCGTCGTGTTGGATATTTCCCTGAGCGGTCCAGACGGGCTGGACGTGCTCAAGGAAATTCGAATGAAGGCTCAGAGTCTTCCGGTGCTCATTCTCTCCATGCATGATGAGTCGATCTATGCAGAGCGCGCCATGCGTGCTGGAGCAAACGGCTACATCATGAAGCAGGAAGCCACGGACAAAGTATTGGTTGCGATTCGAAGGATTCTTCAGGGAGAAGTTTATCTGAGCGAACGGTTAACCAATACGATGCTGCAGCAGTTTGTTCGCGGCACCTCGCCGGTTAAGAGTTCTCCGCTCGTGAATCTCACCGACCGCGAACTGGAAGTGTTTCGTCTGATTGGCGAAGGCCATACGACTCGGCAAATTGCGGACCAACTGCACCTGAGCGTAAAAACCATTGAATCCTATCAAGCCCACATCAAGGAAAAACTGGCCTTGCGCAGTGCCCGCGAGCTTGTTCAACATGCGATCGAATGGACGGTGAATCTCAGTAGCGGCTATTAGGCTGGATTGGACTCTAGGGTGTGATCGGGGATTCCCTGATGAGCGCGCCCGTGGTTCCCCGATGAGAAATTCCGCGTATGCCCGATTGTAGCGCTCCCCTGTAACTGCAATTCTCACAATCGAACTTTTGGATAGTAGCTTCTCCGCGGCTAGGCCAGCTATTTCCTGGGGGTCCTGTAGGCGACTCCGCTCGAGCCCGAAAAGGAGACTGTAATGACACCCGATGCGGTTCCGTACGGTCGAAAGACACAAAAACCATCTCCGGTCTCCGATGTACACATTCTGTGGATAACAGCTGGTCTCGGGTGTGACGGGGACTCGGTCTCCATCACCGCGGCAACCCAACCTAGTATCGAGGACGTTTTATTGGGCGCGATCCCGGGTCTGCCTACAGTGCATCTGCACAACCCCGTGCTTGCCTACGAAAATGGAGATGACTTTCTTAAGTATTGGTATCAAGCGTGGCAGGGGAAGCTGGAACCCTTCGTTCTAGTCGTGGAAGGTTCGATTCCTAACGAGAAGATAAAGAAGGAAGGGTACTGGGCGGCGCTGGGAACCGATCCCCAGAGCGGCCAGCCCATTACCACCAACGAGTGGATCGATCGGTTGGCGCCCAAGGCCTTGGCGGTAGTGGCTTGCGGCACCTGTGCGACCTACGGCGGAATCCATGCCATGCAGGGTAACCCGACCGGAGCAATGGGCTTGGCCGACTATCTCGGGTGGGATTGGAAATCGAAGGCGGGCCTGCCCATCGTGAACGTTCCAGGTTGCCCTGTCCAGCCGGACAACTTCATGGAGACGGTGCTGTACCTTCTCTACCAAGTAGCCGGACTGGCGCCGATGATACCGCTCGACGACCAACTTCGACCGACTTGGCTGTTCGGGAGCACCGTGCATGACGGATGCGACCGCGCCGGTTACTACGAACAGGGCGACTTCGCCGAGGTCTATGGTTCTCCGAAGTGCATCGTGAAACTCGGCTGCTGGGGACCTGTTGTTAATTGCAACGTACCGAAACGCGGATGGATGGCGGGCATAGGAGGGTGCCCGAATGTTGGAGGCATCTGCATCGGCTGCACGATGCCGGGCTTCCCCGACAAGTTCATGCCGTTCATGGATGAGCCGCCTGGGGCGAAGATTTCCGCCGCGAGCATCAGCATCTACGGCAAAGCGATCCGGTCGTTGCGATCATTTACCAACGCAACCGTAAACAAGGAACCCAAGTGGCGGCACACCGGCTCAGAACTCACTACCGGCTATCGACCCAGCGCGTACTAACTGCTGGACGCACCCAAAGATCAAGGAGCGAAGATGGGAACGATAACAGCTGCGTCAAAGGGAACACCTACCGGTTCGCGAAAACTGGTGGAGATGAATTGGGATCCGATCACCCGGATCGTTGGCAGCCTTGGAATCTTTACGAAGATTGATTTCGACAACCGGCAAGTCGCCGAGTGTCACAGCACGTCATCCATCTTCCGAGGCTACAGCATCTTTATGAAGGGCAAGGATCCACGCGACGCGCACTTCATCACCAGTCGTATTTGCGGGATCTGCGGCGACAACCACGCGACTTGTGCGACCTATGCGCAAAATATGGCTTTTGGCGTCCGCCCGCCAGCCCTCGGCGAATGGATCGTAAACCTGGGCGAAGCCGCGGAATACATGTTCGATCACAACATCTTCCAGGACAATCTGGTCGGCGTCGATTTCTGCGAGCAAATGGTCAAGGAAACCAATCCTTCGGTGTACAGCAAGGCGGAGAAGACGGCCGCTCCGCATTCCAACCTTCACGGTTTTCGCACCATTGCGGACATCATGAAAGCGCTCAATCCGTTCACGGGATCGTTTTATCGCGAAGCCCTGCAAATGAGCCGGATGACGCGAGAGATGTTCTGCTTGATGGAAGGCCGCCACGTGCACCCGTCCACGCTGTATCCCGGAGGTGTGGGCACCGTTCCGACGATTCAGCTTTTCACGGATTATTTGGTGCGGTTGATGAAGTACGTGGAGTTCATGAAGAAGGTCGTTCCGCTGCACGACGACCTATTCGATTTCTTCTACGACGCGCTGCCTGGATACGAGGAGGTGGGGCGCCGGCGGGTATTGCTGGCGTGCTGGGGATCGTTCAATAACCCGGCAGTTTGCGATTACTCCTACAAGAAAATGACGGAATGGGGCCGTTCGATGTACGTGACGCCCGGTGTGGTGGTGGACGGCAAGCTGGTGACCACCGATCTGGTCGACATCAACCTGAACATTCGCATCCTTCTGGGCAGTTCCTATTACGAAGGCTGGGAAAACGGCGAGAAGTTCGTGAAGAACGATCCGCTCGGCAATCCCGTCGACCAGAATCACCCTTGGAACCAGACGACCATCCCCAGGCCTCAAAAACGCGACTTCGCCGGGAAGTACACGTGGGTCATGTCACCTCGGTGGCTGGACAAGCGCACCAACGATCATCTAGCGCTGGATACCGGTGGCGGGCCGATCGCGCGCCTTTGGGCTACAGCGTTAGCTGGGTTAGTGGACATCGGCTACATCAAGTCGACCGGCCACAGCGTGAAAATGTATTTGCCAAAAACGACTTCGTTGCCCGAGGTTGAGTTCGAATGGAAGATTCCCAAGTGGAGCAATGCCATTGAACGCGATCGCGCCCGAACGTATTTCCAAGTCTATGCCGCTTCTGCAGCCCTGTACTTTGTCGAGCAGGCGCTGGCGGAATTGCACGCCGGAAGAACACGGACGTGGTCGGAGTTCACCGTACCTCAGGACGCCATCGGCTGCGGCTTCCATGAGGCGGTGCGCGGCGTGTTGTCGCATCACGTCGTGATACGCAACGGAAAAATCGCCAACTATCATCCATATCCGCCCACGCCGTGGAATGCAAACCCGCGTGATATTTACGGAACGCCGGGCCCTTACGAGGATGCCGTTCAGAACACGCCCATCTTCGAAGAAAACGGCCCAGACAAGTTCAAAGGCATAGACATCATGCGCGCCGTGCGAAGTTTCGATCCATGCCTACCGTGTGGCGTACATATGTATCTCGGAAATGGAAAGGTGCTGGAAACGCACCACTCTCCGATGTTTGGAATGCACGCTTGAGCTTCTGACGCAGGGAAGCCGCTAGCGAGGCAAAGAAATGGCCGACTTTGGGGGTGTGGCCAAAACAGTCCGTCACCTCGCTGGCGGGCATCCACTTCCAGTTTGCTTTGAAGGAGACTATGGCGCACGGTGCGGAACTCCAGAAACAAGTTCAACGAATCGGGCAAATAGTCGAGCAACTGGAGTCGACCACCGACCCCAGCGTGCGTGCTATCGGCAAAGAGCTTCTCGAATCGCTGATGGCCTTGCACGGCGCCGCGATAGAGCGAATCCTAGAGCTTGTTTCTGAAACCGGAGAAGCAGGCGACACTATCATCAGGAAATGCGCCGGCGATCAACTCGTTAGCAGCTTGCTCCTGCTGTATGAATTGCATCCGGACGATCTGCCCACTCGCGTGACGCGCGCCTTGGAAAAATTGGGACCGTACTTACAATCGCACGCCGCTAGTGCGGAATTGGCTTCGCTCAGCGACGATGGCAGGGTAGTTGTGCGTCTTGAAGTCAAGCCGAGCGGCTGCGGCTCTTCCGCAGCCTCCGTAAAATCCACACTGGAAGCCGCCATACAGGATGCCGCTCCGGATGCGTCTTCCATTGTTGTACAAGAGATAGGCGCGGCCCTGGCGCAATCTGGATTCGTTTCCCTGGCGCAGCTCCAGGGTGCCCGAGCTATGACCGCTGTACCGGTCGCATCAGCTCAGCGGAGCGGAGACTGATATGCTCCACGCGCTTCCACCGAAACAGGAAAGCGCGTTCGCGGCGCTGCGGCAGTTCGCTCGCAAACGAACGGCTGTGGAGCGCTGCGAAATGTGCAGCCGCGAACTCGCGGCTGACCACGAACACCTCGTCGAGCCCGCAGATCGCAAGTTGATCTGCGCGTGCCAAGCGTGCGCCATTCTTTTCGAGGGACAAAGCGGCGCGAAGTATAAGCGGGTTCCGCGCCGGGTAGTGTACCTGCGGAACTTTCAGTTGACGGACGGCCAATGGGACGGCTTGATGGTCCCGATCGAAATGGCATTTTTCTTCCGCAGCACGCCGCACGGAAGAGTGATCGCTCTGTACCCTAGCCCCGCGGGACCAACGGAATCTCTGTTTACACTCGATACCTGGGCGGACATCGTCGAGCTCAACCCCGTTCTCAGCGAGATGGAATCCGATGTGACCGCCTTACTGGTCAATCGCATTGGACATGCCAGGGGTACCGCTCCTGCGGAGTATTACCTCGTCCCCATCGATGAATGCTACAAACTGGTCGGCCTGATTCGCACGCATTGGCGCGGATTCTCCGGTGGTACCGATGTGTGGCGCGAAATTGGTGCATTTTTTGCCGCGCTTAAAGAGCGAGCGGGCTTCGCTGACGGGGCCGCTCATGCCTGATCTCCAACTCACAATCGAGGGCGCCGAGGTAGTGCAGTACGCCGCGGAACCCCTGCTATCGTTCAAGGTACGGATCGTCAATGGCTCCAGCGACGAAATCATCCACACCGTCGCGCTGCGGACGCAAATCCAAATCGAAGCGACTCGTCGCAAGTACGATTCCAATGAACAAGCCCGCCTGGCGGATTTGTTCGGCGAGCCGGATCGATGGGGGCGGACGTTGCGCAATATGTTGTGGACTCATGCGAGCGTGGTAGTGCCACGCTTCACGGAAAGCGTGCTTGCGGACCTCGCCGTGCCGTGCACCTTCGATTTCAATGTTGCCGCAACCAAATATTTCCACGGTGTGACCAACGGCGATTTGCCATTGTGTTTCCAATTCAGCGGCACAGTGTTCTATCAGGGTGAAGGGGGGCTGCTCCAGGTCAGTCCGATCTCGTGGGATAAAGAGGCAAGGTATCGCTTGCCGGTCAAAGTGTGGAAGGACCTCATGGATCTCTATTATCCAAATTCGGCTTGGCTGGCCTTGCGGAAAGACGCCTTTCAAAAGCTCTATGAATACAAAGTGCGCGCGGGAATCCCTACTTGGGAAGAAGCAATCGAGAGAGCGCTGGACGCGGTACAGGATACGGTGCGCCCATGAGCGCGGCCCTCGTGGACGGAATCGTGAAAGCAGTCCTCTATGAAGGATACATGCTTTATCCCTACCGACCTTCCGCGGTGAAGAACCAGCAGAGATTTAACTTTGGCGTTGTCTATCCGCGCGGCTATAGCGAGGCGCAGGGCGGAACCGATGCCTGGACAATGCAAACAGAATGTTTAGTCCTCGCGAACGAGCAGACTCAATGCCTTGTGCGCGTCCGGTTCCTGCGCGCGGTAACGCGTTCGGTCGGAAAATTGCGGACACCTGCAAGTGAACTGCTCCCGATTACGGAAGCCAACATCGAGCGAGTCGAGCGGCTGGAGATCAATGGCGCCATTTACCAATCGTGGCAAGAAGCCGTCGAGGAAGTGATCGAAGTGACCGAATTCAATCCCTGCGCTCTTGCGGCTCAACTTATGCAATGGCCGTTCCGGTTATCTGCCAAGCGGGAGCAAGAACCGCTCCGGGATGAGCTTGGGTCAATCGTTGGAATTCTTCGGCGCGACAAGATGAATGTCGGCGGGACGATTCAGCTCTCGACCCAACAAGTTCGAGAAGGCCTCTTCAAGCTGACGGTGCACATTTCGAACGACTCGCGCATCGAGGGGCCCGAGCCCGTGAGCCGAGACCACGCCCTTGCGCGCTCTCTCATCTCCGCCCACACGATTTTGGAAGTACGCGACGGTGAGTTCATTTCGCTAGTCGATCCTCCTGAAAAATACCGCAATTCTGCCAAGGAATGCCGAAATATTGGGACCTGGCCGGTTCTCGTAGGGGAAGAAGGGCAGCGGGACACCATGCTTTCTTCGCCTATCATCCTGTACGACTATCCGCAGATTGCGGCCGAAAGCCCGGGCGACTTATTTGACGGCGCGGAAATCGACGAGATCCTCTCGCTCCGCATCATGACCATGACCGAAGAAGAAAAACGCGAAATGCGGGAGTCCGACGAACGCGCCAGGCAAATCCTCGAGCGAACCGAGACTATGCCGGAAGAACAGTTTATGAAACTTCATGGCGCGCTGCGTGGGTTGCGCTCGACCAGGAAGGGCATGCCATGAACGAATGGGAATGGCAGCTCCTTGAAGACAAGGTGTCCATTGAATCGGTTGGCATTCAAGGGGTTCAAGTGCGTCGTGGTGACCGTGTAAAACTCCGCCCGCGTGCCGGCGGCGACGTATTCGACCTGGCGCTTGACGGAAAGATCGCTGCTATCGAATCGATCGAGCAGGACTACGAAGGAAAGTTGCACATTTGCGTTGTCGTCGACGACGATCCCGGCAGGGACATCGGCTTGATGCGCCAGCCGGGCCATCGATTTTTCTTTGCACCGGAGGAAGTGGAGCCCTTCGCCAAGCGCGAGGAGGCGCCGACACCGGGTACCAAAAGGATTTTGATCGCGGGCATTGGCAACATATTTCTAGCCGACGACGGTTTCGGGGTGGAAGTCGCAAGCCGGCTTGCCAACCGCTCATTTCCAGCAGGTGTTCGAGTAGTGGATTTCGGAATTCGAGGGTTCGATCTGGCTTACGCGTTGATGGATGGCTACGAGACGACGATTCTCGTGGATGCCTATTCCGGCGAAGGCGAACCAGGCACTCTGTTCGTCGTCGAACCTGACCTGAACGGCCTGAATTCTGCGGGCGCTCAGCAAGGTTTTGTTGAACCCCACGCTATGAATCCCATCACTGTGTTGCGCATGGCGACGAGCATGGGCGGACAGCTAAAACGGGTGCTTCTCGTAGGTTGCATACCTGCAACGCTCGGTCCGGAAGAAGGGCAGATGGGGCTAAGTGCGCCTGTGGAGGCTGCCGTCGACGAAGCTGTAAAGCTCGTCGCCTCGCTGGTCAATCGAATTCTTACCGGAGAATGGCCGGAAAAGAAATGAGCCGTACTCCCATGGTCGAAAGGAGACTCCCATGTCAGTAGAAATTATGAATCGCACGGAAGAGGCAACTGGTACAGATAAAGAAACGCTCTACATGCTAGGAGGAGTGGCGCTGGTGGTTCTCGGCGCAGGGTTGGTGCTGTCCAATCCGGCTGTGCGCCGGTACCTCGGGCAGGTGGGGTTGGGCAATTTTGCCTCGGCTGCCATACCGGATATCGAGCGGTACCTCCGTCTTCGGTCCATGTAGGCGGAGGCGTGACCCCGCAATCTCTAGTTTTGCAGAGCGTGACGCGAAGCCGATGACGCGGGGTTCTCAGGCCATGCATACAGGAACGCAAAGAGGGGTCGTGCCTGCTAAATTCTTGATCGATCCGAGTGCCAGTCGATTCACCGTGCAGGCCTTTGCGACTGGCATGCTCTCCTCCTTTGGCCACAACCCCACGATCGGAATGCGTGACTATGACGGACAAATCCAGTTCACAGCCGACACTTTCGCAAACGCGCTTGTTCGAGTGACCGTCCGGACCAATGCGATGGAAGTTCTTGATGAAATGAAGAGCGATGACCGTAAGAAGCTCGAAAAAGAGATGTATGAAAAAGTTCTGGATGTAGAGCATTATCCTGTGGTTGTGTACGAGAGCAAAGAAATAACCGTCCAGAACTTGGGCAGTGATATGTTTCTGGCGCGTGTGGCGGGCGAGCTTTCATTTCACGGCGTCACGCAGAGGCATTCGGTTGAAGCTCGCGTTACCAATATGGGCAGCATGTTGCGGATCTCAGGTGAATTCCCGCTGCGGCAATCGGACTACGGGATCAAGGCTTTCTCGTTCGCCGGTGGAGCATTGCGATTGAAAGACGAGCTCAAATTCAAATTTGAACTCGTCGCGCGAAAGCAGGAATGAGTTCGGCTCTAAACGGATAGCGGCGACTGGATCTTCGTATAGGAGCTATATCGTGTGCCTGGCAATTCCCGGTAAGATCATCGAGTTGGACGCGCAAAACCCGCTGCAAGCCGTCGTTGATGTCGTGGGCGTGCGCCGCAAAGTGGATTTGGGTCTCTTGCAAGACGAACCACCGGTGCCCGGCGACTGGGTGCTGATTCACGTTGGCTTTGCCATGAGCAAAATCAGCGAAGCCGAGGCTGCTGACCAAATGCAAACGTTAACAATGCTCGGCGAGGCGGAAGCGGCCATGGAAGAAGTGCGTGGCTACGGCTTGGAGGACAAAGAGTCGGGCTCTCCGGGCCAAAGGTGGGAGCAATGAAGTTCGTGGACGAATTTCGAACACCCGAACTCATCGGCAAAGCCGGCGAAGAAATTCGGCGGCTCGCCGATCCGAGCCGGCACTATCGCATCATGGAAGTGTGCGGCGGTCACACCCACGCCATCTACCGCTTCGGCCTGAAAGACTTGCTTCCCTCCAATGTAGAACTCATTCACGGCCCCGGCTGCCCAGTCTGCGTTCTGCCGATGGGCCGCATTGACGATGGCTTGGCGCTCGCGGCGCAATCAGACTTCATCTTCGCGGCTTTTGGCGATATGATGCGCGTTCCTGGTGCTCACGGAAGTCCGTTGGAATATAAAGCCCGCGGCATGGACGTCCGAATCGTCTATTCCCCAGCCGATGCGCTGAAACTCGCGCGCAGTAATCCCGAAAAGCACGTCATGTTTTTCGCCATAGGGTTTGAAACGACGGCGCCGTCCACGGCATTGACGCTGATGCGCGCGAAAGCGGAGGGCTTGAGCAACTTCTCCGTGTTCTGCAATCACGTCACTATAATTCCAGCCATACGCGCGATCCTCGATTCCCCGGATATGCGCTTGGATGGCTTTGTCGGTCCCGGTCACGTTTCCACGGTGATCGGTTGCAGACCCTACGACTGGATTGCCAAAGACGAGCGCAAGCCGGTGGTCGTCTCCGGCTTCGAACCGCTGGACATTTTGCAATCCATCGTGATGCTCCTGCGCCAGCTTCGCAAAGGCGAGGCAAAAGTCGAGAATCAGTACAAGCGCGTCGTGCCTTGGGAAGGGAATCGAGCAGCGCTTCGCGCCATGGGCGAAGTGTTTGAACTTCGCCCGTATTTTGAATGGCGTGGCCTCGGATTCATCTCGCAATCTGCACTGAAGATTCGGCCAAGCTACGCGCAATGGGATTCAGAGCAACGCTTTACAGTTCCTGGTGTGCGCGTCACCGATCCCAAAGCGGCCCAATGTGGCGAGGTTTTGAAGGGCGTCCTCAAGCCGGCGCAATGCAAACTCTTCGGACGTGAATGCACGCCGGAACAGCCCGTCGGCGCACTGATGGTTTCGTCCGAAGGGTCTTGCGCGGCATACTTCAACTACGAGCATCGCAAACCTGTTTCCATCGCCACGGTCGCCGCGAATTGAGCGAATGAGATTCCATGGCCACCACCGCTCCCAAGATCAAGTTCCGCGAACCGCAGATCGAAATGGCGCATGGCGCTGGCGGTAAGGCTAGTCGAAGACTAGTCGAAGGACTATTTGCTCCGCTTCTGTTTGGTTCTTCCCAGGGCCCGCTTGGCGACGCTGCGCATATCCAGATCAACGGAACACGAATCGCAATGACTACCGACAGTTTTGTCGTGAAGCCATTACGTTTTCCCGGCGGTTCCATCGGGGAGCTCGCCATCAACGGCACCGTAAACGATCTAGCGGTTTCCGGCGCGCGGGCGGAGGCCATCGTCGTCACGTTCGTCCTGGAAGCGGGATTACCAACCGGCATTTTGGAGGCGGAAGTTCGTGCCATGGGTCAAGCAGCGGAAAATGCCGGCGTCATGATCGCCGGCGGCGACACTAAGGTTGTCGAGCACGGCAAAGCCGACAGTATGTACATAACCACTACCGGCGTCGGGCGCCTGCTTTCCGGAGTAACAATTTCGCCCCAATCGGTTCAGCCGGGCGACAAAGTTCTGCTCTCCGGCCCCATCGGTGACCATGGCATTACGATATTGCTCGCCAGAGGTGATCTCGATTTGGAAGCCGACTTGCGCTCGGACACCCGTTCCGTTTTTCCACTGGTTCAGGCGCTCGTACACCATGCGGGCGCTGGCGTGCGGTGGATGCGTGATCCCACCCGCGGTGGCGTAGCCACCTCGCTCAATGAATTAGCACGTGACTCAGGAACCGGAATCGTGTTGTTCGAAGAAACGCTGCCCGTCCGCGATTCCGTCCGTGGCGCCTGCGAACTTCTCGGCCTCGATCCCCTGCATATCGCAAATGAAGGGCAATTCCTCGCCATCGTCTCCTCCGATCATGCGGAATCTGCTCTGGAAGCTCTGCGCGCGACGCCGGGGGGCGAACAAGCAGTCATGATCGGCGAAATCCGCGAACAACCGGCAAGCGCGGTTTTGGTAACCACCCTTTACGGCGGAAGCCGGCTCGTCGACATGCTCGTGGGCGACCCTCTGCCCCGGATTTGTTAGGAACCGCGATGGCAACGAGTCTCGAACTGGCGACGCAAATCGAACAGCGATTGTTGGCGCGCAATCAGGTGCTCGAATCGTTTTTCGAGATAGAAGCCCCCCGCCTCGCCGAGTCTTGCCGCGAAATGTCCGAGCGATTTCTTCGCGGTGGCCGCCTACTGGCGTTTGGACGAGGTCCGTACGCCACTGATGCGCAGCACGTCTCGGTCGAATTCGTACATCCGGTCATTGTAGGCAAACGCGCTCTCCCCGCTCTTGATCTCTCCCTCGCCTTTGAGCCGTGGCTGAAAACACTGGTGCAAGCCGACGACATAGTCATGGGTTTCGGTCCGCCCGAGGGTGATCCCGAAATCTGGGCGGTCCTAGATTTCGCGCGTCGGCGCAAAGCGATGACTTTCGCCTTGCCTGGCATGAACGGCTCCTACTTCTGCCGCGCCGTAACACAAGACGCGTTCGTCCACCAGGAACTCATCGAAATCCTTTATCACACCCTTTGGGAGACGGTGCACGTGTTCTTCGAACGCCGTGAACTCGGTCACGACGTCGGTGAAGCAGGATTTCTCTATCCTTTTCTTGGTAAAGAGAAACAGGAAACGTTCGATGTCATCACGGAAGTCGCTGCCTCCATTCAGATGAAAGTGCGCGATGATGCGCTCCTTCGCACGCGCGTTGCGAACGAAGAGGCGGAAAAAATCGGCGGCGCCGTCGTAGCCATCCGCGAATCCCTGGACCAAGGTGGCAAGCTGATCATCTTCGGCAACGGCGGTTCGGCCACCGATGCAAATGACTGGGCCATCGACTGTGTCATGCCGCCAGACGGTTACGCGGCCATCCCTGCCATTTCGCTCTCTATGGAGCCTGCGAACCTATCCGCCATAGCCAACGACGTCGGCACCGAATTAATTTTCCAGCGCCAATTGATCGCGCAGGCTCGCCCCAACGACGTCGCCGTCGCCATCTCCACCAGCGGCGGCTCGAAAAATATGGTAGTGGCCCTCGAAGAGGCGAAAAAGAGGAAGTTGCTGACCGTAGCGCTCCTCGGTTATGACGGAGGAGAAGTCCTGCGTCGCGGCCTGGTCGATTTTCCTTTGATCGTCCGATCCGACTACATCCCGCGCATCCAGGAAATTCAGGCGTCCATCTATCACGTCATTCGCGAAGCGTTGGAGGGCTGCAGCCGTGCCTAACTTGGAGCTCTTTGGAACCTCAAGTTGTCCCTACACCAGCGAGATGCGCGAATGGCTCGAATGGAAGGGTCGCGCCTTCACCGAATACGACGTCGAAGCAGATAGCAACGCGCACGCGCGAATGCGATCGCTCGCGCAGCCGCCTTTTACGGTGCCGCTGCTCGTTGAAGACGGAAAAGTGATCCAGGTTGGGTGGCAGGGCCGTGGCTGCGTGGTCGCAAAATAACAGGATGCCAAAAGCCTACTCCATTAAGGTAAGCGGCGTGGTACAAGGAGTCGGTTTCCGTCCGTTCGTCTACCGCCTCGCGCGTGCGAACGGTCTGAAGGGCTGGGTCCTAAACGCTGCAGAAGGAGTCGAGATTCATCTAGAGGGAGAAGAGGCCCCGCTCCAATCTTTCCTCTGGGAGATGAAGACGCAACCTCCGCGAGCCGCCGCAGTCGCGGCAGTGTCCGTCGAGCCCATCGAAGCAGAAGGTCTCGCGGAATTTACGATTCACGAAAGCTCCGGTAAGCGACGCCCTACCGTGCGGATCTCGCCCGACCTACCGGTTTGCGAGAACTGCATACAAGAGATCTTCACCCGGCAGGATCGTCGTTATCACTACCCGTACATCAACTGCACGAACTGCGGTCCACGCTATACCGTCATTCGAAGTTTGCCGTACGACCGCCCCAACACTACGATGGCCCGCTGGGTTTTGGACGATCCGTGCGCCAACGAGTACAGCGATCCAGCAAACCGGCGATTCCACGCGCAACCGGTCGCCTGCCCCGCGTGCGGCCCACATTATTATTTTCGAGCAGGCGAAGAACTTGTAGCCGGCGACGACGGGGCGATCCAAGCCGCGGTGCTTTGGCTTCGAACAGGCAAGATCGTCGCAATAAAGGGGCTCGGCGGCTACCATCTGGCGTGCGACGCGAAAAATGCAGAAGCGGTCGCTGCGTTGCGAGTTCGAAAATACCGCAAAGAGAAGCCCTTCGCCGTGATGGCCCGAAATCTCGAAGTCGCTCGCGGCTTGGTTACTCTTTCACCCGAGGCCGAATCATTATTGAAATCCGTCGCGAGGCCCATCGTCCTTGCGCCCGCGAAGATCAACCTGCCAGAGCTCGCACCGGATAATGACGAGCTTGGCGCCATGTTGCCCTACACGCCGTTGCACCATCTACTCTTTGCCGCTGGTGCTCCCGAAATTCTGGTCATGACCAGCGCAAATCGCTCCAGCGAGCCGATCGCTTTTCGGGACGAAGACGCACTGCAACAACTCTCCGGCATCGCCGATGGTTTCCTGATCGGTGAGCGGCCGATCGGGCGCCGCGTAGACGATTCCGTTGCTCGCATGGGAGCTTTCGGCCCCGCTGTCCTCCGGCGCGCACGCGGGTACGCCCCCGGTGCCGTCGCCACCATTCCAACCGACCGTCCCATTCTCGCTCTAGGCGCGGACCTAAAAAACACGATCACTCTGGTTGTCGACGGCCAAGCCTTCGTGAGCCAGCACATCGGTGATTTGGATCATTACGAATCGCTTTGCGCCTTCCGTGAAACCATCCACGATTTGCTTTCGATGTACGAAGTCGACCCGGATGAGCTAACACTGGTTCACGACGCGCATCCTCAATATGCTTCGACGGCGCACGCCGCTGACCTTGCTTCAGCGGAAAAAACGGCCGTCCAGCATCATCGCGCTCACATCGCTTCAGTACTGGCCGAGCACGGCGCATGGGAAAAACGCGTCGTCGGCGTCAGTTTCGACGGCACCGGCTACGGCGACGATGGCACGGTCTGGGGCGGCGAGATCTTCGCCGGCAGCGTTCGACAAGGTTTCGAGCGCGTTGCGCACCTGCGCCCCGCGGCTCTACCCGGCGGCGACGCCGCGGCTTCGAATCCTGTTCAGGCCGCCGCAGGTTTTGTCGCCCAGTTGACCGGCTTACCCGATTTGACCGCTCCTCCGTTCTTATTTCCTGCCCGCTATCGCGATGCCGTGCGGCTGGTGCACAAAGGTCTTCGCTCCTTCGCCACTACCTCCGTTGGACGCCTCTTCGATATCGCGGCGGCCCTGCTGGGTTTTACACGCGAAGTCACCTTCGAAGGGCAGGCGGCGATGTGGCTTGAGCGCCTAGCAGTCCATTCGTCGACGACCGGCGCGTATCCTTTTCCATTTGTCGACAGCGAATTGGATTTCCGTCCGCTGCTCGAAAGCATCATCCGCGACAAGCTCCGCGGCCGGAAACATGCCGAAATCGCGCGCTGTTTCCAGCGCGGCATTGCCGAAGGTCTGAGCAAAGCCGTCTCAGAGTTGTGCGCCGCGCACAAAGTCGATACCGTGGCGCTCTCTGGCGGCGTTTTTCAAAACGATCTGCTTTTGCGTGATCTCAAAAATTTCTTGAAAGCTGAGCCCCTGCAGGTTTGGACAAATCACGTCGTCCCGGCCAACGATGGCGGAATCAGCCTCGGCCAAGCAGCACTTGCCGCGTTCACGACTGGGTTCGCGCGCAGCAATGGAAGAAGCGGATCTTCGGGTTTGAACTGAGGCGAGCGGATGCATGAACTCTCCATTGCCATGAGCATCGTCGAGATGGCCCAGGAAGAAGCCGAGCGCCACGGCTCGGCGCGAGTACAAGCGGTACATCTTCGTCTCGGGCTGTTATCCGGTGTTGTCAAGCAAGCGTTGCTTTCTTCCTACCAGATGGCATGCGAAGCCACACCACTGGAAGGCTCGCAGCTCCTGATCGAGGAAGTTCCTGTCGAGGTCTTCTGTCCCAAATGTGATGCGCCGCGCCCGGTTACCTCCATTCAGTGGTTTTGCTGCCCTGAATGTGGCGCTCCCACTCCCACGGTGCTGCACGGAAAAGAATTGGAAGTAATAGCACTGGAGATCGCAGAATGAGAGCCGATTCGCTGCAAATGCCGCGCCTGGTCGAAGTGCGAAAAAATGTCTTGAAGCAGAACGACGTGATCGCTCGCGGCCTGCGCGAGCGATTCCGCGAAGCAGGCGTACTGGCCATCAGCCTCGTCTCCAGCCCGGGTTCCGGAAAGACCGCCTTTCTCGAGAAAACTCTGACCCTGCTTCGTCCCCGTTACAGGGTAGCCGCCCTGGTGGGTGACCTTGCCACGGAAAATGACGCCGCTCGCTTGGCCCGCAGTCGCGCCCCAGTAAAGCAAATCATCACCGGCACGGTCTGCCACCTCGAAGCCGCCATGATCCACAGTGCTCTCGAAGACTGGGATCTGAACAGTCTGGACCTGTTATTTATCGAAAATGTCGGAAATCTGGTCTGTCCCTCCTCCTACGATCTGGGTGAGGACTTGCGTTTCGTGCTTCTCTCCGTAACCGAAGGCGAAGACAAACCCCTCAAGTATCCGACTATATTCAACAGCGCGGACGTCGCCCTCATCACCAAGTCGGATCTCGCCGCAGCCGTCGAATTCGACGAAACCGCGGCAAAACGCAACATCCAAGCCGTGCGCCCGGGCATGCAAGTCTTCAAGCTCTCCGCCAAGACTGGAGAAGGAATGACCGAGTTTCTCGACTTCCTCGAAAGCCGCCGCGCGCGCCCCCGCGCCGTTGGCGCGTAACCTGCTTGCTCGTATTCGCGTGAGCGGCGCCATCACAATTCGATTTGGAAGCTGCATCGCCCCAAGGTGTAGAGGAGTGAAGAGTACGCTGATGGACATTGGTTTTAACTTTTTTTTCTTATCGACGTGTGTACAACGGGTGTGACGCGAACTGGCTTTGCTGAATCGTAGTTCAGATCGATTGCACGGCGGCTAGAGTGCGCGGAAATCGTTCGGCGAGCGTGATTTCGCCCATATCGATGGCAACAAGCAGGGGTTCCTTCACTAGCTGATAGTCGCCTTCATAGGCGTACACGCGCCGTTTGGTCGGCACAATGATGCCGTCCACGTCGCGGTAGTCCGACGCATAGTTGAGCCCGGTCGCTCCGCCAAGAATGTCCACGGTGTAGTCGTGCCGGCGCAACAAGCCGTCCGGTCCAAAGCAGGAAATCTGTTCTCTCGTGTGGCTCTTGACGCCGGCTGGGAAGGCCACTTTCAGCCGCCGCCACGTTTCCCTCTCGACCTGAATCGATGGGATCTCCTCAGTCACGAATCCGTCCTGGGCATAGAGAAACGGCGTGTTTAGGTATGTCCACAACGCTTCACCCACGAAGTAAGCAACTTGGATATCGTCCCAGGGTGTTTCTCTCAGTTGTCCTTCAAACGACTCCTCTGGATTGTCCCGGACCTCGATCAGGGTTCTGTCGACTTTTTCGATCGCAACACGGTTTGGTTCGAAAACCGCCCGCTTGTCTTGCCCTGGGAAGTCCACAGTGAGCCGCTCATTCTGGGTTTCGGCAGTCAAGACCACGTTCCTGAGAAAGTCTCCCTTGCCTTTGACGTACCAGATTGCGCCCGTAATCGATGCCGCGACGGTGATCGACTGGATTCTGTTCCAACGTTCGAGCCCGCCATGCGCATTCAGAGCCAGGGTCAATAGTTCATTCATTTCCTCTCCGCTCGCTCTCGACGCACATCTTTGTACCTTTTTATCTATCGCGGCGTGAGTGTAGTATAGCGTTCTGTATCACACCAGACCTTATAATGAGTCTTTGTTAATTGTTTTTCATCTACGAGCGTGCCTATGAGAGAGAACTCGGCGGCCAAGATCAGTAAAGAAGAAGTGCAGGCCTTTTACGAAGAGTTTCTGCAAGCGCTGAAGTCCGGGAAGATAACGTTGCTGGACCGAATTTACGCGGATGACTACCTGCTCGTGCGCCCAAACGGCGACACTCTCGGGAAAAAGGAAATCCTCGCTGACTTGCGCCACCATTCCATGAGGTTCACTTCATTCGACGTGAAGGACGTCCTCATCCGTACCAAAGGGATTGTCGGCATTCTCACCGCGGATGTTCGGAGCACCGCAGTTCGCGACGGCGTCGAAACCAAAACGCACGCCCGGCAACTCGCAATCGTGTCGAAGGAGCAAGCGGGAATTACAATTTCCCATTTTCAATCAACGAATGTCGCCGATTCAAATTGACAGATCCTTCGTCGAGTTGCATGCCGTATTCGCAGGCGAGCACTTACACGCTGGCGGGTGGCCGAACGCGTTCGCAAATGGACTTCCGCCCCGCCTCGTTCAAAGTGCACATGCGTGCCAAACGGCAGCGTGTTCCTGAAAGAGCCGAACTTGTTGATTTGTCGAGAGATTGCGCCGCCTGTCGGTGGCATAGAATGTCCCGAGCCTAGCTCTGGATTGGGTTGGTTCCGGGCGATATTCTCTGTCTCCGATTGTCAATGAAGTTCCTACAGGCGCTGCGGCACGGCGTGGAGCATAAAAGAAAGTGATGCCTGAATCGTCGGTTCGAGAAATCACTTCCGGTGAAGCGTGGGGCGCCATTTGACCGGCGACGAATGTCCACTCGATCGCCTGCCCGATCCGGTCGTGAAAGCGAATTCGGGATAGCGGGTTGAGTCGCCAAGCGTAAAGACCTCTGCCACAGCTTCAGCGGCGAAGAACAAAAAATAGAATCTTCCAAGTGCACGCCTGCATCTATCGAGTGTAGCCGAATGAAGAAAACAGTTCAGCGAAGGTCCAGCACCGTGAACAGCCAACGACATGCCTCAGAATTCTCGAAGACGCGCATTGCGCAACAAGCCTTGGCGTCTTTGCTAGCACTGGTTTTGTTATGGGCAGCGTACCCACAATGTGTCGTAGCCCAGGACGCCCAAGATCAGCAATCTCCGGCAGCGGTCCCTCCCGGGTCCCTATACATGCAGCAGGCTCCCGAACAATTGGAGCAATTGGTTGCGCCCATCGCCCTCTATCCGGATTCACTGGTAGCCCAAATACTGGCGGCCTCGACGTTCCCAGAACAAGTCGTCGAGGCCGACCGGTGGGTGCAATCGCATCCCGATTTGAGAGGCGACGCTTTAGCCCAAGTCGTGGACCAGCAGCCTTGGGACCCCAGCGTCAAGGCACTCACTGCGTTTCCGTCAGTTCTCGGCAACGTGGACAAAAACATCTCGTGGACGTCGTCTCTCGGCGACGCCTACTACAATCAAGAACAAGCCGTGATGGACGCCATTCAAGTGATGCGTCGCCGCGCGCAACAAGCCGGCAGTCTCAATTCCACTTCGCGACAAACCGTAACGACTGCAGACTCCGACATCGAGATCGAAGCAGTTGATCCCGAAGTTGTCTATGTTCCGGCGTACGATCCCTGGATCGTGTACGGAGGCCCGATTGTCGCCTGGCCGGGTTGGTATCCCTATCCGGGCATTTGGTATGACGGCCCGACGCTGTTCTTCGGAGTTGGCTTCGGCATTGGGTTCTTTGGGGGGTACGGGTGGGGCTGGCACAACTGGGGTTTCGATTGGCATCACCACTACGCCGTTTTCGATCACGGGCGGTATCAGTCGCCGAGCCGGACGTTTTACAACCGCGACGCGTTCTATCGAGGTGAAGGTGCGCGCGGTGCTGATGATCGCGTCGGGAGAGCCCAGCCGTTCGCCGCCGACCGCGGCGCCGCTCGTGGCTATGCCGAACCTCGCGGCCAGAGCGGAGTTCGTTCCGATGCCTTCAGCGGCTTCGGCCGCGGCGGAGAGGAGCGGAGTTTTTCCTCGCGCGGAAGCGCTAGCTTCGGCGGTGGCGGCTTTCGCGGCGGAGGCGGACGCCACTGAGCGTACTCAGCTTTAAATATGCTCTTCGTCTTTCACATTTCCTACAGAACGGGAGATTTAAACGATGCGGCGAACGAAGCCGAACTTCTCAAAATTTGATTTGGCTGATCTCCTGAAGATCGCCGCACTCGCGATGCTGCTGTTAACGGGCTTTTCTGGCGGCTCCGCGGCTCAGCAAAAAGGCCAGAAAACATTCTCATCGCCGGAAGCTGCGAGCCAGGCTTTGATGGCTGCGGCACAGAACAACGACGAAAAGACGATGCTCGAAATTCTCGGACCGGATGCGCAGTGCATCGTATCTTCGGGCGACCCGACCCAGGACGCCGAGAACCACACCAACTTCGCGCGCAAGTACCAGCAGATGCACCGCTTCGTGAAAGAGCCCGATGGATCCGTCGTCCTGTACATTGGCGTGGAAAATTGGCCCGCGCCGATTCCTCTCGCCATGAAAGGCAATGCCTGGTTTTTCGACACGGAAGCCGGAAAGATGGAAATCTTGTTCCGCCGCATTGGCCGCAACGAACTTTCGGCCATTCGTATTTGCCAGGAGCTTGTGGCCGCCCAAAAGGAATATTACGCAGCGCAGAACAATCAGTACGCCAAACAAATCTTCAGCGACGCCGGCCAGCACAACGGCCTGTACTGGAAGGTCTCCGAAGGCGAGCCTCAGAGCCCGATCGGACCATTAGTCGCTTCCGCCGTCGCCGAGGGCTACTCGAAAGGCCAAGCCGGACCGCCCACCCCTTATCGCGGCTATCTCTTTCAAGTTCTCACGCGCCAGGGCAAGCATGTCCCCGGCGGCGCAAAAAACTACATCGCCAAAGGTAAAATGACCGAGGGCTTCGCCTTCATCGCTTATCCCGCCGAGTACCGCTCCTCCGGCGTGATGACGTTTGTCGTGAACGAGGATGGCATTGTCTATCAGAAGGATCTTGGGAAGAAGACCGACCCCCTCGGCAAAGCCATGCAGGAATACAACCCGGATCCCACTTGGCGCAAAGCCGAAGACGAGCCGCCGCAAACCGCCACGGCGCAGAAACCCTAGCATTTATTGATAACTTCCACACGGCTGGCACGCAGCCTTCACCGGGCTCCCGCGTTCTTCTCTAGAAACGGCTCAGCTCCCCTTTGACTGTAGTTGCCCGGGTCATCGGCGCTGCTTCTCTCCCCGCGAATGACCTTTCTTTTCAAAGGAGCGAGCTGAACACGAAGCGACAAGACCAGACTGAACTGGACGGTGAGACTGGGCTATTCATTCCGGAAGCATGATAAACCGCAAGCAGCGTATGATTCTGAACTATAGAAACTGTGATTGTTAAGTTGTCCTCGGAGCTTCTGGGGATTGCCAACTTGGAGGAAACTAGCCTCTCTCAGGAAACCGCTCGATTGCTGGCCCTGGAGCTTTATCGAGGATAAGGTCTCGCTGGGACGCGCGTGTTCCAACGAATCCAGCAAAGCAAGGGAAGCGCAAAGCTTGCCGACATAGCTTGCGAGGTTCAAAACGGTAGACTACAGAGCTTTGGACTGGTATCGGTCTGGTGGCATATTCTCCGACGGTGAATAGCAGCTTCACAGTTTCCGAGCGTGCGCACACGCCCACGCGGCAAGGATATCAACTCTCACGTCCATTCACGCAAAATCCTTCGGCCCAACTCGAACGATGTGAGCTTCGAATTGCTCAGACGGTCTGAACAGCCGACCGCAGTTGTTCATGAAACCATTTGTGAGCAGGTTCATCGGTGAGTCGCGGATGCCATGCCATGAAATACGGAAAGGACTTGATCTCGCGAGGCGCTTCCACCACGCGTACACCAGCCACGACCGCAGTGATCTTTGCCAATCTGCGCGGCACGGTGAGAATCAAATCAGTCCGTGCGATGGCAAAGATCGCGGGCACAAAGAATGGTAGAGCCAAGCTGCGACAGAGCTCGATCCACCAAAGCCTGTTGCCCCTCCCGTATCTCGACTAGGACGTGCACGGGGAAGTTTTCCGGTAGGTTGGCGCTGATCACACGATAATCGTGTGCACTGCTTTCGTATGAAAAACATTACGCTTAGTGCCGACGAGCAACTGATTGAGCAAGCGCGCCTGCTGGCCAAATCGCAGCACAAGACGCTCAATGCCATGTTCCGTGAATGGCTAGAACAATTTACAGCACAGAGCGGCGGCACGCAGGAGTTCGACGCTCTGATGAAGCGACTGAAGCATGTACAGGCGGGGCGGCGCTTTAGTCGGGACGAGATGAATGAACGGTAGGTTCTTTCTCGATACAAACATCTTTGTATATTCGTTTGACGCAAGTTCGCCGAAGAAGGCTGCGCAATCCAGGAAGCTGATCAGACATGCAATCGAGACGGGCGGCGGCATTGTCAGCTATCAAGTGGTGCAAGAATTCTTTAACGTTGGACTGCGCCGTTTCTCAAAGCCCATGAGCAGCGCCGACGCGGAGCAATATTTGTCGACCACGTTTCGACCACTCCTTTCAGTGCATTCTTCGCAAGCTTTGAATGGAGAGGCGCTACGAATTGGAGCTAGGTTTCAGTTGCCTTGGTACGATTCGTTGATCGTCGCTTCTGCAATCGAAGGTCAGTGTGGAGTTCTTTACAGTGAGACTTTCAGGATGGACAGCAGATTGGAAGCGTCACGATCTCCAACCCGTTTGCCGGACAGAAGCAATCCTTGGAAATCTCGAATCGCTAAAAAGGCGACAGCTCAGAGGGAGCATCCTCCAAGCCGTTTCAAATCATTTCTTTGCGCGTGATCGGCGCGTCGTCTTGCCCAGAAAGAACTGATTTTGGGGGGCGCCGGTAGCCGGGCTTGGGGCGAGTCTTGAAGGCACCGCGATGCGGAGCAAAGACGAGGCAAGGTACGCCTTGCCAGTGTCCTGCGATGAAAAACGGTCGATGCAGGATTCATGGTGGCCTGAGCACTGGGCCGAGAACCGCAGCGGGGATCGAGCGCATCCAAAAGGCTTTGACGAAGCATGGACTTCGCTCGAAGGCTGCGAGAGCCGAACGACAGCGCTCTCGAATGCTGTTCAAGGAGTGTCAGAGAATGGTCGAAATGACGCGGATGGCTTTCTGGGTCCAATTGAGGGATGTATCACGCGATTCCGTGCCTCTTGAGGAACCTTAGAATTTCCGCTTCTGTGGGGTGGAAGTTCCCTGGGCTAAGGGGGACGTGCCAGCCGGGCCTCAGCTTCCGTAACGCTAGAGCTACTTCGCGCGGAAGATAGGCTGTCTTCGGCGGTCGAGCGCGAGGTCAGGGTTAGGCAATAGCCCTTCAGCATGGGTGGCTAATTGGGCTGTCTGAGAGTTTGGTCTGAGCAAGATACGAGCGAAGTCATAGACTCTGTCTATACCCTCACTTTTCGAAAGCACCCAAGTGACGCCCGCTTTGTATGCCTTCCGATTCAACGATTCGTTTGCTGCCAGTATTCGACAGACGTAACTATCGTCACCGAAGTCAGGTGGCCAAAAAGGCGCGAAGCCTGTCATTCGAAGGATGCAGAGCAATCGTACCTTGTCGAAGGCTTCCGACCAGATCGCTCGTGAGGCAAGCAAACAGCGAGACAACGGCGATCGCCGGAGAGAAGCGACGATTCTTGTAGAGCCTTCCGAGCCTGGAGACCAGCGCGAGCTTAGCTGAAACCGAGTACTGGGTGCGGCGCGTACGGTTCTTCGAGCGACGCAATCTCTTCGGCTGTAAGCCGCAGCGATAGTGCGGCGACTGCATCGGTAAGATGATTCGGCTTGGTAGCGCCCACAATCGGCGAAGTGACAAACGGTTTGTTGAGCATCCAGGCAAGCGCAAGTTGAGCGCGGGGAACGCCACGCTTTTCGGAGAGCTCACCGAGCCGGTCGACCACTTTACGGTCTGCTTCTTCCGTCTTCGAATACAGCGTCTTGCCAAACTGATCCGTCTCGAAGCGTTTTGTGCTCTCGGTCTGCCACGGGCGTGCCAGACGTCCACGCGCGAGCGGACTCCATGGAAGTACACCAATACCCTCGGCTTGGCAGAGCGGCATCATCTCTCGTTCTTCTTCACGATTGAGCAGATTGTAATGATTCTGCATGGAAACGAATCGCGTCCAACCGTGGTGATCCGCAAGATACAACGCCTTCGTGAATTGCCACGCGTACATGGAAGACGCTCCGATATAGCGGACCTTGCCGGACTTCACCGCGTCGTGCAGCGCTTCAAGCGTTTCTTCGATCGGCGTCTCGTAATCCCACCGGTGGATTTGATACAAGTCCACGTAGTCGGTTCCGAGACGACGCAGGCTCTGGTCGAGTTCATAAAAGATTTCTTTGCGCGAGAGGCCTTGGCCATTCGGCTCGTCGCGCATCTGGGCATGCACCTTAGTCGCGATGACAACGGCTTCGCGCCGAGCATGTGCACCCAGAAATCGCCCAAGGACCTCTTCGCTGGCCCCCGCTGAATAAACGTTGGCGGTGTCAAAAAAATTGATTCCCAAATCAAGCGACTGACGCAAGAAAGGCTGACTCTCTTCTTCATTCAAGGCCCAGGCGTGGCTGCCCGGCTTGATTTTTCCGGTGGCGGGTTGCCCATAGGTCATGCAGCCCAGGCAGATGCGCGAAACCTTAAGTCCCGTCTTGCCAAGATTGACGTAGTCCATTATTTCTCCAAAGTGATTTAGAATTCACTATTTGAGATGCGCCCCAAGCTCTTTTGTTGCGCTGGAGATTCTTTGCGGGGCGATGGAGGGAGGTCGTCTCGAATAACTGCGTAACGTACGCGAGAATAGGATAGGTGTGAAGGTGCCGTCACCGGCGGATTCTAAGGTTGATTGCCTAAACCGAACTCTTGGACATAGCGGCGACACACTAACCGGAACATGCGCTTTTGCATAGCGTGAGGACAGCCCCTCCGGGCTGGCGTCAATGCTTGCACGGAAAGGCTCGCGTGAGAGCCTCGTTGGTAAGCTCACTACCGCTTAGATGAAGTTTTTCAGGGTGGTCTTGAAGGTATTTTTCGACTACTCGCATTCCTTGCCTAACGTTACGTTGGGGTCATGGCATACGGTAGGCGAGGCGTACATGACGCCAGCAACGAGTCCGTCGCAAATACCAGCGCGCCAACCGTCATAAACGTTTTGCACCGAGGCATCTATCGCTATTTGGCAAGCCTCAATCAGGAAGTTGCCCGTAGTAAGCTCTTCTCCGGCCCGCGATGGAGCAGAGGCTTATGTCTCGGTGAGCGATGCTAACAACAGACAAGACGAAGCGGTGGCTAGGAATCGGTTCATTGGGGACCTCGCTGGGTTGTCATCGTATCGCAAATGTATAACGAGGTACCCTCAAAGGGTACCTTAGCTGTGGTGACCTCCTACTGGCAGGTGCTAGTAAGCTAGTTACGGCGCGGGTCTTTGAATCCCACAACCGCATTCGCTAGCTGGCCCTTGAAATCCTTGCCGTGCGGTTCACAGGCTTGCCGGACTCGCTCAACCAAGACTGCCTCATGCTCTATGGAAATCGGCGGCGTGTACGAGATTTCGGCAATGTTACCCGTTCATCAAAACCGATGGTGAATTTCACAAAGTCCACGCCCCCACAGTTTGTGCGCTCGTACAATTCCTTTACGGCACGGTAGACGGCGTCCATCAGGACTTTCATTCGGCGAGACGCGGACCATCCTTTTTACAAGTCGGGTAGTCGGGGAAGGCGAGCCGCTCGGTCTGGATTGCCAGGATATCGCCGGCGCCACTCCGCTCTCGCCTCGTCCAATTGAATCTTGAATGACGGGTTCGGAGGACCGAAGTTTTTGTTGGGATCGGCCAAATCCCTGGCCGCTCGACCGTACTTGCGCAGTTCGAGGTCGGACATCTCGCGAAGTCGTTCACGGATTTGTTCGATGTCTTCCGGGTTGGTTTGAATGCTCATTTGTCCTCCGGGAAGGAAACGGAAGGGCAGGATAACACGTCAATTTCGATTGGCGAGGATTTCCGGTGGCGAATCGGGTTGCTCCACAACGTGGACTAGAGCGGTGACATCTTCGGGTCCAGTTATTGAAGCCTTTACGGTGGGGCCAGAAGTGGAAAAGCGAGACTGTTGATTGCGATCGGATTGCTGCACCAGTGGGGAGGAACCGACGGCAAGAAGCAGGACGCCCAAGCAAATCACTAAGAAGTTCATTCGCGACCTCCGCGTCTAAGCGTGTGACAATCGACCTAGGAAAGTTGCGGCCAGTTTACTAGCGATTACGATACCGAAATATAATCCTGCCCCACGCTTGACGCAAGGACGTTCCAAGTGCCTGATAAGCGCTTACCGTCCATGGATTTCAAGTTTCTGATTATGCGACCAGGACTTAGGCGCGTGGCCCTCAGCGTTACAAATGTCCTGAAATGGACAGACTTTCCCGGAGCCCTGTGACTAGCTCTAATTAGGCTTCGGAGTGTACAGCTGCGTCCAAAGGTCATCAGCCAGCATTCAGTTCTGGAAAGGACTTTCACCTTGAGAACGCTGAGAAAGGTTCTTCCTCTCTTCGCTTCGCTTTTTGCCGCCTTCTGCCTTCCTGTCGGGGCTGTCGCTCAAACCATACCCAGCGGCGCGGCGATTGACGCCGAAGTGAGCAAGATCATGTCTCGCACCCACGCTAGCGGCATGGCCGTTGCCGTCATCGATCACGGAAAGGTCGGCTATGTCCACGCCTACGGCATCCGCAACGCCAAGGGTGATCCGCTCAACACGGACACTGTCATGTACGGCGCGTCGCTCACCAAAACGGTGTTTGCATACACTGTCATGCAACTGGTCGATCAGGGCAAGCTCAACCTCGACACGCCCATCAAGGACGATCTCGACAAGCCGCTCCCGAGCTATGGACCCGATCCGGCTTTCCCTGACAAGCACGGGCCGTACAAGGACCTAGCCGACGACCCCCGCTGGGAAAAAATCACTCCGCGTATGTGCCTCACCCATTCCACTGGATTCAACAACTTCTGGTTCATTGAGCCCGACCAGAAGTTGCACATACATTTCGAACCCGGCACTCGCTACAGCTATTCGGGCGAAGGCTTCATCTTGCTCCAATTCGTCATTGAACACGGCCGCAAGGCGCAGGGGCTGGGGCTCGACGTTGCCGATCTTACCAACGCCACTTTCGACCACCTGGGCATGACCCACACGAGCTTGGTGTGGCGTGACGCATTCGCCGGTAATCTCGCCGATGGCTGGAACGATCAGGGCCAACCACAGGAACATGACCGGCGCAGCAAGGTGCGCGTGGCGGGCTCCATGGACACTACGATTTCCGACCTGCCGAAATTCGCCGCCGCATTGGTGCGTGGCGATGGCCTGAGTGCGGCCTCACGCGCCGAAATGATCAAGCCGCTGCTGCATCTAACCACGGCCCATCAGTTTCCCCCGTTCCTCCCCGATTTGCTGGTGAGTGAGCAGCGCAAGGATTTGTACGCGGGGCTAGGCGTCGTCGTCTTCGACGGCCCGCAAGGCCACGGCTTCTACAAGGGCGGCCACGACGGTCAGACCGCTAACAGCATGGTCTGCATCGAGACCGGTCAGCGTTGCGTGGTCATCCTGTCGAACGATGTTCGCTCCGAGGCGGGTTTCCCCGAGCTTGTCAGGTTCATATTCGGCGATACCGGCGTGCCGTATGACTGGGAATATGGCGACCACGCTGGAAAGTCGTGAGTCCCCAGTGCCTTCATGGGCGAGATTGTTGAGAGAACCGCGCGAGTTTTGACTGACGCCCATGACTTGATTTTGTTAAAACTGTCCATTTAACAGGCACTAGTGGGTGAAGTCACGGACCCGCTCGTTTCCGTTACCTGCGGTCTGAGTGAGCAGAACGTTAAAGGAGTGAAGCATGAGCAAGCCAGGTCGTAGCCGTGTTATCCGTCTTGCCGAGGCTCAAGTGGGTATCCCGGGCACCGCGGGCGAGCGCGCCGTCATGGTCCTGCAGCGTGGCACTCTTGACGTAGCCCTTGGCCTCCCTATGCGCCCGAGCCAACAGACGCCGCATGCTCAGGACGAGATTTACTTCATCATTCGCGGCCGAGGAGTACTCATTCACGACAGCAAGCGGGACCGGTTCCAGTCAGGCGACCTCCTGTTCGTGGCTGCGGGGACCGAGCATCAGTTCGAGGACATTACCGAGGACCTCGCCCTGTGGCGCGTATTTTACGGCCCTCATGGTGGCGAGGTCGCAGCATAGAGCGCGGCGCTGGTCGAGAATGTCAAAGTGAGACACTGCCGCAATCTAAATAAAGTTGCAGTTGAACGGTGTTTTTCAGCAAGCTGCTAGATCGAAATTTGAATCACTCGCCCGCCATCGATCCAAATCATGTGGACGAGATGGGACTTTAATCGACTGCAGTCTCGAGCTCGTTCGCCGAGAAAAGAAAACCGCCGTCACCGGAAATAGAAAGCACTTTCTCCTGAGGGCGTACGAGTGTGGCTGCGGTGGCCCAAGGCAATGCAACACCGAGCGTTTGTTGACCGTTTGAAATGAGCAACTGACGCGCACGAAAACTGTAATGTTCAAGAGATTTCCTTCAAGTTCTTCGAAGAAGTAGTGGGGCCCAGTAGGCGCAAATGGCAAAGGCCGATGCCGTTCAATTACATATGATGGTTGTCGTGGGGTCGGAGCTTCGAGTTTCCCACTGTGGTGGAGGGCAGCCGTCACTACACGCTGGAGGCGTTTAGCAAGCTCGATACAGCAACTTACAAGTACGCGCGAAGGCTACGGCTTTGTGAGTCCGAGCAGCTTTGCAAGCTGGGCGTCGAGCATCCTCGCAGGAAGAAGTCTGGGCAGAGTCCAGTTCTTGAAACGCTGCGGAACGACCGCGTAGCGTGCCTTCGGTTTCACCGTGCTGAGTGCCACGTGGACGACTTCGCCCAGACGCTCAGGGGATAAGCCGTTATTACGTGCTTCGGCGACGATGAACTTCTGGAAGTTCTGCACCGCCTCCCAATACTCGGTCTGCTTGAACTCACTCAGATCT
>Ga0182018_10000318_pt1 | contig 63079 bp, 62 predicted proteins | sample 812P2MmetaG_FD_120490 | JGI IMG/M metagenome (GOLD analysis project Ga0182018, IMG submission 120490) | Permafrost microbial communities from Stordalen Mire, Sweden - 812P2M metaG | ecosystem: Environmental > Terrestrial > Soil > Wetlands > Permafrost | place: Sweden: Stordalen | collected... | reverse complement strand
GAGGGCATGGGGCTGGGAATCAAGAATGTCGAGGTACTCCCCAAAGGTCTCCCATCCCCAGGTCATGCCTTCGCTGAGCGCCGTTCCCGGGATGTCCTCGACCCCCTCCATCACCTCGATAAGGGCCTCGCGCCCATCCGGACGCACCGGAGCGAACCCCACCCCGCAATTTCCCATCACCGCGGTGGTCACCCCATGCCAGCAGGACGGGGTCAGGTGAGGGTCCCACGTGGCCTGGCCGTCGTAGTGGGTGTGGATGTCGATGAAGCCTGGTGTAACGACCAGGCCGTCCGCGTCCATCTCTCGATGCCCAGCACCGAGTATTTGGCCGACTTCCACGATCACCCCACCGCTGACAGCGACATCCGCGGTACGACCGGGCCCACCGGTACCGTCGACGACCAGTCCGCCACGGATCACCAGGTCGTGCATGCCTTCAGTCTAGGTTCGTCGCCGTCGACGACAGCGGGCTGCCATTGCCCCAGTAAGACCCCCCGTTGGCTACGTCACCCCTCAGTCCTTTGGTGGGTCGCCTTGCCCGTTGACATCCGCGTCGCCTTGTAGCCTCGTGCGAGTGGCTTCTGACGTGGATCCTTCTGATCTGACCTCATTCACGGGGTGGGACGTCCGCGGCGGATCCGCTGCCGAGCACGGCGCCGCGGAGGCATTCGAGCGATCAGCATTGCGTGACCCCGACACGGAGTCGCGCTACGAACTACTCGCGGTCGCTTCTCGCGGGTTCCGGCCTCCTCGGTTCTTGACCACCGTCGACGTCTCCGGCGAACCCTCGGCCGGACGTCCCGCTGGAGTGGAAGGAGGCGGGGATGATGGTCATGACGGAGTCAGGAAAACGTGGTCCCTGGTATACCGACGCGTCGCGGAAACCCAACCCAGAACGGTCGTGCCCTACGCGATCTACCTACTTGGCGTCAACCCCCCGGCCGAGGTGACCGACGAGGAGCTCGAGGTCTTCAACGACTTCTATACCGACGTCCATCTGCCCGAAGTCGCCGAGCGCCGTCACGCCCTCCGTGCCGAGCGGTACGAACTAGTGCGCGAAGTTCGAGCTCCCTACAAGGGTGCGCCGCGCTTCGTCGCCATCTATGAGGTAGACGAGGAGGCGGCTTCGAAGCGCCGGCACACTGGACCCCCCTACGCGACTGGACCAGAGGTGTGGAAGGGCCACAAGACGCCATGGCGACTCTGGTATAGGCGCCTCGGGGCAGGCCACAGCGAGGCAAGTTAGTGGGGTAGTGGGTGCGTTCGCCGTTGCTAGTGCCGTGGCTGGTACGAGCGCAATCGGGCGATGACCACGTCGGATATTCACGTGGACACGTCCTCAGCGGTCGAGGGCTGCGCCTGGCCCAAAGGGGATCCCCTCTTGAACGCCCCGCCCCCGCCTGCTAACCTACAACCAGATGGTTGTAGAAATGGATAGAGACATCGTCGTTCACGAGGAGGATGTGGACCGGCTGTTCAATGCGCTCGCAGATCGCACCCGTCGAGACATTCTTCGGCGATCGATGGATGGTGAGTTCTCTGTGTCCGCGCTCTCCCGCTCCTACGCGATGAGCTTCGCCGCCGTACAGAAGCACGTTGCCGTGCTCGAGCGTGCTGGGCTTGTGACCAAGCATCGGCGGGGGCGAGAGCAACTCGTTCATTCGGATATCGCCACCATCCGCGACGCGCACCGCCTACTCGGCGAGTTCGAAACCATCTGGCGTAGCCGCATCAGCCGCTTCGCCGACATCGCCGCCGAACCGACCAAAGGAGCAACGCCATGACCGTGACCACCGTCGAGAAGAACACCGAGACGCTGACGCTGATGATCACCGCAGATCTGGACGCGCCCATCGTTCGTGCCTGGCAGCTATGGGCGGATCCTCGCCAGCTCGAACGCTGGTGGGGGCCGCCCACCTATCCGGCAACCTTTGTCGACCACGATCTTTCGCCGGGCGGCGTCGTTACCTACTTCATGACCGGCCCCGAGGGCGACCAGCCCAAGGGTTGGTGGCGGGTGCTTGAGGTCAACGCACCGAACCGCCTCGAGTTCGAAGATGGGTTCGCCGATGAGAACGGCCACCCGAACCTGGACATGCCGACCATGAACATCCGAGCTGACCTGCGCGATCGACCCGATGGTGGCACCCGCATGACCATCACGACGAGTTTCTCGTCCCTGTCAGATATGGAGACGATCATCGAGATGGGCATGGAAGAGGGCATGGCTGCCGCCATCGGACAGATGGACGACCTCCTCGTGGTCGAGGCCTTATAGCAACACGCCCACGACGCCACATGTGCCCTCATCGGGGGCAGTCGGGTGGCTCTGGATGTCAAGCAGGAGTTGGGTGGTTATCGTCGGCTGATGATCATCGTTACCGGCAGTGTTCTGGCCCGCCCCGAGACCATCGACGACGTCACCACGCAGAGTCTCGACCATGTGCATCGCTCGAGACAGGAATCAGGCTGCCTCCTGCACTCGGTCCATCGCGACGTCGAGAATCCTCTGCGCCTGGTGTTCCTCGAGCACTGGCGTGACCAGGAATCGCTGCGCGCCCACTTCAACGTGGACGCGTCTCGTGACTTTGCCCACAACCTCACCGCGCTGGCTGCGGCACCTCCCGAGATTTCGGTCTACGACGCAAGCCTCGTGAAATTGTGAGGAGGGCGACGCGGCAGTGCGTTGCCCGGTGCCGGCAGAGGGTACCCCCACCCCGAGCCGACCTCCCCGGTCGACTCAGCGGATGAGTCCGAGCCCTTCCTGACAGTGCGGACCACCCCAGTGCTCGACGATCTGGCCGTCACGGAGGCGCAGGATGGCAGTGCCGTTGATCGTCACCGGATCACCAGAGGGTGGGACGTCGTAGAACGGCGCACCGGTGTGGGTTCCCTGGACCGTCCAGTTGGAGACCACCACCTCGTCCGACTCGACCAGCAGGTTGACGGCGAAGGTCATGTCCGGAAAGGCGGCCCGGGCCTGTTCCCACCATTTCTGCTCCTCACCCCGGATGTCCTGTCCGACCCGCTCGGGCGTGACCCTGGAGGTCACGTGGCTCTGGAAGTCCGGCGCCCAGAACTCGTAGACGGCCTCGGTGTCACCCGATTCCATCGCCGCGCTGTACTTGGCCAGGATCCGCAGGTTCTCTGACACGACGACCTCCTCGGTTTTGACGAACGAGTCCAGCCTACCGAGCCGTTCCTCAGCGGGTCGGGCCGTCCATGGGGTCGCCGGCCGCGGTCACCACACCGTGTCGTGACGCCGCGCTCCTTTCCATGACGACGGATGTACTTCCCACGAGCCCACGACTCGCCGAACATGTCGATGGCGACCACAGCACCCTCGATCCGCGAGATCTGGGCTCGGCGCTCATGGTTCAGATTCCGACGCGCACCCTCAGAACTCGGTCCCACTCCGTGGAGACGGCTGGGTGGTGAGCAGGGCGTCGGCCACCGACAGGCTGCCGGGGGTGACCTCCTCGACGCGCCCACCGGCGGCCAGCAGCGAAGCGGGAAAGCCGCCCATATGGAGGGACCCGAGGGCAGAGAGGCCGAGGCGGAGATCTGCGTCCTCACCACGCCGGGCCCGGCGGCAGGAGGCACCATCCGGTCCGGCCTCGAGCACCCAGCGGCCCGGGGCCGCATCGGCCGCTCCCTCGGATGCGGCAGGCGGCACCACGTCGAGCACCAAGCGGCCCTCGCCCTGGTAGCCGCGGGCCACGAATGCGGCGGAGGTGTCGAGGATTCTCACGTAGAGGCGGTCCTCGATACTGATGGTCCGCAACTGGCGCGGATCGGCCAGACGCCAGCGAACCGGCTCGTCGACTGGCCCCCGTCTGACGGTGACCACACCGACCAGATCGAGGTCCAACACGAAGCGCCAGAGCCCGGCTTCGACCTCGGGGGTGTCGCCGCGTAGCTCCTCCACCACGATCTCAACCCGCTCTCCCCGGAAGACGTTTGCGCCGGGGCGGGACCGGTACAGCACGTATCCCTCGTCGCACACCGCGTGCAACCTGGCCGAGGCGCCGTGCCGGTGATGCGGCCGGTCGGCCAGGATTTGAGCCCAGTTGCTCGGGGCGCGGTTGACCTCTCCGGCCCGGGTGCGGCGCTGCCGGTCGAAGATCTCGGGGAGCATCTTGGCGGCGTGGTCCTTGTCCACAAGAGCGAGGTCGAGGCTGGGCACCGGGATGGCGAACGCCGAGGCCCGGCTGTCGATCGAGTACTCGGCGAGGTTGGAGGCAAGCCCGTAGCCGAACCGGTCGTAGATGATCGACTCCGAGGCCTCGAGTCCGGCGATGGCCTCGCCCCGCGCTCGGGCATCGTCGTGCATGGCCGCGATCAACTTGCGCAGGAGACCCTGCCGGCGATGGGTGGGATGCACCCCCACCGCGCTGACCCCGGCCATAGGGATGGTCGGGCAGGGCCGTCCGAGGGGCGAGGGGAGGGTGACATCGAAGCTGTAGATGCAGGAATTCCCGACGAAGCGGTCCCCGGTGTCGACCACCCACGCTCTGTCCAGCTGGGACTTGGACGCCCACAGCTCGAAGTCGGCGATCTGATCGGGGTCGCCGGCGAATGGCTCGAGGAACGGGATCATCACTGACTGCCGGAACGCCGATGCCTCGTCGGGCCGAATCCTCCGTACCACGGCTTCCATCCCACCAGTCTTCCACCGCGCCGGACCAGGACCACCTCGAGCGCGGCCGGCCCCGCTACCGAACCATCGCTCGCCCCCGAACCATGGCCTGCAATCAGGGCTCCCAGCCCTGCGGGGCGATCGTCACCGGAGACGGCGCGGCATCGGTCTTGCGCTGCGTCGAGCGCCCGGCCGACGGCGGCGTCAATGGGGCGAGGCGCTGACCACCTTGGCCAGCACCTCGCCGAGGAGGGCCACGCGGCCCTCGATGTGGCCGTTGGCGGCGGCGTTGACGGTGAAGCCGTCGACGCCGTCGATGAGGCGGGCAGCGAAGATCTCACCGATCTCATCGGGGTCGCCGAGGGTGATCATCGAGCGGATCCGCTGGGCGTCGTCGGCATTCATCGACCCCACATCGATGCCCCGGCTGGCCAGAAAGGCATCCACCTCAGCCAGCGCTTGATCGTGGGTCGGCGCCACGCAGGCGTTGCCCTGCACGGTGACCACGATCTCGGCGCGCTCACGACCGAGGGTCTCGCAGTGCTTGGCCAGCGCGTCGAGTTTGCGGGGCACCTCGTTGGGCGCGCAGATGAGGTTGGACTCGTCGGCGTACTGCGCCACCAGGCGGAGGGTCTTGCGCTCCCCACCACCTCCGATCATCACCGGGATCTTCGACAGGGGAGCCGGCGAGTTAATGGCGTCGGTCACGTGATACCAGCGGCCCTCCACGGCCGGTCGCTCCCCGGCCAGCATCCCCTTGATGATCTGCAACGCCTCCTCCAACCGCTCGAAGCGGTCGGTGAAAGTGCCGAACTCGAAGCCGAGGCTGTCGTGCTCGAGCTCGAACCAGCCCGCACCGATGCCGAGCTGGGCACGGCCGCCGGAGACATGGTCGAGGGTGGTGAGCTCCTTGGCCAGCAGAGCCGGGTTCCGGTAGGTGTTGCCGGTGACCAGGGCCGACAGGCGCACACGGTCGGTGTGCTGGGCCAGCGCCGACAGCAACGTGTAGCACTCGAGCATCTCGTTCTCGGGCGGCCCGAGCATGGGCAACTGGTAGAAGTGGTCCATCACCAACACGGTGTCGAAGCCTGATGCCTCCGCCTCCCGGGCCTGGCGCACCACGGCCGGGAAGAGGCCGGCCGGCTCCGTCCCCGGGTAGGTGAAGTTCGGGATCTGGTAGCCGAGTCGGGTCATGCCAGCACCCTATCGCCGCCCCCCGAGATCTGAACCCCGCGTCTGACCAGCGCAAACGAGTGACCGGGGACTGCGGGTGGCTGGAGTGGCCGCCGATGCGTGGAGCAGTGCGGGCAGGGGAGTCGATCAACGTCTCGCCGCACCCCACGGGCCTGGCACATCACGGGTGATGGGCGCTACCCGACTGGCCAAACACAATGAAAGTGAGTGAAACACGGTCAAGAAGGCGGCTGGAGGTGCCGATCATCAGAGTGTTGGATTATCGAAAACGACGAATGCGAAAACTCATGGGATCACGAGCGGGAGATCAGCGGGTCATCCACAACCACCCGTTCTGCGCCCTGTGCGGCAGTCACATGGGCCTCACGGTGGAGCGGGAACCACCGACGGCGGACCACACCGTTCTGAGCACCGTCACCGGTACGACTCACGATGTCAACGCCAGCCGGAGTGGGCCGAGAGTGGTGTGTGATGCGTGCCACCAAGCCTGGCTCGCCGAGACGGGCGGATGAGCACGTCTCCGTCCTGGTGAGCCCCAGGTCTGCAGGCGAGGCGGCCGCGGTGACGGTGTCGATAAGGTGCGGTGATGGGCTCGGATCGCTCGGCGCTTGCTCGCCTCCGATCCCACCGGGTGCCTACCTGGTGGCGCGACGCCAAGCTCGGGATCTTCATCCACTGGACCCCGGCGTCGGTCCCGGCCTTCGCCCCGGCCCACGGTGACTACGGCGAACTTCTGACCTCGGGGCGGCCCGATGCCTTCGCCTACTCCCCCTACGTCGAATGGTACGAGAACTCGCTGCGTTTCCCCGACAGCCCGGCCGCACGACACCATCGTGCCGTCTGGGGTGACCGTCCGTACCGCTCCTTCGCCGCCGACATCGCAGCGGGCCTCGAACAATGGGACCCGGAGGCGTGGGCTGCTCGCTTCGGCGCCTGCGGGGCCCGCTACGTGGTCCTGGTGGCCAAGCACGCCGACGGGTGGTGCCTGTGGCCCACCACGGTGGTGAACCCCAACCTGCCGGGGTGGTTCTCGCAGCGCGACATCGTCGGTGAGCTGGCCGAGGCGGTCCGAGCCCGCGGCCTGCGATTCGGCCTGTACTACAGCGGTGGCCTCGACTCGACCTTCCGGGACACGCCGATGGGATCGATGGGAGGGGTGATCGCGGCCGTCCCACGCCGCGCCTATCCCGCCTACGCCGCGGCCCAGGTCCGCGAGCTGATCGACCGGTACCACCCCAGCGTGCTCTGGAACGACATCGCCTGGCCGGCTCGGGGCAAGGACCTGTGGCCGTTGCTCGAGCACTACTACGACTCGGTACCCGAAGGGGTGGTCAACGATCGTTGGATGCCCTGGTCGCCGCTCATGACCATCGCCCGCACCGTTCCGGGCCGGCGGCTCATCGACGCGGTCATCAGCCGCCAGACCAAGGCCGCCGGCGGCTTGGTACCTCCGAAGCCCCCACACTTCGACTATCGGACGCCGGAATACATGACCTTCGAGGAGATCCAATCGATCCCGTGGGAGTGCGTCCGGGGGATGGACCAGAGCTTCGGGTACAACGCACAGTCGGCTCCGGAGGACTTCTTGAGCCGCCACGAGCTTCTGTGGACGGTGACCGACATCGCCGCCAAAGGCGGCAATCTGCTCTTGAACGTGGGGCCTCGAGGGGTCGACGCCCAGATCCCCCACGAGCAGCTGGAGCGGCTCGGATGGCTGGCCGGCTTCGTGCCTCCCAACGAGCGTGCCCTGGTCGGAACCAGGCCGTGGTCTGTGCCCGGATCGGAGACGGTCGAGGGCGACCCGGTCCGCTACACCGCCCGCGGGCCTCACGTGTTCGCCTTCGTCCGCTCCTCGTTGCCGTCGGCGAAGCTCGGTGAGGTCGCCTCGACCCGCTCCACGGCGGTGACCACCATCGGCGGGGACCCGCTGGGGTGGAGCGAGAGCGGCGCCGGCCTCCGCATCGACCTCCCGCCGTCAGAGACGAGCGATCCCACGGTGGTCGTTCTCGAGCACGTCCTCCCCCGCGGCCACTGATGCGGTCGTCCTCCGGATTACCTTTCCGACCAGGGAAAAGGGTCTAGGGTCGCGGCCATGAACAAGCGAGCCCTGGTGGCGATCGGTGCCCTGGCGGTCGGTCTGGTCCTGACCGGCTGCGGGTCGAGCAGCACCAGTCCGACCACCACCACGACGTCCCCGTCCTCGTCGACCACCGCGCCGACGGCGACCACGGCGCCGGCGGCAAGCACGACGACCACGGCGGCGGCCAGCACGAGCGCCGCCACCTGCCCGACACTGGCCCAGGCCGAGGGAGCACTCGGCGGCTCCTTCAGCGGCCCGATCCAGACCCCGACACCGGGCGGCGGGATCGTCTGCGAGTACACCGGTGCAGCCGGCAATGCCGGCGTCACCATCTTCGCCCACCAATCCGCAGCCGTGTTCGCCGGGCAGGTGGCCCACGCGCCCGGGGCGCCGGCCATGCCGGCCATCACCGGTCTCGGCGACGGGGCCTACGGCATGACCACTGCCGGCCGCTCCATCGTGAACGCCTATTCCAACGCCAGCCGCACCCTGGTGGCGGCCCAGGCCCAAGGCCCCCTGCCCCCGGTCGAAGCGCTGGCCCGGGTGGCCCTGACCGACAACTGACCGGAAAAGGTTGGCGTGGGCCGGTCAGGAGACCGTCACTACGAGGTTGCCCTCACCATCCTCTCGGTGAGGTTGGGCGGCACCACGTCGTAGTGGTCATGCTCGGCCCGGAACCGGCCCCTCCCGCCAGTCAGGGACCGGAGGTCGACCGCATAGCGCTGGATCTCGGCCGTGGGCACCAGTGCGGTGATCATCTGGGTTCCCGTATCCAGGGTGTCGGTTCCTTGCACCCGACCCCGGCGGGCGTTGATGTCGCCGAGCACGTTGCCCTGGAGGGTGGCCGGCACCGTGACTTCGAGCAATGAGATGGGCTCGAGCAGAACTGGCCCGGCCTTGCCCAACGCATCCTTGAAGGCGAGCGACCCGGCCATCTTGAAGCTCATCTCCGACGAGTCCACCGGATGGTGCTTGCCATCGAGGCAGGTCACCTGGACGTCGACCACCGGGTAGCCGTGGGGACCACCGTGCCCCATGGCCTCGGCGACCCCCTTCTCCACTGCCGGGATGTACTGCCTGGGGATGGCACCGCCGACGACCTGGTCGATGAAGCGGAAGCCGGCACCGCGCTCGAGCGGCTCGATGCGGATCGACACCACTCCGAACTGGCCGTGGCCGCCGGTCTGCTTCTTGTACTTCCCCTCCGCCTCGGTCCCCGTCGTGATCGTCTCGCGGAACGGAGTGCGTACCTCCTCGATCTCCACCTCCACCCCGAACTTGCGCGCCAGCCGCTCCCTGGTCACCGCCAGGTGCGTCTCGCCGGTGCCCCGGATGATGGTCTGGTGGGTCTCGTCCACCCGCTCGACCACCAGGACGGGGTCCTCCTCCTGGATCCGGTGGAGGCCGACCATCAGCTTGTCCTCGTCGCCCGTGGACTTCGGTCGCAGGGCGTGGGAGAACACCGCCGGCTCGCTGGGTGGTGGGGCGAGGAGCACGGGAGTTCCCTTGGGGGCCAGGGTGTCGCCGGTGCTGGCGTCGGACAACTTGGGCACGGCCACGATGTCGCCCGCCAGGGCCTCGTCCACCGGCTCGGCCTGCTTGCCCCGGAGCTGCTCGAGGACATGCAGCCGCTCGTCGCCGTGCGTGCGGGAGTTGGTGAGAACGCTGTCGGAGTGGATCATGCCGGACAGGACCCGTACCAGCGACACCTTGCCCACGTAGGGATCGGACATCGTCTTGAACACCCGAGCCAGCGGGGGACCGGTCGGGTCGCAGGCGACGTTCTGCATCGAGTCGCCGGCGCGCACCTCGATCGGTTCTCGCACGTCGGGGGAGGGCGCCACCTCCGCCAGCAGGGAGGCGAGGCGGTCGATGCCCGTACCGGTGGCCGCCGAGCCGCATACCACCGGGAACACCAGGCCCTGGGCGACCCCGCCGGCCAGGGCTTCCTCCAGTTCGAGGCTGGAGAGAACGCTCCCCTCGAGGTAGCGCTCCATGAGGGCGTCGTCACCGACCACGATCCCCTCGACCAGTTGTTCGCGCACCTCATGCTCGGTGGCGGCCAGGTCGTCGGGCATGGGTCCCGGCCGCGCCTCCCACCCCTCGTAGAAGATGGCGGTGTCGGTGAGGAGGTCAGCGATCCCCCGGATGCCGGAGTCGCCGCCGATGGGGAGCTCCAACGGAGCGATGCCCGCACCGAAGCGCTCGACCAGGGCCGCACGGGTGCGGTCGAAGCTGGCCTGTTCCCGGTCGAGCTTGTTGACGAAGATGAATCGGGGAAGGCCCATCTCGGCAGCCAGGGCCCACGCCGCTTCGGTCTGTGCCTCGATCCCCTCCACCGCGCTCACCACCACGACCACCGAGTCGACTACCGAGCAGGCGGCGCGCACCTCACCGAAGAAGTCGGCGTAGCCCGGGGTATCGATGACGTTGAGCTTGATGCCGCCGGCTACGCACGGTGCCAGGGAGAGCGACATCGACATGTGGTGGCTGATCTCCTCGGGTTCGAAGTCGCACACCGTCGAGCCGTCGTCCACCTTCCCTTGCCTGGTGATGGCACCGGTGGCGAAGAGCAGCGCCTCCGCCAGCGTGGTCTTGCCCGCCCCGCTGTGCCCTACCAGGGCGACGTTGCGAATTCCCTTCGGGCCGGCAACAGCGCCGGCTCGACCATTGGCGTGCCCGGATGGTGCTGTCGGCGGCGATACCACCCCCGACCGGTGGCTAGACCCCATCGGACACGCTCCGGTCTCCGGCGGCAAAGGGCCCGATAGGCCTGAAAGGGAGGACCCCGCTGGTCATCGATCGTCCACGGTCGGTGGCGGGTGCATGGGATCGACGTGCCCCGCTATCCGGCTCGCCTCGGAGTCCGACCCTTCACGTTCCCTCACTTCCCGAGGGCGGCCAGCCGGTCGCCACTCACTCGCATCGGAAGTAGTGGGACCACACTATTCCTCGTCACCAACCTCGTGCATCCCAGAATTCTCGGTCATCGCCAGTGGGTGACCGGATGGCACCGCCAATGCCTACGACGGGTCGAATTCGAGCGGCAGCCGCGCTGCTTGGCGGATACCCGGGGAGAACTCGATCTCGACGCCATCGGGGATCCGGTAATCGGGGATTCGGCGGTGAAGCTCCTCGAGGGTGACCCGCAGCTCCAACCGGGCCAGATGGATCCCCAGGCACGAGTGGTTGCTCCCCCCGAAGGCCACGTGACGGTTGGGACGCCGGGCGAAGTCGACGGTGTGGTCGGGGAACTCGGACTCGTCGTCGTTGGCCGCCCCGATGACCAGCATGACGCCGTCGCCGGTCCGCAGCTCGACCCCGCCCATCTCGACGTCCTGTTTGATCGAACGCGGGATGACCATGACCGGGGTCAGCCATCGCAGCAGCTCCTCCACCGCTCCCGGGATCAGATCGGGATCGTCCACCAGTTGTCGGCGATGCTCGGGATGGGTGGCCAGAAAGGTGACCATGCAATCGAGGGTGGCAGTCACCGTGTCGAGCCCGCCCAGCAGCAGGAGATGGCTGATGCCGAGGAGCTCGGCCTCGTTCAGGGGTTCATCGTCGATGGTCGAATGAACGATCCGTGACAGCAGGGTGTCGGTGGGCCCCTCTCTGCACTGGGCGATGGCAACCCGAAAGTACTCGCTGATCTCGTGCGCAGTTTGGGCGCGGATGCGCTGCGCTCCTTCGAAGTCACCGGGCTCCACGTCGGGTCGGATCGACTCGTCACGCCAGCGCAGGAAGAGCGGGAGGTCGTCCATGGGCAGTCCCATCAAGGCCAGGAACATCTCCGATGGCAGCGGCGTGGCGATCTCCTCGTGGAAGTCGCAGGACCCCTTGGAGGCGACGGCGTCGATCAGCCCCCGAACGATGCGGCGCACCTCCGGCTCGAGCGTCTGGATGGCCCGGGGCACGAACTGCGGGCTGAGCAGCCGTCGGTACTTGGTGTGTTCGGGAGGATCGAACTCGAGCGGGATGAGCGGCTGCTCCCCCAGTTGGAGATTGCCCCCGGCCGACGTGAAGTACTCCGGGTGACGCAAGGCCCAGTTCACGTCCTCGTAGCGGGAGACGAGCACCACCGCGGTGTCCCCCATGTCGGTGCGCGCCACCGGGCACTCCTGGCGGATGCGGCGATAGACGGGGTGCGGGTCAGTGGCGGCTGCGGGCAAGAACAGCTCGTCTGCCGCCGCCCCGGGGTCGAGGGTCTCGGTCATGGGTTCTCCTCCTTCGAGGAACTCAGGGAAACGATAAGCCGTAGGGGCCCGGTCAAGCCAGCGGGTGGTGTCCAGGGCACGGCATCCAGCGCACGGTGGCGGTGGGCGCTACGGCCGTCTGGCCTCACCCGTCGAGGGCCAGGCAGCCACGGACGGCCGCTTCGGCGGCCAGACGGGCGGCCATGGTGGTGTCGTCGCTCAGTCGCTTGAGCTTCTCCACCAGGTCGGGCTCGGTGGCGATCAGCCGCTCGATCGCGGCTCTGTCTCCGGAGCCGTCCGGATTGGTGGCGGCCAGAATCCGCGGGTCGAGTAAGCCGTCGAAGTAGCGATCCCCGATGCAGCGGTACACCGACCATGGGCAGCCGTGCGCCTCGCAGACCTCGGCGACGGCTGAGGTCTCCATGTCCACGCCGATGCAACCGTCCTCGAAGAACCTGCGGCTCAGCTCGTGGTCGAGCGTCGCCTGCTCGGTGGTCATGAGTGTGCCGGCCATGGGCTCGTCGCCGGGAGGATGATTGCGGTAGGTGGTGCCAGTGGTGTGTTCGACGATGAACTCGGGGTTGATCAGGGTCCCCACCTCCAGATCGGGATCAAGACCCCCGCAGATGCCGGCGATCATCGCGTGGTCGACGGGCACGAAGGCCGAGGCCGTGTGGTCGAACAAGCGGGAGAGGGCGGCGCGGGTCAACGGCGGTCCCATCCCGATGTGGACCGCGGTGACCTGCGAGTTGCCGACGCGGCCGGCCCAGGGCGCACCCTCTGCTCCGTCGGTGGGGCTGAGCCCGAAGGCGGCGACGATGGCGTGCATCTCGAGGGGCATGGGCGCCAGGATGACCACCTGACGAGTAACCGGGGCAGCGGGCATGCCCACAGCTTGCCTGGTGCGCTGATCCGGTGCGCCGATCCGGTGAGCGATCAACCGCCGAGGCGGTCACCCCGGGGTCAGGGAAGGCCGTCGTCCACGGAGACGGTGATGCCTTCGGCCGCTGAGCACCGGACCGCGTCGAGCACGGCCACGTCCCGCACCCCGTCGACGAAGGTGGCGGCAGCCGGGCCCGGCGGGTCGGGTCGACCCTCCATGCGGCACCGGAGCACCTCGGCCAGGCGGGTGTAGGGACCGAAGTCCATGCCGTGGGAGATCATCCGCTCGTAGGCGGTACCGACCAGACCGTCGGGCAGGGGAGGACCACCCCCGGTGGGCAGGTCCCCGGGCACCGGCAGGGTCCGGGTCCCGTGCCGGTCGGCCACCCGGACAGTGGCGCCCACCCCCTCGATCCATGCGGTCCCGGTGGAGCCCACCACGCGGGTGATCACGAGGGGAGGACCCCAGTCGCCCGAAGTGCTCTGGAGCACGCCGACCGCCCCCGAGCGCATCCGGAAATGGACGACGAAGGCGTCGTCGGCGGTCATGTCCCGTTGGGCCACGTGGGGGAGTGAGGCGCTGACCGACTCGAACTCGCCCAGCGTCACCCGCACCTGGTCGATGATCTGGGAGCCGTGGGCGGCCATCCAGCCGCCCCCCTGGTCGGCGTCGGCCCACCATCCGGGGACCTCGGCCGAGGGGTCGGCCAGCAGCGGGACGTGGAGCATGACCGTGGCCATGCGGGGCTCGCCGATCTCGCCCCCCTGCACGGCCCGGGCCAGCGTGGCCTGGCCCGCGTCCCACCGGAACTCGCACCCGAGAAGGTGGACGATGCCGGCATCCGCCGCCGCCGCCAGAACCACCCGGCCCTCGGCCGCGTCGCGGGCGAAGGGCTTCTCGCACAGCACGTGCTTACCGGCGGCGATGGCGGCCAGGGCGATTGGGGCGTGGGTGTGGGGCGGGGTGGCGACGGTCACCGCCTCCACGCCATCCAGGCCAATGGCCTCCTCCACCGAGGTGAGGGCCCGGGGGATGTCGAACATGGCGGCCCGCTCGGCGGTCTTGGTCGGATCGCGGCCGACCAGGGCCACCACCTCGAACCCGGCCTCTCGGAGAGCTCGCACGTGGGTTACGCACCCGAATCCGGTCCCGATCACGACGACCCTGCGCATCAGTAGCCGGTCTCGGTGTCGACGACGCCGAGAAGCGGGCGTCCCTCGCGGAAGCGGGCCAGGTTGTCGATGAAACAGGTGATCGTCCGCACGGCCGTGCGCGGTGAGGACCACGAGATGTGCGGGGACAGCCGCACCGACGGGTGCCGGTAGAGCGGGTGGCCGTCGGGGAGCGGCTCAGGCTCGACCACGTCCAGCGAGGCCATCGCCACCCGTCCGTCGTCGAGCGCCCGGAGGAGAGCGTCCTGGTTGACCAGGGAGCCTCGGGCCACATTGACCAGGTGCACGCCGGGCTTCACGCTGGCGAAGGCCGCCTTGTCGAGCAGGTGCCGGGTGGCCGGGGTCGCCGGTGCCGCCACCACCAGGTGGTCGGACCGGCCGAGCAGGGTCACCAGGTCGGAGCAGAGGGTGATTTCCTCGACGGGGTGCGGGGCCGCCTGCCTCCGCACCCCGATCACCTCCATGGAGAAGGCGAGGGCCCGGCGGGCCACCTCAGTGCCGATGGCTCCGAGGCCGACGATGCCGAGGGTGCGCCCCTCGAGCCCGCCGAGCTGGGCGGTGCCCCAGGGGGTGACCAGTTCGGTGATCCATGACTGGGGGAGCCGCTTCTCGAAGGCCAGCATGGTGGCCAGTACGAACTCGGCGATGGCCGGCCCCCCGGCCCCCCTCGAGCAGGTGAGCAGACGATCGCCGAGCACGTCGAAGGGGAAGCCGTCGGCACCGGCGCCGAGGATGTGGACCCAACGGATCCGCGAACCCAAGGTGTTGACCAGCGTGGGCGCATCGCCGAGCAGGGTGACCAGCACGTCGGCTGCCTCGTCGGCCTCCTGGCTCCCGGCCGCCACCACCCGGGTCCCGGGCAGTGCACCCCGCAGGGCGTCGAGCACGAATTCGTCGAATCGGCCGCCGTACACGGCCACGGTCCCCCCGCCCAGGGAGGTCAATTGGCCAGTGCTACCAGTTCCCTCGGATTGAGGGGGCATGGCCGGATGACCGATGGGTATTCGTGCGCATCGAATGCCTCAACGAACTGACGAACCGGCTTGGGCAGCTGGACCAGCAGCCGGCCGGCGGGCCGGAGATCCGGTCCGACCAGATTGATCACCAGTGAGCAGCGCCCGACCGTCACGGATCGGATCTGAGGATCGGTCCCCATCAGGGCAGTGAGATAAACGGCCACAGCACAGGAGAAGTTGTCCTGCGGCACTCCCCGAACGTCGGCGGCTTGCAATGCGGCAGCCACCTCGTCGGGACCGTCTCCGAGCCCCGAGAGAAACTCGTTTGTTTCCCGCTTCAGCCTTCGAAGGTGGCTCATGGGCCCTCCTCCCGTGTGGCCTCATGGTAGCCCGCCCGGCTCACCCGCCGGCCTGCCGGCGTGACCTACTCCCCGAGGCTGTAGCGCAGCGCGTCGAGCGAGGCCCTGAGGTCGACGATCTCGTCCCGGAGCCCGGCCATCTCGGATTCGAGGGCTCGGACCCGGCCCTGGAGATCGGAATCGGCTTTTTCGGCACCGATCGGCTCGGTCGGATGGTCGCTCCCGATGGCATCGCCCACCGGCGGGCGCGTGGTCGCAGCGCCTACCCCCACCAGGGCCGTCAGCACCGGTCCGCCCCCCACCGCTGTCCCGCCCCCCTCCATCGCCAACAGCTGCTGCCAACGGTCCTCCTTCTGGCCCGGACGGCGGGGCAGGAGGCGCACCAGGGGCTCTGGTTGTCTGGCCAGCACGCCAAGCTCCTCGTTCACGGCACCCACCGAGGAGAACTCCGCCATCCGCCCGGTGCGTGTCCGGAGTTCGCCCGGAGTCTGTGGACCGCGCAGTAACAGCACCGCCAACAGGGCGATCCGGAAGGAGTCGAGGCCGTAGGCCTCGTCGAGGACCTGGCGGTACCGCGTCACCGATTTTCCATGGGACGGCAGCACGAAGCGAACCACGCGGAGCACCTTGAGCTCCTCGAGGGCACGCTCCACCATGCCGTCGTCGAAGGTCATGATCGGGTCCCGGTTGGTCGTCTGGCTGCATGCCAGCGTCAACGCGTTCAGGGTGAGCGGATACTGCTGCGGCGTGGTGAGCTGCTTCTCCACCAGGCACCCGAGCACCCGGCCGCCTTCGGGCGTGATGGTCACGGGCTGAGACTAACCCGGGGACGTTGGCGGCATCAGCCCGGTAGCGGACCCGCGTGCCGATGCCCGCTTTCCGGATGCCTGTTGCACCGGCTCACCGTCTTGCCCGGTCATCCTGTCACCGCTGCGAGGTTTGACAGCACCGCCGGGGCCTGGTTTGGTCGTGTCGGAACCAGGCCGTGATGAGCCAGGCCGTGACGAAAGGATGATCGCTATGCCCGGCGAGCCCCAAGATTCAGGGAAGGCCGACAAGCCTCGTGGTCGGTTCACCATCGTGTACCTCATCCACGAGGCCTTTCGACGCGACCTCGGCCGGCTGAGTGCCTCGGTGCGAGCGTCGGGGGTGGACGCACCGAGGGCGAACCGGCTTCGCGCCCACTGGGAGTTCGTCAGTGAGCAACTCCATCACCATCACCAGGTCGAGGACGAGTCACTGTGGCCGCTGGTACGGCCGAAACTGAAGGGTCGTACCGCACAACTAGCCGTCCTCGATGAGATGGAGGCCGAGCATCTGGCCCTTCAACCGCGATGCCAGGCTGTCGAGGATGCGTTTGCTGCCTACTCGAGGGAGCGCAGCACGCCACTCGGGATCGAGTTGGGCGACCATCTCGACGCTCTCGGGTCGGAACTGGGAGCCCACTTGACCACGGAGGAGACGGATTGCTTCCCGGTCATCGATGAAGCACTGACCGCCGAGGAATTCGAGTCGTTCGGCAAGGCGACGGCCAAGGCGGTCGGCATGCGTGGCTCCGCCCGCTTCTTTCCGTGGATCTTCGATGGAGCCGATCCAACCGAGCGTACGGCAGTCCTCGCCATGCCCCCGCCTCCGGTCCGGGTGCTCTGCAAGCTCGCCTGGGAGCCACGCTATCAACGCCAGGTGGCACCGCTCTGGAGCGCCTAGCTCTCTCGAGCCACCACCTCGGTGTCGAGGCGCGGCAGACCCGGTACCGCGCTGATCCGGCGTCCGTGACGTCAAGGGGGTACCGTCCAGACCACCGGGAACCGCGATCGGGGCCGCGGGCAATACCCAGGTGATGAGTGAACGGCGCACTCCCCGACGTTGGCGCAGACCGAGACGACGGCAGAGGAGAACGCCATCCTTGTCGCCCTCGATGGGTCAGGGTTTCTCGAGGGCGTGACCGTCAAGGCGTAGTTACGATCGACCCCGCAGCCGGCTGAGGCGGCGACTTGCGAGTTGGCGCCAGCTCTCGGGCACGTCGTCGATCGAGGCGACGCGTTCGAGCAACTCGGGCGGCGTGTCGGGCCCGACGTCCACCAGGTCGCCGATGGTAAGGCCGTGCGCCGGCGGTGGACCGGTCAGAATACGATCGCCGGCGCCAACATCGCCGGGCTCCACGATGCGCAGGTAGGCCCCCGGCCGCCCGCTCGACCCAAACCGTCCGACGAACTCGGCATCGCCCATCCGCATACCCAGCTTGAAGCACGGCTCGCGGGGCTGGGCCACCTCGAGCAGGGTGGAGCCGACCTGCCACCGCTGGCCGATGACGCATTCCCCCAGGATGATCCCATGGGTGGTCAGGTTCTCGCCGAAGGTGCCGGCGACAAGGTCACCGCCGATCTCGGCGGCCCACCAGGCATAGTCCTCTGCCGCGTAGGCGTACACGGCCTTGTCGTATCCGCCGTGGACACGCCGGTCGGCCTGGTCATCGCCATGGAGATTGACGCCCTCCACCACCACCCGAGCTCGCACCGGCTCCTTCCAGATGGCGCTGGTGACGGTCCGACCGGCCCAGGTCACGGTACGTGGGAGCCCCACATTGACGGAGACGACCAAGGGGGTGGCCATGGGCCCTCCGATCCACTTCGAGACAGCGATGGGCTTGGGGTACCGGCGACCCCGCCGATCTTACGGTGTGGCGGTGGTGGCCCTCGTTTCCGGCCCAGCCTTGGCCTTAGCCTTAGCCTTGGCCTTGGCGTTGGCGTCCCCGGCGCGACATGAGTCAGCCACCATCCGAGGACGATGTCCCACCACCGAGGAGCGTCGGAATTGAACATTCGCGGAGTGCTTGGGCTGATGACGCACCGTCGTCGGGAGCGAGTCGGACGGGCTGCGGACCGCCGTGCCCTACCCGCCCATTGGGGTTCGCATCTCGCCGAACGACAACAAGCGTCAGGACATCGTCCGGATCGATCCGGACACCGGGGACGAACAGGTGACGACCACGATCAGTCCCATCGACAACCTCGACGCCGAGATGGGGATTCTCGGGGGACGCCGCCTATGTCGACGGCTATCCCCTCCTCCTCCAGCCGCCGTTCAGGGCTGATGGCTACATCGGCTACGAGCATCTGGTCCGGGTGAAGGGCCGAGATCGGCCGGCTTCTATGGAGGCAGGCAATCACGCCCTCAGGCGGAAGGTTGCTGTCGTGTGGGGCATGCTTTCAGGATGAGCACCCTCGTGACCTATGAGCTCGACGGCCATGTCGCCACCATCACGTACAACCGGCCCGAGTCTCTCAACGCCATCAATGCCGCCATGCGCCGCGCCCTCAACGAGGTGTTCGCCCGCTTTCGCGACGACGAGGAGGCGTGGGTGGCCATCGTCACCGGAGCGGGCTCGGCCTTCTGCGCGGGGGGTGACATGCGTGACGGCGCAGGATCGGCAGGCGAGTTCGCCGGGACGTTCTGGGAGAAGCCCACGGTCAATTCCTTCGAGAGCGGGTGGGAGATCTACAAACCTGTGATCGCCGCGGTGAATGGGTACTGCCTCGGGTACGGGCTCACCCTGGTCACGTGGTGCGACTTTGTGATCGCCAGCGACCGGGCGGAGTTCGGGTTCCCCGAGGTCCGCCTCGGGTTCCCCACCATCGTCGGTGCGATCCGACTGCCACAGCGCATCAACTGGCAGTACGCCATGGAACTGCTGCTCACCGGTGAACGGATCAGCGCTCAGCGGGCCAAGGAGATAGGCCTTGCCGGTTGGGTGGTGCCCCACGACCAGCTGATGGGCGAGGCGAGGTCACTGGCCGACCGGTTGCTCGCTGCCGCCCCCTTGGCGGCCCGGGCGACCAAGGAGGTGGCGGTACGGTCACCCGGTCTGGCCCCGGTCGACGCCATCCGGTTCGGTGAGACCATGCGCATCGTCGCCGCCGCCACCGAGGACGCGCACGAGGGTCGACGCGCCAGCACAGAGGGCAGGGAGCCCCGGTGGCAGGCCCGCTGAGTTCGACTGCCGGATGGCGAGCGGCACCGTCTGACCTTCCGCCGAGCCGGGACGGTTCAGCCACCGGGCCCCGGCCCTGTACCCCCGGGGCGGTCGTGGTCCAACCCAGCCGCTCGTCCGAGCAGGGTGGACGATCCGATGCTTCCCGGGGGTACCGGACTTCCAGGGGGGGCACCGGCAATGCGACTCGCTTGGGTCTGTAACATCGTTACATATTCTGGATTTTCGATTGCCGTGCTGGGAGCGCTTACGTTTGCCGCAGTGCCGGGATCGATCACCGCACCGGGCCACCGTTTCACCGCAGGTGAAGAGGATCTCGCCGGTCGGTGGTCCCGCCGACGCGTCGATCACCATGAAGAGCCGCACCCATCGAGGCGACGAGGGAGTTGCCCGGCGACATTTGCCGGGTGGTGTCCAGGGCACGTGGCAGTGTCGTTGACGACTGAATCGGATGAATCGGATCCGGAGGAGACGGCTGACCAATGACCTTTGTTCCCTATGACCGTCCGGTGCTGGCCGCCTTCGTGGGCCTCGGGCGCATCTACGACCTCAACATGCGGGCCTACGTCGACAATCCCGACGTCGAGGTGGTGGCCCTGGTCGATCCGAGTGAGGAGCGTCGCGCCCAGCGCCAGCTCGATTGGCCGGAGGCGCGCACCTTCGCCTCGGTCGAGGAGCTGGCGGCCAGTGGCCTCGAGGTCGACGCCGTCGAGGCCCTCCTGCCCATTCCCCTGCATGTCGACGGCGTCATCGCCCTGTTAGGCCACGGGTGGCACGTCAACCTCCAAAAGCCGATGTGCAACGACCTTCCCAGTGCGGCCCTGATGCTGGAGGCAGCGGTGGCCAACGACCGTCAGCTGCGGGTGATGGAGAACTACATCTTCTACCAGCCGTTGGTGACCCTCAAGGAAGTGGTCGAGTCTGGCGACATCGGGGAGGTGAGCGGCTACCACATGAAGATGGTGGCGAGCGGGCGCGGAGGCTGGGAGGTCCCCGGTAGCAGCTATGAGTGGCAGTTCATGCAGATGCGAAATGGCCGCGGCATCCTGGTCTTCGACGACGGCTGGCACAAACTCGCCACCTCCCTGTGGCTGTTCGGGCCTGTCCGGGAGGTGCGCGCCTGGGTGGGTGGGACCGAGGTGGTGCCCGGCATCGAGATCGATGCCCCGGCCACCCTGGTGTGGGAGCACGACAGCGGTGTTCGCGGCGTGTGGGACATCACCCTGGCGCCCGACATGTACCTTCGCTCCGACTACTACACCAATGACGAACGGTGGGAGGTCACCGGCCGCCGCGGGTTCGCACGAGTCAACCGCTGCACCGGCCGGGGCATCCAGCAGCCCAGCCTCGAGGTCTACGCCGACGGGGAGATGCGGTCGTATCACGCCCTCGATGACGACTGGGCCAGCAGCTTTCGTGACTCCGGCCGTCACTGGTTGCGTTGGCTCCATACCGGCGAGGGTCCGATGCTGTGGAGTGGTGCCGAAGCCGTCTCGGTGCTCCGGTTTGCGCTGGCTGCCTACGCCAGCAGCGCGGCCGGTGGGGCCGGCATCGATCCCACCGCGCTGGAGTAGGTGAAAGCGACGGAGATCCCCAGTCTCGATGTCGTCCGGCGAGTTGTCCGTTGCCTCGAGGGCAGTGGGCTCGAGGTGGCAATCGGTGGCTCGGGACTTCTGGCCGCGCTCGGGTTGACGGCGGTGGTCCACGACTGGGACGTGACCACGGACGGTCCGGCGTCGACGGTGGAACTCGCGCTCGAGCGCGCCGGTTTCCCCTACCGGGTGGGCGCTGCCGGGGAAGGGGACTTCGCTACCGTGGCGCACTACATCGTCGACGGCCAATCGCATGAGGTAGACGTCATGGTTGGATTCGCCCTCCGGCACGGCGACCGAACGATCGAGTTGCCCACCCGCGTGTCGGGAATGTGGCGCGGACTACCGCTCGCCGATCCCGCTGTCTGGGAGCAGGCCTATCGCCTGCTGGGCAACGGGTTCAAGGCCGATCTGCTGTCCCGATGGAACGAGGATGCCGACTCGTCGGCATGAGCGTACGAACGGTGCTCTCGTGCTCCGGTCGAGGAGTGCGACCGGGGATGACGGAGCGACCTATTTGAACAGTCGTTTTGTTTTCAGCAGAAAGGCCAAGACGAGAATGGATGCCCCTCCGATCAGTTCTGATGGGATCCAACTCGTCGGGGGGATCGACGCATTCACCGGAGCATCGTTCAGATCTCCGGAACTGGCGTCCAACGTCGCTTGCGAAGGTAGGCCAGGAGGCGGTGCCACGGTAACCGGCGGTGCCGATACCTGTGATGCGGCGTCCGGGCGCAATTGCGCACAATTGATGATGTGGTGTCGAGATCCTCCGAGGAAGGTCCAATGGCCTTGGCCGGAAAGCAGATCAGCTTGAATGGTCACCAGCTTGTCGGCTTGGAGCACGCCACAAAACGACGGATACGGAATGGCCAGCGTGCCCCCGGTGCCAATCTGATAGCCCACGGTGACCGGAGGTGTCTCACGGGGCTCGTTCACCCAGAGCATCCACACGCAATGGCTGCTTCCGAGGTTCGCACAGGCGGCGGGTGGGATGATCATCTCCACCTGGTTCTGTGCATTGTCCCACCGGAGGTACGGGTGAGGACTCTCTGCCTCAGCGAGACTCGGGCTGAGTGCTGCGCAGATGGCAATCGCCACCAGAACGATTCCGACAATTGCAAATGCACGCCTCATCTGTATTCGCGCCCTTCCGTGATGTGCCATCGTGTTTCATTCCCGGTGGGAACAAACCATGCGCGGTCGCCGCTTGGACCGCTAACTACTGGGCACTGTTATCGGAACTGGACGCCCCGTGCCACTGCTATCGAAACTATAAATCACACACTATTACGTTCCGACCGTTATGGGAACCACCAAATGCGGAATCGTTCTCAGTGTTGCGCGCCGGGGTGGTGGGCCCGGTTTGCCCGGGTGCATCCGTTCGATTCGGGGAAGGTGTCCGAGCCGCCAGGTGCGGTGTCAGTCCGCCCACCGCACAGGGAGCCCGGCGCGGAGGATCCGAACGCCTTGGGCTCAGACCTCGATGGCGCTGGCGGCCAGGGCTCTGATCTCAGGTGGCACGAAGTTGTTCTCCGTGGTGGTCTCGGCTTCGACCAGCTCGACCATCCGCTGCGCCACCTCGGCAGGATCCATCTGGCCGGTCGTCACCATGTCGCCGATCGACCGGAACAGATCCGATGCCGACGCGTTGATCGAGGCGTCGCCAAACCATTCCCACATCGAATTGGCCATCCGGTCGTTGAAGCCAGTCTGGTAGGGGCCGGGGTTCAACAGGGTCACGTCGATGCCGAGCGGGGCGAGCTCGCCCCGCATGGCCTTGCCCATCGCCTCGAGGGCGTGTTTGGTCATCGCGTAGGGCCCGAAGGTGGGAGCGGAGAGAACACCGGCGATCGACGACACGATGATCACCCGCCCGCTGCCCTTGGCCACCATGCCCTTGAGCACGTGCTGGGTCACCGACAGCGTTCCGAACACGTTCACGTCGAACAGTCGCCGCACCCGCTCGATCGGGACATCGGCCATCGGACCGGTCTGGCCCGCTCCCGCATTGTTGATCAATACATCGATGTCCCATTTGGAGACCTTGGCGACGTCGTCGGTGGTGATGTCGATACGCTCTACCGTGAGCTGCGGGGCCTCGGCACGTAGCGATTCGACCTGCTCGTCGGTCTCGGTTGTGGCGACGACCTCATGGCCGCGTTCGGCCAGAGCGAGGCTGGCCAATTTGCCGAATCCGGATCCGGCGCCGGTGATCATCACGGTCTTCGTCATGGCCGTCACGTTAGGTGATGGGGGATCAGGGCCTATGACGGCGTGCTCGGGCTGAGCTCCTTCCTCCACGGGCCGAGATCGAGTGCCGGATAGCGGAGGGCGGTCGCCCGCAGAAGGGCCTCGTTCCAGATCGGGTGGCCCGGGGGTGGAAACCCGAACAACTCGAGCTCCCGAGGCGTGGACTGCTCGGCAAAGGTGACCCATTCGGGATCGGTGGATTGCGAGTGCGCCTGGTTGTAGCCGATCCAGTCCAGTCCAGCGCCTTTGAAGGCCAGAGCCAGGGTGAAGCGGGCTCGCCCCGTCGAGCCGAACGGCCCTCCCCGGTGAAAGACGTCCGACCGGTAGGCCAGGTACGAGCCACGAACGCCGATCGCACGGCGCTCCGACTCGTACACGTCGGGTTGATACGTGGGCATCACCACCGGCCTGCTCCCTTTCACGTGGGCCGAGTCCTGCACGGACACCAAGCGGGTGGGATTGTCGTCCTCGGTCACATCGGAGAGGTAGAGGAATCCTTCGAGGTTCCACCAGGGGCCCTCGCTCCCGGCGGGGATCCATGAGTGATTCCGGTCGATGTGCATGGGCTGCTCGTAGTTGGTCAGACCCGAGTACTTGGCGGTGGCATGAGTCTGGTATTGCCGGATGTCCGGAGTGCCCAGGGCGCGCTCGGCGAAGTCCACGATGGAAGGGTGCACGCAGAGCCGATTGAGCGCTCCCGAGCCCGGAAACGGGAAGGCGGTGTTCCAGCGATGCTGCGCCCCCCGAAAGCCAGGACCGTCCTCGGGCCAGATGAATCCCTCTTGGTGGTCTGCCTTGGGCCCCAGCCACTTCTGGGTGGCGCCCTCGGGATCGGCGTGATACACCTCGGCGGTCGGGTACAAGAGGTGGAGGTCGTCGGAGGCGGCGTCGATCTCCTCGGTGCCCACCAGCCCGCTGAGCAGCACCCAGCCATGCTCTCGCCAGGTGTCGACCTCGGTCTCGGTGGCGCGTCGTGCGGGCACGTGATCGTCCTTCGGCAGTGGTCCGAGCGGGCCATCGACCCGATCACCCTTCAGGATACGTTGAGCGTCGCCCTTGGGTCGTCGGGCCGTCTCGGTGGACCTCCTCGCTCGGGCCGTCCCCGCGGGATCTAGGATCCCAGGTCACGCCAGCCGCTACCGGGGTTGCTGAGCCAATGATTGGCTCCGACGGGGGGAGAAGGGGAGCGATGTCGCTTAGTTACGACGAGGCTGTTGCGCAGGTCACCGGTCCGGGACAGATCTTCGAGCTCGTCGAGGAGTCAGTCGGGGGCAGCAGCAGCCGGCTGTTCAAGAATGCCCCTGCGACCCTGGGCCAGGTGTTCGCCGGTGCTCGAGGCGAGGAGTCGACGTTCCTGGTCTACGAGGACGAGCGCTGGACCTTCGACCAGACCATGCGTCACGTCGATGCGCTGGCCAGTGCCCTGGTGACCACCTTCGGCATCACCAAGGGAGATCGGGTCGGTATCGCCATGCGCAACCTTCCCGAATGGATCATCTCGTTCGCCGCCGCGCTCTCCATCGGAGCGGTGTCGGTCTCCCTCAATGCGTGGTGGACCGAGGCAGAAGTCGAGTATGCCATCGAAGACTCTGGCCTCTCGTTGTTGATCGCCGATCCGGAGCGAATCGACCGGGCACATCAGTCGGCCCACGCACGGGGCATTCCCATGGTGGTGGTGCGCGCCGACCAGCTTGAACCGGTACCGACCGGAGTCCAGCGCTACGACGAGGTCATCACGCTGGGTGACCCGATGCCGACGGTGGAAGTGGACCCCGATGATGACGCCACCATCCTCTACACCTCGGGAACGACGGGATTCCCTAAAGGGGCGGTATCGACGCATCGGGCGGTAACCCAGGCGCTGATGGCGTTTTGGGCCAACGCGACCATCATGACGACGTACAAGAACGAGGGTCTCCTCGCCGGTCCCAGTCGTTCACCGTGCTTCATCCTCATCGTGCCGCTCTTCCACGTGACCGGTTGTGTGCCGGTCATGCTGTCCTGCTTCGGGATGAAGCTGAAGTTGGTGATGATGCACCGCTGGGACCCCGAAGTCGCCCTCCGTCTCATCGAGGCCGAAAAGGTGACAGCCTTCGTCGGCGTGCCCACCCAAAGCTGGGACATGTTGGAGAGCCCGGCGTTCTCCAAGTACGACACCTCGTCGCTGGCCACGATCGGCGGTGGCGGGGCACCGGCGCCGGTCAAGCTGGTCGACCGCGTCGAGAAGGGCTTCGCCCGCGGTCGGCCCAACATCGGCTACGGAATGACCGAGACCAACGCGTTCGGGCCGGGCAATAGTGGCGACGACTATGTGACGCACCCGACCTCGACCGGGCGAGCCCGGACCACCATCATGGACACGGAGATCCGCGACGAGGCAGGGAACCCTTTGTCAGTGGGGTCCCGCGGCGAGATCTGGATGAAGGGACCGAACCTCATCCGCGGCTACTGGAACAAGCCCGAAGCAACCGCCGAGACCATTGTCGACGGCTGGTTGGCCTCCGGCGATCTCGGCAGGATCGACGAGGACGGATTCCTCTACATCGAGGACCGGGCCAAGGACATGGTGCTTCGGGCCGGCGAGAACGTGTACTGCGCCGAGGTGGAGAGCGCCATCTACGACCACCCGGGGATCTACGAGGCAGCCGTGTTCGGCGTGCCCGACGAGCGACTGGGCGAGGAGGTCGCCTGTGTGATCCAGCGGAAGCCCGACTCGGACCTGAGCGATGACGACCTCAAGGACTTCCTGGCCGTCCGGCTGGCCCCATTCAAGGTACCCAGCCTGATTGCTTTCACCGGTGAGCGGCTGCCCCGGAACCCTTCCGGAAAGATCTTGAAGCGCGAGCTGCGGGAGAGATTCTTCACCGGCGGCTAGCCAGACCGGTCGGAGCCCTCAGACGAACCCGAAGAACTTCATGGTGGCATCGATGACACCGAAGTCGGTGGGAGTGGCGAAATGGTCCACCCCCGGCACGGAGACCAGCGTCGCCAGAGGGAGGGCGGCGACCAACCTGTCTGCGGTGGTGGTCATGTCCCGGTCACCGAGCACCACCAGGACCGGGCAGGTGACCATGGACAGCTCCTCGTCACGAAGCGGCTCTCTCGGCCGTCGGAGAAATGCAGACAGGGACTTGGGATCATTCCCGGACGATACGGCCATCCGGTAGAACAGGCGCGCCTGGATGTCCTCGGGCTCGGCATCGCCCTCCAGCGCGGCAGCCAACGTGGTGGGGTCGGAGGGTTCGAGGAGGTTGTCCCCGACCCCCAGTAGGACAAGCCTGTCGAAGCAGTTCGGATGGGCAGCGGCGATACGCAAGAGGATCTCGGCCCCGGTGGAGAACCCGACCGCGTCCGTTGGCTGAGGCAGGGCGGCAAAGACGTCCTCCGCCGCCGTTGCGTAGGCCGATGGATCCGTCTCCGGCGGCGATGATCCATGCCCGGGAAGATCGATGCGCGGAGCGGCGCAACCGAAGTCAGCCAGGATGTCCACCCATCCGGATTCCTGCCAGCCGTGTTCGAACGATGAGGCGAATCCGTGCAGGAGGACCAGCGAGCTCGGTGGATGGTCCATGGTCCGGAACCGTCAGCCGCAGACCACGAAACCGAGGCAGCTAGGCGGCCGCGACCGGAGAGGCAACCGCCTCGTGGAGGGCGATCGCTCCCTGTGCCAGCGCCGCACGTTGGGCACCGTCCAGGACCTCGAGCAGGGCGCCCATGCGGTTGGAGGTCTCCACCTCCGCGGCGAGGCGAGTGGCGACGAGCTCTTCGGTCTCCTCGGCCCGGTCCTCGTCGCCATAGCCATGGAGGGCGAAATAGCTCCCGGCGTGGTGCGGCGAGAAGTAGAAGCTCATGCCCACCGTGCCGATCGGGTCGGCGATGGTGTCCGCAAGTTCGAGGGTGTCCATGGAGGCAATCTAGGCCCAAGTGGAGGTGGCATGCCCTTCGTGGTCGGCCGGCGGGGAGGCCTCGGCACTACCAGCGGCCACGCTCACCGGCGCGGCGCATCCGCGATTGCAGATCTCCCACCACCCGAACGTTTCAAATCGGCACAGTAGGATCAGGTCGTGTCCGGATCGGGGGGAAGCCGTCAAGGCCGTGGATGTGTCGCGCCTCAATCCGAGGGCGGTCTCTGATGGCAACCCGCCGCCCGCGGATGACCCGCGACGACCTTTACTCCTTGTTCGTTGAAACCGGCCGAACCATCCTCCGGGAGGAGGGTTTGGGCGCCGGTGGCGAGGTGCTCACCTTCAAGCGGGTGTCCGAGCGGGTGGAAGCCGACACCGGCGTCCGGATTACCAACGCCTCGATCATCGGGCGGGTCTGGGAGAACCAGTTCGAGTACCAGACCGACGTGCTGGCCACCATCGCCGCCGACGACAGCACCTCCGAGATCCAGGACACCCTGCGGGGGTTGGCGCCGGTCCTGGCCAACATGGATCCCCTCTCCGAAGAATCCCGACGATGGACCTTGCGCGAAGTGTGCCGCGTCTCCGCTGCCGCCAATACGGACGCCCTCAGCCGGTCCACGGACTGGTCCCTCTGGATCGGGATCTGGGCGGTGACGGCGGTGGGAGCTGCTCCTGAGCGCCGGCGACGGATCGAGTCCGCCCTCGAGGAGGCCTATCAGGCGGTGACTGAGCGCATGGAGGGGATCTACAAGGGGGGGATGGACTTCGTCGGGTACCGCGTGCGCCCCGGGCTCACGGTGCGCCAGTTCACCATTGCCGTGGCCGCCCTGGCCGAAGGCTGCGTCCTGAGGGACCGGGTCGACCGCGCCAACATGAACGGCATCATGCGGCCCACCGGCCTCCACGGTGAGGACCAGGAGTGGACGCTGTTCGGCATGGCCCTCGAGGCGTTGGCCCACGCGTTCTTCGAACTCGACCCCGACTGGGCCGTGGCCGGATCTGATGCCCCGTCCGTCTCGGAGGTACTGGGTGCTTGATCCCGGCGGGATCCGGGGCAGCGGAAACCGTAGGAATCCAGTTGCAATCAAGAGTTGCAATCCTCCACGGAGGCATGACCTCATTGCAACTCATAGTTGCTAACCGAGAGGAGCCCCGTATGGAACGGTGGGAGCTGGAGGCCCGGGAGAGTATCCGTGACCTGGTGGCCCGCTACAACGCCAATGCCGACTCCGGCCGCTTCGATCAGGTCCTGGCGTGCTTCGCTCCGGACGCGGTGATGGAGCTTGACGGAACGGCCTACCGCGGGCACGACGAGATCCGCTCCATCTTCACCGGGGCTGCAGACATGGCCCGTCGGGGGCCCGATCCGGTCGTCGTCCGTCATCACACCAGCACGCTGCAGATCGACGTTGCCGGACCGCACGAGGCCTCGTCGCGTTGCTATTACCAGGTCCTCAGCGCACGGGGCCTCGACCATTGGGGTCGCTACCTCGACGACTACGGGATGATCGACGGCAGATGGCATTTCTCGCGGCGGCGAGAGTTCCTCGACGGGTTCGTCCCCGGTAGTTGGACCCAATCCGTGAGATCCGACGGTGGTGATCCTCCGGACGTCCCGAAGGCACCACCAGGGTGAGCCGAGCAACCGGGCCGGCCGCTGAGGTAGCTTTGCCACTCGTCCCACGTTTGCAGGCAGGGAGAAGGACTGTGCGCAGAATCGTCATGGCGGTCATCGTCGTCGCCGTGCTCTCCGTCGTGCCCGCCGCCTCCGTATCCGCCTCCGCCTCCGCCTCCGCACAGCCGTTGCTGCTGGTGCCCGCCTACTTTTCGGCGACGGGCACCCCCAACCCCTGGGACACCATGTGTGGGGCGATGAACCAGGCAGGCTCCGGATCGGTGGCGATCCTCAACCCCGACAATGGGCCCGGCCGCAAGGCCAATCCCGACTATGCAGCCGCCCTGTCGTACTGCCATCTCGAAGGGCAACGCGTGATCGGCTACGTCTACACGAAGTACGCCAAGCGGCCGATCGCCAAGGTCGAAGCAGACATCGACAAGTATTTCTCCTTCTACCCGACGATCGACGGGATCTTCCTCGACAACATGGCCCAGGTGCCGACCGGCAAAGCATCGTGCCGGGGGTGCAAGATGACTACGGCCACCTACTACTCGACGCTGTACAGCTACGTGCACAGCAAGGCGCCCGGCATGGAAGTGATCGGGAATCCCGGTGACCCGGCGTCCACACCGTGGCAGTTGACCACTCCGGTGGCTGACGCCGTGGTCATCTTCGAGGGGTCGAGCGCCACGTACGAGAGCTTCAAGCCCCCGTCATGGGTGCAGCAGGTGCCGCCCGACCAGATCGCCAACATCGTGTACGCGGCGCCGAGCAGCGCGCTGGCCTCGGATTGCGCCCTTGCCACCGTTGACGGCGCCGGCCTCGTCTACGTGACCGACCTCGCCCTGAAGCCCGATCCCTACGAGGCGTTGCCGTCGTATTGGACGACGGAGACGGCCACCTGCTGAGAGGGTGCCGCTGCCCCGGCGCGGACCCGGATCGAAGGGCCTGATCGGGGCGCTCGCCGGAACTACCCGACGATGATCACCACGCCCAGCAACAACAGCCAGGCGATGATGGCCAGGTAGAGGCCGCGCTCGACGAGCCCGAAGTATCCCCGCAGCCCGCGGTTCCTCCGTGCAGACGCCATGCCGATGACCAGCAGCGCCATCGCCACGCCGAACACGGTGGACCACGGCGACAGCCAGTGCCACTGGGCTCCCCCTGACAGGACCTGACCCAGGCGCAGGGCGGCCAGCGTTGCCGAACCGAAGGTCACGATGGCAATGACGCCGTGGTTGTGCCCGGTTGGCGTCCGCGGCCCGCCAGGTTCATCCATCGGGAACCAACTGATGATGGCCCGGGCCACGGCGAAGACGACCAGGAGCGCAACCACCACGCCGATGCCCCCCTCGTGGAGCGACTTGTCCAGTCCGATGGCTGCACCGAGGCCGGCAACGGCCAGGGCGACGGTGGCAGCCCGGTAGCCGGCCCGGTACTCGGTGATCCCGAACTGGCTCACCGCATTCCGGAGTGGTGACAGCCCGGTTGGGGCCAGGTGCAAGTAGGTGAGGCTGACCACGGCTGCGGTCAGACCGGCCAGGTCCAGCCAACCCCCGGCAAGGGCGATTCGGTCCACGGAGCGACCCGTCAGTGCCTGCCGGATCCGGAGGGGACACCCGCCCCGGATTCGGGGCCGGGTGTGGGTGACGAATCATCGGATGGAGGCGGCTTGATCGTGTGCAGGAACACCTCGTAGACGGCGAGCAGGCCGCCGAGGATGAGGAAGCTCAGCCACGACACGCTCACGATGAGGAGCAGGACGCCGCCTACCACGGCACCCCCGAGTTGGAGGGGACCGGCGTGGGCTGACATCCAGGCCACCGTTTGCGCCCGACGCTCGGCACTCATCGTCCCCGCCACGATGTGCCACGTACGGGCAACGAACGAGCGGAAGGCCATCGCCCAGCGGTAGGGACCGGTCAGCAGGGCCACCGCCAGGACCCCGAAGGCCACCCACAGGATCCACAGGGTGAGTACGAAGAATCCGTGGAGCAGGTCGCCCAGCACGAGTTGGGCGACCTGGGGGTTGTGGGCGCTGTTGGCCAGCGCACCCTGCTCGTGGATCACGACCCGCCGCACCACGATCATCAACAACAGGGTGCCCACCAGCAGCTGGACCAGGGTCCTGCGGCGACCGACCGACAGCCAAAGGGTGAGGGCGATCAGTGCCACGGTGATGAACGGGAGGGCGATGGCCAGCCGGTCGAAGGCCTTGACCCCTCGCTGCGCGGCGTTGAGGTTGGTCGAGCGAACCAGGGTGATCTGACCGAAGTTGGAGGGCAGCGTCACCCCGAGGGCCTTGGACAGCTTGTCCACCGCCTGCTGTGGAAGTTCGGCCGAGGTGATGGTGGGGAGGGTCACCGTCCTGCCGGTCAGATTTGAGGCCAGTCCGGACACGTCCTTCAAGGCGTTGTTGATCAGGGGGACGGTGTTGAGGACGATGTAGCCACCCGAGGTGGAGATAGTGGCCGATTTCTGCCCGCGCAGGACCGCCACCAGCTGCTCATGGGTTTGGCTGAGGGTGAGCGTCCAAAGCTTCTGAAAACGTTCGGACCCCAGTGCCGCCGCCACCTTCTCGGTCACATAGCTCTGGGTGGCGTTGGTGATCGGTGCGGCCGCGAAACCGACCTTGGACGGCAGCGCGTTGCGAAGGCGGGACTGGAGCTTCAGTTCCGTGAACAGCTGGTCGGTGGCCCGGGCAGCCACCGCCGAGTCCACCTCGGGATGCTGGAACACCGGGCTGACCGTCCCCACGAAGGTGTCGGTGTTGAGCAGAGTCCGATGGGCCCACACCACGGTGGTGGACAGCACGATCAGTAGGCAGGAAAGCGCCACCAGCAGCCCGACGATGCCGCGGCGCGCCCGCCGCTTGGGCGGGGCCTTGACCTTCTCCAGCTCCGCCTCGAGTGCGTCGCGCTCGGCTTGGAGACGTGCGATCTCCTCGGCGGCGTCACCACCGGATCCGGACGTCGGTCCGGCTCCTGAGTCGCTCATAGACGACCAACGCTACGGTACCTGGGGCTCGGTGGGGTGAACTCGTGGGTGAGCGGCACCAGGGTAGATCGCCGTCAATCAGGGATCGGTGTCCCTCGGTAGGCGGAGTCCTTCCCCCCAAGCGGTTCTGCCTACTATCTGTCGCGAGCGCCATGCGCAGAAAGGACGGAGCGCGATGGTCGATGGCGAGACTCTGCTGGCGGGAGCCCTTTTAACGCGCTCCAGTCGTCGCGGTCATCGGGAGGGAGGGATGTCATGCGCCTCGAGGTGATCGACCACGCCCAGCTGGCCATGCCGGCCGGCCAGGAGGACAGTGCCCGCCACTTCTACGGTGAACTGCTCGGCCTTCCCGAGCAGACCAAGCCGCCCCACTTGGCCGTGCGGGGAGGCGCATGGTTCGAGAGCGCTTCGGTCAAGGTTCACCTCGGTGTGGACTCGGACTTCCACGCCGCCCGCAAGGCTCACGTCGCGTTTGTGGTGGACGACGTGGAGGAGCTCCGACGGCGGGCGACGGCGGCCGGCTATGAGGTCGACGACGACGAGCCGCTGGCTGGCTACCGCCGCATCTACGTCTACGACCCGTTCGGCAATCGGCTCGAGTTCATGCAGCCGGACGGCTGGTGATGGGACCCGACGACCTGGTGCTGTGCTCGGGCACGTTGCCACGTGGCATCCGGTTCGCCGAGCGCCTTTCGGCGGCCGCTGGTGCCGGCTTCACCGCGGTATCGATGTGGGGACGCGACTATGCCGCTGCTCGCGCCGAGGGGCTCAGTGACGCCGACATGCGGAGCATGCTGGCCGACCACGGTTTGCAGATGGCGGAGCTGGACCCGGCGTGGTGGTGGCTCCCCGGGGCATCGGAGGTCCACATCGCTCCCGAGCTGGACAGCGAGGAGGTGTTCCGCTTCGGCGAGTCGGAGCTCTTTGCCATTGCTGATGCGGTCGGAGGTCGCTCGGTCAACGCCGTCGACGTCTTCGGTGGTTCGTGGGACATCGAGGCTGCTGCCGAGGCGTTCGCCGGCCTGTGCCGGCGAGCGGCCGAGCACGACCTGCTCGTGCACATCGAGTGGCTGCCCTGGTCGAGGATTCCCGATCTGCGGACGGCGCTGGCCATCGTACGGATGGCCGATCAGCCCAACGGGGGCGTCAACGTCGACGCCTGGCACCTCGTGCGCTCGGGGACCGATCTGGCCGAACTCCGCAGTGTGCCCGGCCGATTGATCCTGGGGATCCAGCTCGACGACGGGCCCCTCGAGGCCGAGGCCAATCTCGTCGACGCCACCCTGCATCATCGGGATCTGCCCGGCGAGGGCCAGTTCGACCTGCCGGCCATCGTGCAGGCCCTCCTCGACACCGGGACGACCGCGCCCATCGGTGTCGAGGTGTTCTCCGACGCGCTCCACGAGCTGCCGGCCGGGGAAGCGGCTCGGCGTGCGGCCCACGCCACCCGACAGGTGGTCGATCAGGCACGGGGCTCGACGTCTTGAGCCACTCGACCTCGGCCGGAGACTCATCGCCCTGACCTGGAGAGACTCCGTCTTAGCGGGACCGGCCGGGCCCGTGGCCAGGTGGTGGCCGCCGGGACGGCGCCGGGACGGCGCCGAACCCGGCGCAGAGAGAGGGCCGGGTCCGGAACGGGATCGAAACGTGCGGTTGGGGGGTTTGCAGCTTCCCCGCTCGACAGACCCGGCAATTTGGTATCGACAGGTGTGTGACGGGACTTGAGGGGAAATTTCGGAAGTTTTCGTGCCCGGCCGCCTCCCGGGCAGTGGCCAGACGCACCCGGGCAGGGGGAACTGGCCACCGGACGCCCCTGACCAGGGGATCGGGACCCGATCAGCCGGAGATCTCCGTCTGGATCCTGCGCATGCCACGTAGCCACCGTTCGCGGTCACCGGCCCGTCGTTGCTCGAAGGTGGCCACATCAGGATGGGGCAGGACCAGGAACTGCTCGGTCGACAGTGCCTCCACCACGGCCGACGCCACCGCCTCGGGCTCGAGCATGCCGTTCCGGCCCGCCGTGGACGCCACCAGGTGGGCGAACTCGTCGTCGGGGGCGCCGGTCATCCCCGTCCACACTCCTTGGGGACAGAGGCACGACACCTTGATCCCGTCCCCGGCATGGGTGATGGAGAGCCACTCGGCCAGTGCCACCACGGCATGCTTGGTCACGCTGTAGGGAGCAGAGCCGAGCTGGGTGAGCAGTCCGGCAGCCGACGCGGTGTGGAGGAGATAGCCCTCTCCGCGCTCGATCATCCCGGGCAGCACGGACCGGGCCGCGTAGATGTGGCTGAGGACGTTGACCGCCCACATCCGCTGCCACGCACTGTCAGGAACCTCCACACCCCCTTCGACGATGATCCCGGCGTTGGCGCAGAACAGGTCGACCGGTCCGAAGGTTCGCTCCGTCTCCTTGACCAAGGAGACGACGTCGCCCTCGTTGGCCACGTCCACGGTCACCGCCAGCGCGGCGTGGCCGGTGGCCGTGAGCTCCTCGGCCACCGCGTCGGCACCGGTCCGATCGATGTCGGCCACTGCGACACCGAGCGCTCCGTGTGCCGCGAACGTTCGGCACAAGGCGCGGCCGATCCCGCTGGCACCCCCGGTGACGACGACCACTCGATCCTTGACGTCCATGGCCGAGGGCTCAGACCCGAGTGCCGGACCGAACGGGCGTGAGGGCTCGCCGGCTCTCCGGGACCTCGGGGTGCCGTGGCCGGGCATCGGGCAGCGATCCCGCTACGAGCTCGGCGACCATCCCACTGGCCTGTCTGCTGGTCATCGTGCCCGTCGCATCCATCGCCGGCCAACCTACCCGTCAATCTGCGATGATGCTGAGAATTCCCTGGTCATCGGCTGGGTGATCGGGCTCCCTGGTCCACAGGGACCGCCCCAGTCGGGAGTGACCGACGGGTCGGGGGAGCCGGGGCGCCCGCCGTCCTCCAGTGGAAGGCCAGGACCGAGACCGGTATCCTTGAGGCGTGCCCAGTGGGTCGTGATTAACGCGTAGTGCGAACGGGCGGCGACTGCGGTTCCGAGTCGTCGATTCCATCCGGAAGGCGGACAAATGGACGAGTTGATAGAGGTTCACCGATGTCCGGAGTGCGGCTCGGTGGACGTTCCCAAGCTGATCGTCCGCGGTTCGGGGGTTGCCCGTCATGACCAGAGCCTCCAATGCCGTCGGTGCCGCCATGAGTGGTCGCACGCCGGACAACTCGAGGCGTGCTGATCAGTTGCTTCCGAGCCGTCCAGCTCATGGGTCGACACCCTCGACCAGGTCGAGGAGGGACTGGCCGGTGACGGCGAACATGGCCTCGTCGTCGGACTGACGCCACAGGTCGAGCAGCCCGATCGACAGCGGGTCGCAGCCGTAGCGCATCGGGCCCCGGTCGTCGAGAATGGCATCGGCAATGAGTGTGGCGGCGTCGGCGGTGGACGAGACCAGCGGATCGGCTGCCTCCCTACGGAGCGTGGCTGCTCGGTCGGCCATCGGCCGGTAGCGGTCGAAGCGGGTCGCGGCGGGCTCCCCGGTGCTCAACCGGAACATGTCGGTGTCGATGGGCCCCGGAAGGATCTCCACCACCCGGATGCCCGAGGGCGCAAGCTCGACACGGAGGGTGTCCCCGAAGGCAGAGACGGCCGCCTTGGTGGCCCGGTAGGCGGAGTAGAAGGGCACCGAGGCGAGAATCGACGACGAGGTGACGTTGCACACCACGGCCGGCCGATTGGCCCGTAAGGTCGGAATGGCGGCCATGGTGACGCCGACCAGGCCGAGCACATTGGTCTCCATCAGCGAGCGCCAGTCGTCCAGATCACTGTGTTCGACGGGCAGATACTCGGAGTCGACTCCGGCATTGTTGACCAGAACACGCAGGTCATCGGGGAGGCGGTAGGTGGTGGGATCGGTGACATCCAGGCGAGCGACAGACAGCCGCCCGCTCGCCTGGCCTTCGAGATCGGCGCCGTCGTCGGGGTTGCGCATGGTGGCGATGCTGTGAAAGCCACGGTTGGCCAGCTCGACGGCGATGGCACGGCCGATCCCGCGACTGGCGCCGGTGACCAGGGCGCTCCCTTGGGTTTCCACTGCCGCGACCCCTTCACTGGTGGATGCAGATGGTGTCGAGGTGAGTCGATCCGGCTAGCGCCCTCGGCCGGTGTCCGGCCGCTCGCCCGTGTCGACGAGATTTTGGGCGACATCCCGGAGTTTGAGATTGAGGTGCTGGGATGCCCGCCGCAGGATATCGAATGCTTGATCGGGACTGAGCCGGTCGCGCTCCATCAGGATTCCCTGGGCCTGCCCGATGATCTCCCGGGTGGCCAGGGCGGCGTGGAGGTTGACCGCACGGCGTTCCTCGTCCTCGTGCGTCTGGGCCACGGTGAGGGCCAACCCGGCGATAGCGGCCAGCAGGGCGCCGCGGCCCCGATCGATGACACTGAAGGCATCGGGGTGGCGGGCGTAGAGATTCAAGGCCCCCGGCGCGTCGTTCAGGGGCAACGGCAACGCCAACAGGCTGCGGATGTCCCGGGTCGCTGCCTCGATGCCGAAGCGTGGCCACCGGTCGTCGTGACCCAGGTCGTCGGCGTAGAAGGTCACGCCCTGGTTGAGCGCGTCCAGGCAGGGACCCTCACCTATTTGGCGTTGGAGGTCGTCGACATCGGTGACGACCGGATCGGTGTATACCGGGGTGGCCACCGCGCCCCCTTCGAGCACGAAGATGCCGGCGAAGTCGCATCCCTCGATGGTGGTGACGGCCAGCTCGACGATCCGACCCAGGGTGTCGCGCACGCTCCCGGCAGTCAGGAGCGTGCCCACGGTTACCGAGATGTTGGTGGTGAGCTCTGAGTCTGCTGCAGCGTGAGTTGTGGAGAATTCGTTGGCCATCGGGTCCCCGCTGGGTCGGTGCCCACAGTTTCCCATCTGCGGGCTCGTCGCTCAACACCGCCACGGGTCGGTCACCTCGAGGGCCTGGTAGCCTGGTCGTGCCTTCGACAGTGAGGGAGAGCCGCTCAAAAGGTCCTGACCACGTGTCGAGTTCGCCGCTCTCCATGGCCGTCCCCCCCGACGGTACCGGTTGTCCCGGGCGGGCATCCCTACTGGTGGGTGCACGGTGATCGCGGCCAGATCCGGCGGTCACCAGGACGGGATTGGGGGCGGCGACAGCGAGGCTGTGGCCAGCCTCGCCTCCGACAGCGGCGTGGTCGACGGTGCCCTGCGTCTGGTAGTGGCCCTGGCTCGAGCCGCCGTCGGCGGCGCCGACGGTGTGAGCGTTTCGCTCCGTCGCCATGGTCACCTCACCACGGTGGCGGCCAGCGACCGGACCATCAAGGAGATGGACGCCAGCCAGTACGCCACCGGGCAGGGACCGTGCGTGGATGCCTCGCTCGAGGGGCAGCGGTTCTACTCCGAGGCGCTGGACGTCGAGCAACGGTGGCCGTCCTTCACGCCCAGGGCCCGGGCCCTGGGCATCAATGCCATTCTCTCCTCACCCCTGTTGGCATCGGAGCGGCCGGTGGGGGCGCTCAACATCTATTCGCGTTCACCGTCCGCCTTTGGCCCGGACGATCAGCAGTTGGCGTCGGTGTTCGCCTCCGAGGCGTCGGTCATCGTGGCCGATGCCGGTGTGGATGTCAGCGATGACCAGCATGCACTGGGGATCCGTGACGCCCTCCGCACACGACAGATCATCGCCCAGGCTCAGGGAGTGCTCATGGAGCGAGAGGGCATTGCCGAAGACATTGCCTACCGCAGGCTCCGCCTCTTCTCACAGGAAACCGGTCGGCCACTGCGCGACCGGGCCGTCGAGGTCGTCGCCTCCACCGCGCCATCGGCCATCCTGGCGGCGGGCGACGACGGGTGGCGGGTGTGACCGTGCGCCCGCGGGCGACGCTCGAGTCGTACCGTCAGGCGGCGGACCTCAGCGGAGGCGAGCTGTGGTTGCGGTATTTCGCGCTCGGGGGGATGGGCACCGCCTTCCAGCTGGAGGCGTTCCTCCATGGGGCGCTCACGCCGACCCCCCACGATCACGATGTCATTGCCCATGCCCTCAACGAGCGCTTCGTCGAGCTCGGCGGCAACCATCCGGTGCCCTATGACGACGATGAGCCCCATGCGCAGTCCGAAGCAACTGGTCACCGACGTCGTCCTCGACTGCCACCCGAGTCCACGCTCGGGTAACCTGCCGTGTCGTCCCGAATCGGTTGGATCGGGGGCAGGGGTCGAGCTCGGTGTTGCACCGGTAGGGGTGAGTCCGTTAGGGGTGAATACAGAACAATGCGAGCGCTGTCCAGGGTTGCCCTCGTCGTCCTCTGCGCCATCGCCGGCGTCGCCGTTCAGGCTGCGCCCCGCGCCGGTGCTTCGTCGTGGTGGGTTCCACCGCTCGGCCATCAACCGTGGCAGTGGGAGCTCAGCAATGCGCTGAAGCTGTCCAGTGCCCACGAAATGGGAACCGATGACACGTTGCCGAACGGAAAGCGTGCGCCGGCACCGGTCATCTATGACATCGACGGCATCGACAACTCGGCGGCGACGGTGGCCGCACTTCATGCCATGCGCAAGCACGTCGTCTGCTATGTCGAGGTGGGTGCAGCGGGGAACTACTACTCGGCGGCGGACGAAGGCATCCCGACCACCTACTACGACCTGTTGAAGAATGCCGGCGAATTCGGGAAGAAGGTACCCGGCTATCCCGAGTACTACCTCAACATCCAGTCGCCGACAACGGTGTTCATCATCGCGGCAATGATCGAGCAGCAGTGCGCGGCGAAGAAGTTCGATGCCGTCGAGACCGACATCGACGAGGAGTATGGCGACAACAGCGGCTTCCCCCTGACCAAGGCCATCGAGGAGCAGTACATGACCACGCTCGCCAACTTCATGCACGGTCTCGGGCTGGGCTGGTGGATCAAGAACCCCGATGACACCGGTGACAGCTATGCAACCGACATGTACCCGCTGGCGGACGCCGTGCTCACCGAACAGTGCAACCAGTACCAGTCCTGTGGGCTGCTTTCTGCGTACGTTGGCCACAAGGCAGTCTTCAACGCCGAATATCGCCTGAAGACGTCAGCGTTCTGCTCGCAGGACGATGCGCTCGGCTTCAACGGAGCCAAGTTCAACGTGGGCCTCTCGGGAGAACGGCACCCCTGCCGATAGCCTCCGGCACCGGCCGGTCGTGGAGATCGGCGAAGAAGACGAGCAGGCCGGCCACCACCGCTCCTCCCACCACGACCGCAGAGATGCCGTATCGCCCGCTCAGTGGGCCCGCCACGATGGCACCGAGTGGGACCGTGCCGCCGAAGGCCATCACCCACAGCGCCATCACCCGGCCACGGACCGAGTCCTCGAGGCGCCGCTGCAGCACGGTGGCCAGCGAGGTGACCGTGGCGAAGTAGAAGAGCCCGAGGAGGAAGGCGACCGGATAGGCCGGTCCCGGGCTCCGCAGTAGGCCGAAGGCGGCCAGGCTGACGGCGAAGCCACCCAACCCGATGCGGACGATGCTCTCGAGCTGCCGGCCGGCGAGGAAGGTTCCGATGGCCAGGGCGCCGACGACCGCGCCGGCACCGAAAATGGCGTACAGAAGACCGTAAGCGATGGTGTTCGCCTTGATCCGTAGGTCGTCGTGGGCCAGCACCGGCATGAGGACCGCGATCGGAAGGCAGAAGAACGAGAACATCACCAGGGTCATCAGGCAGCGGCCGACGACGCGGTCCCGCCGGGCCACGGCGAACCCGTCGAGGACCCGTCGCCATCCTTGCTGCTTGCCGGCGAGGACGGCGGGGAGGTGGACGGTGGCCAGGGCGCCGATCAGGGCCAGGTAGGAGACGGCGTTGAACACGAACGCCCAGGGCGCACCGACCTTGGCGTAGAGGACGCCGCCGATGGCGGGGCCGATGACCCGGGACAGGTTCATGTTGGCGGAGTTGAGGGAGATGGCGCCCGAGAGGTCCTTGCGATCTACCAACGTGGGGATGAGCGCCGAGTAGGTGGGCGCGTAAAGGGCCTGCCCGATCCCGCTGGCCAGCACCACGACGAACAGCACGGCGATCCGGGGATCGTGCGCCCTGGTCAACCAGGCGATGACCAGGGCCACGATGCCCTGTTCCACCGTGACGACCATCAGAATGGTGCGCCGGTCGAATCGATCGGCGAGCACGCCTCCAACCGGTGCCAGCAGGAAGAGCGGCCCCAGCTGGGCGAGCGTCATGAGCCCGACGTCGGTCGACGATCCGGTCTGGTTGAAGACGAACGCCGCCAGTACCACGGTCTGCATCCAGCTGCCGACGTTGGAGACTAGGGCCGCCAGATAGATCCGCCGGAAGACGGGATAGCCGAGTGCGGCGCGTGCCCCACCTGCTTCGATGGTGCGGTCGCCCTCGAGCAGTGCATCCTCGACGTCGTCGGCACCGGAATCGACGGATCCGGCGTCACCTGGTGGTGGATCGGCCAAGGCCTGCAATCTAGACGCACGGCGCCCCCGCCAACCCCGGCCGCTGCCTCGCTGTGCTCGCACACCGGCGACGCCCGACACCCGGGCAAAACCGACCCGGGCCCCGATAAGCTCCATCGCAGCGCCGCCAGTGAACACACAGCTCCTTCTGCCATTGCGTCACCCTTCACCCGATCATGCCCCTCCTCGATGCCAGCCATGACCTGGCCCACCCGGTCGAAGACGACACTGCCTGGAGCGAGTCGTACTACTTCAACGGGTATGACCCCTCCGTCGACGCCGGGTTGTTCACCCGCATCGGTGTGCGCCCGAACGAGGGGACGATGGACGTCGGTCTCACCGTATGGCTCCCCGGTGACCGTGTCGCCATGGTCAGGGGAGTCCATGACCAGCGGGTGATGGTCGATGACGACCTGGCGGTGGCTGGTGTGCGCTTCCAGCGCCTCGTGCCCATGCGGGCCTGGAGGCTCACTGCCGATGCCGATGCCGAGGTGATGGACCTGGCCACCAGAGTCACCGAGCCGGCGCGGTTGGTCCTCGACGTGACCTTTGACTCGCTGATGCCTGCCGTGGGCGTCGATGGCCAGACCAGGGCCACCCGCAGTGGTGAGGTGGCGATGGCAACCGCCGGCGTGACCGGCAAGGGGCACTTCGAGCAGGCCGGACGGTGGACCGGATCCATCCAATGCGGGGACGAACGCTTGACACTCGATCCCTCGGTGGCTCGGGGCAATCGGGACAAGTCGTGGGGTCCCCGGCGTTGGGGAGGGCCCCGGATGTGGCGGTGGTTCTCCATCAACGTCGATGATCGGACCCACTTCGGAGGCATCCGGCTGGGTACCACCGAGGGCGACCTGCACCGTGGCTGGGTCTGGACCGACGGCGAAGCCTCCTCGATACGGTCGTGGGAGATCAGCTCGGACCTGGCCGATGACCGGGTGACCCACCGGGCCACGCGGGTTCGGGCCACCGACAAGATGGACCGGGTCCACGAGCTGAGCGGCGAGGTGCTCCGGGTCCATGGCATCAGAACCGGGGGCAGTGACCGCATCACCCTGGTGAACGAGGGTCTCACCCGCTGGACCTACGAAGGCCGTACCGGCTACGGCATCAGCGAGTACCTCCACCAACTCGACGACCGGGGCCGGCCCCTGGTTCCGATCGAGTGACTGTCGAGGGGAGCCCCGACACGGCGCCGGCGTCCTCGGCCGGGTGCACCGAGCTTGCGAAGGCGCTGGCCGAGCTGCTCGGTGCAGGCCCGGTGACCTCGTTACGTCGGCTCTCCGGTGGGGCCTCGCGTGAGACCTGGGCGTTCTTCACTGGCGACCGATCGCTGATCCTCCAGCGTGAGCAGCCCCGACGGGCCCGACGAGCCGGCATGGCCGTGGAGGTCGCCCTGCTCCGGGCGGCGATGGCCGCGTCGGTCCCGGTCCCGCCCGTCGTGGCCACCGGCGACGGCACCGGCAGTGACGCCGCGTCGACCGTTGGCGCACCCTGGATGGTTGTCGAGTGCGTCACCGGCGAGACGATCCCCCGTCGGATCCTCCGCGACGACGAGTTCCGGCCTGCCCGAGCCTCTCTGGCAGCCCAGTGCGGCGAGGTCCTGGCCCGCATCCATCGGATCGAACCCACCTCCGTCGGGGGACTGATCGAGAGCGACCCGGTGGCCGACCTTCGCCTCGGACTCGACACCATCGGCGAGCCGCACCCGGCCTTCGAGCTGGGGCTCCGGTGGCTCGATCAGCATCGACCACCGACGCGGACCGTGGGGATCGTCCACGGCGACTTCCGCAACGGGAATCTGGTGGTCGGACCGGAGGGGCTGCGCGCCGTACTCGATTGGGAGTTGGCCCACCTCGGGGATCCCCTCGAGGATCTCGGCTGGCTCTGCGTTCGGGCGTGGCGATTCGGCGCCGCCCCTCACGTCGGTGGCTTTGGCGAACTGGACGACCTGGTCGCCTCCTACGAGGCCATTTCCGGAGCACGGATCGATCGGGACGCGCTGGCCTGGTGGGAGGTTCTGGGCACGCTCAAGTGGGGAGTGACCTGCATGGTCCAGGCCGCCACCCACCTGTCGGGGGCAGTGCGCTCGGTCGAGTTGGCGGCCATCGGCCGTCGGGTGTGCGAGGTCGAGCACGATCTGTTGACGCTGCTCCCGTGACCCCCGCTCGGCGCCCGCCCCACGATGCACCCGGCGCCACCGAGCTCCTCGAGGCCGTGCGCGAGCTCCTCGAAGGAGAGGTCATGGAGGCGACCGAGGGGCGGATTCGCTACCAGGTTCGGGTGGCCGCCAGAGCGCTGTCCATCGTGCAGCGTGAGATCGAGGCCGGTGACGAGCCGGAGCGTGCCCATGCGGCCCGGCTGGCGAGGCTCGGGTTCAGCTCGGACGGCCCGCTCGCCGCCGCCATCCGCTCCGGCAGCCTCGACGACCGCTGGGAGGAAGTGGTAGACGCGGTCCGAGCCACCGTGGCCGACAAGCTGGCGGTGGCCAACCCCGGGTATGCGGGGGACCCGGCGGAGTCGTAGCCCTGAGATTGGGTTGAGGCGCCCCCGTCAGTCGCGCACCGGCAGATCGAGGGCCTCTTTGCCGGTGAGCCAGGGCCGGCCTGCGGCAGCCAGTTCGGTCCACTTCGACAGGTCGTCACCGGTCTGGCCCAACTGGGCCGGCGTGGGCCCGAACTGATCAGCGAGACCCGCCAGCGCCTCGGTGTCGAAGTGGTAGCACTCGGCGGCGTTGGATCCGAGCATCCGCTGGGTCTCGTCGACCGGGATGTCGCAGAAGGCGTTCTTGAGCCACTCCTTGGTGTGCGGCCAGGTCCCCTCGGGATGGGGGAAGTCATTGCCCCACATGATGTTGCCGATGCCGATCTCGTAGCGCCGGGCCAGCTCGCGGCGCCGGGTGTTGGAGGCGCCGATGAAGCAGTTGCGGTCGAAGTACTCGCTCGGCCGCATCGAGAGGTGGGCGGTGAGCTGCTTCCCCAGTTTTTTGGCCGCGTGCTCACGGTCGTAGACGATGTCCGAGGTCCACAGCAGATCGGGCGCCCAAAAGGCGCCGCATTCGGTGGTGACGAAGGTGAGCTCGGGGAAGCGTTCGAAGGTTCCCGCCCACAGGAGGAACCACAGCGGTCGGGTCGACCACCAGCGGACCTCGGCGACGTAGATACCGACGTTCTCGCCGTAGGAGGCACGGTCCGCCGCCCCCGAATGGACGTGAACGGGCATCTGCAGATCTGAGCACGCCGCCCATACCGGGTCGTACTTGGCATCGCTGTAGGGCTCATAGGGCTGCCACATCGAGGGGATCAGGATCCCGCCCCGCAGCCCCGACTCGCGGGCCCGGGTGATCTCGGCCACGGCGGCGTCGACGTCGAAGATGGGCACGATGGCGACGCCGGCGCGACGATGCGGGCTGTCGCTGCACAGCTCCGCCAACCATCGGTTGTGGGCCCGTGCCCCAGCCATCAGGAGCTCGACGGGAATGTCGGCGGTGGCGGCGAGCCCGGCACCGAAGGGTGCCGACGCACCGGCGGTGACCGCGTCGGCGTCGGGGAAGATGACCTCACCGACGACACCGTCGGCGTCCAGCTCCTGGTCGCGGCGCCGGGCATCCCACCCCCCTTTGAGTCCCTCGGCGTTCTCGTGCTCCCATTCCTCGGCGAACTCCTGGTTGCGCAGGCCCCGCTCGGCCAGCTCCGCCTCCATGGCGGCGCGTGCGGCCAGGTGCTCGTCGAATGTGGTGCGGAACTCAGGGTCGAGCCATTCGCGGTACTGCTCGTTGGGCAGACCGGCGTGGCAGTCGGCGGAGATCACCATGTAGTTGTCCACGGGTGCGGCGTCCTCTCGTTGTGTGCTGGTCAGGGGGCGGTGCTGATCACCCGGGGACCTCTCGGAGATAGGTGGGATTCGCCCGTTCGAGCATCGAGTCGGCGCGGGCCCGGATCTGGGCGTCGATCGACGCGCTCGGGGCCAGCATCCAGAACCGGCCGTCCTGTACGCCGCGCACCACCTGATCGGCGACCTCGGACGGCTCGGTGTAGTTGACCTCGACGCCGGCCGCCGACATCTGTGCCTCGATGTCCTCGATGGTCGGATAGGGGGTCCGTCTCGGGCGCTCCTTGGCCAGTGCCTCCGGCCGCACCCGCCACGAGCTGAAGATCCCGGTGCGCAGCATGTTGGGACCCGGAAACAGTACCGAGGCCCCCACGTTGGAACCGGCATCCTGGAGTTGGGCGTAGAGGCACTCGGTGAGGGTGACCACCGCTGCCTTGGTCACCGCGTACTGCGGGGTCCCCCGCAGCGGCGACACCCCTCCATTGCCCGACGAGGTGTTGACCACGTGCCCGTGCTCTCCGGTGGCGGTCATGGTCGGCACGAAGGCGTTGATCCCGTGGATGATGCCGTACACGTTGACGTCGACGGCCCATCGCCAATCGTTGAGCTCATGCTCCCACATGGCACCCTCGGCACCGGCGCCGATCCCGGCGTTGTTGCACAGGAGGTGGACGGCGCCGTACTGCTCGAGCACGGTGTCCCGCAGCTGCTCCACCGATGCGTAGTCGGCCACGTCGCAGGCCACTCCGATGGCATCCAGGCCGTCTGCCCGCAGTTTGCCCACCGCATCGTCCAGTGCCCCCTGGTCGACGTCGGCCAGGGCCACCTTCATGCCCTCGCGGGCGAACCGCTCGCCCATGGCCCGTCCGATGCCACCGGCGCCTCCGGTGACCACCGCCACCCGGCCGGAGAGTTCCGTGATCACTCCGAACCGACCGGTGACATGTCGTCGTACCGCTGATGAACGTAGGGACGGATCCACTCACCGGGCACGGTCCCGTGGATCTCACCCCGTTGGACGCTGCTGCGTTCGGCCAGGGTGATCTCGAGCAACTCGCGCACCGGAAGGTCAGCCACCGGGTCGAAGCGCGACTCGCGCAGGATCACCTCACCGTCGACCTTTTCCAGCCTGCGGGTCTGCTCGGTCCGGTGGCAGTACACCAGGGCAGGATCGCTGTCGAACCCCTTGCCATCGGGAGAGGGCAGGAACTTGAGGTAGAAGTCGGTCCGCGTCTCGGTGTCGGGCAGTGCGAGCTCGGGCCCGATCCGACCACTGACGTTGACGATCTCAACCCCCATGCGGGCGAAGGTGCCGGTCACCCGGTCACCGTCGCGATCGAGGTCCACCGCCCCGAGCTTCTTGGGCTCGCCGAAGGTCTCCCGACCGCCGATCACCGCCTGCTCGGTGGTCATCGGCATGAGGAGGGCGTAGTAGCCCTCCGTCCCCTCGTGGCGGGCTCGGACCGAGAAGCTCCCGGCACCGAAGGTCGGGTACCCAGCAATGTCCACCGTGGCCACGGTGACCTTGACCAGCGGCTCGGCCCCGGGCCCGATCGGTGGGGGCAGGACGGCAGCGATGATCTCAGGGTCGGTTAGATAGGTGGCGACCAGCGTCGTCGCCCACACGTCGACCGAGGTCGCCTCCACCTCCCGATTGCGCAGTCGCTCTTCGGATCGTGCTCCATACCGGATGGTTCCCATGTGGTTTCCTCGTCGCTCGGTGGAAGGGATGACGGTCAGGTCAGGTGGCGATTCCTGCGAATGCCGGGCACCGACCGGCCTCGCCGGGGATCTCTTCGGTCCCCAGAGGTCGGTTGATCTCCGCGTGGGTCGGCCCCACCCGGGCGGCAACCTCACGGAGGCTGTCCAGTTCGAAGCCGAAGAGCTGGGCGGCGTTCCCGCCCAGCATCTGCTGGACCTCTCTCGGATCGATGCCAGCGAACGAGAGACGGAGCGCCTCGGTGGAGAACGGGTAGCAGGACTCCCTGTGGGGATAGTCGCTGCCCCACATGATGGTGTCCACCCCGACCGAATGACGCATGGCCGCCTCGGCCGGTCGCATGAAGCTCGATCCCACGTGGCACTGCCGGGCCCAGTACTCACTCGGCGCCATCGACAACTCGGAGACCACCGACTGGCCCCATTCCAGCTCCTGCGATCCGGTTGCCGTTCCCATCCGGTGGTAGAAGAAGTCGAGCGTCCCGAGCGTCTCGGGGATCCAGGCGGTGCCCTGCTCGGTGAAGACGAACTGGAGGTCGGGGTGGCGCTCGAGCACCCCGGCGAAGATGAGGTGCCACAGGGATCGATGGGCCCACCAGGTCACCTCGAGCATGAACATCACCTTGTCGATGTCCTGGTCCCCGAGTGGGGGGACGGCACTGCCACTGTGGTGGTTGATGGGAAGCCCCGCCACCTCGCAGGCCCGCCACAACGGATCGTAGACCCTCGAGTACAGGGGCTCGAGCCCCGAACCCGGGGGTGCGCCGGGCAGCAGGATCCCGGCCGTCATGCCCGCCTCGGCGGCCCACTCGACCTCGGCCACGGCGGCGTCGACGTCGTGCAGCATGATCTGGACGATGCCGAGGCGCCGTCCGGGCGCCATCGAGCAGAAGTCGGCCAGCCACCGGTTGTGGGCCCGCAGCCCGGTCCAACGGAGCTCCAGATCCCCCTCGTTGGCTCCGGGTTGCTGCACCTTCAAGGACGGCTCAGGATAGAACGGAGGGATGGTGTTGGGGAAGATCACCTCGGCGACGATGCCGTCGGCCTCCAACTCGGACAGCCGGCGATGATGGTCCCAATTCCGGCTGGCATCCTCGCCCATCAGGTCGTCGAAGGGCACCCGGTATTCCCGGGCCCAGTCGTCGAACTGGGGATGGAGGGTCTTGGGGAGGTAGCCGCGGTAGTCGCGCAGGTCGCCGCCGGCGTGGCAGTCGGCCGAGATGATGGTGTAGCGCCCGCCGTCGGTCATCGCCTCGCCTCCCCTGTTCACGTTCGAGCTGCTCATCCGGGCGAGCTGTTATCCGATCCGAGCCCATCCCGGGCTGCATCCACGGACGCCGGAGACCCGGGCCTGTAACATCGTTACATGATGGCCGAAGGCGGTCAAGAAGGACAGGGACGTCCACCCGGTGCCGCCGGTGCCGGACTCTCCCGGAACCAGGTGCTCGACGCCGCACTGCAGATCGCGGAGACCGAGGGCATCGAACGGCTGACCATCCGCGGTCTGGCCGGCAAGCTCGGGGTGGCACCGACCGCCATCTACTGGCACGTCGGGGGCAAACAGGCCCTGCTCGACGGCGTTGCCGGCCGGGTCATCGCCCAACTCGGGGAGGTGACCGTCCGGGGTCGTGGCCCGGTGGCCCGGATCATCTCGATCGCCAACTCCCTGCGAACCACCCTCCTCGAGCGCCCCGACCTGGTGGCCCTGGTCCATCGTCAGGGGCGCACCGCGGCACTGTTCCAACCGGCGCGTCGGCTGCTGGTCACCGAGTTCACCGTGGCCGGCGTCGACGGAGCCGGCGCCGCCCTGGCCGTGCAGGCGGTGCTCAACCTGGTCATCGGCTCGGTGCTGCTGGACCGTCAGCTCGAACGTCAGCCCACCCAGCGGGAGACGCTGGAGCAGCTCTGGCTCCTCGGTCTCCCGGATACCCCTGACCTTCCCGAGCTCCTCAAGCACTTCTCCCACCCGGTCGACGAGAAGCAACTGTTCGACTACACCCTGGCCGTGGTGGTCGGCGCCATCGTCCCCGCGAGCTGACGGCGGCGTCGGGACCGACGCCCCGAGATGACTGCCGGCCGGGCTGCCGCCTGCCGGCCGGACGGGACGCAGAGGGGCGGCCTGCCGGGCAGACGGGACGCAGAGGGGCCGCAGCGGGAACGCTGAGGGGACGCATAAATCCGGGGGTCCGATGAACGGCTTCACCTCACTGGTCGTAGTACTGGCAAATCAACCGGAAAGAGGTCCGACCAATGCCGTCCACCGTGGCAACCAAGTTCCACTCGAAGGTCCGCGAGTCCGTCGTGGGCTCGTCCCGGCGGTCGCGATGGCTGGTCGGTGGCTCGCTGGCAGCGCTGGTCCTGATCGCCACCGCCTGTGGGTCGAGCGGGGCATCGACCACCACCACCAAGGCCGGCTCCCAAACCCGGACCACGTCGGCGGTGACGGTCAAGACAGCCCACAGCGCCACGCTCGGGACTCTCCTGGTCGATCAGTCCGGGCTGACCCTCTACCGGTACACGCCGGATGGAACGGGCAAGACCACCTGCACCGGGGCGTGCGCGGCGGCCTGGCCTCCCTTCACGCTCCCGTCGGGGACCACCCACGCGGCAGCGGGCGCCGGCGTCGCCGCCTCGGCACTTGGCACCATCACCCGACCCGGGGGAGCGCTGCAGGTCACCTTTGAGGGGATGCCCCTGTACCGGTTCTCCGGTGACAGCAAGGCCGGCGATACCAAGGGTCAGGGTGTCGCAGGGACCTGGTTTGTCGTGTCGCCTACCACCACACCCACACCCACATCGACGCCGGCGGCCCCGGCAGCGAGCGGGTCCAGCCCGCCGACCACCACTGCGGCGCCGATGGCGGCACCGTCGCCCCGTTCCGGCGGGGTGACCCCGGCCACCGCACCCCCGGCCACCGCACCGCCGGCCACCGCACCGCCGGCCACCGCACCGCCGGCCACCGCACCCCCCGCCACGACGCCGCCGACCACCCAACCCCCGGTCACCACCACCACTTCTGGCGGCGGCTATGGCTACTGAGAGGTACCGTGGCCTGATGAGTCGGGCGCGGCGCTGATGACCATGGTCCCGGGGGTGCTGGTTCGGGCGCCGTCGGCCCCGGTCGCACGTGAGGACCGCACGTCTAGCACGCGCCTCTACCTACCGGCCTTTGTGCTGGCCGGCGGCACGGCGTGGCTCCTGTGGATCGGTGCTGGCACCCTCGAGCGGAGCGGAAACCTGGGTGCGACACTGCTCGACGGGTGGGCGGAGCTGGTGGCCCCGATGGTGGTGGCACTGGTCGCCCTGCTGCTGTTCTGTGAACGGCGATGGCCGGCCGAGCCGCGCACCGTGCGGGCTCGGGGTCACGTCCACGACGCGGTCTTCTTCGTGCTGCACGTGGCGGCGGTCGTGCCCCTGATGACCCTGTTGGGGGTGGCCTTCGCCCATCTGCTCGGGAGCCACGCCGGGTGGCTCGAGGCACCGTGGACAGGCTCGTGGCCGCGGTGGCTTCTCCTCGGGGTGACCATCCTCCTGATGGACGGGGCCAACTGGCTCGCCCACTGGGCCGACCACCGGTTCGCTGCCCTGTGGCGGATGCACGCCTTGCACCACTCTCAGGAGGAGGTCAACGTCCTCACCTCGTTCCGGGCCCATCCGCTCAGCCATCTGGCCGGCTTCTTTCTGGCCACCGTCCCGGTGATCGTCCTGATGGGGGATCGGGGGGTGGCGCCCCTGCTGATCACCGGATACGTCTGCCTGGGGACGCTCCCCCACACCAATGTCCCGTGGTCGTTCGGACCACTGGGCAAGGTCGTCGTCAGTCCCGCCTATCACCGGCTGCACCACTCCGCCGAGCAGTCCGACGGGTACAACCTCGGCGTTGTCCTCACCGTATGGGATGTCCTGGCGGGACGGGCCCAGTTCCCCGTTACCGGCGCGCCGGTCTTCCGCACCGGGTTGGCCGACCGACCGGTGCCCGTCGAACAGTCCGACCAGATTGGAAGCCACCTCGCCCTCCTGCTCGCTCAACTGGCCGAGCCGTTCCGCGTCGTGCCGTCCCGCCATACGCGGGATACGCGGGACGCCGAGCTGGTGGGCGCGTCACCGGGAGGGTCGGGCGGGGAAGAGCGATGACCGTCACCGACGTAGCCATGATCGGCGACCCGGTAGCGGTCGATGAAGGTGCCGAGGCATCGCGGCTCTATTCACCCGCGCTGGTGGTGACCGCCTTCACCGCGGCCATGGTGGTGGTGGGACTCTAGGGGACCGGCGTCGGGCGTTCGTTGCTCGAGATGGTCTCGCAAGGCTGGGCCCGCATGCTCGGTCCGCTGATCCTCGCATTCGTCGGAACCGTGGTGCTGCTCGAGCGGATCCGCCCGGCGGTGCGACGCCCACTGTTGGCCCGGGGCCACGTGCAGGACTTGGCCTACCTCGGCCTCTATGCCACCGCCGTGGTGCCCCTGATCATCGTGGTCGATTTCGGCTTCTCTCGGGTGGTGGAAGGCGTCGCCCCGTGGTTGACCGTCCCCACCCTTCCCGTGCTGCCCCGACTGGCCGTCCTCGGGGTGGCCCTGCTCCTGATGGACGGCGTCAACTGGCTCGCCCACTGGGCCAACCACCGCTGGACGCCGTTGTGGCGATTCCATGCCGTCCACCATTCGCAGGAGGAATTGAGGGCCGGCTGTTCGTGAGCCCAGCCTACCACCGTCTCCATCACGCCACCGAGGGTCGCATCGACGTCAACCTCGGCACAGTGCTCACCATCTGGGACGTCGCCACCAAGCGGGCGGTCTGTCCAGTGCGGGGAGCCCCTCCCATCCCCACCGGGCTCTCCGGCAGGCGGGTGCCGTCGAGCAGGAGCGACCGTCCCACCAACCCCTCGGTGTACTCGGCATCCAGCTGATCGAGCCGTTCGTCGCCCCACCGGTCCCGTACCCCGGTTCGCCCTCGTGGGCCGGCCCGGGGGGCCAGGACTCCGCCCCTGGGCTCAGTCGATCGTCACCACCGCCGCCTACACCACCACCCCCTACAGAGAGCACGTTGATCCGATGACCTCCGCCACCCTCACCCACCCGACCCCGCCGAGCCATCACCTGCGCGCCGCCCCGGCCGCCCGCGGGAAACGGCCGGTCACCCTGGCTCTGATGATCCTGGCCGTCCTGCTGGTGGGTCCTCCGGTGCCATCCACTTCTACCTCTGGGACATCGCCTACCGACACGTGGCCACCCTCGGCCCCCTCTTCATGCTGCAGGGCATCAGCGCGGTGATCGTGGCCCTCGCCCTCGTGCTGCTGCGCTGGGGAGTGGTGATCGTCGCTGCCCTGGGGCTCATGGTCGGGACACTCATCGGCTTCGTCCTGGTGCTCACCACCGGACTCTTCGGGTTCAAGCTGGGATTCGTCTCCGGCTGGGCCACCTTGACCGTGGTGGCCGAATGCATGGCCACCGTCGTGCTGGTGACCGCCGGTGCGCTGCTGTGGCGGGAGACCGCGTGATCTCCTGACGGTCGGCCTCGTCGCCGGCAGGTGCTGGGGGCCGCTGGCACGCCCGCGGTGTTGATTGACTCCCGAAGGGGTGCCCCGTACGATGCTGCCGATCGGTCCATCGAGCGGTCCACCAGGAGGTCTGGCGGTGCGGAAGTGTCCCAGCCTCTTCGTCGGTGGCCAATGGATCGGGCCCGCCTCGACCAACGTCATCCAGGTCACCGAGGCTCATTCCGAGCGAGCCATCGGGGAGGTGCCCGACGCCGGAGGCGCCGACGTGGACCACGCCGTCGTGTCGGCCAGGCGGGCGTTCGACCAGTCGGACTGGCCCCACCTCCCGGTCGTAGAGCGCATGGCGGCGGTTCGCCGCGTCGTCGACCAGTTCACCGCACGGGCCGAGGACATGGCGGGGACCATCACCTCGGAGAACGGGTCGCCGATCAAGTTCTCGCGGCTCGGCCAGGTGGGGGCGGCGGCGGACATCATGGAGTCGATGATCGATCTCGCCTCCACCACGGTGTGGGAGGAGCGCCGGACGGGTCGGTACCTCGACTACCTGCTCCGGCGGGAGCCGGTCGGCGTGGTCGGGGCCATCGTGGCCTGGAACGTCCCCCAGGTGCTGATCGCCACCAAGCTGGCGCCGGCGCTGCTGGCCGGATGCACGGTGGTGGTGAAGGCGGCCCCCGAGGCGTCGTTGGACGCGGTGCTACTGGCCGAGATCGTCGACGCTGCCGAACTGCCGCCGGGCACGGTGTCCATCCTCACCGGCGGGGCGGAGGCCGGCCGGGCGCTGGCCGACCACCCCGGTGTCGACAAGATCGCCTTCACCGGCTCCACCGACGCCGGTCGTGAGATAGCGGCCCGGTGCGGTCGGGCCCTCCGGCGGGTCAGCCTCGAGTTGGGGGGCAAGTCGGCGGCACTCATTCTGGACGACGCCGACCTGGATGCCGCCGTCAAGGGCCTCCGCTTCACCTCCTTCGTCAACAACGGCCAGGCCTGTGCCGCCCAGACCAGGATCCTGGCGCCGCGATCGCTCTATGACCAGGTCGTCGAGGCGGTGGCCGCCCTGGCCGATTCCCTCACCGTCGGTGACCCCTTCGAAACCGACACCAAGGTGGGCCCGGTGGTCAGCCGCCGACAACGGGATCGGGTGCGCGGCTACATCGAATCGGGCATCCGGGACGGTGCCCGGTTGGTGGCCGGTGGTCCGGCACCCCCACCGGGCCTCCCGGTCGGATGGTTCGTGCGCCCCACCGTGTTCGCCGATGTGGACAACGACATGGGGATCGCCCAGGAGGAGATCTTCGGTCCGGTCCTGTGCGTGATCCCCTATGACGACGACGACGATGCCATCCGACTGGCCAACGCCTCTCGATACGGCCTGGCCGGTTCGGTGTGGACGTCGGACGACCGGCGCGGCCTGGCCGTGGCGCGCTCGGTACGGACCGGGACGTTCGGGATCAACGGCTACGCCCCGGACCCGCTCGCCCCCTTCGGCGGCTACAAGGAGTCGGGTATCGGACGGGAATGGGGCGAGGCCGGCCTCGACGAGTACGTCGAGCTCAAGGCCATCAACGGGCTGCCGACGTGACTGCCGATCCGCCGCCCTATCCGTTGGGCGGCCTGTTCGACGCCAGCCAGGAGCACTACCCGATGTCGGGCCTGGACGAGTTCATGATCCACAATCACCCCCATCCGGTGCGGGTCATGTGGACGTCGGACGCGCAGGCCTACGAGCGGATGTGGTTCACCTGCCAGGACAGGACCGGGGATCTTCTGGTGGTCGCCGGCATGGGGATCTACCCCAACTTGGGCACCGCGGAGGCGTTCGCCATCGTCAATGTACGCGGACACCACACTACGGTGCGCGCCCATCGCAAGCTCGGCCTGAACCGGATGGACATGCGGGTGGGCCCGATCAGCTTCGAGCTGGTCGAGGCATTCCGCCGGTGGAGGATCCAACTGGACGAGAACGAGTTCGGCACCAGCTTCGACATCTCCTGGTTCGACACCAAGCGACCCGTCTACCGGCTGCTCGGGGGCGGGATGTTCATCGGGACCCGACCATTCGCCGGGGTGGCCGGCTATGACGGGTTCGGTCGACAGTCGGGATGGGTCATCGCCGCCGGCGAGCGGTTCGAGTTGACCACCGCCGGCTATCTGGGGACCCGGGACCACCATTGGGGCACCCGCGACGGGGTCGGCGGCCCGGCGCTGTGGAGCGGTCGCCAGCATCCCCATTCCGGGGAGTGGGTCGAGTTCGAGGAGTACGGGATCTGGGGCGATCACGTCCTGTACAACCTCGGGGACGAGCGGCGGGGGAGCGACACACTGCGAGGCCGGCGCCATCGCCTCCGGTTCGAGCCCGACACCCACCTGTTGTCGTCGGGCCAGGTCGACCTGGTCTTTGCCACCGGGGAGGAGAAGACGATGACCTTCGAGCGCCTCGGCAACCAGATCGCCTTCCTGCGGTGCGGCATGTACGGGGGACCGAACGGGGGAACTCCCGACGGGGACGTCTGGCACGGGATGGACGTGGGGGACGGGGTGGTGACCGGCGAGACCTACGACGCCAACGACCCCCAGGTCCGGGCCCGGATCTGCGGGCTCGACCAGCACCACGCCCGGTTCGAGTGCGAGGGCGAGGTGACCTACGGGATCATCGAGCCCTATGACACCCTGTGCTACGAGATGGCGTCGTCCGGCCTGGGCGGGTTCTCGTTGCTCGAATGAGGTTCGACCATGGCAGGGATGAGGGGGCAGAGGATGAGGGAATGACTCCGCCGGTGCCCATCGACCTGGCCATTACCCTCTCCGAGCCGGGGTTCTTCCTCCGGCCCGACTACTTCGACGTGCTGGCCACCCTGCGGCGCCAGGCACCGGTCCACCGCACGGCCGACGGGTTGGTGGCCATCAGCCGTTACGAGGACGTGCGGGCGATCAGCCGGGACCCCAACCGCTTCGTGTCGGGACGGGGAGTGCTGATCAACGACCCGCTGCGGGATCCGGCGGGGACCGGGCAGAACACCTGGTCCATCCTCCACCTCGACCCTCCCCTGCACGCCACCTACCGCGGCCTGGTCAACCGCCAGTTCACCCCGCGGGCGGTGGCCCGGTTGAAGGACAGGATCCGCCAGGTGGTGATCGAGGTGCTGTCGGCGGTCCCTGCCCACCAGGTGGTGGACTTCGTGGACGCGGTGGCCGCGCCCATTCCCATCACCGTGATCGCCGAGATGTTCGGTGTCGCCGACGCCGATCGCGACCTCTTCCGGCGGTGGTCCGACGCGGTCATCGAGAGCACCGACCGCACCGCCGCCGAGCGTGCCGACGAGCTCGGACAGATGGCCGCCTTCCTGATCGGGCACATCGACTCGCCCGCCACCGAGGCCAATGACCTCCTCACGCTGCTCAAGAATTCGTCGTTGGACGGCCGGCCGCTGAGTCGGTCGGAGATCATGGGGTTCTGCCTGACCCTTCTGGTGGCCGGAAACGAGACGACCCGGACGCTGATCTCTGGTGGCGTCGAAGCCCTTGCCGGCCATCCCGGCCAACGGGCTGCGTTGGTGGACGACCCGTCGCTCATCCCTGGCGCCGTCGAGGAGATCCTCCGCTGGGTGACCCCCATCCAGGCATTCGGCCGCACCGCCGTCGTCGACGTCGAGATCGGCGGCGCCACCGTGCCGGCGGGGGAGTTCGTGGTCCTGCTGTACGCATCGGCTAACCGCGACGAGGAGGTCTTCGGCCCCACCGCCGATCAGTTCGTGGCCAACCGCCCGACCATGCCCACCCATCTGGCCTTCGGATTCGGCGAGCACGTGTGCATCGGGGCCAGCCTGGCCCGGCTCGAGGCCGGGATCTTCTTCGAGGAGCTCCTGGCCCGGTTTCCCCACTTCGAGCTGTGCGGCTCGCCCGCCTACGCCAGTTCCACGCTGGTCCGGGGGGCGGAGACCCTGCCGCTACGGCTGGCCCCTTGTGGGTGACCGTGCCCCGCTGCCGAGGAGGTGGGCACGCCCGGTGGCGGCGAACTCGTCATCGAGGGCCCGGACGTCGTTCTCCGTCATCGGGACGTAGGCACCGTCCCGGCCGACCCGGTGCCAGACCGGGTCCGGGGTGTTCCACAACTCGGACCGTAGGGGCTTCTTGTCCACCTTGTCGGTGGCGGTCACCGGGAGGGCACCGACGATCCTCAGGTACCGAGGAGCCCACTTGGTGCCCAGGTCCGGTTGCGCGGCCAGAAAGGTGGCGAAGGCCACCGTGTCGAACCTGCCCCCGTGGTCGATCTCCAGGGCTGCCATCACCTGGTCGCCGGTGCGGGCGTCGGGGACCGGGTACACGGCGACCCCGCTCACACCGGGGAACCGTCCCAGAATCCGCTCCACCGGGGCGGCGGCGAAGTTCTCGCTGTCCACCCGGAGCCAATCACCCGTGCGTCCGCCGAAGTAGAAGATCCCCGCCTCGTCGCGGTAGGCCAGGTCCCCCGACCAGTACCAGCCGTTCCTGGTGCGCTCGGCCTCGGCCTCGGGATTGTTGTAGTAGCCCTCGAAGTTGCCCAGTGACCGGCGTCCCACCAGCTCACCGATGGACTCCTCGGCGTTGGTGAGGCGACCGGTCTCGTCGAAGGTGGCGGGCGGTCGCTCGACGCCGGTGGCAGGATCGACCACGGCGATGTCGTCGCCCTTGGACGCTCGCCCCAGCGCCCCGGGTCGGGCATCGGGGACCGGGCGTAGGACGATGGCGTTCTCGCTCGAGCCGTACCCCTCGAAGAGGGGAACACCGAACCGGCGGGTGAACGCTTCCTTGTCCGGCCCCGATGTCTCGGGACCGAGCACGAATCGCAGATGGTGGTCCTTGTCCTGCTCGGTCGGTGGGGTGGCCACGATGTGGGAGATGGCCCGGCCCACCGTGTTGAAGAAGGTTGCCCCCGTCTGGCGGACGTCGAGAAGGAACCCCGATGCCGAGAACCGGCGCCGCAGCGCCAGCGTGGCCCCGCTGGCGAAGGCCGGAAACACCGCTGCCGACAGGGCGTTGCCGTGGAACAGGGGCATCGCCGAGTACAGGACGTCGTCGTGGGTGAAGCCCATGGCCCCGGCGGCCCGGGCCGCCCTACCCTGGGTCATGCGGACGGCCTTGGGACCACCGGTCGATCCCGAGGTGAACAACAGCAGGTAGAGATCGTCCGCCGACGGCCCCGACCCCGGTGCCGTCGGGACGACTACGTCGTCGAGCCGCCTCTGGTACTCCTCGGTGTCGACCACCAGGGTCCGGTCGGGGTCCAGGCCCAGGTCGAGGTGGTCCAGCAGATGCCGCTGGGTCGAGTCGGTGATCACCAGCTGGCAATCGGTCCGGGTGATGTCCGCCGCCAGTTCGACACCCCGGCGGGTGGGGTTGATGCCCACCACGACGGCGCCGGCCAGGGCTGCGCCACCGAGCAGGAAGATGTACTCGGGGATGTTCTCGAGCAGGACGCCCAGGTGGAACGGCCCGTCCCGCCGCAGCTCGGTCAGCAGGCCGGAACGGATCTGGCATTCGGCCACCACCTGGCGCCACGACCACTCCCTCGACTCGAACAGGATCCCGCGGTGATCGTCGGCGGCCCGTTGACGAACGAGATCGGCGGCGGTGGTGCGCTGTGGTTCGGTCACTCGAGGCGGCTCTTCAGGAGGTCGAGGATCGGATTGTCCTCGATGGGCAAGAGTAGAGGTTCACCTGCATCCTGTCGGAGATAGCCGATCCGGGTCATGACCGCCGTGCTGCGGACCATGGCCAACGTCTCGTACCACTCGAGATCCCTGACCCGGCGACCACTGAATCGCTCGAAGAGCGAGATGGTCTCGGCCCGGTCCGGAAAACCACCGAGTCGCTCGCCGAAGAGCCGGCTCATGGTCAGGTCGAGGCTGGTGAACCAGGCCAGGTCGTGCTCGGGCGCACCGACCGAGGTCATGTCCCAGTCGAGGACCGCCCGCGGAACGAGGTCGTCCCCGAACACCGTGTTCTCGAAGCGGGCGTCGCCCCACAGGAGTGCCGGATCCGGCTCGGCAGCCGGACGATGCGACCGGCACCAGTCGAGCGCGTCGACCAGGGCTCCGACCGGGTTACCCGCGCTCGACCAGATCAGGTACTGGTCCCAGAATTCGACCTCGGCGGCATTGTCACGGCGGGGGACATCGGGTGCCGCACCGGCATCGGCCCGGTGGATGTCGGCCAGGGTGGCGATGAAGTTGCGGTAGAGGCGCTCCTGGTCCGATTCGGTTCGTCCGCGCAGCCACCGATCACGGTGGGCCAGCGCGCCGACGATGTGCCCGTCGACCTTCGGCATGATGATGAACGGGGCGCCGAGCCAGCCGGCGTCGTGCTCGAGCACCGGGTCGGCCACCGGCACCCCGCCCCCCGCCGCCGCCGATTGGGCCTGCCACTGGGCCACCAGGTCGTAGTGGGGGAACGTCCCCGCTCCCGCCGGGGCCATACGGACGACCAACGATCGGTGGCGAACCTGTCCGTCGGTGGACCATGCCGCGGCGACGATGAGCGTCTCGCTCGAGTAACCGGCCGACGGCCGCTCGAGGGAGGAGAGCGTGACGTCGCGCAGACCTCGGTGCTCGGTCAGCCACCGGGTGAGGCCGTCCGCTACTGCGTCGTCGTCGGTGGGCTGGGTGGGATCCATGGGGGTTTGGTGGCGTCTCGCTCGTGGGCCTAACTCATCGGGTGCGTCGGTCGAGGACAAAGGGCCTGGTCAGGCGTCCGCAACCTCGAGTTGCAACTGGTGCTCAAGCGGGCCTTCGGCCATGACGATGGATTTGTATGCAAGATACCTGCCGTCGTCGCCACCGGGTCAGCCTGCTGATCGCCGCCATTGCCGCCGGACTGCTGGTCGTCGGCCTCGCCGTGCCCACGGCCAAGGCTGCCACCGCGTCGGGTTGGACCATCGTCACCGGCGCCCCGGTCAACCCACAGAACAGCAATCTCCTGTTGGGCAGTACCTGTTCGAATTCGTGGAACTGCTGGTCGGTCGGCGGCTCCTTTTCCAGCCTCAACGGCGGCGGCGGGCCCTCCGCCCTGTTCGAACACTGGAGCGGCACCTCATGGACCGCCGGGTCGGGGGCCACCATCCCCGGATCCTCGGCCTCGTTGTTGTGGGATGTCACCTGCGTGACCGGCTCCAACTGCTGGGCGGTGGGCGTGGACGAGCCGGGCAACAACGGCGACCCCTCCCCCCTGGCCGAGCAGTGGAACGGCTCGACCTGGTCGGTGGTGCCCACTCCGGACGTCACCGGCTACCTGTTTTCGGTCACCTGCGTGACCAGCGCCGACTGCTGGGCAGCCGGCACCACCACCACCGACGACGGCAACAGCGACCCCCTCAACGGGTTCATCCTCCATTGGGACGGCACCTCGTGGTCGACGACCCCCACCCAGCCCTCCGGTCAGACCTATGACCAGTTCAACTCGGTGACCTGTGCCAGTGCGTCGGACTGCTGGGCCGTCGGATTCGCCGGACCCAACGCGTTGTCGAACAACTTCCTGCCCAACGTCATGCCCAACGTGGCCGGCGACAGTTCCTTCGTCGAACACTGGGACGGCTCCGCCTGGACGATCACCGCCGCCCCCTCGGCGCCCAGCCCATCGGGCACCTACCTGGCCGACGTGACCTGCACCTCCTCCGTCCAGTGCTGGGCGGTGGGGGCGACCATGGACACCAATGGCAACCCGTCGGCCACCCTGGTCGACCAATGGGACGGCACCAGCTGGTCCACGATTCCCAGCCCCAACCCGTCCTCAGCGGAAATCCTGACCGACGTCACCTGCCTCGGCCCCTCCCAGTGCTGGGCATCGGGTGCACAAGGCGTCTCCAGCGGCCAGAACCAGAACGGCTCACCCAGCCCGATGATCGAGAGTTGGAACGGATCGGCGTGGTCGGTCGATCCCTCTCCCAATGTCGTCGCCTACGGGTACCTCAACAGCGTGGCCTGCACCAGTGGAAGCGGGTGCTTCTCGACCGGCTTCGCCATCACCGGCTCCAACAACAACAACACGGTGATCGAGCCGCTGACCGAGCAGCTCGTCTTGCCGCCCAGTGCCACCCAAGGGTTGTGGGCCTCGGGATCCGACGGCGGAGTGTTCGCCTTCGGAAGTGCCGCCTTCTACGGCTCGATGGGCGGCACCCACCTCAACGCCCCCATCGTGGGCATGGCCTCTACCCCCGACGGCGGCGGCTACTGGCTGGTGGCCGCCGACGGGGGCGTGTTCACCTTCGGTGACGCCGCCTTCTACGGCTCGATGGGCGGCACCCACCTCAACGCCCCCATCGTGGGCATGGCCTCCACCCCGGACGGAGGCGGCTACTGGTTGGTGGCCGCCGACGGCGGCGTGTTCGGGGTCGGTGACGCCACCTTCTACGGCTCGATGGGCGGCACCCGCCTCAACGCCCCCATCGTGGGCATGGCCTCCACCCCGGACGGAGGCGGCTACTGGTTGGTGGCCGCCGACGGCGGCGTGTTCGGCTTCGGCGATGCCAGCTTCGACGGCTCGATGGGTGGCGTCCACCTGACTAAGCCCATTGTGGGCATGGCCTCCACCCCTGACGGCGGCGGCTACTGGATGGTGGCCGCCGACGGCGGCGTGTTCACCTTCGGTGACGCCGGCTATTTCGGCTCGGTGCCCGGGCAGGGCATCGTCGATCCGGCGGCCATCACCGGGGTGGCGGCCACCCCCGACGGTGGGGGCTACTGGTTGGTGGGCTGGGACGGCGGCGTGTACGCCTACGGCGATGCCAACTTCATGGGGTCGCTGGCCGGCATGCCCATGGCCGCCCCGGTCACCAGCGTGGCCGCCGTCGGCTAGGTCGGCCGGGTGCGCCACGGCACCGCTCGCCGGTCCCGTGTCCATCCCAGCGGTCAGTCGGTGCAGGTGGTCCCCGCCGCCGGCGGCGTCCCCGACACCAGGTAGGCCTGGTCGATGGCCCGTACGCACGGGCTGTAGAAGTAGGCCACGTGGCTCTGGCCCTGCCAGGTCAGGAGCACCCCGCCGCTCAGCTCCTTGGCCAGGTCGACCGCCCAGCCGTACGGGGTGATCGGATCACCGGTGGTCCCCACCACCAGGATCGGTGGCGCTCCCGGATCCGAGGCGGGCGCCGGCATCCGCGTGGGGGGCGCCGGCCAGTCGGCGCAGCCCAGCAGTTCCCAGGCCAGCATGGGCCCGAAGACCGGTGCCGCCCGTCCGAGCTGTGCCGCCAGTGCCGGGTAGGTCGACGGGTCCCGGTCGACCGGGTGGTCGAGGCAGTCGATGGCCTCCTCGGCCTCGGCCCCATTGGAGGAGCCCCCGGCCGCGTACTGGCTGGACGCCGCCGCTGCCGCGGAGCCATCGCCGCTCGCCGCTTGGGCCAACGTCGTCGCCAGCGCCGGCCATTGGGACGCCGACCCGAGGCCGGCCACCAGGGCGTCGTAGAGCTCGCCCGGACCCACTGTGCCTTGGCCGCTGGCCGACAACGGCCGGACCCGACTCTGCTGGATGAGATCGAGGACCGCGGTGGTCGGGTCCCCGAGCGGGCGCCATGGACAGCCGGTGTCGGCCGCGCACCAGGCGAGGAACGCATTCAACGCCGACTCGAGGCTGCCCGCCTGGCCGGCTGCGTACTGGTCGGTGGTCAACGCCGGGTCGATGGCACCGTCGAGCACCATGGCCCGTACCCGGGTGGGGAAGAGCTCAGCGTAGGTGGCCCCGAGCAGGGTCCCATAGGAGTGCCCGATGAAGGTCAATCCCGGGTCGCCGAGCGCGGCCCGGATCTGGTCGAGGTCTCGGGCGCTGTCGACGGTGCCCACAAAGGGGAGGATGCTCCCGCTGTACTTCTCGCACTGGGCGGCGAACGCCTCGTCGTTGCGGAGCAGCGATCGCTGGGCCGCCGGCGTGGTGGGTACCGGGTCCACCGGCGGTCCCGGCGTGCCCGGCTCGCTCCCGCCCGAGCAGGTGACCGGGCTGCTGCGCCCGACCCCGCGGGGGTCGTAGGAGACGATGTCGAAGCGATCGAGCAGCTCCGGGGTGAGGACCGACAGCTCGTTGGGGAGGTCGTCGATGCCCGACGTCCCCGGACCGCCCGGATTGATGACCAGTGACCCGATGCGTTCCGACGGGACCTCGGCTGGGTGCCGGGCCACCGCGAGCTCGATGGTGGGGCCGTCGGGCCGGGCGTAGTCCAGGGGCACGGTCACCGAGCCGCATTGCAGATCACCGCAGGGTACCCACTGGACGGGGCCCACCGCCGGAGGGGGCTCGGTGGTGGAGGTGGTCGAGGGGGCCGACCCCGGGTGGGTTCCCCGGCCCACGGCGGCTGATTGTCGCCGGGTCGCCGTCGGGGTCACGCCTGCGCAGCCGGCCAGCACCGCCACGAGGGTTGCCACCACCACCAGCGTCCCGGTGCGGACCACGGCCGGGGAACGGGCGGCGCGAGGGGGCACCATCGGAGTCTGGCACCGCCGGTCCTGGTCATCGGGGTCGCGGCGCCGCACCGTGTGGCGGTGACCTCCGTGTCAGCTGGCCCGGGGTGGGTCAGTCGTCCGCGGCCATCCCGACGGCGACCGACTCGTCGATGTGGTGGCGGGCGGCGTCCAGTTCCTCGGCCACCGTCTCGTCCTCGGCCATCACCCCGTCGAGGTCGGTCGACTCGTAGCCGATGACCCCCATGTCGGCAAAGGTCTGGCGCATGGTCGGGCCCCACAGGCCCACGTCCTTGAGGGTGGGGACGATCCTGGTGAACAGCAGGCTTCGGAAGACCTGCTGGCTCTCACTCTCCTTGACGTAGGCGATGCAGGCCTCTGCGTCGTACCCCAGGCGCTCCCACAGCTCCTCGCCGAGGAACCGGTCCCGCATGCGGTAGCAGGCGTCGGCACAGAACTCCTCCCGGTCGTCGCGCTCGGCCTGGGTGAGTTGCGGGTAGTAGTCACGCAGTGCCAGGCGGCCGAACATCACGTGCCTCGCCTCGTCTTGCATGACATAGGCGTTGACTGCCTTGCCCAGCGGGTCTCCGGCGGTGTTGCGGATCAATCCGAAGGCGGCCAGGGCCAGCCCCTCGATCAGGACCTGCATCCCGAGGTAGGTCATGTCCCAGCGCGAATCGCTGAGCACATCATCGAGCAGTGACTTGAGGTTGCCGTTGATCGGATAGGCCACCTCGATCTTGTCGAGGTAGCGGGAGTAGGTCTCGACATGGCGGGCCTCATCCATGACCTGGGTGGCGGCGTAGTACTTCGAGTCGATGTCGGGCACGGTCTGGACGATCTTCGCCGTGCAGATCAGCGCACCCTGCTCGCCATGGAGGAATTGGCTGAACTGCCAGGCGACCATGTTGCGCCGCACGTTGCCGCGCTCGCCGGCGGTCAGCCGGTCCCACATCGGGGACCCGAAGATCGGGTTCAGCTCGTCGGGGATGAGCAGCGGGTCCTCGGGGTCCGGATCGTGGGTCCAGTCGATGCGCTGGTTGGCGTCCCACTGCTTCTTCTTGCCCTTGTCGTAGAGGTTGAGCAGCTTCTCCCGGCCGTTGTCGTAGTCCCAGGTGAACTCGGCCGTGCCCGAGCCGTCCTGGGTCTGCCACCCGGTCTTGTCCACCGGCAACTGGTACACCTTGGTGCCCATCGCTGGTACCTCCGATCTGCCGCCGTGCCGTTCCAGCGTGAACGTGCCGTCGCAGCCTGAGCGCGCCGTTCCAGTGTGGGTGAGCCACCGGTCGCTGTCAATCTTCGCCGGTGGGAGCGATGCGCTGCGCCGCCGCTAGG